>Ga0326729_1000290_pt1 | contig 12440 bp, 11 predicted proteins | sample MHFSIPfraction_2_FD_207744 | JGI IMG/M metagenome (GOLD analysis project Ga0326729, IMG submission 207744) | Lab enriched peat soil microbial communities from Michigan Hollow, Ithaca, NY, United States - MHF6AY SIP fraction | ecosystem: Environmental > Terrestrial > Soil > Wetlands > Peat...
TCATGGTTCAACCGGTTCAGAAAAATTCTGGTACGGTTTGAAAAGCTCAACGAGAGATACGAGGCTTTACTCTACATGGTAGCCGCAATCATCGCTTTCCGGAAAGTAAATATTATTTACGAATAAGCTCTAAGAGGATCGTCCCGTCAAAGATTCACAACACATGAACGCCGCTTGTACCCGATTATCGAGAGACCCTGCCATGATCAAAACAGATTGCCGCTCCAGAACCTGTATTTCTGCCGCTCGTGAATTATTCAGGCTATATTCTTGTATAAGTTTCGAGTAAAGAAACTCGATCTTCGCTCTGGTCAGGCACGAGTGAACTCTTGTCAGGATTATTTTGACCAGATTCAGCGGTATTCAGTAGAACTTTTTTTAAAAATCATGACTGACTATCATTGCCACCTGCTTCCGTGCATAGACGATGGCCCCTCTACCATAGACGAATCCATCGAGATGGCTCGACTGCTCAGTAAAGCCGGATACCACACGGTCTACTGCACGCCTCACCTGATCAAGGGACGGTATGAGGCTGATAACAATAGCGTTAAAAAAAGTATAAACGACCTTCAGGAAACGTTGAACCGGAACGGTATTCCCCTGAAGTTGCTTCATGGAAGAGAGTACTATCTCGACAGCAATTTCATGGATTATCTCGATGACCTCATGCCTCTTGAAAATACATCAAATGTGCTGATTGAAATTCCGCCGCATACCTATCCGGGCATGGTTGAGGATTCGCTTTCCGCAATAATGCGACAAAATCTCACGCCAATGCTGGCGCACCCCGAACGCTGTGAGCTATTCGTCGAAAAAAAAATCACCGATGTTCCCAGAAAAAAAGCGACGTTAAAAAGCCTTTTTCACCGCATCAATTCTTCGCCTCTACCGTTACCTCGCCAGAAAGAGGAGAGTGACAATAAATTGCTTCTCTGGATGATTGGAAATAAATGCGCCTTCCAGAGCAATCTGCCGAGTTTCAAGGGCATCTATGGAGAAAAGATACAGGCAACGGCTCAATACCTCGACAGTCTTGGCGTCTATACGCACTCAGGTACGGACGCGCATAGTCCCGGAGGAGTGAAAAAGCTGTTTAGCTTCGATGAACTTCAATGAACAATAAAACCTCACACCGGAACAGAATGCTGTAGTAGTTCCGGTATGAGGTAGTCACAAAACAGTTCGAAAAATCAGAAGTCAAACCATTGTAAAGGGTTATCTCCTTCTGTCGTCTTGACCTTGACCGCCTTGTCCTTGATCGTCTTGACCTTGACCGCCTTGACCTTGATCTTGTCCGGGAGTCTGTTCTTGACCTCCTCCAGGAGTCTGCATTTGGTCTTCTGTCAGAGTCGGAATGTCCCCTTCAGTTGCTGGCGTCGTCGGAGTTGTCTCCGTTGTCGGTGTGGTGGTCGTTGATGGCGTTGTTGGCGTCGTCGGCGTCGTCGGCGTCGTTGGCGTCGTTGGCGCAAAGCCTGAAGTCATAGACGACATATCAACAGGGGCGAATTCCGGAAACTCGACCCAGGTGATTGTCGGCATATAACTTACAACTACAGCATCCGACATATTCCCGACAGTTTCGGCCAATGCCTGTTCCGTCATTGCAGGCGCGATGCCCATGACAGTCATCATGCCGACGTAAAATATTGAGCGTTTCATATCGATTGTGATTATGGTTGTATCGAACTATGTTCAGAACATGATTCCTCCGCCAACACTCCAGATAAAACGAACCCCATCACCCGTATAACCAGTCAGATCAGCCAAACCCGCGCTTGCCACCACCGCGCTCTGTTTGCCGACCATGAAGGTTTTTGATGCGCCGAGAGCGAGATTCATACCGTTCCACTCTACAATGCCATTGCAAGCATCGAACAGCTCGTACGCCACATTGCCGAAAACCGCGGTGCCATGTTTGCCTTTACCATGAGCGACGTCATCCGGGCTCTTGTCCCAGAATCGGCCGTTACCAATACCGATGCTGTAATGCAGCTTGGTTGTATTCGTCCCGTCTTTGATGAAACTATCATCCTGAACACCCTGGCTGTACACGATGTAGTAGCTTTCTTCAGAATCACTGAGATTTTTTGAAGTGTTCCCGAGGAGAATGTTCTCCACCCCAACAGCGACAGAACTTCCACAACCGAGGTAACGATGCAGTTTGAGGTTGGCTGAATAGCGCTTCCAGTCACTCAGGTCGAGCGACATGACGCTTGCTTCGAAACCGACTTGTTTTTTCGGGTTTCCGATGCCGAAACCAACCCCCATGGCGGCATCCGATTTTGTTGAATAGGGAGCAGGAATGGTGCCTCCGGCTCCCGCAAAAACCGTACCATAGGCAGCGCCCCATCCAATCGGCGTGCTGAGCGATTTACCATGGATATTGGGAAATGATCCACTGATAGTGGTTTCAGCAAGCACGGCCTTTGGCGCAACTAACGCCAGCATGGCTGAAAGCAACAGGAATTTCAACTTCAAGCGTTTCATGAGTGTTGTATTTTTAATAATTGAATGAAGTGCTCAATAGACATTTTAAAAAAACAAACGCAATCAATGCACCCGTTCATCGATGTTATATATATCGTATAGTAAAACTTAGTCGTTCGCTCCCGCTCTTTATATATTTTGTTATATATTTTTTTGGTGCTTTACCTATATAGTAATAAATTTTCTTAAATCTATTTTTCTATATTCAAAATATAAATTATCCCTTCAGTTCTTGCAAAATTTCTTCCGGCATGGTTTTTCCCGGCAGCCAATCAACGCCTTTTGGTCGCTCACTGTGTTGTCATGCGGTTCACTCTCAGCGAGAGCCGTTCGCGCTGGTTGCATAATACAGGCGCCATGCACCCGATCCATATTCATGTCCAGGGAAGTGATCGAAACCACCATCTTGCTGATTTTGGCCAGTCGGACTCTCACCCGACCCGGTTCGTACCGCTGTTTTGGCTGGCCAGATTTGCCTTCGACCAAATTACGGATGCCCCGCTCCTTGCGTTCCTTCAGCTCCGCTCGCTTCCAGTTGATTTTGTCGGCATGAGTGATTCGTAGTAGTGGGCGCAATGCTTCCGGCTCCGATCGACATCCCGTTTCAGAACACAACCTTCGTTGTACTGGCTTCTCGACAGCCGCTCGATAATGCTCCATTCGCCGCCGCCGCTGATCGGGAGTTTCATGCCGGATTGAATTTTTGCGCCAGTATTGCCTCGAACCACCGGATAGCGCTTCAGCGCGATAGCTCTCCGTGGCGATAACGAATCGAAATACGGATGCTTTCTGATCTGACTGAGAGTATTCTGATCCGAAGAACGTGACTTTCGTTCGATGAACAAGGCCTCCGGCGCCATGCTCCGACGGAAATTTTTTGATATACAGCTCTTCAGCAACACGCCTCTGAACCGGATTGGCAAGCTTGACCGAGCGTTTGGAAGGGTCGAGCTTGCTGCCAAAGGGAAGATAAACGCTCTTCGAAGGAATGCTGATAACTTCAGCCGATACATGAAACGATGTTGCCGAGGCGCAAGGAAGAGGAGGTATTTCGTCAGATTTCCCTGTTGTTCGCACCCTGATTATCGTTCAGGCAAAATTACCCGGAGAAAAAGAAAAGGCTGTCCCGATTTTGTTTTCGGGACAACCTCATGGTCAATCGTCAGGCGTTCATGTATTTGAAGAACTCCCTGTTGTCTTTGGTCTCGACGATCTTTTCGCGCATGAACTCCATGCATTCGATCGGGTTCTTGTCGCCGAGGTACTTGCGGAGCAGCCAGGTGCGCGACAGCTCCTCCTGGGTGAAGAGCAGCTCCTCTTTGCGGGTTCCAGAACGGAGAATATCGATGGCCGGGAAAATCCTGCGCTCCGACAGACGGCGGTCGAGCAGAAGCTCCATGTTGCCGGTGCCCTTGAACTCTTCGAAAATCACGTCATCCATGCGCGAGCCGGTATCGACCAGCGCCGTGGCGATGATGGTCAGGCTGCCGCCTTCCTCGATGTTCCTCGCCGCGCCGAAGAAGCGCTTCGGCTTGGTCAGCGCGTTGGCGTCGATACCGCCGGAGAGAATCTTGCCGGAGTGCGGGATAATGGTATTGTGTGCGCGGGCGAGCCTCGTGATGGAGTCGAGCAGAATCACGACGTCGTGACCCACCTCGACCATCCTCTTCGCCTTTTCGAGCACCATGTCGGCCACCTGCACGTGACGCTCCGGATCCTCGTCGAAGGTCGAGCTGACCACCTCCGCCTCCACGCTGCGGGCCATGTCGGTCACCTCCTCAGGGCGCTCGTCGATGAGCAGCACGATCAGGTAGACCTCGGGATGGTTTTTGATGATGGCGTTGGCGATCATCTGCAACAGAATGGTCTTACCAGTCTTCGGCTGGGCGACGATCAGACCGCGCTGCCCTTTGCCGATCGGGGTGAAAATATCCATGATGCGCCCCGAATACTCGCTCTGGCGGGTTTCGAGCTTGATGCGCGAATGGGGAAAGAGCGGCGTCAGGTTCTCGAAGAAGGGACGCTCGCGGGTCACTTCGGGATCCTTGCCGTTGATGGTGTTGATCTTCAGCAGGGCGAAAAAGCGCTCCCCCTCCTTCGGCGCGCGTACCTGGCCGGAGACCGTGTCGCCGGTGCGCATGTTGAATCGCTTGATCTGGGAAGGAGAGACGTAGATGTCGTCAGGCGAGGAGAGATAGTTGTAGTTTGACGAGCGAAGGAATCCGTAGCCTTCGGGAATGACCTGCAGAACGCCGGTATTGACCATCACCTGGCCGCTTTCGGGATCGGGATTCTTCAGCGACTGCGCCTCGATGATCTTGTAGATCAGCTCCTCCTTCCGGAAACCAGCAGTAATCACGCCAAGCTCTTTGGCTATGGCATTGAGTTCATGAACCTTTTTCTTCTGGAGTACATTGATGTCCAGGCCTTTGGATACCGAATTGTTCGACATTGTTGATTGGTCAACGCTTAATGGTTAAGTATGCAGTAAAGAACTGCCTCATGGGAATCACTGCGGTGAAGCAACGGGATCATCGTCGATGGCCGCCGGATACGGTAAAGAATACCCTCGATGTTGTTGAGAGCGACATGAAAAAGAGAAACGAAGCCGTATGAGGTAAGATGGTATGTAATGAAACCGGAATTTACCAGGAGAACTGCCAGTGGAAGGCTGCGGCCCTGACTGGAGATTCTCAGAGGTTAAGATGAATATAAAATAATTTATGTAAAAACATATGGATCACTTCACTCCGGCGGTCGCCCGGCGTAATTGAAAGCGCTCCATCTCCAGGACTTCTCCGGCCAGATAAAACGAACCGGTGACGAGAATCATATCTTCGGGTTCGACGCGGCAGTCGAGCAGCGCCAAAGCCTCGGCGGCTGTCCGGCACGCGCTGACCTGCTGCGCCCCTGCCTCCAGGCACAACCGCGCAAGCTCCGCCGCAGGCAGGCTCCGCTCTGTCGGCAGCTCGACCGAGACAATCTCGTCGGCGAGCGGCGCGATGTGCCGGAGGATTCCAGCGGCATCCTTGTCGGCGGCGATGCCGATAATCACGTACAGAAAACGGAAACAGTCGCGAATCTCAAGAAGTGCCTGCACGCTTTTGCGCATTCCGTCGGGATTGTGGGAGACGTCGAGCATCACCGCCGGTTTATCCGCAATCCGTTCGAGCCGCGCCCGGTAGCCCGAAGAACCGAGCTGCGCAAGCCCCGCTTCGATATGCCCCCACGAGATGCCCGCCGAACGGGCGGCCATGATGGCGAGACTGACGTTGGAGGCGTGGAACGAGCCGGTCAGTGGCACCTCGATCTGCCGTGGCTCCTCCCCACCGAGGGCAATGCGCAGAGCAAGCGCTTCCGGACGAACCTCCTCCACTGTCCAGGCCGCCTCGCGCTCCACCTGATGCAACTCCGCGCCCGCCGCTTCGGCGGCCTCCCGGATCGGCCCGAACGACTCCGCCGCTTCGGGCACGGCGGTAAACACCCGCGACCCCGGCTTGATGATCGCCGCCTTCTCGGCGGCTATCTCGCGAAGATTGTCGCCAAGCCACTCGGTGTGATCCAGGCCGATGCTCGGAATGATCACGATGTCCGGTTTCACGACGTTAGTTGCGTCGAGCCGACCACCCATGCCGGTTTCGATCACGGCGGCATCGACCCCCTCGTCGGCAAAAAAGGCGAAAGCCATCGCGGTGGTCGCCTCGAAAAAGGTCGCGCCCGTCTCAATCACCGCCGGTTGCAGCTTCGCGCAATAGTCGGCGACCCGCTCCTGGCCGATCTGCTGGCCGTCGATGCGAATCCGCTCCGTGAAATCGACCAGATGCGGCGAAGTGAAGAGGCCGGTTTTGCGCCCCGATGCTCTGAAGATCGAGGCCATGCACGAGGCGACCGTGCCTTTGCCGTTGGTTCCTGCGATATGGACAATCGTGCCGAGCCGCCGCTCGGGATGGCCGAGCGCGTCGAGCAGCGTCTCGATGCGTTCGAGGCCGGGCTTGATGCCGAAGCGATGCAGGGGAAAGAGAAAATCGATGGCTTGCTGGTAGTCCACAGTCGGCTCAGGAGTTGTTGTGAATGGCGGTCAGCGCGGCCCTGACCAGCGCCTCGACCGAAAGGCCCGGCGATGATTCGAGTACTCCCGATATGGCTTTCTGGGCGGTCTGTTTCGGGAAACCGAGGGTCATAAGCGCGGCCAGAGCGTCTTCGTTGAGCTGAAGCGCGTGAGGCGCAGTCGCGGATTTGCCGCTTGCCGGTGGCTGGATTTTGAGAATCTTGTCTCGCAGTTCGAGAATGATGCGGGCGGCGGTTTTTTTGCCCACGCCGGTGATACCGTAGAGGGTTTCGGGACGGTTCGCCACAATCGCCTCCTGCACTTCGCTCACGCTGAGGCCCGAAAGCACGGCCATCGCCAGTTTCGGCCCGACGCCGCTGATGGTGAGCAGCAGGCGAAACAGTTGAAGCTCCTCCTCGTCGAGAAAGCCGAAAAGCTGCTGGCCGTCCTCTCGGACATAGTGATGCGTGAAGAGGCGCACCTGGCTCCCCTCCGGAGGCAACCGGCGGCTCGTGCCGGAGGAGATGTGCAGAAGGTAGCCGATGCCGGAGACCTCGACAACTGCCTCCTCGCGGGAGACCGTTACCAGCTCACCTCTTAAAAATGCGAACATGTCATTTGGGATGGATGATACCCGGCGCACGAAACCGTAGCGCCTTCAAAGCGCCGGATGCGTGCCCGGGTATATCTGAATATGAAGCTTTGTCCGCTTGCCGTACGCTTGCGGAAGCCTGAAGATCAGCCAGCAGTCGGCGTGTAGCTGTTGAGAGCCTTGGTCAACTGGGCTTTCTTGCGCGAAGCCTTGTTGGCATGGATGTAGCGTTTCACGCCAAGTCTGTCGAGCTTCTGCACGGCAGCTTTGTATGCCGCCTCGACTTCACTCTTCGCGGCATTGGCATCGATCAGCTTCTGCATGTTTTTCAAAACGCCCTTGAGTTCTTTTTTACGGGCACGATTCCTTTCATTCCTGCGCGCTGCCTGTCTGAGTCTTTTTTCGGCTGATTTGTGTAGAGGCATAACCTGTGATGCTATTAGTGTCTTGTGAAGTCTGTTTATTTCTGCGGTTTCCGCAACAAAAGGCATGTAATATACAAACCCGAGGTGAACTTTAAAAACATCGAATCAAAATATTGAGAGATTCCCGCCCGCCGCTCATCTGGCTTCGGCGGTATTTATGTATATTCCCGCAGCAAAACGCTCTCTCTCTGTCAAATCTCAAACGATTCTGCCTCATGAGCTTGATGATCAGCGTCTCCGGCATCCGTGGCGTTGTTGGCCTGAGCCTCACCCCGGAAAACCTTACGGCATTCACCATGGCCTTCGCCACCTGGATCAGGCGGCGCAAACAGGCGCTGAATCCCGGCTCGCAGTCGAAACCGAAAATCGTCATCGGCAGGGACAGTCGTCCGACCGGCGGCGTCATCACCGGACTTGTCTCGAACACCCTCGCGCTCTGTGGCTGCGATGTGGTCGATGTCGGCATGACCACCACGCCGACCGTCGAGATCGCCACCGCCGGTGAAGGGGCTGACGGCGGGCTGATCGTCACCGCCTCGCACAATCCCGTCGAGTGGAACGCCCTGAAAATGCTCAACGAGAAAGGGGAGTTCATGAATGCCTCCGATGTCGAGGAGCTGCTTGACATCGTCGAAAAAGGGTCGTTCGACTCCGCCCGCTGGGACGGCATCGGTGCCATGACGGCGACAGGAGCGTGGGACGCCGTGCATATCGAGCGCATCCTGAAGCTTTCGTGCGTCAACCGCGACCTGATCGCGAGCATGAACTTCCGCGTGCTGATCGACGCCGTCGAAGGGGCTGGCTCCTACATCGTGCCGGAACTGTGCCGCAAGCTTGGAATCACGGAGATCAAAACGCTCGCCTGTGAAGGCACGGGCATCTTTCCGCGCAACCCGGAACCGGTCGAACAGAATCTCCGCCAGACGATGGAAATTCTTGCCCGCGAGAGCTGCGACCTCGGCATCATCGTCGATCCCGACGTCGACCGCCTCGCGCTCGTGTGCGAGGATGGCACGCTCTTCGGCGAGGAGTACACGCTGGTGGCATGCGCCGATTTCTACCTGAAACACCACAAGGGCCCGGTGGTCAACAATCTCTCCAGCAGCCGCGCTCTCTGCGACATCGCCCGCAGGCACGAGGTCGAGTGCTTCAGCGCCAAAGTCGGCGAGGCCAACGTGACCGAGGTGATGAAGGAGAAGGGGGCGGCGATTGGTGGCGAAGGCAACGGCGGCGTCATTTTGCCGGAGCTGCACTACGGGCGCGACGCGCTCGCGGGCATCGCGCTCTTCCTCCAGGTCTTCGCCGAGTGGAAATCCACGACGGGCGGCAAGCTCTCGGAGTTCCGCAAGACCTTCCCCGACTACTTCATGTCGAAAAAGAAGGTCGAGCTGGCCGCGCTGTCGAAAGAGGCGCTCGCCATGATTTTCGACACGGTGGCGGCAAACCATCCCGAGGCGGAGTGCAACCGGCTCGACGGCCTCAAGCTCGACTTCGCGGCGGGGTGGGCGCACCTTCGGCCATCGAATACCGAGCCGATCATCCGCATCTATACCGAAGCCGTGACGCAACAGGAGGCTGACGCTCTCGCCGCAAGCTTCATCGAAGAGATCAGAACCGCCTCCGCACCCGAACGTCAAGCATGAGCACAGCAGCCAAACCGGCGACAGGATTCCGCACGCAGCAGGACGAAACCCTTGGCCGCCGCAAGAAGGGTTCCGTTGACCGCTATATTATTCTCAGGCTCCTCGACTACATCAAGCCCTTCAAGGGGCTGGTCGCCGGGGCCGTGGCGCTGACGGCGGGCGGAGCGATCCTGACGCCGCTCCGCCCCTGGCTGACCCGCATCGCCATCGACGACCACATCGCCAAGGGAGACCACAAAGGGCTGGCCGTCATCAGCCTCCTCATGCTGCTCGTGATCGTGCTCGACGGCCTCAAGCAGTACGCCGCCACCTGGCTGACGCAGCTCATCGGCCAGAAAGCGGTCTACAACCTGCGCATGGACATCTTCCGCCACTTGCAGCATCTGCCGATCCGCTACTTCGACCGGAACCCGGTCGGCAGGATCATCACCCGCACGACCAACGACGTCGAGTCGCTCAACGAGATGCTCTCCAGCGGCCTCATCACCATCATCGGTGACATTCTGCAACTCGCGTTCATCGTGGCCATGATGCTCATGACCGACTGGCGACTGACGCTCGTCGTCCTGAGCATCCTGCCGGTGATGATCTACTCGACCATCTGGTTCAAGGACAAGGTGCGCCAGGCGTTTCTCGATGTGAGAACCCATCTGGCCCGCCTGAACTCCTTTTTTCAGGAGCACATCACCGGCATGAAGATCGTGCAGCTCTTCTCCCGCGAAGAGGCCGAATTTCGGAAGCACTCTGAAATCAATGCCGATCATCGCGACGCCAACAACAGAACGGTCTTCTACTTTTCGATCTACTACCCGCTGATCGAGTTTCTGAGTTCGGCAGCCGCGGGCCTGGTGATCTGGTTCAGCGCGACGAGGATCATGCACGCCGATCTCTCCGTTGGCGTGGTGGTGTCGTTCGTGCAGTTCATCTGGCTTTTTTTCCGCCCGTTGCAGCACCTTTCGGACCGCTTCAACATCATGCAGAACGCCGTTACCAGCTCCGACCGCATTTTTCGTCTGCTCGAAGAGCCGCTCGAACCCGAGCCGACAGAGAGCGCCAGGACGATCACTGCGTTCACGGATCGCATCAGTTTCGACAAGGTGTGGTTTGCCTACGAAGAGGACAACTGGGTGCTGCGCGACGTCTCGCTCGACATCCGGGTGGGCGAAACCGTGGCCATCGTCGGCGCGACCGGCAGCGGCAAAACCACGCTGATCAACATTCTTTCGCGATTTTACCCCTACGCGAAGGGATCGGTGACCATCGACGGCATCGAACTGAACGACATTGTCGGCCATGAGTTGCGCAAGCTTGTGGGTGTGGTGATGCAGGATGTGGTGCTCTTCGCCGGATCGATCCGCGAGAATCTCTCCTTCGGCGATCCCTCGATTTCGGACGACAAGATTCGCGATGCGGCGCGGATCGTCGGCGCGGATCGCTTCATCGAAAAGCTGCCGGGCGGCTACGACTACCGCATTCGCGAGAACGGCTCGGGACTCTCGGCTGGCCAGAAGCAGCTCCTCGCCTTCGTGCGGGCGCTGCTCTACAACCCCGACATTCTCGTGCTCGACGAAGCCACCAGCTCGGTCGATACCGAAACCGAGTCGCTCATCGAACAGGCCACCGACCGCCTGATGAAGCACCGCACCTCGATCATCATCGCGCACCGGCTTTCGACCATCCAGCACGCCGACAAGATCGTGGTGCTGCACAAAGGCACCATCCGCGAAACCGGCACCCATCAGGAACTCCTCGCCCAGCGCGGCTTGTACTACAAGCTGTACTTGCTGCAACACCCCGAGCGAAGCCGAATGGAGGGGGCGGCGTGAATTGTAAGGGCGGTTCGCGAACCGCCCCTTACGAATTACAGTGGTGTTCAGACAGAATAGAGACAACTAACGCGAGAGCATCAAAAAAATTTGTGCTTTTGTAGATAAAAAAAATATTATCAAGAGTTATTTACCTGTTATATCAACTGCTCAAAGCTGATTCGTTCATGCATGTCTGAGACTTGTAAAAATATTGAGTTGATCACAGCAGTACTTTCATTATTGGCTGCATCAATAACCTTATTGACACTAGTCATAGAACGATTTTTCTCTAATAATACTCGTATCCCTAAAAAAAAAGACAATATATGTTGCATAATGCAACCGAATTCTTTACATACGCCGTCCTTACAATCCCTTTGCATATCGCCGAAATTAAGTAGTTATTCAGAATGCAGTTAGAGAAATGTTAAGCCATAAATCGGCATAATAACTTTCTTTGAATGTTGCACTTATTGGCAGACAAAAACCACTCCTCTTTAAAAGCTTATCTGCAAACCCCTATCAGACATTTTTATTAATGTTATAAAATTCCTGAAAACGATTCGGAGGATGGCGTACAGAAACCGGAGCAACCCCCGATAGATTTTGGGTAAAATTTTTTTTATTTCCCCTTCCCTGCTACACGTTGCTCTCGCGCAGCACCTTGACCGGCTCCAGCCTTGCGGCGCGGATCGAGGGGATGGCAGCGGCGATGGTGCTGATGAGCAACGTCACGACGATGACGAAGAAAAAGTACTAGGGGTTCCATGACATGCTGATGCCGCTTTTGGTCAGCGGCCCCTGCGAGCTTTCGATGTGCAGGCTGGCGATCAGGCCGCCCCTAAGAGTTAACATAGATGTCGCCTCAAGCAGAGGAGGCGAATTATGGGTTATTCACATGCCGTGAGACACGGTGTCCTGAAAAAAGTGCTCCCGCCAGAAAGCAGAAGCATCGCCCAAGTCAGCCAGGAAACGGGAGTCAATGAGCAAACCATCAGGAATTGGCTTAAGCAAAGCAAATCCGGTATCTTACCAAACGAAAAGAAGGACAGCAGTCCACGCTCCCTGACACCGAAAGAGAAGTATCAACTGGTGGTTGAGGCCGCCGGAATCGATGACGAGCATCTGGGTGAATTTCTCAGGGAACGGGGTCTGCATTCAGAACATCTAACCATTTGGGACCAAGAGTTACGCGATATGATTGACGCCAAAAAAGACCGGCAACTCAAGGAAAACAGAGCACTGAAAAACCAAGTCAAGGAACTCGAAAAAGAGCTTCTGCGCAAGGAAAAGGCCTTGGCCGAGGCGACGGCACTGTAAGTGCTTAAAAAAATACTCGAGACCCTGTTGACCGACAACGAGGAAGACTGATCCTTGAAGCCCATAAGAAGGAACTCGTGGCATGGATAGAAGAAGCCCGTAAACAGGGTGCCC
>Ga0326729_1000291_pt1 | contig 12418 bp, 9 predicted proteins | sample MHFSIPfraction_2_FD_207744 | JGI IMG/M metagenome (GOLD analysis project Ga0326729, IMG submission 207744) | Lab enriched peat soil microbial communities from Michigan Hollow, Ithaca, NY, United States - MHF6AY SIP fraction | ecosystem: Environmental > Terrestrial > Soil > Wetlands > Peat...
CGATCGCTCCGGCGCACATCGGGCAGGGTTCAAGCGTCACGGCAAGCGTGCATCCTTCGAGATATTTGCTCCCGATGGTCGCCATTGCGGAGGTCAGGGCGATCATTTCGGCATGTGCCGTGGCATCGCACAGCTCTTCGACCTGGTTGTAGCCCCGGCCGATGATCGAGCCGTTCGGATCGAGCACGACAGCCCCGACTGGAACCTCTTTTTTTTCATAGGCTTTGATGGCTTCCCTGAAAGCCAGTTCCATACAATAACCGACATCATGCATAGCAAAGAAAAGAAATCTGCGCCGAGAGCCGCAGCGGTTTCAGCAAAACAATAAAATTTGTTATCATGAGGTTTAGACCTCTTTTCGAGTCCTCGTATACATCCGGCATCCGACAGCATCATAAAACCATAGAACATCTGCTATGAATATACATGAGTATCAGGGCAAGCATATCCTGAAAGAATTTGGCGTCGCTGTTCCCAAGGGCATAGTAGCATTTTCGGCTGAAGAAGCAAAACAGGCGGCGAAAGAGCTTTTCGAGGATCATACCAGCCCTGTAGTGGTCGTCAAGGCACAGATCCATGCAGGCGGCCGGGGCAAGGCAGGCGGCGTCAAGCTGGCCAAATCCCCTGAAGAAGCCTTCCTTATCGCCCAGAAAATGATCGGCACCACTCTGGTGACTCACCAGACCGGACCTGAAGGCAAGGAGGTGCATCGCGTGCTGGTCGAAGAGGGCATGAATATCGAAAAGGAGTTCTACGTCGGCATCACCCTCGACCGGGCCACATCGAGAAACGTACTCATGATCTCGACCGAAGGCGGCATGGAGATCGAAAAAGTAGCTGAAGAGACCCCGGAAAAGCTGCTGAAAATCCAGATTGACCCCATTTACGGACTTCAGGGATTCCAGGCACGCGAAGCGGCATTTTTCCTTAAACTCGAAGGCGATCAGTTCCGCAACGCCGTCAAGTTCATCGAAGCGCTGTATCACGCCTACATCACGATCGACGCATCGTTGGCAGAGATCAACCCGCTCGTCGTCACCAAGGAAGGCCGCGTGCTCGCACTCGATGCCAAGATCAATTTCGACGACAACGCTCTTTTCCGCCACAAGGATTACAAGGAGCTCAGGGACGAGAGCGAAGAGGATCCGCTCGAGGTCCTGGCGTCGCACTCGAACCTCAACTACGTCCGTCTCGACGGAAACGTCGGCTGCATGGTCAACGGTGCCGGTCTTGCCATGGGCACCATGGACCTGATCCAGCTCGCCGGCGGTAAACCTGCAAACTTCCTGGACGTAGGCGGAAGCGCCAGCCCCAAGACTGTCGAAGAGGGATTCAAGATCATCCTGAGCGACAAGAACGTGAAGGCCATCCTGGTCAACGTTTTCGGCGGCATCGTCCGTTGCGATCGCGTTGCAGGAGGCATTATCCAGGCCGCGAAAAACATCAACCTGAATCTGCCGGTCATCGTCCGTCTGGAAGGCACCAACGCCCCGGCGGCACAGAAGATGCTCGACGAATCCGGTCTCAACCTGATATCGGCCAACGGCTTGAGAGACGCTGCCGAGAAGGTACATCACGCTCTCGGGATGTCCTGATCTCCGCAGTTCCAGCCTGTAATTGAAAAGCCGGCCCTCACTGAATCGTGAAGGCCGGCTTTTCGCTTTTCAGTGCCGGGAACCCCTGGCTCCAGCTCAGCTCTAACGCTGCCAGGCAAAAACTCCATACTTACGTTGCCGGGTGCAATCAAGCCAATACGTCGAGGTTGTCTCAAAAGATAAATCAGGAACGCCAGATCCGCGGGAGAACCGACCTCCAGCTCGGCAATTCATACCCTAACTCCGAGTTGAGCAAATCAAGGAGTAGGAATTTTGTCTGGTATCATAAATGCCCAGTGCTCAGGTCATCCGTCTTGATGCCGAGCTGGAGCCCGGTTCTCCCCGGGCAAAGCAATAGGTTTCCTCATATTGACTTTTGAGTCAGCCCACTACAATTACGATGCACCGGAGAATATTGGCTGTCGAATCGTGATGACAGACAAATTTTGGCACAAAAAAAAGCAGGACGAAAAGATATACAATCCTTTTCGCCCTGCTTCTCAGCAACCACCAGTCAATCTTCGCCAATCATCGATCATCATTCGTCTTCATCATCATTCATCGTGTTCAACCATAAACATCAGAGCGAAGAAGACCCGGCAGGCTGCTGCACACACACAACAAAACAACACTCATCTCATCTCATCTACCTAACGACCATCACATCGTTTTCATTAAATAGGACGACGATGTCCGGCAAACCTTGCGCTCCTTTTTTATTTTTTTTCAAAAAAAATCCCTGCCGCAATGGGCAGGGACAAAATGATGCTCGATACCGGCGAAGCTGACGCCGTTGCAACTACAGCTCACTCGTAGCGGAGCGCTTCTACAGGCTTGAGCCCGGCGGCTTTCTGGGCAGGCCACAATCCGAAAAACAAGCCGATCAGCACTGAGAAGCTCGTTGCGAGCACGACCGAAAACAGCGATGTCTTGACTGCCCATCCGGCGAACGTCGCCAGCAACATGGAGATGCCGACACCGGCAAGAATGCCGATAAGACCTCCGCTGAGCGTCATGCCTACCGATTCTATCAGGAACTGCATCATGATATCTGCTTTACGTGCGCCGATGGCCTTTCTCAGTCCAATCTCCCGGGTCCGCTCGGTAACCGATACCAGCATGATGTTCATGATTCCGATACCGCCGACTACAAGGGAGATCGCTGCGATCGACCCGAGAAGCATGCTCATGGTCTGCGTCGTAGCGCTCAGCATCTGCTGGAACTGCGTCATATCCCTGATGTTGAACGAATCTTCGTCTTTGGCCGTGAGTTTATGCTGTTTTCTGATCAGCGCATCGATGGCTTTCTTGGCCGGATCGATGTTTGCAGCACTCGACACCTCTACGAAGATGCCGTCGAGGTAATTCTTGCCGAGCACCCTGTACATGGCCGTCGTCACGGGAATCAGCACGATGTCGTCCTGGTCCCTCGGCCCGGAAAATCCTTTGGCAGGAGCGATGCCGATTACCTGGAAATTAATGCGGTTTATCTTGATGATCTTGTCTATGGGGTTCTCCCCTCCAAAAAGCTGGGTGGCGACAGTCGTCCCGATAATGGCGACTTTCTGGCGACTCTGGATCTCCTCTCGGGTGAACCACCGCCCTACAGTCGGCACCGCAGCCCGCATCGTTCCATAGTCATAGTCGACACCCTCAACGCCACTGCTCCAGTTCTTGTCGAGATAGACCATCTGGCCTGAGCCGGTTACATCACCCGACACGCTCTTGACAAGCGGAGAAAGCCCGGCTATGGCGTCAGCATCTTTTTCAGTGAAGCGGGTAACGGTGCCTGAGCCCTGGGATGCGCCGCCGATCCTGGCCGACCCTCCCCGAATCGAGAGCAGGTTCGACCCCATCGATTTCAGCTGCTCCTCCATCGATGCCCTCGCTCCTGCACCCAACGCCATCATGGCGATGACCGAGGCGACGCCGACAAGGATGCCGAGCACCGAAAGCAGCGTCCTGATCTTGTTGGAAACAATCGACTGGAACGCCTGGACGACGAACCCCATCATCCTTCCCGGTTGAAACAACGGCAGATGGGCTACATCCATTACTTCCATCGACACCTTGGCCTGAACTGCAGTCCCTGATTTCCGACGGTCGTCGAGAACGACTCCGTCCTTCATGGTGATCACCCTGCTTGCGAAATCGGCAATATCCTGCTCATGGGTCACCATGATGATGGTTTTTCCCTGTTGATGCAGTTCCGTGAGGATCCGCATGATCTCGTGAGAGTTTTTGGTGTCGAGGTTCCCGGTGGGCTCATCGGCAAAAATGATCATCGGATCCCTGATCAGCGCACGGGCGATCGCAACACGCTGCTGCTCACCGCCGGACATCTGGTTCGGACGATGGTCTGAGCGCTGGCTGAGGCCGACCATTTCGAGACGCTGCAGCGCATCCTTGCGGAAATCGCCCTGTTTGCCACTGTAGATGCAGGGAAGCATGACGTTGTCGATCGTACTCATCCTGCTGAGCAGATGAAACTGCTGGAACACAAATCCTGCCACGTTGTTCCTCAGAGACGCCAGCTCATCCTCGCTCATCCCGCTGACCTCCTTGCCCATCAGACGGTACTGCCCGGTATCAGGCACGTCGAGAAGCCCGAGAATATGCATCAGCGAGGATTTTCCCGAGCCCGAAGCTCCCATGATAGCGACGAACTCCCCCTGCTCTATCTTCAGGCTCACCCCGTTGAGGGCGTTTACAGAGCTCTCGCCGATCTGGTAGGTTCTGGTGATGTTGACGACTTCTATCATCCGCGCTTGTTTTGTTGTGGTGGCCTGCGCTGCGGGACAAACGGATTGCTGCCGCCACTGCCTTTCGGCAGAACGAAGGTCGAATCTTTCACTACGACGACATCACCGGATGAAAGGCCCTGAACGATTTCGACATTCTTCTCGTCCTTCAGCCCCGTCTGCACCGGCATACGCCTGACGGAGTCCTGTGAAGTGCTCCTGACCGAAACGAATGAGCGGCCGTTGCGCGAACGAACGGCTGAAATGGGAAGCAGGAGGACATTATCCTTTTCCCTGACGACGATATTGACGTTGGCGCTCATTCCCGACCTGAACACATCGGGAACCGCTGAAGGCAGCAGATCGACCTGATAAATGTTCACGTTATTGACCAGCTTCGATTCGTAATAGATGTGATCGACCACTCCGGCCACCTTGATTTCAGGATAGGCATCGAGACTGATTTCAGCTTTCTGGCCGAGTTTCAGGTTACCGATGTCGGTTTCGTCGACATCCGCCTTGACGATGAGCCTGTCGGAGAGCACCAGAACGGCGTCGCTGGTTGTAATTGTCTGTCCGGGATTGAGGCTGCTGACGATCACCTGCCCGTTGATCGGAGAGATCAGTGCCGTCTGGTTATAAACCTTGTTCCAGTAATCGGTCTCGCTCTTCCCTTTCTGGGTCGCCGCATCGAGCAGGGCCGCACGTTCAGTGGAGCTGATCAGCGCGAGCACCTGCCCTTTCCTGACGAACTGTCCCTCCTTGACCAGGATTTCGTCGATCCTGCCGCTTACCGGTGACTTGATCTCAAGACGGTTCTGAGGCTTGACCGTCGCGGTAGTCGATACCACCGAATTGATGTTTCCGATCGTTGCATGATATTCGCGATAGGTAACGTCGGATTTCCCCTTTTTCCCCAACATGAACACAACGCCCCCTGCAACTATGGCGACTGCGAGCACTGCCCCCAAGATCCATACCCTTTTACCTGGTTTCAATTGTTCCTCCTTTTGCCTGCACCCAGTTTGCTTCGGTAATCAGCAGGTTGGACTGAGCGTTGAGATATGATTTTTTTGCGTTCACAAGGTTGTCCTCGATAATGGTCCACTCGTTGAAGGATACGAGCCCGGACGAATACTGGGCATCGGCGATCCGTGCCCGCTCGGCGGCGGCATCGAGAAATTTTTTCTGGACTGAAACGTTCTGTGAGGCATCGAGGAAATTTTTCCAGGCTTGCTCCAGGCTCCTGATGAGCGAGAAATAGGCGCTCTTCTCATCGTACGCCAGTTGATTAAGCACCGCCCTTGCCTTGGCTACGGTAGATTTTCCGGCACCTCCCTCATAGATAGGCACGGCGACGTTGACGCCTACCTGCCACTCAGTCCTGTCGGGCGGAAGCTGGCTGAAGGAGCTGTTGCCGACGCCTGACGAAACAGAGACTTTCGGCATGAAGGCGCTTCTGGCCGCCTGGAGGTTGTATCGGGAAGACTCTTTTTGAGATATCAGGTTAAGGTAGGCAGGATTTTCATGCACGATTCTGTCGAAGTCAGGCAATCCCCTGGTATTTTCGCTGGCGACGAACTGCCCCGAAACCCTCAGATGACCGAAAGACTCTCTTCCAAGCTGGGTGCTCAGCACTACCTGGGCCAGTTCGAGAGCTCTTTTCGCCTGGGCGACCTCATACTCCGCTGCGGCAAGATCGGCATTGGCCTTGCTCTGTGATCCGATGTTTTCAGTGCCGGACTTGTACAGCAGCCCTATCAGGCGCAGGTTCTGCCTTCTCTTTTCGGCTATCTCAGCTGCGAGTGCGACCTGGCGCTGCGCCGTCATCAATTGAACGAAGGCCGCCCGCAGAGCGAACCTTGTCGATGCTGAAACCACGTCCCGGCTATATCGGGAAGCCTTGATGTTTTCACCCGCGGCATTGACCAGGCTCGATGTTTTCGATCCATCGAAAAGCAACTGGCTTGCATTGACACCATAGGACCATGACCCGAATGGGGCCGCGATGTTCGATCCTGAACGATCACCTCCGACGCCCGCACTGACGCTCGGAAGCAGCCCGCCCTTGACGATGTCGCGCTGGGCCTGGGCCTGGAGAACGGATTGAGCCGCCGACTGAAGATCCGGGTGATGTGCAGCCGCCTCGGCCAGACACTGCTCCCATCCGAGAGTTTCTGTTGCCGATGCAGCAAGGCAGGGCTTCACTGTCAAAGCCATCAGAACAAAATAAAACAGAACAGAACGTAATCGTCTCATAGTCTGGGATGCGTTATGGAAATCCTCAAAACTCTTTCATTCATTTGACGTTATAAGCCGATTATTCCAGCGGATTTTCAGCCAAACACTTAATATTTTTACAGCACCCATACCATCGATCGTTCAGGCGGGGAAAAAATCACGCTTCCTGAACTTCCCGAACAACATCCGGAACATGGCCTTCCGGCGGGTAAGCCACTCGATACGACTGAAGCTCCCTGTGGCAGCAAGCATCCTGTCGACAAGGAATGCAGAAACCGTATCGACGTCGTCGGCCAGCATGTTATAGATCATCTTTCGCCTCCGGCTTTCCGGACTGTCATCCCTGACGGTATCGAACAACAGGTCGGTCACCACCATTCCCGGAAGCAGGCATCCGACCGTAATGCCGCTGCCTTTGGCCTCATGGGCAAACGATTTCGTGAAATAGGTTGCCGCACTCTTGGTCGTGCCGTAGATGGTCATACGATCGAGGATGGCTCCCTTGCTGCCATGCCCCTCCATATTGAAAATCTTCCCCGAACTCCTTGGCTGCATTGCACGGAACGGGACGATCGTACCGTGCACCACCCCCATGACGTTCACCCCTGCGATCCGGGAAATCTCCTCTTCGTCGAGCTCCCATGCCTTGCGCAACGGCTGCCCGAGACCGGCGTTGTTCACCCATACATCGACATGGCCAAACCGCTTTTCAGCTTCAATGCACAGTCGTTCGACATCGCTGCGCGAAGAGACGTCGGCCACGACGCCATGAACCCTCGAACCGTATGGTGAAAGCGTATCGAGAGCCCTGCCGACACTCGTTTCCCCGGAACCGTTGATGACGACGTTGCACCCTTTGTCGAGAAAGGTCCTGGCAAGCCCGAGACCGAGGCCTCTGGTGCTGCCGGTAATGACAATTGTTTTCATGATAACGTATTTGAAAACTATCTGTAGACTCCATAAAGAAACAGCATGACATCGACGAACCAGAGAATTTCAACAGCGAGGATAGCCGTGTGATACGGTTCAAGACGATGCTGCCGGTGCAGGAAAAGCGCGACGGCAAAAAGCACCCAGACAAAAAAACCCAGCAGCACTCCCGACATGACAACAAGGTTACGGCTTCCATGATGGGTCAACGGGGGAAGAATGCCGAGCGACGGCAAGGCGGCCATGGCAATATCGAGCAGGATCGCCGCCGACATCATCAGGCGGGCATTTCGGGACCCGCCGGTTTTGAACGAACGGGCTGCTCCTGCAAGAAACAGGCAGTAGGCGATTATCGACAACAGTTCTGGCGGTGTTATCATAAAAAACAGGATTAAGTTCACATCTTGATTATCACTTGCAAGGGGGAATACGCGTCGGTTAAGTCCGCCCGTCATCGACCTGTTCCCCATCCTCTTCTTCAGTGCTCAGACTTTCAGACTTGTCTATCAATATAATGCGTGACCATAAAATCCACTTTACGAACTATGCCTGAAGCGATATTCATGCCGCATTACTGAAATATTGTATCTTGTCAACCGTCTTGCTGGATCAATAATGAATATCACTGAATAAAGGCTCTCTATCCGCTATGCTTGAAACTCGAAATCTTTCTCTGTCTGCCGGCACCAAGGTTCTCCTGAATGAAACCTCGTTCAGGATCGGCGACAAGGACCGCGCCTCGCTGGTCGGCCTGAACGGCACCGGCAAGTCCACGCTCCTCCGTCTGCTCAGCGGCCAGCTCGAAGAAGACGGCCCGATGAGCAGCGGCCAGATCATGAAATCCTCGACCACAACGATCGGGTATCTGCCCCAGGAGATCTCCTTCGAGGGGGATCTGGAGAAAACCGCCCTTCAGTATGCTTTGCTGGCAAACCAGACGCTTAACGAGCTTTCCGAAAAGATCGCGAGAATGGAGCTCGAACTGGCCCTTCCTGACCAGGACCACGAAGGCGAGGCCTATCACAAGCTGATCGAACGCTTCAGCGATGCAGCCCACGATTTCGAACGACTTGGAGGATACCGGATGCAGTCGGAAGCGGAAAAGATCCTCTCCGGACTGGGATTCAGCGGAGCCGACTTCCACAAGAAGGTGAAGGAGTTCTCCGGCGGATGGCAGATGCGCCTGCTGATCGCGAAACTGCTCCTGCAGAACCCTACGCTGCTGCTGCTCGACGAGCCGACCAACCACCTCGACATCGATTCGCTGCGCTGGCTCGAACAGTACCTGCTGAACTACGAGCACAGCTACCTCATCGTGTCGCACGACCGGTTCTTCCTCGACAAGCTGACAACCAAGACGCTCGAAATCGCCTTCTCGGAGATCACTGAATACAAGGGAAACTACACCTACTACGAAAAGGAGAAGGCCGAACGATACCAGCTGATGATGTCGCGTTACGAAAACGACATTAAAAAGATGGCTGACCTGAAGGCCTTCGTCGACCGGTTCCGCTACAAGGCCACCAAGGCACGCCAGGCACAGAGCCGCCTGCGCCAGATGCAGAAGCTCGAAGGAGAGCTGCAGACGCCCGAGGAGGATCTGTCGCAGATCTCGTTCTCCTTCCCGAAAGCCAAACCGTCAGGACGTGAAGTGCTCAGGCTCGACAGTGTATCGAAATCCTTCAAGCTGCCTGACGGCACAAACAAAGAGGTGCTGAAGAATATCACCCTCGAGATCATGCGGGGCGACCGAATCGCTATCGTCGGATCGAACGGCGCAGGCAAAACCACATTCTGCCGAATCCTTGCAAACGAAATCGACTTCGAAGGCACCCGCCAGACCGGTCATAACGTCAGCATGAACTACTTCGCCCAGCACCAGACAGAGAGCCTTTCACCGGAAAAGAGCATCCTCGAAGAGATGAACGACGCAGCACCGGACTCTGAGGCGCAGCGCAAAGTGCGCGACATCCTCGGATGCTTCCTGTTCAGCGGCGATGCAGTCGCAAAGAAAACCGGCGTGCTCTCCGGCGGTGAGAAATCGAGGGTGGCCCTGGCCAAAATCCTGCTCCAGGCCTCGAACCTGCTCATCATGGATGAACCGACCAACCACCTCGACATGCGCTCGAAAGAGATGCTGATCGATTCGCTCGAGAACTACGACGGTACGCTGCTCCTTGTCAGCCACGACCGTTACTTCCTCGACAGCCTGGTCAACAAGGTCTTCGAAATAAAGAACGGTCGTGTCCAGGTCCACCTCGGCACCTACGCCGAGTATATCGAAAAAGCGGAAAAAGCGTTCGAAGAGGAGCGGAAACAACTGGCGGAAGAGAATGCCAGGAAAGAGGCCGAGCGTAAGGCTGCCGCACAGAAACCGGTCGTTAAAGCGCCGGCACCCAAGGCTAACAGGAAAAAAATCGAGGCGATAGAAAAGGAGATCCAGAGGCTGGAGGAATCAAAAAAGCAGCACGAACAGCTGATGGGCCAACCGTCATTCTACGAAAAGCCGGCCGACGAGGCACGAATCGAGACCGAAAAATACCAGGAGATCTGCAAGGAACTCGACGCGCTCTACGTATGCTGGGAAGAGGAGATGAAATAAGGCGAAGAAAAGGAAAATGGACGGGATGGACGGAATGGACTGAATGGACTTGATGGACGGGATGGACAAAAACATAAATCCAATGCCCCTCTTACATTGTCCATTCAGTCCATAGCGTCCATGATTTCTTCGTCCATTCCGTCCATTTTCTTCCTCCCCCCTCTTCCCCCCTACTTTCCCGCCAGTATCCTCAGCCCGGCGACACCGGCGATGATGAGGAAGATGCAGAAGAGGCGGGCAATTTCACGGGATTCGTTGAAAAGCAGGATGCCTGCCACGGCGACTCCGACGGCTCCTATGCCCGTCCAGACAGCATAGGCCGTACCTACCGGCACGCTTTTCATCGCTATTGACAGCAGCCAGAAACTCACCAGCATTGCCGAAACCGTCAGGATCGACGGCAAAGGCTTGGTGAACCCTTCGGCATACTTCAATCCGACCGCCCAAACGCACTCGAACAGTCCGGCTATGAAAAGAATAATCCACGCCATGGTTGAATCTCCATTTTCAATGCACACCTATAAGAGAATGATGAATTATGAATGATGAGTTATGAATTGAAGAGTTATGAATTGAAGAGTCAGGAATGAAACGGAATGGGGCCACCCAATTTGGTCGTCAGCATTCAACATTTGTTTTTCTTAACTCAGCATTCATAACTCATCACTCAGCATTATTTCCCCTCATTCATCATTCATCATTCTCCTAAATCTTGACCCACCCTCTCTGCCTGTCGGAATCGATGCCCGCCTGCATGATCTTCTGGATCATCAGCCCATCGCTGAAACTTGCCGCATCTTCAATGACACGCTTGCCGCGCTTCAGGGCCTTGACGATCCTGTGGGCAAGGAATACGAATCCGACCGCAAATATACCGTGTACTGCCAGGGGTGACAGCTTGATCTTCTCCTGAAGCACCAGTTCGTCCCATGGAAGAATCGGCTCGATCTGCTTCCAGCGAGGCGCATCGATGAGGCTCCGGCCACCTTTAGCCTCCCCGTTGGCGATTTCCCAAAGTCTGCCGGCTCCATCGAGCCTGATGGTTTTCAGGCTGCCGACAACTTCGAGCGAAAACCATGTGTAGGCGCCGACCGTGGTGACGTGCATGAGGGAGGATGCGCCAAGGGCGACCGATGACGGGCCGAACTTCATGAACATGGCGAAACTGTCGTCCGAGGTTACCGGCAGGCTGCTGCCCGGCGATCCCGGATCGGGACGATACGGAATCGATGTCGCCAGGTTACAGCAGACTTCGGAGATCTCCCCGATCAGGAACCGGTTCAGGTCGATGAGGTGCGACCCGATCGCCCGAAGGGCACCGCCCCCCCTCGATGCGTCGCTCCACCATGACCAGGGCTGGTCCGTACGGTTGCGGGTGGCGAGGTTCACCACAGCCCGCACTTCGTAGATCTTGCCGATTTCGCCGCCATCGATCATCTGCTTCATGCTGCGCACGGACGGATGAAACCTGAGCTGGTGGTCGATCAGGGCCAGGCTTGGTGACTTTCCGGCAACCGCCGTCATTCGCTCAGCCTCCTCTATCGTAAGAGCAAACGGTTTTTCGCACAGCACCCCTTTGCCGCTTTCGAGCACTCCGGTAACCATGGACTCATGCAGCCAGGTCGGTGTCGTAACGCAGACAAAGTCCAGATCGCACTTCAGGAGATCGTGCCAATCGGCAAACCCTTCGCGAATGCCAAACCGGTCCATGAACTTCTGGCGATGCCGCTCGGTCGGGCTCGCCGCAGCAGCCAGTTCGACCCCCTCGATCAGGGAAAATGCCGGAGCCTGCGCCACCTGGGCCCATCCGCTGCCGATAAATCCTATTTTGACTCGTTTTTTCATGGTTCTGCGCATAAAAAAAGGGTGACCAAGATCACCCTTCAAGTTTTTCGTTCACTGCCTCATGGTCAGTTGAGCTGCTGTGCCTGGGCCTTGGCCTGGCGAGCCCGTTCGATATACTCTTTCTGGATGTCTCTCGACACGTTGTATGCCTTGGATAGGCTGTCTGATCGCCAAAGATGGGCGTCAAAGGCCATACAGATGTTACGGAGGAACGGGATGCCTTCATCCGTCACCCTGACACCCTTTTCGAGCAACACGACCAGACCGTCGTTCTCCATGTCTTCGAGGCGGTATCGGGCGACGTCGAGCTCCCCGGTGTACATGGCAGGATCTTCCCATGAAGTCTCCTGGCGGCACATGAGGTTCAGGATATGGCGACGCAGCACGAGATCCTCATCAGTCAGGAGATGTCCGCGCATGATCGGGAAGCGGCCTTTGTTCACCTCTTCGATGTAGCGGTCGTC
>Ga0326729_1000292_pt1 | contig 12391 bp, 11 predicted proteins | sample MHFSIPfraction_2_FD_207744 | JGI IMG/M metagenome (GOLD analysis project Ga0326729, IMG submission 207744) | Lab enriched peat soil microbial communities from Michigan Hollow, Ithaca, NY, United States - MHF6AY SIP fraction | ecosystem: Environmental > Terrestrial > Soil > Wetlands > Peat...
ATCTTCATGGTACAGAAGACCGTCAACATGAACGGAGGATGAGAACCGAAGCGCTTCCTTATCGAACGGCAGTGAAAAACGGCTCTGCCAGAGGAGTTCCTTGCTCTTGGACATGGTGCTGATAGTGGGATGGGTGGTTGATAAAACTGTTTGCCGGAAGATAAGGGAAATAGTTGATAATGGACAATTAACAATGGATAATGGAAGAGGGGAGGTGGCGGGAGCAGGGTTAAAGTTGTTCACTTTTGGCACTGTAGTTGTTGCCGTTTTATCTGGTCTTTTTCGTTGTAAAATTTTCACAAAGAACTTTACAAAATAAAGTAGATATAAATGAGACAAAAAAAAGCAGGCAACGGAAGACGGTGCCTGCTTTGAAGAGATGACAGAGAAAGGCTTACTTGCTGATGTCGTTGACCAGGTTGAAGGTCTTGACGCCGAGGCCGTAAAGGTGGATGAAACCTTCGGCTGCCTTGTGGTTGAAGGTGTCGGCTTCGGTGTAGGTCGCGAGCTCCTCGTTGTAGAGAGAGTAGGGCGAGTTCCTGCCGAGCAGGGAGATGCCGCCCTTGTAGAGCTTGATTCTGACCAGACCGGTGACCGGCTTCTGTGTTTCCTGGACGAATGCGTCGAGCGCTGTTCTCATCGGTGAGAACCATGTGCCGTTGTAGATGATGTTCGCGTAGTCCTGGCTGATGTTCTTCTTGTACTGGAATACCGATTTTTCGAGCGTGAGGCGTTCGAGTTCGCGATGGGCGAAGTGCAGAATCGTGGCTGCCGGGGCTTCGTAGATCTCGCGCGACTTGATGCCGACGACGCGGTTTTCTACCATGTCGAGGCGTCCGACGCCGTTTGCGGCACCGATTTCGTTGAGCTTCACGATGAGGTCCAGTCCGCTGAGCTTCTGGCCGTCGAGCGACACTGGTACACCTTGGACAAATTCGATCTCGACAACCGATGCCCTGTCGGGAGCGTTTTCAGGTGAAGTGGTGATCTGGTAGGCCTCTTCCGGAGGTGAAACCATTGGATCTTCGAGCACGCCGCACTCGATGCTGATACCCCAGATGTTCTCGTCGATCGAGTAGGGGCTTTTCTTGGTGGCCGACACCGGGATGTTGTGCTCCAGTGCGTAGGCGATTTCAGACTCACGCGAGGTGAACTCCCACTCACGCAGCGGGGCGAGCACCTTGAGATGCGGGGCGAGAGAGGCGAAGGTCACCTCGAAACGAACCTGGTCGTTGCCCTTGCCGGTGCAGCCGTGAGCAAGCATCGTGCAGTTCTCTTCGAGGGCGACATCGACCAGCGCTTTTGCGAGCAGCGGACGGCCGAGGGCCGTGGCCAGCGGGTAGACATCCTCGTAAAGGGCGCCGGCTTTCAGGGCACGCCAGATATACTCCTCGACAAACTGTTTGCGCAGATCCACGAAATGGAATCCGGTGGCGCCGGTGGAGATTGCTTTGGATTCGAGGTTCTCGATCTCTTTCTGCTGACCGAGGTTGCCCGTGACGGCGACGATTTCGGCGTCATATTTGTCTTTCAGCCACTTGATCATGACCGATGTGTCGAGACCGCCGGAATAGGCGATCGCTATTTTTTCCTTGCTCATGCTTCAGTATCGTTTTTCATTGTTGGGAGAGATTTTCAAGAATATAGGCTTTGACCGACGATATTTTCCTGATCGTGGATGGAATGACGAGCACCGTGTCGTCACCGGCGATGGAGCCGAGGATATCCGGTGTGCCGATCCGGTCGATGAAAGAGGCGACTCCATGGGCTCTGCCGGGCAGGGTCCTGAGAATGATCGAGGTTTCATTGGCGGCAACGGAGAGCACCTCCATGCCGACAAGTCCCTTGATGATGTCCGCCGTGGACTCTTCGGTCAGGACGAGCCTGTAAGCGTTTCCGGCTCGTTTCCTGACGAGACCGAGTTCGGCGAAATCCCGAGACAGGGTGGCCTGGGCAACCCTGATTCCGGACTCTTCGAGTAGTGCGAGCAGCTCCTGCTGTCCCGAAACCTCACGGCTTCCGACAAGCTCCCTGATCTTTCTCTGTCTTAGGGCCTTGTTCATGGTGTTCTGCGTTTCAGGCTTTCAGACGGTTGGCCGCATTCAGCAGGCGGTGCGTCAGATGGAACTTCCTGTATTCGTCATGGTTCATGAGTTTGACCATGAGGGCCTTCTGCACATGCAGACGGTTCTCGGCCTCATCGATGATGATCGACTGCGGGCCGTCCATCACCTCGGCGCTGATCTCCTGTCCGCGATGCGCCGGCATGCAGTGCATGACGACGGCCGATGGTTTGGCCACTCCGAGCAGGGCGCTGTTGATCTGATAATCTTTGAAGGTTCTTAGCCTTGAATCCAGCTCCTCCTCCTGTCCCATGCTGGTCCAGACGTCGGTATAGAGCACATCGGCATTTTTAGAGGCCTCGAACGGATCGTGCACGATCTCGATGGTGCCTTTGGCGCTTCTGCGGGCCTGCTGCAGAAGGTTTTCGTCCGGCATGTGCCCGGGAGGGCAGGTGAGTACGAAGTGGAAGGGGAGGATGCCGGCAAGTTCGATCCATGAGTTGGCCACGTTGTTGCCGTCGCCGACGAAAACTACCTTGATCTCGTCGTGCCAGAGCCCCTTTTCGTAAAGGGTGAAGGCGTCGGCAAGAACCTGGCAGGGATGCGACAGATCGGTCAGGGCGTTGATGACCGGTATGCTCGCATGGGTTGCAAGAGTTTCGATGATCTCATGCTCGTGCAATCGGGCGACAATGGCGTCGTTGTACCGGGAGAGCAGGCGGGCGATATCTTCAACCGACTCGCGTTCGCCGACACCGATCGCTTTGCCCTCGAGGGTGATTGCATGGCCACCGAGCTCATAAACGCCGAGATCGAAGGAGACTCTGGTTCTGAGGGAGGGCTTGCTGAAGATCATGGCCACGGTCTTGTTCCTGATCGGCCTGAACAGATCGCTGTTGCGGTTGTTCAGCCGGTGCTTCTTGATGTGAAGCGAATAGTCGAACAGTTCAATGATCTTGCCGGCATCCAGACCGGTAAAACCGAGAAAGTCCCGTTTGCTTGTCGGGTTCGTTGCCTGGAGATGGCTCATGATGCTTGTTCCTGTTGTAATGGTTCGATGTCATGGTCAATCACAAACTGCGTTCCGACCCCTTCGTCGGTGAAGATTTCGAGAAGCAGGGAGTGGATCTGCTTGCCGTCGATAAGGTGAACCTTGCGCACGCCGCCGTCGAGCGTCAGGTATGCAGAGACCACCTTCGGGATCATGCCGCCCGAGATGATACCTCTTTCAATAAAATCTGCCGCGTCGGACTTGCACACGGTCTTGAGAATGCGGTCACCCACCCTTATGCCTTCGACATCGCTGACGTAGATCAGCTTTTCGGCTCGGAGGGCGAGAGCAATGCTGCTTGCAGCGTCGTCGGCATTGATATTGTAGAGATTCCCGTCATGGTCGAAGCCGATCGGGGCGATCACGGGGATCAGGCCGGCATTGCAGAGCAGGTCGATGTATGAGGTGTTGATCTCGGCGACATCACCGACCAGGCCGAGCTTGGCAGCATTGCGCGATGGGACGGCTCTGATGGTGTCTGCATCAAGCCCGCTGACTCCGACGGCTTTGCCGCCGTGCTCGCTGATGAGCCGGACGATGTCCTGGTTGACCTTTCCGGCGAGGGTCATCTGAATCACGTCGATCGTCTCGAGGTCGGTCACACGCTTGCCATGCACGAAGGTGGTCTGCATGCCGAGCCTGGCCGAGGTCTTCGTTATGGCATCACCTCCGCCGTGCACGAGCACGACGCTGATGCCGACCTTCCGGAGAAGAGTGACGTTCTGGGCGAAGGTGTTCTTGAGCACCTCGTCCTTCATGGCCGCCCCGCCGTACTTGATCACGAAGGTCTTGCCCTCGAACTTTCTGATGTAAGGCAGTGCCTCGATGAGCACCTGCCCGATGGCCTGCTGAGGTCCTCTTGCGCCTGCCGGGCGGAATTCACTGCACGACTGTTTCATTGCAATGGTTTTGTTGAATGGTGACGCTTGTTGTCAGCTCCGGTAGCTGCCATTGATTTCGATATAACGCTTGCTCAGGTCACAGGTCCAGACCACAGCCGTGCCTGGTCCATTGCCAAGCGTGACTGTGATGGTGAACTCCTCTCTGGACATGATCTTTTTGGCCTCCTCCTCTGAGAATCGGGCATCGAGCCCCGGTTTCAGGATCGGTACAGTGTCGAACGATACCGCCAGCTCATCCTGCACGAACGAGGCTCCGGAACGGCCGGCAGCGGCGATGATCCGCCCCCAGTTTGCATCCTCGCCATGAATGGCCGTCTTGACGAGCGGTGAGTTCGCGATGGTCATAGCGGCCATGCGGGCTTCGTCACTGTTCCGGGCACCCTGAATACTGATTTCGACAAACTTGGTGGCCCCTTCGCCATCGACGACGATCATCTGCGCAAGCATGGTCATGACCATCTTGAGGGCCTCTTCGAACCTCACGGCATCGTCGCTGCCTCGGATGATCTCCGGCCCCCTGCCGCTGGCAAGGATGGAGGCCGTATCGTTGGTGCTGGTGTCGCCGTCTACGGTGATGGCGTTGAAGCTGAGCGCATTGGCCGCGCCAAGTATCTCCTGCAGGAGTGACGGTTCGATTGTGGCATCGGTGGCGAGGAAGGCGAGCATGGTGGCCATGTTCGGGCAGATCATGCCCGAGCCTTTGGCGATGCCGGCAATTCTGACCGTGCCGCCGGTAACCGAAACATCGACACCGAAAAACTTCGGAAAGGTATCGGTGGTCATGATCGCTTCGGCCGCATCCAGCCAGAGATCTTTGCCCAAGGAGGCATCGAGCCGGGCCATGGCTTCCGAGATCTTTGCGACCGGCAGTTGCTGGCCTATGACGCCCGTCGAGGCTACGAGCACCTCTTCGGGTTTCAGGCCGAATGCAGCAGCCGTATCGGCGGCCATGCGGGTGGCACTCAGCATGCCCTCTTCGCCGGTGGCTGCATTGGCGTTGCCGCTGTTGCAGATAGCGGCCCTCATCCTGCCGGAGGATACCGAGAGGTGACTTTTCGACAATTCGACAGGGGCGGCTGTGCAGAGGTTGGTCGTGAACACCGAGGCGGCGCTTGCCCTTCCGTCGCAGAGCAGCAGCATGAGGTCCTTGCGTACCGGCTTGATGCCTGCATTGATGCCGGCCAGCCGGAATCCCGACGGCCAGAACCCCTCTTCGTTCCGTGCTGCAGGTACGACAGGCGTCACCCCATCCGGCCAGGAGGAGACTCTGGCACTGAGTTTTCCGATTGCCGAAACGGCTTTTTCAAATTGTTTCACGCTCTGTAACTGGGTTTCGGTTAAAGCAATGCTGTGGTTTCGTCCAGACCAAGCATGAGGTTCATGTTCTGAACCGCCTGGCCGGCTGCGCCCTTGAGCAGATTGTCAATCGCCGTTACAATGACCAGCGATCCGTCGGCCTCGAAGGCGAGGTGGATGTCGCAGAAATTGGTGTGCGCGACATGCCGCACTTCGGTCATCGTCTCCCGGAGACGCACGAATGGAGCTCCGGCGTAGAATTTATGGTACAGGTTTTCGATCATGCCGGCATCCGGAGCGGAGGAGAGCCGCACGTTCAGAACCGCATAGATCCCTCTGACGAAAGGGGCGATCATGGGTGTGAACAGAAAACGGAATGATGGATCCGTCACGGAGGTGCCGAGCGACTGCATGATTTCAGGCGTGTGCTGATGCATTCCGACCTTGTAGGCACGCATGTTTCCGCTCATCTCGGAAAAAGAGAGCTCGGTTTTTGAGGAGCGTCCGGCGCCTGAGATGCCCGAAATTGCCGTGACGTTCACCGATTCAACTTCAAGTTCGCTCATTCCGCCTCTGAAAAGGGGAGCGAGTCCGAGGGTGATGGCGGTGGCGTAGCATCCGGGATTGCTGATGGCCGTCGAATGTATGATGTTCTCGCGGAAGAGTTCCGGCATGCCGTACGGCAGCACCGCATCGACAGCCTTCTTTCCGCAGTAGAACTTTTCATGTTCGGTGACGTTGGTCAGTCTGAAATCGCCAGACAGATCGATGACCCGCTTTCCGGCCGCAATTATGCCTGGCACTAGCCGCAGGGCTTCACCGTGAGGCAGGGCGAGAAAGTAGATATCGCTCTCCGTCTGGCCTGAGTAGGTCTGGAATACCCGGTCGCAGTGAATGGCCGGATAGAGTTCTGAAAAATGCTTCCCCGACTGCGTATGGGCGTAAAGGGTCTCAAGGGTGACTGAGGGGTGCTTTATGAGCAGACCGGCCAGTTCGGCACCGGAATACCCTGAAGCCCCGATAACGGAGACCGTATACTTTATCTGATGCTGCGGATTTTGTTTCATTGCCTGCCAAACGGTGTCATAAAATGAATAAATATCCATTAAGGCGGATATATTACAGAATTCATCCCGGTTTTCCATAATGCAAAAGATGCAATTTCCGATTTTTTAACAAAGCGATACGGTTACGGCCATGTGCCATTTTTCTCTATCTTTATCATATCGATTCTTTCAGGGGAATATTCACTGAATACCAATACATGAAACACAAGGCCCGGAACATAACTATAGCAATCGCTCTTGCTTTCGGGCTTCCCGTGCCGGCTCTGATGCGGATGTGTGCTCATTCGCCTGAAAAGATACCTCCGCCGGCAGTTTCGGGCTTGACTCCCATCAAAGGCTCGGTTTCGGTTGCCGTGGACCGTTCACTGATCGATGTAGCCCGGATGCAATCCACAATTTTTACCGAACATTATCCTGAGGCCGACGTCAGGCTCTCCGCTGAGCCATCGGGCCGCTCGATTCTGCGCCTTCTCAGGCGTGAGGTTGCCGGTGCCATAATTGACGGCGGACTTTCGAAGGAGGAGGACTCGGTCATGGTGTCGATCAATCGGCCGCTGAAACGCCAGCCGATTGCAAGGAATGCGCTGATCTTCGTTGTAAACCGTGCCAATCCTGTCGCATCGATATCGGTCAAAGAGCTCAGGGAGATTTTCTCCGGCCGGGTATCGGACTGGAAACCCTTTGGAGGCCGTTCCGGCCCGCTGACCATATGCGTCGATGGCAGCGATTTCCGCCTGCAGGCAGGACTTTCCGAAATCCTGTTCGGCCATGCCGGCCGGCTTAAGGGGTCCTCGGTTGACGGCGCAGACAAGCTTCTTGCACGAGTCGGGGCCGATGAAGGGGCTGCTGCTGTAGTCTCACTGCCCGACTATGTCCGTGCACTCAGTTCTGGCGTCAAACATACAGCCATCAAGGCGCTGCCGGTAATTGCCGACAGCAGTTCACAACCAGTCACGGCCTCTCCATCGACCATCTACTCCGGAGATTATCCGCTTGTTACGGTTGTTTATTACATATACAATCCGTACGATCCTCTTGCGACCGGGTTCGGAGCATGGCTTGCCAAAGAGGGGCAGACCCTGTTCGAACGCGGTGACATCGCTCCGTACAATCAGACGGTCCGGACTATCATTCTCAAATAGGTTACATGAAAACAGAGACCGATGCCATAGGGCAGGCCACCCTGAGAATGGCCATTATCGCCGGAGCTACCGCCCTGACGCTCGCGCTTGCGGGTACAGGGTGGTTCGGTATGTTCCAGTCCCGGCAGCTCCGCATTATTTTCGACTACCAGACGGTCTACATGAAACTTGTCGAAAGCCGTGCGTCGATAGCTGCGATCAAAGAGCGTGTGGGTGACAGTAAAGGCACCGAACTCCATGACGATGATATGCCTGGCAAACTCAGGCTTGAACGGATCAGGCTAGCCGACATAGGCCGCAGTGATCTCATCCCGCCGCAAAGCACGGTTGCCGGATGGCTGCGGGGAGAAAATATCGAACCGGGACCGATAAACACCGAGACACTCGGGGTCATGCTGGTCGAACTGGATGAGATAATTTCGACGACCGGCAGAAAGATCGCCACGAGCAATGAAGGGATTGTGACAAGTCTGCACCTCTACCTCGTGTTCATCATCCTGATGCTGTTCCTCATTGTGCTGACGGGAGGGCGTCTTCTGATATCAAATTACCGTCACTCCCTCCTGCCGCTCAACATGCTGGCGCAGCAGCTCTCCCAACTGAACAAGAACATTCCCGAAAGCGTGCATGACACGGCTGAAGCCGCCTGCAACATTCTGACCGAGCCGGCCGCGCCCTCCGCAGAGATCCGCTACGTAACCGAATCGGTCGCCGGGCTCTGCCGCGATATCGAAGAAAAGAACAAGAAGCTTGATGAGCTCTTCATCCTCGATGAAAAAACAGGTCTCTACAATTACCGCCATTTCAAGGAGCATCTGATCATCGACGTCGAGCGAGCCAAACGTTCCGGATCGAACATCTCGATGGCCATGATAGATATCGACTTTTTCAAGAAGTACAATGACGCCTATGGCCACATTGCCGGAGATCGGGTTCTGGCCAAAATCGCCGCCATCATCAGGGAGCAGTGTCGTTCGACGGACATCCCTTCGCGGTTCGGAGGCGAAGAGTTCGCACTGCTCTTTCCGGAGACCAACAGGGAAGAGACCTACGAGATTGCCGAGCGCCTCCGGCAGGTGATCAGTGCCGAACCGTTCGATCATGAACGCCAGCAGCCGGGAGGGCAGCTGACGGTCAGTATCGGCATTGCGGCGTTCCCTGACGATGCCCCCGACTGGTATTCGCTTATCAACAATGCCGACCATGCACTCTACGAGGCGAAGGAGAAGGGACGCAATCAGGTAGTGGTATTCGATTCGAGCCAGGTAACAGAGGAACTCAAGGTGCAGAATGAAAGCTGAGTTCTACATCGCCCGGCGTTTCGCCTTCAAACCGCGCTCTCTGTCGAAACCGACCTTCATCGTGCTTGCCTCGATCGTCGGCATCGCCGTAGGTACGGCCGCGCTCATCCTTACCCTGTCGATCGTAAAGGGGTTCGCTACCGTCATAGAAGGCAAGCTCATCAGCTTCACCTCACACCTGCAGGTGCGGCAGCCCGATGACCGGTTCTTTCCCGAAACCCGCCACGACCTCCAGAAGCTGCACGAAGTACCGGGCATCAGCACGGCTTCGCCGTTCATCGAAATGAATGTCATGCTCCGGGGCCGAACCAAAGCTTCCGGTACCGAGGGCGAGGTGGTGCCGGCCGTTGTCAAGGGGATCTCGCCGGAGGAGGCGAACCATTTCTACAGCCGCCATCTTGTCGCCGGCAGCTATCCACAGGCCGATTCATCCGGAACGCTGAAGATTGTGCTCGGAAAAACAATGGCTGAAACCATGGGGCTCCGGACTGGAAGCCGGGTGATGATCATCGGACTTGGTAAAAACGGGGATTCCAGCCGTTTTGCCGGCAAAAGCAATGTTGTGGATCTGCTTTCGTCGCTCGACATCGAGCTTGCGACCGTCGCTGGCATCTACGAGACCGGATTGAATGAAGGATTCGACGACATCGTCGTTTTTGCCGATCTGAACCGGCTTCAGCAGAGGTTTCATCCCGGCATGATATCGGGCTACGAAGCCAATGTCAATGATCTCCGCAAACTTCCGGCCGTATCCGCCGATGTTTCCCGGACGCTTGGCTACCCGTTTTTCACCTATACGGTTTATGAACGGTATGCCAATCTGTTCGAGTGGCTGAAGCTTCAGAAAAACATCATGCCGCTCCTGATCATTACCATTACGGTGGTTGCCGTTTTCAATATCGTTTCGACACTGCTGGTGCTCATCATCGAAAAAACGAAGGAGATCGGCATGCTGTCGGCTCTCGGACTCGAACCCCGGAGCATCAGCACCGTATTCATGGCCCAGGCCTTCATGATCGCCGTTGTGGGTATCGGGTCCGGCAACCTGCTTGCCCTCGGTCTCTCTCTTTTCGAACAGCGATTCCACCTGATCACGCTTCCGGAAAAAAGCTACTTCATCAAGCATGTGCCTATTCTCATCGATCCGGCCGATTATCTCCTGGTCTCATGCGGCGTTGCCCTGCTCGCACTCCTTTTTTCGTTCATCCCGTCACGGGTTGCGGCTTCGCTCAGGCCGGGCGTGGCGCTCTCCGCATGACTTTCTGACATGATCGAACCATGAAGACAGGTTTCTGGATAGCAGGCCGTTACAGTTTCGCCCGGAAGCGTTTCAGGGTCATTAACATCATCTCCGGAATCAGCCTTGGCGGGATCATTGTCGGCGTTTCGACGCTGCTGATCGTGATGAGCGTGCTCAACGGCTTCCAGAAACTTGCCCGCGACCTCTTCCTGACGATTGAAAGCCCCGTGCAGCTGGTGCCGGTAAAAGGCAGTTCAATAGCCCTGCCGTCGAGCCTTCTCGAATCGCTCAGAAGGCTCGACGGGGTCTCATCGGTCCAGCCGTTTGCCGAGGGAAAGGCTCTTCTTTCGACCCCTGAACACAGTGAGCTGATCATGGTCAAGGGACTGACCGACGAGGCGCAGGCCCGTCTCATGCGCGAGACGCATCATCTGACGCCCTACTTCACCGCCGATAGCATTTCTGCGGGCGAGCTGCTCGCATACCGCCTCCAGCTCACTCCATACAGCAGGATCACGCTCTTCAGCCCGGAGCTTATTTCAGCCGGGCTTGAATCGCTTGAACAGCCCGAGCTGCTTCCGGCCCTGTCGCTGACAGAGGCGAGGGTCGGGTCGGTTTTTACACTTCAGAAAATTTTCGATGACCGCTATGTGCTCACAACGGCACAGATGGCCCGGCAGATCCTGCTGCTCGGCAATGAGCGCTACTCCGGTATTGACCTGCGTGCAGGGAAGGGAGTGTCTGACGCCGAGCTCGAACAGCACGTGCGGAAGTGGCTCTCAGTCAATCGGCTTGAAGAGCGCTTGCAGGTCCGGACACTCGAAGAGAAGTATCATGACATGTTTGCCGTCATGCAGCTTGAAAAATGGGCGAGCTTCAGTGTGCTGATGCTTGTGATCATGGTCGCCGTACTGAGTCTTACGGGTTCGCTCGCCATGACGGTCATCGACAAGCAGCACGAGCTCTTCTACCTGAGGTGCCTCGGGCTGGAACGGCCACAGTTCATGACGATATTCATCGTCGAGGGCGGCCTGACCGGCCTCGTCGGCACGGCAATCGGATCAGCTGTCGCCTGGTGCCTGTGCCGGGCTCAGGATTTGTACGGCATCGTTCATCTGCCCTCGAAAAGCGCATTCATCATCGCAACCTATCCGGTAAGCATGAAAACGGGAGACTTTGTCGCCGTGGCAGTCTCGACCGTCGCCCTCTGCCTGCTCGTCAGCCTCTATCCCGCCGGAAAAGCCGCCGCCATTGCGACGAGCAGGTCGCTGGAAAACAAGACCAACTGAAAGGGTACCTGTTAACCTGTTGCGCTGTTTGGTGCCTGCGTTGTCCTTACAAGTCGGGATCAAAATCCTCATCCCGAAAGCTTTCGGGACTCCGGGTTTCTGCGCTCCGTCCGCCTTGCCACCAAGCCGCTCACGACGGTCAACAGGTACCCTTGGGCACCTTAACTCATCCTGACATTTCAGTCCCTTTTGTCCCTTCAGTCCATTAGGTCCTTTTCTTTCTTTTTCTCAATCTTCCTTGCGGAACTCATCCTTTCCGACGGCGCAGACCGGGCAGTACCAGTCATCCGGGAGAGATTCGAAGGCGGTACCGGGAGCTATGCCTTCGTCGGCATCGCCGGTCTCAGAATCGTAGATGTAACCGCAAATCGTGCATGTCCATTGTGCCATAGAGGTACTACTTAAAAATTACTGAAAATTAAAATGGGAGTCGAAAATCCTGAACTGCTCCCGGGATGCATTGCAGACAGGGCAGCTCCACTCCTCCGGCAGATCTGCGAAAGCGGTGCCGGGACAAACGTTCCAGTCAGGCTCGCCTTCAGAAGGGTCGTACACATATCCGCATTCGATACACATCCATGCCGGAGGCCGGGCCTCCGCCGGTTCAATCATCTTCCTGAAAACCACCATATCGGAACGGGAAAACCCTTTTTCGGTATAGAACCGGTGGGCGGGGAGATTGTCCCCATCGGTCAGAAGGGTGATCCTCGCGAGCCCATGCTCTCGTGCCCAGTCGCAGGCGTACTGTATGAGCCGGGAGCCGATACCCTTGCCCCGGAACTCCGGAGAGACGATCATGTCTTCAAGAAGGGCGGTTTTACGCCCGAGCGCTGTGCTGATTGTTGTGAGAAGACTTACCATTCCAACGACTGCCCCGTCGAGCTCACAGACGAAAAGAGTTCCGGCAGAAGGGTTTTCGATGATCAGACGGAGCCCCTCCTCCTGGGTGTGAAGATCCGCCTTGAACTCCTGCTCCTGACCGAAAAGAACCCCGAGCAGTCGGGCGCATGGGCCGATATCCTGTTGTTCCGCGATTCGGA
>Ga0326729_1000293_pt1 | contig 12321 bp, 9 predicted proteins | sample MHFSIPfraction_2_FD_207744 | JGI IMG/M metagenome (GOLD analysis project Ga0326729, IMG submission 207744) | Lab enriched peat soil microbial communities from Michigan Hollow, Ithaca, NY, United States - MHF6AY SIP fraction | ecosystem: Environmental > Terrestrial > Soil > Wetlands > Peat...
TCCTGATGCATGGCGCTCAGCTCTGCCTTCAGCGCCACGATGCCCTGGCGGCAGGAATCGATCCTGAATCCGAGTTTTTCGCGTTCGAGCTGCGCATCGCGGTAACGGCCCTGGCTTGAATGGACCTCGTTGTGCAGCGCCCGGTTTTTCTCCTCCTCATCCGAATGGGCCCTCTGCATGGTGGCGATTGTCTTCTGGAGTGCCGCTGTCTCCTCTTCGAGTTTCCGGATCTCCGGTTGCAGGCGTTCGAACTCGGTGTCAACGTTCTGTATTGAGGCCGCAAGAGAGGCGCTTTCATCATCGGTGCGACGGATCTGTTCCGTTTTCGACTGCTCTTCGGCATCGAGACGTGTCAGTTTTTTTTCCAGAGCGCCGATCTCCTGAATGGCGGCGGCAATCGAACGCCTTGTCTCCTCGGTACGTATGGCATCGAGCTCTTTCCGGAGCGACAGAAGCATCTTTTCCGTTTCGGCGACGGAGGTTGCGACCTCCTGCATCTCTTTCTGCAGCCGGTCCCGTTCGGCCTTTCTGCCGAGCCTCAGGCTCTCGCTGCCCTTGGCGCTGCCGCCGAAAAGCAGACCCCGGCCCGTGAATTTTTCGCCTTCGGTCGTGATGAAGAGCGCTTCAGGATGACGCAGGGCAAGCTCTTCGGCTCGCTTGAGGTCGGCCACGATATAGCTGTGCTGCAGAAGCAGGAGGAGAGATTTGCTCAGCTCTTCGGGGCCCTCTACGGCATCGACCGTTTTCAGGGCTCCCTCGATCGGAGGGTAATCGGTGACGCGGCTGCTGTTGACCAGATCGAGTACCAGAAAATGGACCTTTCCCTTGTCGGCCTTCGTCAGGTTCGAGACGGCGCTTCTCGCCTCGTCGAGAGTCCGGCAGATGTAGTAGCCGAGGCTTTCGCCGAGGGCGGCATTAACCGCTCTCTTGTGGACTGGCTGCAGCGAGAGCTGATCCGAGAGGCATCCGAGTCCCGGTTTGCCATCCCGCTGCTTTTCAAGCCAGGCGACCCCTTCCGGGAGCCCTTCGAACTTTTCGAGGATCGAGTTGCAGAGGATGATCTGGTTGTTCAGACGGTCGTGTGCTCCCCGGAGGGAGAGCTGGCGCTCTTTGAGAGCTTCCGACTGTTCGATGATTTTTGACTTGAGCTCAGCCAGACGAATCTCCTCCTCTTTAAGCGCTTCGAGCTGCCCCTTTTTCTCCTCGATCAGGGCGGTGGTCCGGCCGTGTTCAGGCCCCGACTGCCGGCGCATCGTCTCCAGCTCCAGCTTCCGCTCTTGAAGCTTCGATATCGATCCCGAAAGGTGCTCTTTTCTTGTTTTCAGCGATTGCCGTGACAAGTTCATCGCGTTGAGCGCCTTCTGCTGTTCGGCAACTCTCTGGCGTCCCGTCTGAAGTTCGCGGCGACTGCGCTCAAGCGAGGTGCCGAGAGCCTCCTGCTGACGTTTCAGCTGCTCGTAGGTCTCAAGTCGCATGGCGCATACCTCGTCCAGGGGCATCTGCTTTTCCGAGAGCTCGACGGACATTGCCTCTTCAAGCATGAGCTTCTGGCTTTTTTCGGCCATACTCTGTTCGAGCCGTTCGATCGAGAGTATGAGGCTTTTCTGCTTCTCCTGGTGCTGAAGCAGCTGCTTTTCAAGCGTGTGTGCCGCAGAGTTGGTGGCGTTCAGCTCTTTCTGGGACTCGGAGAGCCTCTGTTCGAGATTGAGCTGCTGCAGTTCGGCCTCCTGGTGCGAGCTGTCACGCGTGGCGATCATGGCGGCAAGCTCATGGCTCTGACGCTCTTCGGCGGTAATGGATTCGAGCAGCGGTTCAAGTTTGCCGAGGTGATCGCCCATCGTCAGCTCCGACAGGGTCAGGTCGAGCGATTTCAGCTCCTCCCTGATCTCCCGGAGGCGCTCGGCTTTCCTGACCTGCTGTTTGAGCGAGCGCACTTTCTTTTCAACCTCGGCAAGCACATCGTCAACCCTTGCAAGGTCACGCGACGCACTTTCGAGCTGACGGAAGGTCTGTTTGCGGCGCTGCTTGTAGCGGGAGATGCCGGCGGCCTCCTCGAACAGTTTCATCCGCTCTTCGCTCTTGTTGCTGATGATCTCCTCGATCATCTTCAGCTCGATCACCGAGTAGGCGTCGCTGCCCATACCGGTGTCGGCAAACAGGTCGAGGATATCCTTGAGCCGGCAAGGCACCATGTTGAGCAGGTAGTCGCTGTCGCCGCTGCGGTACAATCGCCGGGTGACCGTCACTTCGGTGTACTCGGTCGGCAGGACGTTGCGGGTGTTCTGGATGGTGATGGAGACCTCGGTAAAGCTGAGGGGCTTCAGGCTTTTTGTGCCGTTGAAAATGATGCTCTCCATTTTCGGGGAGCGCAGAAGCATGGCCTTCTGTTCGCCGAGCACCCAGCGGATGGCATCGACGACATTGGTTTTTCCGCAGCCGTTGGGTCCGACGATAGCCGTCAGCCCCTTGTCGAAGGAGATCCTGACCCTGTGCGCAAAGCTTTTGAAGCCAAAGAGCTCAATTTTCGACAGATACATGGGAAAGGGGTGTTAACGGTAAGCGACAGAACAACCGGGTATCTCTGAAAATGTGTTCGGCAATTTACAGAAATACCCATACTTAAATTTAAGAAAAAAAAGACGGATTGAGGAACGCCTCGGCCTCACTGACTCTTCATGCACGAATGACGCAGGGCGAGAACGATAGAGCGGGCCTCTGTGGCAGCCTCGACATCGTGTACCCTCAGGATGCCGGCGCCGTTCATGAGCGCGATGGTTTCGGCACAGAGTGTGGCGTTGAAGCGCGCTGATGGAGGAGGGGTCTCCTCGCCGCTTCTGCGTATCGCATGACCGAGAAACGATTTTCTCGATATGCCGGCGAGCACCGGATAGCCGAGGGCGTGCATATCATCCAGCCGGGCGAGCAGCCTGAAGTTCTCCTCGACGCTTTTGCCGAACCCGAATCCGGGATCGACGATGATCGACTCGATTCCGTGCTGTCGTGCCGTTTCGATCGAGCGGCCGAGGAAATTCAGCACCATCCCTACGATGTCACGCTCGGGGGTGCCGGTATCGTGGCTCCACAAGAGGCCGTCCGGCCTGGCGGGTGTGTGCATCAGCACAACTCCGCAATGGTATCGGCTGCAGATTTCCGGAAGGCGGGCGTCGAAGGTGAACCCCGAAATGTCGTTGACGATGTTTGCTCCGGCGCGAAGCGCCTCTTCGGCGACTTCGGTCTTGTAGGTGTCGATCGAGATCAGTACGTCGCTGTGTTTGCGCAAGAGAGCGATGAAGGGGACTGTACGGCGGCTCTCTTCGGCAGCGCTGACATATGCCGCGCCCGGTCTTGTCGATTCACCGCCGATGTCGATGATGTCAGCACCGGCCCGTATCATGGCAAGGGCGCTGTCGAGCGCCTGGTCCAGGTCAGGCAGGAGCGAGCTGCCGGTGTAGGCGCCGCCGTCGAAGAACGAGTCGGGCGTGAGGTTCAGAATGCCCATCACGGCCGGCGTGGCCGACAGGTCGAGAGTTTTTCCCGAGCAGTCCAGCCGGAAATTCTTGCTGTGCTGAGAAGGAGTCATAAGGAGGGTGAATGGTTAGACGGTTCCGAAAGGTACCGGCGCAAAGGTCAGGATGAAAATGGCGATGCAGAGCCATCCGGCAACCATCCGGCCTTTTGATATCGGCATATCGAACGCTACCGGAGGGTGTTTGGGGCCGATGACTCTTTTCAGGAGGAATGCCCATACGATCCAGCCCGGCCATGACCAGCGAAGCAGTAGTTCCGGTATATGGAGAGCGAGGTCAGGTATGATGAGTGCCATGATTCCCGCGGTGAACGAGGGCAGACCGAGCACGGTGATGCACAGCAGGAACACTCTGGCGATATTTTCATGCCCCTGGCGGCCGAACATCGCGTAGATGACGTGACCACCGTCGAGTTGCCCGACGGGCAGGAGGTTCAGGGCCGTAACGAAGCAGGCGAGCCATCCGGTGAACAGAAACGGGTAGTGGTACATTTCGGTCATCGGCGGCAGCCCTTTCGGTGCAATGACGGTTTCAAGAAAAATATAGAGCAGATTTTTGCCGAGGTAGAGCGTTCCCTCCGGCGGAGGATAAGGGATCCCCCCTGTCTTGAGATATTCGGGATGAATGGAGTAGATGTACCCTTCAGGCGGCAGATTGAGGAAGCCGTAGAGAAGCAGGCCGAAGGCTACGGCAAAACCAGCAAGAGGTCCTGATGCTCCGGTGTCGAACAGCGCTTTTGTATTCGGGATCGGTTCCCTGATTTTGATGACGGCGCCCATGGTTCCGATGCTCAGGAGGAATGGCAGCGGAGGAACCGGTATGTAGTATGGCAGGGTCGCGCGGAACCGGTGATGCAATGATGCGAAAAAATGGCCGAACTCGTGTACGGTCAGAAAGGTAATAAGGGAGAGCGAGAAGGGTACTCCCTCCCTGAGGCCGTCGAGGAATACGATTAGGCTTGTTGTGCGTGCAGGATGCCCCGTCCAGAAGGTTCCGGCCCAGGTGGTGCAGAACAGGGTAAGAATGAACAGCATGAGATGGAGGGGAATGTTCAGCCCATCCGTCCGGGACGCTTTCGATGACAGAAAATTTCGCATTCGTTCTGGCCTGAACGGCCGTTGTCTTTTGCAGAAAGGAGTTGCTGAGGTAGAGCGGCAGAGATGAGGCGTAATGCCGGAGCGCCGCGGAATGGGTGCGCTCCGGCACGAACCCGGAAGCAGTTACCGGGCGCCCTCTTTTGCTTTGTTTTTATCATTCTGCTTTTTTTCGCCGAAGGTAGCGACCAGACCCTTTACGAGTTCATCTTTTTCGGCAGGGGTCAGTTTTGCTTCGGGATGAGCAGGCAGGTAGAACCAGGGTGGCATTTTGCCCGTTCTTGTCTCTTCTGCAGCATCATCGCCTTCATTTTTCGTCGGTCGTCCCCACTCTGAAACATTCAATTTCTTCCGCCCTATTCTTACATCGAGCTGGAGAAGCCAGGAGATTGGCGCGACGTTACTGTATACCGGCCAGACGGTCTGGTTCGAATGACAGTCCTTACAGGCCCGATTGAACAGCTCTTCGGTCCGGGGGCTGTCCCATTTCGGGGTGCCGGTGACCGGTGGATTGGTGTGGTCGTGTCCGAACGGAACCGCCTGGATCAGCACGAGAACGACGACGGTTGCGACAAGGGTTTTGCCGATGCTCATAGGCGCTCACTCCATTTAGGGTTTGAGTTAAAATCTTTATTGCGCAATACCAATCTCGACCGGAGCGTGCTGTGCTGCATCACATTCGCTCATTCAGGAGTTTCATGCACTGTCGAATCTCGCCGTCAGCACGGTCAGCGGCCATGAACATTCCACGCTGTGCCGGGAGTGGCCAGCCGTTGCGATGTGCGTGATGATGTCGAGCTCGATTTCGGAGTAGAATTTGCGGGCAGATGTCAGCCCGTCCAGCGTGAAGTCGGTGATTCCCTGAAGGCTGGCTACCAGCGGTACTCCGCCGAGCAAGAGCAGGCTGCGGTATCCGTCGATGCCGGTGAAGGCCCTTGCTCCGTTGGCTTTTGCCTGAGCGATCATCATGGCGAGCTGACCCGGTGAGAAGTGGTGCATGCTCTGCGATATGATGACGATGTCGATACCGTTCGCTTCCATGCCATTGAAATCGAAGGCGTTCATGAGTCTGAATGTGACCGGCAGCTTCAGCTCAGCTGCCCGCCGGTTTCCATCGCTGATCACATCGGGCACAATGTCCGAAGCGGTGATGGCAATATCGATACCGTTCTTATGTGCATGTCCGGCGAGGGTGAGGGCGAGACCGCCCGATCCGGCGGCAAGTTCGAGCACCCGTACCGGCCGGTCGGAGCGTAGGGCAAGCTCGTCGATGAGCGGAGAGAGAACTCCGATCTGGTGCTCATAGATCAGGGTCATGGAGTTCATCCTGTCAAGCGCACTGATCAGCCGGAGCTTTTCTTCTCCGGCGACCTCCCGCCTGTCCATATGCTCGGATTCGGAGGTACGGACTCCGCGATCAATCATTTCTGGCATGAGAAAGCCGGGACCGAGCTCTGTTGATACTTTGAGACGCTCGGCGAGGAACCGCTCCATGAAAAGGTCGGTGACCAGTTCGAGTGATCTGATCTCATCCCATTGCGGCGGGAATTCACCCCTCGACCGAAGGTTGTCGAGCGCCTTGTAGCCTGCTGTTCTGAGCTGGAGCATGGTTTTTCAGGTATTGCCCTGAACTGCCGGGCGTGTAAAGAGGGCATGTTCCCTTTAATATACTGGAGGCGGAGCTCAATGCGAAGTCTCAATGCCTCGTCTGTGCCGGCAAACTTTTTTTCTTCAGACTCCATATTCCGGGAATTTTCAGGAAATGTTTTTGATTTTGATTAACTGATACTAAATTAGTGTCAGTTAAAACAATGATCAATGAAAGTACTGACAAAACATACCGATTACGCCGTAAGGGCCCTGCTCGCACTTGGACTGAAGCCAGGAGTCTGGGTCTCGGCAAAAACTGTCTCCGAAGAGCAGTCTATTCCCTACCAGTTTCTCAGAAGGATTCTGCAGGAGCTGATAAAAAACGGGCTGGTGGTCTCGAAGGAGGGTGCCGGTGGCGGAGTAGCTCTGGCAAAGGATCCTGATGAGATAAAGGTCAAGGATGTCATCGAGATTTTTCAGGGACAGGTGCATATCTCGGAGTGCATGTTCCGCAAGCAGATCTGTTCGAACCGTGCTAATTGTGTGCTGCGCCATGAGATCATGCGGATCGAGCAGATGGTAAGCGATGAGTTTTCGAAGGTGAACATCGGCAAACTGCTCGCGGACCTGAAGAGGGCAGAGATGCTTTCAGATGCGAATTCTGAAGATAAAACAGTAAAAAAATGATTACTGACAACACTTCATTGGCACCTCTATTTATTGTCGTGAGCGGTTTTAGTGCAAGGCGGACGGAGCACAGAAACCGGAATGTACACGCAGTACATGAGGATTTCGCGCACCGACCAACGAAGCAATCGAATCGCGCAACAAATAAATAGAGGTGCCAAGATGAAGCGACAGATTATAACCATAGATGAAAAACTATGTACCGGATGCGGCGACTGCATTCCCTCCTGTCCTGAAGGGGCACTGCAGGTGATCGACCGAAAGGCGCGCCTTGTCAGCGATCTTTTCTGTGATGGACTCGGTGCCTGCCTTGGCCACTGTCCGACCGGCGCGATGAAGGTCGAGACGCGCGAGGCCGAAGCATACGACGAAAGGCGGGTGATGCAGGAGAGTATCGTCAAGGCCGGACCCAACGTTATCGCGGCACATCTCCGTCACCTCATCGATCACGGAGAGAGCGGTTATCTCCGGACCGCCCTCGACTACCTGGCTGAAGAGGGGATCCCGAACCCGCTCGACGTCGCGCCGGACAATCAACCGGCAACGGCTGCCGCTCCGGCAACTCATTCAGCTCATGCGGGGGGATGCTTGGGCAGCCGTGTCATGGACCTCAGGGTGAACGAAAATCCGCCGGCAGGCATTACAGCTTTACCAGAAACGTTGGCAGGTGAACTCCGGCAGTGGCCTGTTCAGCTGCATCTGGTCACCCCGCTTGCGCCATACTATCATGGTTCAGATCTGTTGCTTGCTGCCGACTGCACGGCATTTGCCGCCGGCGATTTTCACGGCCGTCTGCTGCGTGGCAAAAGCCTGGCTATTGCGTGCCCGAAACTCGATGTCGAAATGGAGCGCTATGTGGAAAAACTGACGGCCATGATCGATATGTCGAGCGTCAATACGATAACGGTGGCGATCATGGAGGTCCCCTGCTGCGGCGGATTGATGGGTCTTGTCTCTAAAGCGCTGGAGAGAGCCCGACGAAAGGTGCCGGTCAAGCAGATCGTCATGAGTGTCAGTGGTTCAATTCTGTCGGAGGAGTGGGTCTCATGCTGAAAGATGCATTGGGTGCCTATCGCGGATCGGCAAGAGAGATATCGAGGCTTATCGAGGCTGAACCCTCCAATGCCGATGCTTACCTGAGCCGTGCCGGGGTCCGGAGTGCGTGTGGCGATTCTGGGGGGGCGCTGCATGACTTGACCATGGCCCTCAAGCTGGGGCTTCGCTACAGGGAAAGCATCATAGCGTCAGGAAACAGAGGCCTGCTCCGTTTCGAAGCAGGAGATTTCCTTGGGGCTGTCGAGGATTTTACCGGCGTGATCGAACGCCGTCCCCGGCAGAAGAGCCTCCTGAAGGCAGCACTGCTTCAGCGGGCGCAGGCAAAAGAGAAACTTGGTGACATTGATGGTGCTGCAGCCGACAGAAGGCTTGCAGACATTTTGTTGCCAGATCACGATCAAAAAAACTAAAAAGGAGAATATTATGACCATGCATTGTGACCAGTGTCAGGAGAGCATCAGGGGTTCAGGATGCGCTGTGCGCGGCGTGTGCGGCAAGGACGAGATGACGGCGAAGCTGCAGGATACCCTTGTCTATGCGACCGAGGGGCTTGCGCTCTGCGCCGCCGAGCTCAAGGGAGCCGCCGACCGGAAATATGGTCAGTTCATCAGCGAGAGCCTGTTCGTGACCGTGACCAACACCAACTTCGATGACGAGGCGATCTCAGAGCAGATCCGTAAGACCCTCGCCCTGCGTGATGAGGTCAAGCTTGTCACCGGAAGTGTGCCGGCGCACGACGCGGCTACATGGAGCGGCAGCACCCGTGAGGATTTTCTCGCCAAGGCGATGTCGTGCACGATCGACAGCCTGAGCGAAAACCCCGATCTCCGTTCACTCAAGAGCCTCGTTCTTTACGGTCTCAAGGGCCTTGCCGCCTATACCGACCATGCCGCCGTGCTTGGATACCACGACGACGACATCTATTCATTCTATGTCAAGGGGCTTGCCGGCATGACGAAGGAGTTGACGGCAGACGAGCTGCTCGCCCTGGTCATGGAGACCGGAGGAGCTTCCGTTAAAGCCATGTCTGTTCTCGACAAGGCAAATACCGAAACCTACGGTAATCCGGAGATCACCATGGTCAAAACCGGTGTCGGCGATCGTCCGGGCATTCTCATATCCGGCCATGATCTGCGTGACATGGATGAGCTTCTCAGGCAGACGGAGGGTACCGGTGTCGATGTCTACACCCACTGCGAAATGCTTCCGGCCCACTACTACCCCGCATTCAAGAAGTACAGCCATTTCGTCGGTAATTACGGTGGCTCATGGTGGGCGCAGGACCGTGAGTTCGAGACTTTCAACGGTCCGATTCTCATGACCACCAACTGCATCGTGCCTGTCAAGGAGGCCTACCGTGGGCGCATGTTCACTACCGGTATGGCGGGTTATCCCGGACTGAAACATATCCCGGCCCGTATTGATGGGCAGGAGAAGGATTTTTCTGAAATCATCGAACTTGCCAGAACCTGCTCATCTCCGCAGGAGATTGAAAACGGAGAGATTGTTGGCGGCTTTGCCCACACCCAGGTGCTGGCACTTGCCGACAAGGTTGTTTCGGCGGTCAAATCGGGTGCGATAAAACGGTTCGTCGTCATGGCCGGCTGTGATGGGCGGCATGCCACACGCAAGTATTATACCGATGTTGCCGGGGCATTACCTGCTGATACGGTCATTCTCACGGCAGGTTGCGCCAAATATCGCTACAACAAGCTGCAGCTTGGTGATATCGGAGGCATTCCCCGTGTGCTCGATGCCGGTCAGTGCAATGACTCCTACTCGCTTGCCGTGATTGCCCTGAAGCTTCAGGAGGTGTTTGGTCTCGAGGATATCAACGAACTTCCGATCTCCTTCGATATCGCCTGGTACGAGCAGAAAGCCGTTGCCGTGCTGCTCGCCTTGCTTTATCTCGGTATCAAGGGCATCAGGCTCGGCCCGACACTTCCGGAGTTTCTCACCCCGAATATTGCGGCAGCACTTGTCGAGAAGTTCGGTATAAAGCCGATAGGCAGTGTTGCGGATGATGTCGAAGCCATGATGGCCGGCATGTGAAAAGCTATCCGATGATGACGATGACTCATCAGTCGTGACCACATGATCGTTCTGAAAAAAAAGAGGCGGCCCCATAATCTGACATATTAGGCCGCCTCTTTTTTTTCAGAATTATGACACTCCTTTATGCATCCTCCTGCAAGAAGACATAATTCCCGGAGTCGCTCCCTGATCTCTGTCGAGAAAACTCAGTAGGACCGGGTTGACGCGAGACCTGAAATTCATAGGCAGAATAATATGTGATTCTTTGTTTATCTTCATAAACGATGTATTCGGCGGGTAACAAGCCTGTCGACATCAAAGGTATGCGAAGTTTTCACTGTACCCGTTTAAAAGAGCAGCCTCCTGAGTTCATGCGGTGCCTGCTGAAGCCGTTCAGATTTTTGATGCGTGTTTTCTTCACGATCCACTAAATCAGGAGAGCTGCCGTTATGGCTCATTTCAGAAATATATGTCTTATCGAAGCCCCCCAGGCTATCGTTACACCTTTCCCGAGATTCATTACCGACTGTATCGGTATCTGTTACCTGGCGGGAGCTGTTCAGGACATTGCCGAAAGCCTTGTTATCCCGGATAACTATTACAACGACGCGCTTTTCGACAGTTTCAGGAGTCTGATGAAGAGAAGGCCGATCGATCTTGTGGCGATCTCCTCGATGACCGGCGGATTCAACAACGCCGTCCGGCTTGCCCGGATAGCCAGAGAGCATGGTGCATTTGTGGTGATGGGCGGGTTTCATCCCACCGCTCTTCCGGAGGAGGTGCTCAAGCTTGACTGTGTGGATCTTGTTGTCATCGGGGAGGGTGAGCATACCTTCCGGGAGCTGGTGCAGCGCGGGCCTGACCGTGAGGTGAAGGGGCTTGCCTGGAAGGAAAACGGGGGAATCGTTTATACCGGAAAGCGGGATCTGATCGACAATATGGATTCCATCGCATTCCCGTTGCGTAACCTGCGGCCGGAAAGGTTCGGCGAAAAGGGGCTTGACTACACCATCGACACCATCTATACCTCGAGAGGGTGCCCCTGGTCATGTTCGTTCTGCGCCAACGACAAGATGCACCAGCGCTGGCGGGGACGGAGCCCGGAGAACGTAGTTGATGAGATCGCGCTCTTGCATGATCCGAAGAAGAAGAAGCTGCTCAAGATCTGGGATGCCAATTTCCTGACGAACATCAAGCGGGCTGAGGCGATCTGCGATCTCATGATTGATCGCGGACTTACCAATTTCAGGATCATGACCGAGACGAGGGCCAAGGATGTGGTCCGGGCTGAACGCATTCTCGGCAAGCTCAACAGCATCGGCCTGAAGAAGGTCGGTCTCGGTATCGAGAGCCCGAATCCCGAGACTCTTGCGAAGATGAACAAGCAGAATTCGCTTGAGGATGTATCCAGAGCGATCGGTCTTCTCCAGAAATTTGGTGTCGGCGCCGAAGGGTACTTCATTATCGGCAATCAGACCGATACCGTAGAGGATACGATGACCTATCCGGCGTTTGCTAAGTCTCTTGGCCTCAAACAGGCGCTCTTCATGGCGATGACCCCTTATCCGGGTACGAAAATATTCGAAGAGTACCGGAGTGAGGACAACATCACGTCGTACGACTGGGATCTGTACAACAATTTTTCTCCGGTTGTCAGGACCTTCGGCATGGATACCAGCGTGCTTGTCAAGATGATGGCCTACTGTAACGTAGCCTTCTGCAGTTACCGCTCCATGCTGAAGAGAGCGAATGAACGAGGTGTTCTCATTGTGTTTCTGCAGGATCTTTTCCAGCTCGCGTTTCTCATGCGGGTGAACAGCAGTCTCGACAAGCGTGCAATCGGCGATGCCATGTTTGAAGCTTTTCAGAGATTTAACGATACCAACCCCCTCATCGAGTGGCCATGCGAGAGCTCTACGGTTCCCCTTAAAAATCCGATGATCGTGGGGGTCGAGCGACTGACGGGAGATCGTATCGATTTCATTGTCGAGCAGGAGGGTGATCGCCGGGTTATGTCGCTGAAACGATGCAGAGCGGGAGATCCGCATCGCGGACCGGTCGTCCGGCTTGAAAAACTGATCGATGCTGCCTGTTCGTTTTCGATGGACACCCTGATGCGCCTGCTTTACCGGAACGAGCTCATTCGCAACAATCCCTCCGCTATGGCAGGGCAGGTTTTCGGGACCGTTTCCGACGGGGAGATCCGTCGTGCCGCCCTGACCCTCTTCATGCTGTACCGGAGCTGTTTTTCAAAGAAAAGATCGTCATAGAGGTACCTGATGATCGAAGCGGTCTTATGGGACAATGACGGTCTGCTCGTGGACAGCGAAGCG
>Ga0326729_1000298_pt1 | contig 12158 bp, 9 predicted proteins | sample MHFSIPfraction_2_FD_207744 | JGI IMG/M metagenome (GOLD analysis project Ga0326729, IMG submission 207744) | Lab enriched peat soil microbial communities from Michigan Hollow, Ithaca, NY, United States - MHF6AY SIP fraction | ecosystem: Environmental > Terrestrial > Soil > Wetlands > Peat...
TGGCGGCAGTTCAGGATTTTCGCCATCTCGAACGCCACGCTCTCCTTTCCCGATCCCTCGGGGCCGGCGAACAGGTAGGCATGGGCGAGACGGTCGGTGCCGAGTGCTGTTTTCAGCACCCGGATCTGGTGTTCGTGACCGACGATGTTACTCCATCCCATGCCTTTGCGCTCAGATGAAGGTCAGCCAGTTGTAGGGGTCCTCGCCGGTCTGCACGATCCTGAGGTAGTTGTGCTGCAGGGCTTCGGTGACCGGGCCGCGCTTCTCGTTGCCGATCGGGTACTTGTCGACGCTCCTGACCGGAGTGATCTCGGCGGCCGTTCCGGTGAGGAAGATCTCGTCGGCCACATAGAGCGCCTCGCGCGGGATGAGCGTTTCACGCACCTCGTAGCCAAGATCTCCGGCGATGCGCATGACCGCCTGCCGGGTGAAACCGGGAAGGATCGACTGGCCCGACATCGGGGTGTAGATGATGTTGTCCCTGATGACGAAGATGTTTTCGCCGCTGCCTTCCGAAACGTAGCCGTTCACGTCGAGCGCCAGCCCTTCTGCGTAGTTGTCGGCCAGGGCCTCCATCTTGATGAGCTGGGAGTTCAGGTAGTTGCCTCCGGCCTTAGCCCAGGCCGGCAGGGTGTTCGGCGCCATTCGGTTCCAGGACGAGACCCTGACGTCGACGCCGTTTTCGAGCACATCCTCGCCGAGGTAGGTGCCCCATTCCCAGGTGGCGATGGCGACTTCGATGGCTGCGCGATGCGGGTTGACTCCGAGCGCACCCTGGCTGCGGTAGACCAGCGGCCTGATGTAGCATGCCTTGTGTCCGTTCGCCTTGATGGTGGCGATGCAGGCCTCCTTCAGTTCGGTTTCGGAGTAGGGAATCTCTATGCGGTAGATCTTCGAGGAGTCCCTGAGCCGCCGGATATGTTCGTCGAGGAAGAGGATCGCCGACCCCTTGGCCGTTTCGTAGCACCTGATGCCTTCGAAGGTTGACGAACCGTAATGAACGACATGGGACATGATATGGATCTTGGCATCATTCCAGTCGATCAGCTCGCCGTTCATCCATATTTTTGCAGACTTGTTCATGACGATGACATTGGGTTGAAAAGCTGTTCGGTATAAACTTCTAAGATAGTCTGTTTTGCCTTTTTTGAAAGCGGGCCCCCATGCCATTATGGGTGCCGGTCAAAAAAAAGAGGCTGTCTCAGAAGGATGTTCACAAGAGGTAATCCTGTTTCCCGCCTACTTGTCATCCTGAACGAAGCGTAGCGCAGAGAAGGATCCATACTTCTTATGACGCAATAATTCCTGCCTTGACTGAACTACTGTTTTGTCATGCATCACCTGACGGATGCCAGGCAAAAGGGGCCTTTCTCATGTTTTATCCAGATCGAAATCGCCATCGGTTCGAAATCGATTCTTCTCACCCACGACACCAATGGAGTTCGATTTCGATGATGCGGGAGTGTGTTCGTCACTGCCTGGACAGCCGGGCGGCATTTTTCGATCGACATGACACCACCTTACAACAGGTTGACCGGATTCTTCACCTTGCGCTGCCTGGTTCGGAATGACAGATGAAAGATCTGCACGAAAGGAAAATCCAAAAGAAAAGGCTGCCTCAGTCTTGCTTCTGAGGCAGCCTCTCGCTTTGCCTTGAAGGAAAACCGCGTCAGTAGATGCGCTCGTATACCCCGTCCACTTCGCGAAGGATCGGATCGTAGGCGCAGGTTTCCCTGCCGAAGCAGGTGCCGAGCGATTCGTACATGGCCACCTGGTCGAGGTCGACGTAGCGCTGGACGATGGCCTTCGATGCTTCGATGAACTCGATCTTCCGACCCTTGACTTTCGATACGGTCACACCGGTTTTGCCGTCGAGCAGGAGCAGCACGGCCGCCGCGCCGGCTTCGAAGCCGAAGTTGATGTCGTAGGCAGAAGAGTTTCCGGCGCGCACGAGGTGGCCGGGGTGGATCTCACGTACCTCGGGGATTTCGTAGATCCCCTCGACGAACATACCGGTCTCCTTCATGAAGAGCGGCATGCGAGGATCCGACTTGAAGCGCTTCTGGATCTGCTGGCAGACATATTTGCCGGCGCCGGCCAGCTTCTTGTGGCCGAAGGCGTCCACGCCGGCCGATTCGTCCACGATATCCGTACCGTCGGCGTTCTTCATGCCTTCGGCTACGACGATCGTGTAGGTGCCGCTGTGCACGTCGCTCTGCCGGATGCGGCGGGTGAATCGTTCGACGACGTGTTCATAGACCACATCCCAGTTGACCGGGATCTCCGGGATCAGGATGCAGTCGGCCTCGGCGGCCACGCCGCTGCGGAACGCCGTGTGGCCTGCGTAGCGACCGAACACTTCGGTCACCAGCACACGGTTGTGCGTGCGGCCCGTGGTCTTGAGGTCCTCGACGAACTGGGCGATACGGTTGATGGTCGAGTCGCCGCCGACCGAATAGGTCTGGAGGTCGAGGTCCATGGTTTTCGGGGCATGGATGCACTGGACGCCGTTCTGGTTCAGGTCGATCATGACGCTGCCGGAGTCGTCTCCGCCGCTGATGATCAGGGCATCGAGGTCGAACTTCTTCATACCGGCCTTGATGCGGTTATACTTGTCGGGGTTGCTGATCGCCTTGATCTTGACCCGCGAATGACCGGCTTCGGAACCGGCGAAGTTGGCGTCGAACTGGTCGAGGCGCACCTGGTCGAACCTGACCAGCCGCTCCTGGTTCAGGAGGTTGTAGAGCCCGGCGTAGCCGTTCGGAATGACGTACAATTCGAGCCCCTTGTTCAGGGCCATGAGCGCAGCGCCCTTGATTACGGCGTTCAGGCCACCGCAGTCGCCACCGCTGGTCAGGATTCCAATTTTTTTCACGATGCTATCTCCTCGTTGCTCAGTTTGGTTTTTCATAGCTTAATTTGATAATTACACCATGGAATCCGTGGTGTAACCTTTGATGATCAAGATAGAGGATTTACACGATATTTCATTGCCGCATGCTGAAATACCGGCTCGGCTAACTTATGGATCCGCCTGAGCATGACCTTTCGTGACCTTCTTCGCATCGCCTTCGTGCACCTCAGGGAGAGGAAGCGCCAGACCGCTCTCACCGCCCTCGGCGTCGCGGTCGGCTCGGCGATGATGATCACCACCATCGCGGTCGCCAGGGGATCGTCGCAGAACGTCTTCAGCAAGATCATCGACATCGCCCCGCACATCATCATCGGCGCCGACCGGGTGGTGCCCATCATTCCTGAGAATGTGATCGGCGTCGTTCCCGGCATGGTTTCGATGGTCGAGAAGCATGTGACGACCGACCGGAAGGAGGTGATCAAGAACTATACCGAGGTGCTTCGCACGATCGCGCCGGTCCGGGAGGTCGTGGATGTTTCCCCCTTCGTGTCGAGCAAGCTGCTGGCGCGCAACAAGACCCGGTTCGCAGCCTGCATCGCCAAGGGTGTGGTGCCGGCGCGCGAGGCCAACATGGCCAACCTGAAGAAAAACCTGCTCGAGCCCAACGCGCTCTCCGAGCTCGCCTGGACGCCGAACGGCATCATTCTCGGCGACATGCTGGCCGGCAAGCTCAGGGCGGGATACCGCGACCGGATCGTGCTGGTCACCAGGAATGGAGAGGAGTACCCCGTGACGATCGTCGGTCGCTTCAAGAGCGGATTCAACGCGAAGGATGAGCGGGAGGCCTACGTCAACCTTTCGCTCGCGCAGCGCATGGAGTCCATGGCCTCGAACGCCGTGACCGGCATCGGTATCAGGATCTCCGACATCAGCATCGCGGACCGGGTCGCCGCGAGGATCGAACGCATGACCGGCTACAACACGGAGAGCTGGAGCGAGACCAACAAGAACGTCATTGAATTCTACAACCGGAACGGTACGATCACGCTCGTGCTGGTGGGCTTCGTCTTTGTCGTGGCGGGACTCGGCGTGGCGTCGGTCATGACCACGATCGTCCTGCAGAAGGTGAAGGATATCGCCATTCTGCGCTCCATGGGCATGCAGCGGGAGAGCATCACGCGCATCTTCATGCTCGAAGGGTTCATGATCGGCGTCATGGGGGTGCTGCTCGGAAGCCCGATCGGCCATCTGACCTGCACGATCATCGGTGCGATCAGGTTTCAACCGAGCAGCGCTGGCGTCATCAGCAGCGATCGCCTCCTGATCGTCGAAACGCCGGACGCCTATTTCATCGTCATCTTCTTCGGCATCCTGATCGCCGTCATCTCGTCGGTAGGACCTGCCAGAAGGGCAACCGGTTATCTGCCGGTCAGGGTACTCAGGGGTGAAGTTGGTTAAATAGCTACAGAAGAATACTTTAGCTGATCTCGAGAAGAGATGCTGCACGAAGGGCGCCTCTGGAAAGCGTCATGAGCACCCGAAGGGCAAGGCGGACGGAGCGCAGAAACCGGAGTGTACATGTGGTACATGAGGATTTCGAGCACAGGACCAACGCCGCAATTCGGGTGCGCAATAGCTTTACTGAGGCGCCTTACTCAATTATGCAGACCGCATGGGCACACGCGCCCTCTTCGCGGCCGATGTAGCCGAGCTTCTCGTTGGTGGTCGCCTTGACCGAAACGGCGCCGATCTCCATGTCGAGGCAGCGGGCGATGTTGCGCCGCATGTCGGTGATGTAGGGGGCGATTTTAGGTGCTTCGAGCAGCAGCATGACGTCGACGTTCACCGGCGTGAAGCCCTCCCGTTCGAGCAGGCGCCTGACGTGTTTCAGGAGGATCATGCTGTCGATGTCCTTGAACTCCTGGCTGGTGTTCGGGAAGTGCAGGCCGATGTCGCCGAGGGCCGCCGCTCCGAGGAGCGCGTCGCTTACGGCGTGGAGCAGGACGTCGGCGTCGCTGTGGCCGTCGAGGCCGGTCGTTGAGGGGATTTCGACGCCGCCGATGACCAGTTTGCGGCCTTCGGCGAACGGATGGACGTCTATACCAATTCCTATGCGCATGCGGTAACGGGATTTCGTGAGTGAGATTGTGTGGTGTGCAAGATAGAACAATTCATGAAAAAAACGGAATCCCGCCCCGGTTCACCTTTTCCCATGGCCGGTCGCGGAATTGGTGGTTACCCTCTGGGAGCGTAAATTGCAGCTGAGCAGTAATTTTATGTCCGGCCTCTCCGAATCGATACGGCACTGAACCCATGAATTTCGATCGCCTGCAGCGTTTTTTCTGGATCTGCGCCGGGACGCCGGTTGAGATCATAGACAAATATTCCACCGAGTATGCCAAATACCTCGGCATCGGCGCGACCATTTTCTTCACGGCGTTGTTCGCCGGCCTTTCGGGTGGCTATGCACTCTATTTCGTCTTTGCCGGCAGCCCGGCGGCATGGCCGGCTTCGGTGCTGTTCGGGATGCTCTGGGGGCTCGCCATCTTCAATATCGACCGCTACATAGTTTCGAGCATCAAGAAGACCTCGAAAGGGGTGAAGCAGCTCTACCAGGCATCGCCGAGGATCGTGCTGGCCGTGCTCATCGCCATCGTCATCGCCCGGCCGCTGGAACTCAAGATCTTCGACAAGGAGATCCATGACCGCCTGAAGGAGCGTTACCTGATCGATCAGAAGGCACAGATCCGGCAGGTGAGCGAGTCGTTCAACGAAAAATATGCGCTCGAGCTCCAGCAGGTGGGGAAGTACCAGAAGGAGTATGACGCGCTCAGTACCGAAACGGGGCGGCTGCGCGAGGAGTTGAAGGCGGAGGTGTTCGGCACCAGGACGGGCACGACCTCGGGGGTCGAAGGGTATGGCACCTACGCGAAGAACAAGGAGGCCGTGGTTCAAGGCAAGGAGACCCGCCTCCAGTACCTTTCGAGGGAGCTGGCTTCGCTCGAGGAGTTCCTGAACCGTCAGAAAGCCGCTGAAGGGATCAACAGCCAGATGATGCTGACCGAGCAGGTGCTTGACGCCAAAGCTTCACGAGCGGGCTTCGCCGACCGGAACTGGGCCCTCGGAGCGCTGACCCATGCCACCGACGACGTCAGCCGCTCTTCGGCCAACGCCGTGTCGTTCATCACCATGCTGTTCATCGCATTCGAATGCGCCCCGCTGATCGTCAAACTGCTCTCCGATGCAGGCCCATCCGATGTGGAGGTCCAGGAGTCCGAGTCGAGGATGATCGCCCAGCTTACCAACACCAGCTTCCTGAACAGGAACCGCATGATCCGCCAGTACCGGGCGCTCGGATTCAAGGGCGGCGGGAACTACCGGAAGCGCACGCTCGGCTACAGAAGAGGGGGGCGGTGAAGAGCCGTGACACGTGACGAGTGACGAGTGACGGGGAAAGACGGGGGGCACAGGAGCAGTCTCATGAATTGAAAATAAAAAAGCCGCCCCGTTGTTATTTCCGGGTCGGCTTTTTCACTTGTCACTCGTTTCTCGTCACTATCCGGTAATCAGACTTCCCACGTACTCCCTGAACGCGGGTGCGCCGGGTTGCGAGAAGAAGTCGTCGATGGCGGAGGCGATCTTTTCGCCGATGTCGGGGTAGACGAAGTTCATGGTGCCGATCTGTATGGCGCTGGCCCCCACGAGCAGGAACTCCATGGCGTCCTCGAAGCTGGCGATGCCGCCCATCCCTACGATCGGAATCTTCACGGCTTTTGAAACCTCCCATACCTTGGCAAGGGCAATCGGCTTGATGGCCGGTCCCGAAAGGCCGCCGGTGACGTTCCTGAGCAGGGGTTTGCGAGTCCGGTAGTCGACCGCCATGCCCACGACGGTGTTGATCAGGGATACCGAGTCGGCTCCTGCCTCCTCAGCGGCCAGCGCGATCGTCGAGATCGAGGTGACGTTAGGGGTGAGCTTGACCATCAGGTGCCGTCCGGTGAGGGCGCGCACCGTCGAGACGATCTCCCTCGTGGCGTCGGGGCTGACGCCCATGATCATGCACTCTCCCTTCACATTCGGGCAAGAGAGGTTCAGCTCGTAGGCCGCGATCCCCTCGACCCGGTCGAGACGCTCCACCACCTGGCAGTAGTCGTCGATCGATCTTCCAGCTATGTTGACGACCACCCTGGTGTCGAGCTTCTGCAGGAACGGCACCTTGTCGGTGACGAACCTGTCGAGGCCGACGTTGGCCAGGCCGATCGCATTGATCATGCCGCAGGCGGTCTCGGCGATCCTCTGCGGGGGATTGCCGGTCCTGGGTTCGGGAGAGATGGCCTTGGTGACCAGCCCTCCGATTTTCCCGAGGTCGCAGAGCCCGGACATCTCCTCGCCGTAGGAGACGGTGCCGGAGGCGAGCATGACCGGCGACCGGAGGTCGAGCCCCCTGCCGAGACTTACGGCCGACGGGGAGCTCACGGTTGACGATGATGATGAGGTCATGATGCTGATTCTATTGAACTCAGACGCGCGGTTCCTTGAGATAGTAGCGCATGGTGTACTCCCTGACCATGCGGTCGGTGTTGTAGACCGGCGCAATGGATGCGATGGCGTTGCGAACGTTTTTCAGCCACCTGACCGGAATGTTGTGCTCGTTGCGCTCGTAGTAGGTCGGGATGATCTGGTGCTCCATCACTTCGTAAAGTTTCGCGGCGTCGAGACGGTACTGCTCGTCGTAGTTGTCGCTCTCCTCTCCGCTGCCGATCGACCAGCCGTTGGTGCCGTTGTAGGCTTCGCACCACCAGCCGTCCATGATGCTCAGGTTCAGGCCGCCATGCAGCACGGTCTTCTGACCCGAGGTGCCGCTTGCCTCCATTGGCCTGACCGGGTTGTTCAGCCAGACGTCGACGCCGGAGACCAGGCGCTTGGCCACGCCGATATTGTAGTTCTCGAGGAAGATCACCTTGCCGAGGAACTCCGGACGGCGCGAGAACTCGACGATCTGCCGGATGTACTCCTTGCCTGCGTCATCGTGCGGGTGCGCCTTGCCTGCGAAGATGAGCTGCACGGGCATGACCTGGTTGTTGATGATGGCGTTCAGGCGGTCGAGGTCCTGGAAAATCAGCGGGGCGCGCTTGTAGGTGGCGAAACGCCTCGCGAAGCCGATGGTCAGGACATCGGTCGACAGCACGCTCTTGACCGACCTGGAGGAGTCCGCCGGCTTGTAGGGGGTGTACATGTGCTGGTGGTAGAGCTGGTTCGACAGGTAGCGGGAGATGTAGTCGATCAGGTTACGCTTCAGGCGATAGCGCAGGCACCAGAGGTCGCTGTCGGAGATCTTCGAGAGCACGGCTTCGGCGGATTCCCTCGACGCGAAGAGCGCCTCGGTGCTTTCGGCATGGCTTCTCCAGAACCGGTCGGTGAAGCCGCTGCTCCAGCTCCTGGTGTGGATGCCGTTGGTGATATGGCCGATCGGCACCTTGTTGGCGTCGTCGGTGCCGTAGAGGTGTTTCCACATCTCCCTTGAAACTTCGCCATGCAGTTTCGAAACGCCGTTGGCGCATCTGGAGAGCCTCAGGGAGAGCACGGTCATCGTGAAAAGGCCTGAGGTGTTCAGCGGATCTTCGCTGCCGAGCTTCATGAGCTCTTCGAACTCTATGCCGGACTGCGTCAGGTACTTGTCGAAGATGTAGTGCATCATGTCCCTCGAGAAGCGGTCGTGGCCGGCCGGTACGGGAGTGTGCGTGGTGAATACGCACTGATCCTTGACCAGCTCCTTCGCCTTTTCGAGCGAATGGCCCTTGGCGATCTCCCTGGCGAGCAGCTCGATTGTCAGGAATGCCGAATGCCCTTCATTCATGTGGTAGACAGCCGGATCGAGGCGCAGGGCTTCGAGCAGCTTGACGCCGCCGATGCCGAGCAGGAGCTCCTGGTTGATCCTCATGTTCTGGTCGCCGCCGTAGACTCTGGAGCAGATGTCCCTGTAGTGCGATTCGTTGGCCGGAATGTTGGTGTCGAGCAGATAGAGCGTGGCCCTGCCGACCTTGAGGCTCCAGGCCTGTGCGTAGACGGTGCTCTGGGCGATGGTGACCTCGATGATCAGGTCCTTGCCGTCCTTGGTGGTGACCTTCTCCACCGGCAGGCTCTCGGGATACTGCAGCGGATAGTCCTCGATCTGCCATCCGTCATGGTTCAGGTACTGGCGGAAATAGCCCTCCTTGTAGAAGAGCGTGACGCCGACGAAATTGATGCCGAGGTCACTGGCCGACTTGATGTGGTCACCGGAGAGGATGCCGAGTCCACCGGAGTAGATGCGGATGCTTTCGTGGATGCCGAACTCGGCGCTGAAATAGGCCACAGGCTTGGAGACCAGTTCGGGGGCGTGATTGGTCGCCCAGGTGTTGGTGTCGGCCAGGTAGTCATCGAAACGCTGCTTGATATGGGTGATCCTGGTGCCGAATTCGCATTCGCAGCGGGCTTCGAGTTCGTCGGTCGAGATATGCCGCAGCAGTTCGACGGGATTGTGGTTGACCCGTTCCCAGAGGAGCGGCGAAAGGTTCTTGAAGAGTTCTTTGGCTTCGGTGTCCCATGACCACCAGAGGTTGCGGGAGAGCTTCTTTACGGCGCTGGTATTTTTGGACATTGTGGATTAGTGGATTTGGTGCGCGCCATCCAGTGGCGCAGGTTCAGAAAAGGCAGTATCTTGTAGTTGGCCGGCATCCATGTTACCGGAACCGGCGCGAGCGGAGGGGGCTGGCGATATCCGTATGTTCCCCCCGTTCCATAATTCAGCGATAATTTAAGGCATTAAAGCATTAAAACCTCAACAAGCCAGTGTCGATTGACCAGAAAGTAACTTTGGCTCACCTCTCCGATCTGCACATCGCCGGAAAAAACGATCACAGGCAGCTCGCACGCCTCGATCGGCTGCTGGACGAAATTGTCCGCAAGCAATACGACCATCTGGTGATGACCGGAGACCTGATCGACACGGCCAACCCGGACGACTGGCTTATCATAAGGGGGGCCCTCGAGCGTCATGGCCTGTTCGATCTCGGCCGGACGACCGTGCTGCCCGGAAACCACGACCTTATCAGCCTGGAGGAGGAGCTTCGCTTCTATCACGCCCTGAACCCCGATGACAGCGGCCGTCGCCGCAGGGTATCCGAGCGCTTGAAGCGCTTCTGCACCGTGTTCCGTCCCCTGATCACGGGAGACGGCGAGTCCGATGCCGGGTTCCCCCTGGTCAAGGTGCTGCGCTTCGGCGGCATTTCGATCGCCTTTGTGGTCGTCAGCACGGTGCTGCCCTGGTCGGGATCCGACAATCCACTCGGCGCGAGGGGCTATGTACCCCCTGAAGCCCTGCATGCGCTTATCGGCCAGCCGGTTGTCGATTCCCTTGCGGGGAGTTTCGTCATCGGCCTGTGCCACCATGCCTACCGGGTCTACGGCACCGATGCCTTTGTCGACCAGGCTTTTGACTGGACCATGCAGTTCAAGAACCGGGAGGAGTTTCTCGCGGCGCTGAAGATACTCGGGGCAAACCTGGTCATGCACGGGCACTTTCACCGGTTCCAGGTCTACCAGGCCGAAGGCCTTACCTTCATCAACGGCGGCAGCTTCCGCTACAGTCCGGAGCGGTATGGCGAAGTGACGATCGGTCCGGACGGCGTCTGGTCGCACCGGTTCCTTTCCCTGGGCTCCTGAGGCGATCCGGCGCAGTCGGCGCCGTGCCGGTGCTGCTAACGAGTTACTGATGCTTTTCGGCTTTGATGCCGTTCTGCTTCATGTAGTCCCGGATTCTCCGGGCATGGTTCTGGTCCTCGCTGGCGAGCTGCTTGAAGAGGTCGGCGGTGAGCGATCCGGTCTCACTCTCCATGAACTCCTGGAAATGGGCCTCGCCGGCCGACATCTCGATCTTCAGGGCCAGGTTCAGGGCCTCGCCCCTCGAGCATGGGGATTTGGCGAACTTCTCGACCTGTTCGACAATGACCGCGTTGTTCGCCTGCAGGGCCTCGAGGTCCTTGGCGAGCAGGTTCTCAGGGAAGAAGACCAGCGGCTGGGGCTGCTTTTTCTCCTGCTGGAGCAGGGCGGCATGGCTGCGCTCCTCGATGGAGAGCTGCCACCAGAACTCCTCGTCCTCGGGGAAGTGGTCGTTGAACAGCGTGTAGAGCTTGGCGAGGTTCAGCTCGAGCTGTATCGATTCATCGAGCAGGGTAGCTACGGTTGGTGCCATGGAAAGAGCTGATGGGTGTGTTGAAAGGAATTCCGGCGGCCTGGGACGCCCGGGTTCAAAGTGGGTTATCCTCGGTCCATCATGAAAAGAGACCCGCGCTTGCGAGGGTCTCTTTCCACCGGATGCTTACTTGTTGCGGTAGGTTGCATACTCCTGCAGGCTCTTGACGCCGAACTCCTGGCATCGGATGCAGTCGATCGCCTTGACTGAGGCTTCCGCGGCTTCAATCGTCGTGACGAACGGCACGCCGCTCTGTACCGAGGCCGAACCGATGGCCTCCTCGTCGTGCAGGGCCCGCTCTCCCCTTGGCGTGTTGATCACGAAATCCACCTTGCCGATCTTGATGATGTCGAAAATGTTGGGCCGCCCCTCTTCTCCGACCTTGTAGACCTTCTTGCACTCGATGCCGTGCTGCGTGAGGAACGCGTGGGTGCCGGTGGTGGCCACCATGTCGAAGCCCATGCGGTACAGCTCGCTGGCGATGTCGATGATGCGCTGGTTCTTGTCCTGCTCGTTCACGCTGATGAACACCGTGCCCGAAAGCGGCAGGTGCATGTTGGCCGCCTGGTATGCCTTCGCGAACGCTTCGGGGAACTCTTCGGCAAGGCTCATGGCCTCACCGGTCGAACGCATTTCTGGTCCGAGGTAGACGCCGGACTTGACAAACTTGGAGAACGGGAAGACCGGCTCCTTGATGGCCATGTGCTTCAAGCCGAGCTCGTCGCAGTCTTTCAGGTCGAATTCGCGGCGCAGGTCGCTCAGCTTTTCTCCGAGCATGACGCGTGTGGCGATCTTCACTACCGGAATGGCCGTGGCCTTGCCCACGAAAGGCACGGTCCGGCTGGCGCGGGGGTTCACCTCGATCACGTAGACCCTGCCGTTCTGCACGGCGTACTGCACGTTCATCAGGCCGATCACGCCGATGTTCTCTGCCAGTTTCCTGGTGTACTCCTTCATGGCGGCGATGGCTTCCGGCGCGATGTTGTGGTACGGCAGGATCGAGGTCGAGTCGCCGCTGTGGATGCCGGCCGCCTCGACGTGCTGCATGATACCGCTGATGACGCAGTCGGT
>Ga0326729_1000300_pt1 | contig 12082 bp, 11 predicted proteins | sample MHFSIPfraction_2_FD_207744 | JGI IMG/M metagenome (GOLD analysis project Ga0326729, IMG submission 207744) | Lab enriched peat soil microbial communities from Michigan Hollow, Ithaca, NY, United States - MHF6AY SIP fraction | ecosystem: Environmental > Terrestrial > Soil > Wetlands > Peat...
TAAATAACGCCTCAAAAAACCGAATATTCTGCTGCTACAGGGATTCGCACTAAAATCTTTAATGCTTATTTTAAATATAACATATTATTTTATAATATTATAACAGTTTTCTGTCAGACACTAATTATTGAAATTCAGAAGTCAACTGGTTGTAAGTATATTCTTTCACCTGGAATATCAACGGTTTCTCTCGCTTTTGTGGCTCTTTTCATCTCTTTGGATAAGTTCGGCGGGTGGACAAGCGGTTGGATACGTTATGTCAACACTGCTCAGCAACTCAGTCAGTTACAATCGAATTTCAAGCTGAAGTGGGAACAAGAGCTTATTTCCCTCTCTAATGCTGAGGAATATCTTGATGTTTTAAAAGAGTCTATTGCCATTCTGGAGAAATTTCTTAATTCTGTGCATGATTTAGTGAGAAAGGAAACCGATTTATGGGTTCAGGAGTTTAAAGGAGTTCTTCATGAGTTGGAAAAAGGTGAGAAAAATAATAACACGTAGTTCCATGCAGAGAAAAGAAAAAGCGCTCCAGTTGTTCAGCAACCGTTGCAATTGCAGCCAGGCGGTGTTTGCGGCTTTTCGGCGGGCGGAGGTGCTCGACGAGGCGGGCGCGTTGCGGCTGGCGACGATGTTCGGCGGCGGCGTGGCCGGTTTGGGCGGCGGGCTGTGCGGTGCGGTTTCCGGGGCGCTGATGGTGCTGTCGATGCGTTACGACATGGGCGGCATCGGGGAGCTGGAGAACAAGAAGAGGACGTACGAGCTTGGACGGCAGTTCATGGAGGCGTTCGAGAAGCGCATGGGTTCATGCCGCTGCGAATCGATTCTCGGCCTCTGCATCGGCGAGCCGGAAAACCTGCAAAAAGCGAGGGAGCTGAAGCTCTTCGAAACGGTGTGCGTCGAAGCGGTCGCAACGGCGGCGGATATTCTCGAGGAGATGCTGTGACTAAAATCCGGGCTCCACTTCATTGACCCATTACCCACTATAATCTGCGAAAAATCCCATCCCTCGAACGATTTCGAGAAAAAGTAGTGTCAAGTCAATACCAAACAGTCTTGTACATCCCCGTCATCGCGAGTGCCGACAGGTCGGGACTCGCGATGACGAATCTCCGTTATTTTTCTTTTGACATACCAGTAGTTCGAGACGCTTCATCTTGTTATGTATAAGTGATTGAAATTTTTTACTAAATTATCCCCATTAATCCCTGCATCGTAGTTCCCTGCGCCGTTCAGCGTCCGTTGACGGCGATGCATGGGGGAGTGCAAACGAAAAACCATTTACTTCCATGAATCTCATTATCAACGACAAAACGACCCAGTCGAGCGTCGGACAGACGGTTGGCAAGGCCGCCAGGCTCAATCACAGCCACGTCGGCTACGTCTGCGGCGGCCACGGACTCTGCCAGGCTTGCTACGTCACCGTTCAGGAAGGCGCGGAGTGCCTCGCTCCGCTCACCGATGTCGAGAAAGCGTTCCTCTCTCCGCGCCAGATCGCTGCGGGCGGACGCATGGCCTGCCAGGCGACCATCGCCACAGAGGGCACGGTCAAGGTTCTCTCGCGTCCTGAAGAGGTGCGCCGCATCGTTTTCAGCAATCCGTTTGGCCTTATCGCTTACGCCGCCGATATGGGCAAGGACACCGCGCAGCAGATCGTGCCGGGCGTGCAGAACCTCATTGGCCGCATCCAGCGCGGCGAGATGGGCGGCAAGGAGGCCCTCGGCGACATGATGGAGTCCATCCAGGGCGCTGCTGGTCTCGTCATCGAGGCGATTCAGCAGGGGCCGATGGCGCTTCCGATTCCCTTCAAGGAGCAGATCGCGGACGTGATCTCCAAACTTCCGCTCCCTCAGATTTCACTGCCAACGTTCTCGTTGCCGCAGATTACTCTGCCGAACATTTCGCTGCCATCGTTCTCGCTTCCACAACTGCCGACGATCTCACTGCCGCAGTTGCCGTTCTCGCTGCCGAAGCTTCCGTTCTCGCTCCCGTTTCTGCCGCAGCAGGCCGAAGCTCCGGTTACGCTCGAAAAGGTGACGATCACCGTGCAGCCTCCGGTTAAAGAGTGATTCAGGCTTTGCAAGGCTGACAGCTCCTTCTTTTCTTCTCTCCCTCGGCTCATCAACCGGGGGAGTTTGTTTTTATGCGCGACATGGGATTGTTTCCGCGGTTTGCCTATTATTGAGCTTTGACGGCTGTAACTGTCCATAATTATCCATCTTGTCCATCTCATGAGTCTCAATCTTGCACGGCGTTCCGATCTTGTCATGCAGTCCGATATTCGCGCCATGTCGATGGAGTGCGCCCGGATGGGCGGCATCAATCTGTCGCAGGGGGTTTGCGATACGCCGGTGCCGCCGGTGGTGTTGCGGGGGGCGGCGGAGGCGCTCGTGCGGGGCGGCAACACCTACACGCACCACACCGGCATCCGCGAGCTTCGCCAGGCGATTGCCGCCAAGCAGCGGCGCTTCAGCAGCATGGAGTTCGACGCCGACCGCGAGATCGTCGTCTCCGCCGGTGCGACCGGCGCGATGTACTGCGCCTTTCAGGCGCTCCTGAATCGCGGCGACGAGGTGATCGTCTTCGAGCCGTTTTACGGCTATCACGTCTCGACGCTCCGGGCTGTCGAGGCCGCGCCGCTCTTCGTGCCGCTTGATCCTCGCGGCTGGTCGTTCAGGATCGATGACCTCGAAGTAGTGGTGACGCCGAAGACGAGGGCGATTCTCATCAATACGCCCGCCAATCCCTCCGGCAAGGTTTTTTCTCGCTACGAACTTTCGCTTCTGGCGGAGTTCGCTATCCGCCACGACCTGTTCGTCTTCACCGACGAAATGTACGAGCACTTCGTCTTCGACGGACTTTCGCATCTGTCAATGGCCGCGCTGCCCGGCATGAGGGAGCGGACGATCACCATCTCCGGCCTCTCCAAGACCTTCAGCATCACCGGCTGGCGCATCGGCTACGCTATGTGCGATGAGCGCTGGGCTTCGGCTATCGGCTATTTCAACGACCTTTTTTACGTCTGCGCCCCCTCGCCGCTCCAAGCGGGCGTCACGGCGGGGCTTCGCGAACTTGGCGACGACTATTATCAGGGACTGTCGGCGGAGTACGAAGCCAAACGGGATATGTTTTGCAAAGCGCTCGTAGAGGTCGGACTCGAACCGCACATCCCGCAAGGCGCGTACTACGTGCTCGCGAGCACCGAACGCCTGCCCGGCGCGACGGCGCGGGAGCGGGCGATGCATATCCTGCGCACGACTGGCGTCGCCTCGGTGCCCGGATCGGCATTCTATCACGACGGCGGCGGCGAGCATCTCGTCCGCTTCTGCTTCGCCAAGGAGGAGCACATCCTTGCCGAGGCGTGCGAGCGGCTGCTGAAACTCAGGTAAACTATACTGGCACGATAAATTCATCAACCAAAAGGAGTACTGGTTATGATCCTACAATCCATCTCGCGTGTTTCGTTGTTGTCGAGGCTCGTCGCCGTCATGCTTTTGCTCGCGCTTTCCGGCTGCATCCAGATGCACACGACGGTTCATGTCAAAAAGGATGGCAGTGGAACCATCGAACAGAAAATGCTTTTTACCGGCATGTTGTCGGAGGTTATGAACTCTCCGGGCGAGAGTGGCGAGTCAAGCGAGAAGCCCGCGCCCCCGAGTGAAAAACAGCTCACGGAGATGGCCGCCGAATTCGGGCCGGAGGTGAGAGCCATTGACGCCAAGCAGATCGACAACAAAAAGGAGCAGGGATTCGTCGTGACCTATGCCTTCGATGATATCGAGAAGGTGCGCATTGGCAATGCGCAGCAGATGTCGATGAACCACTCGGCCGACAGCACGGCGGTCAAGTCCGACAGCACCTCCACCAAAAAGCCGGAAACCTGGTTCACCTTCGCCATGAAACGGGGAACGCATCCGGAACTCGTCATCTCAAAGCAAGCGGAGCTGCACGCTTCATCCAGCAATATCTCATCACCAGGCTCCAAGGCCAAGGTTGGTAAAAAAGAGCAGGAGCAAATGCTCGCCATGATGAGCGCTTTTCTGAGGGGGCTGAAAATGTCGGTCACGGTGGTGGTCGATGGGCGCGTTATCAGGAGCGACGCGAGCTACCGGCTCGGCAACCGGATTACGCTCTATTCGCTTGACTTCGATAAACTTCTGGCGCGTCCCGATCTTCTGACCGGCAAGTATGATAGCATGTCCGACAAAGAATTTTCTCGCCGGTCGGGAAAAAACAGCGGTCTGAAATTCGAGTTTAAGGATCGAGTCTCCGTATTTTTTTGACTGAAGCGGATGCCCGTTGCCGTTATCTGCTTTGCGCAAAGAAACCAACGGTAACGTTCCGATGGTTAAGGAGATCAAAGCGTTACCCGTTTCAATCCGGCGGCATGAAATTCCCGGAGAGCATTCCATAACCAGATCCAAACCGGAGGCAGATCATGGAAATTGAACAGACAGTGATGGTGCAGTGCCCTTACTGCGCGGAGACTTTCGAGGTGCTGGTCGATTGCTCGATCGGGCATCAGGAGTATATCGAAGATTGCGAGGTGTGTTGCCGGCCGGTAACGCTTGTCATCGATGTCGCCGAAGATGGTGTCGTCAGCGTTCAAACCCGGGGCGAGGATGTCTGAAAAGGCCTCGGCCGATCAATCGGCCAATGAAATCATCCAACTGAAGCAGGAGCTTGAAGAGGCCCGTCGGTGCATCGATGGGCTTCGGGCTGAGCTTACTGAAAAGAGCAGTTTTTTGAATGCGCTGTTTGAAACCACGCCCGATTTTTTTTTCCTCAAAGACACCTCTTCCGTCTACCGTTATATCAATCCGGCTTGCTCCCGTTTTCTCGGAATGAAGAGCGAGCAGCTCATCGGCAAGACCGACTACGACCTGTTTTCTCCTGAAGATGCGCAACTGCATGTCCAGCGCGATGCTGAAATTATTCGCAGCCGGAAGCCTCTGTCAGGTGACTGGAGCGCCACCTTGCCTCAAGGCCGATTCTGGTTCAAGGTGGTAAAAACACCGCTGTTCGACGCATCCGGCCAGGTAAGCGGTATCCTCGGCATGGTGCAGGATATCACCCGGCGCAAAAAAACGGAGATGGAGTTCGAACGCTTTTTCGATCTCATTCCCGAACTTGTGTGTATTGCATCCGAGAACGGTTATTTCATCAAAGTCAATCCCTCATGGCAGAAGACGCTCGGTTATACAGAAGAGGAGCTGCTTGCCGTGCCGTTTACCGAGTGGCTCCATCCAGACGATCTTGCGCCTACACAAGCCGAATTTGAAAAAAGAGTCTCCGGCCACGAGGGATCGTTCAATTTCGTCAACCGGTACCGCGCCAAAGATGGTGCGTATCACTGGCTCGAATGGAACAGCACGCCTCTCGAAGAGGGTGTTTTCTACGCGGTCGCAAGGGATATCACCGAACGCATCGAGCAGGAGAAGCAGACCCGGCTCTGGGCGGATGCCTTCAGGCTGTGCGCCCACGGCATCGCTATAGGTATCCCGGCGACCAATACCGTGCTGACCTGCAATGAAGCGTTCGCGCAGATGCGTGGCCAGTCTGTCAAAGAGATCGAGGGCATTCCAATCATCAGCCTGTACGCCCCTGAGGATGCGGAGAAGGTCAGAAGCAATATAAGGAAAACCGAGATCGAAGGATTTACCAGTTACCAGGCCAGAATGATTCATGCGGATGGCAGCACCTTTCCTGTTCAGATGGATGTGGTTGGCATTAAAGATGAAGCAGGCAGGCTCATTTACAGAATCGCCACCGCACAGGATATTACCGACCGCCTCGCCTCTCAGTCCGCCTTGCGAGAAAGCGAAACGCGCTTCCGGTCGGTTGTGGAGTCTGCGCCGGATGCTATTTTCATTCAGAAAGATGGTTGCTTCGCCTATCTGAATCACTCCGCTATCACTCTCTTCGGCGCTTCGAAAGCGGAAGAGATTCTCGGGCGTCCGGTCGTCGATATGGTTCATCCCGATTACCGCGCTGTGGTTATCGAAAGGATACGCCAGGTTAACGAATATCATCAATCGGCACCGGCGCTTGAAGAGCGATTTCTCCGCCTGGACGGGAGTGAGCTCTCTGCCGAGGTTTCCGCCGTGCCGTTCATGTATTCCGGCAAGCAGGGCGCTCTGGTCTTTCTGCGCGACATCAGCCGTCGAAAAAAGGCCGAGCATGAACGCGCCGAGCTGGAGCATCAGCTTTTCGAGTCGCAGAAGCTCGAATCGATTGGCCGACTCGCAGGAGGCATTGCCCACGACCTGAACAATCTTTTGACGCCGGTGCTCGGTTATTCGGAGATGCTCTCCAGCGCTTTTGCGGAGGAGGACAAGCGCCGGAAGCGTATCGAGGTCATTCACCATGCGGCGCTCAGGGCACGCGATCTTGTCCGCCAGCTCCTAGCCTTCAGCAGCCGACAGGCGCTCGAATTCAGATTCATCGACCTGAACGGGGTTATCAAAGATTTCGAGCAGCTCTTGCGCAGAACCATCCGCGACGATATCGACATCCGGTATCATCTGCACGACGAGGCGCTGGTGATGCTGGGTGACGCGAGCCAGCTCGAACAGATTCTGATGAATCTCGCGGTCAATGCCGAGGATGCGATGCCCGCGGGCGGCGAACTGCTTCTGGAAACCTCGCCGATGGTCATCGAGCCGGGGCAGGAGCGCTATTTCGAGGGGCTGGCCGCCGGTGACTACGCCGTGCTGAGCGTCCGCGATACCGGAACAGGAATCGGCAGGGAGACGCTCGGGCATATCTTTGAACCCTTTTTCACCACCAAGCCCAAAGGGCAGGGCACCGGCTTCGGCTTGTCCACGGTGTACGGCATCGTGAGGCAGCACGGCGGCATCATCCAGGTGGAGAGCGAGCCGGGCGCGGGAAGTTCGTTCAGGATATGCTTCCCGCTCAGGGCGAGCGAAGCCGAGCCGGTCGAGCCGCTCACAGCCATGCCGGTTCAGAAGAGCGACGGCGCGACAGTGCTGGTTGTCGAAGATGACGAGATGGTGCGCAAATTCGTCGTGCAGGCGCTGAGCGAGGAGGGATTCGACATTCGCGAGGCCGAAGGCGGAGAGCAGGCGCTGGCGCTGCTCGAAGAGGAGAAGTTCACGCCAATGTTGCTGCTGACCGATCTGGTCATGCGCGGCATGAACGGACGGGTGCTGTATGACAAGGTCTGCGCCGTCATTCCGGGTATCAAAGTGATTTACATGTCGGGCTACACCAAAGACATCATATCGAGGCATGGCGTGCTCGACGAAGGGCTGACGTTTCTGCAGAAACCGTTCCCGGTTCCGGTGCTTCTCGACAAGGTGCGGGAGGTGCTGCAAAACGGAGGGTGAGGCGCGAGGGATAAAAAAGCCGAAACCGAAGCTGTAAGCCGAATTCTGTCCATCGCCATCGAGTGGCGACGTTGCAGCCATTTATCTGATGCGGCCTACCCAGATACTTTGCTCAAGCCGATGACCTGAGCAGTTGGACGAGCAACCCTGCTTCCCTTGCGGAAAAAGCACCCTTATTTGGCCTTGCTTCGGGGAGGTTTTCATAGCATACGTCATTGCTGGCGTATCTGGTGGTCTCTTACACCCCCTTTTCACCCTTACTCCGGCGCGGGCCGGAGCGGTTCGCTTTCTGTTGCACTCTCTGTGACAAGCGGCTTGCGCCGCCGCCCCCGGGCTTGAACGAAGTTCTCGACCGGCACCCTGCCCTGTGAAGTTCGGACTTTCCTCTGCATGGCCATGCCATACAGCGACTGCACGCTTGCGGTTTCAGCAATGTCGATGAACACTTGCTCGCCTTTTCAGGCGGCCATAAAAAAAACTGCCGAAAGGAGCAATCCGTTTCGGCAGTTCGCTACAGTTTCTAAACAGTGATTACTGCTGGGCGCTCGTCGCAGCCTCTTCGAAGAGCCGCTCGTGCACCACGATGCGGCCACACGATTCACAGACGTAAAAGCCGCCTTGCACGATCATGGTGTGGCGGTTGGTCGGCACTCTCGTATTGCAGCCGGAACAGGCCTGGCGATGGAGTTTGACCACGGCGTTCTGCATCGAGCCGCTCTTGAGGTGATCGTATTTGTCGAGCAGGCGCTTGGCCTCCTTGGCGACAACCGCTCGCTGTTCCAAGAGAATCTCCCTGAGCAGGGTAATCTCTCCGGCTGTTTCGATGACGATACCATCCAGCTCCTCTTTTTTCTGACGCACCTGCTCGCTGAGGTCGGTCATCTGCTGCTGCAAGACATCGTCGGGCATCATCTCTTCGGAGATCTCGTCGTAACGGTTCTCGGAGATCAGGTCGCGTCCTTTTTTCTGCAACTCCTGCGAGTGGTGCTCGGCATGCGCGATATCCTGAAGCTGTATTTCGGCCTGCGCGATCTCCTTCTCCTCATACTCGATCTGCTTGGAAAGAGCATCATACTCCTTGTTGTTACGGGCAAGGGTCTGCTTCTCCTTGAAGGAGCGGATTTTTTCCCTGCAATCGGTAATGACGCCATTCAGACGCTCACGCAGTTTCAGACGTTCGTCGGCGATCTTCTTCCGGGCCTCGATCTGGCGAGAGGTGAACGCGAGGTCCTCGTCGAGCGCGGAAATCTCTTCCGGCAGGCCTTTCTGCAGACTCATGATGCTTTCGATCATGTTGTCGATGTGCTGAAGGCGAACGATGAGATTGATTTTTGTATGATCCACTACCACACCGGTTTAGAAATTAAAAAGAAGCAAAAAAAGCACCTCTTTAGAAGGTGCTTGCCTTGTAATCAAAATCACTTCAGAACAATAAAGGGGAAAAATTTTCAACTTTGATGTTCTTGCACATGAGAATCCTGCAATATAGTTGGTGCCCGAAAGGAGATTCGAACTCCTACACCTCTCGGCGCTCGCCCCTGAAACGAGTGCGTCTACCAGTTCCGCCATTCGGGCAATCCTTCGCAAAAAGGCTCATCGGCAAGATAAGCTTTTTTGCGAATTATGCTAATTACTTGATCTCTTTGTGCTCGGTGTGCCTTTTCAGGTTCGGATTGTACTTTTTAAGTATGAGCCGCTCCGTCGTGTTTTTTTTGTTCTTGGTCGTGGTGTACCTCGAAACGGGCACGCCTTCCTTCTTGGCCTCGGTGCACTCGAGGGTGATCACGATTCTGTTCTCTTTACCTTTTGCCATCAGTATCGTCGGTCAGTTAGTTATTTAAGAGCTGCCAATATACAGCAAGCCCTGCACTTATGCAAGAGGTCGCGAATTTTTGTTTCGGTATCGGGAAAGGTTAATTTCCGGTATTTTCAACTACTCAAACCAAGAGCGCATCGTGTTGGACACCCATTTTTTCTCTTTTTCCGACGGAACCCTCTGCTGTGACTCGGTCAGGCTCGACGAGCTGGCCCAGCAGTTCGGAACTCCGCTTTTCGTGACCAGCCGCCAGAGCCTGGTCAGTCAGTACCGCTCGTTCGAAGAGGCCTTCGCCTCTCTGCCGCACTTCACCTGCTACTCGGTCAAGGCGAACTTCAACCTCTCGGTGATTCGCGCTCTCGCCCAAGAGGGGAGCGGTTGCGATGTCAACTCGGGCGGCGAACTCTATCGCGCCCTCAAGGCAGGAGTGCCCGCCGAAAAGATCATCATGGCCGGCATCGGCAAATCCGAGGCGGAGATCAAGTACGCGCTCACCTCGGGCGTGCTCTTGCTCAAGGCCGAGTCGGTCTCCGAACTTCGCGCCATCGACCGCGTGGCGTCGCGCCTCGGCAAGGTGGCGAGCGTGGCGATCAGGATCAACCCCAACGTCACCGCCGAGACCCATCCCTACATCACCACCGGCGACAGCAAGGAGAAGTTCGGCATCGACGAAGCTGAACTCGGCGAGGTGTTCAACCTTTTCAAAACCCTGCCGAACCTGTCGTTGCAGGGACTCGACATGCACATCGGCTCCCAGATTTTCGATCCCGAATATTACGTTGCCGCCACGCAGAAGCTGCTTGACGTGCTTGAATCGGCTCGTCATCTCGGCTTCGACATCAAGTGGTTCGACCTCGGCGGCGGTTTCCCTGTCACCTACGATCCCCAAAAACCCGCCACGCCGATCACGAAATTTGCCGAAAAGCTTATCCCGATGGTCGAAGACAAGGGTGTCACGGTGATTTTCGAGCCGGGCCGATTTTTGACGGCCAACGCCTCGGTGATCCTGACCAGAATTCTCTACCGAAAGCGCAACCATGTCGGCAAGGAGTTTTTCATCGTCGATGCGGGCATGACCGAGCTGATCCGCCCGGCGCTCTACCAGTCGCACCATGAAGTGCTCGCCGTCACCCGGCACGACAAGAGCATCGTGGCCGATGTGGTTGGCCCGATCTGCGAATCGAGCGACTTCTTCACCCGCCAGCGAGCCATCGACGATGCCGCCGAAGGCGAGCTGCTCGCCGTGCTCTCATCCGGCGCATACGGCGCGGTGATGAGCAGCAACTACAACGGCCGCCTCCGCCCCGCCGAGGTGATGGTCGATGGCGACGAAGTCACCCTGACCCGCCGCCGCGAAACCTACGAACAGCTCGTACAGAACGAACTGTAAAAAAACCGAACGAAGTGGGCCGGGTGGACGCGGTACATCGTTGTCCACCCGGTTCAATAAGCCTTACTGCATTAAATTCCAGGCGCTGCCGTCGATGACATCAGTACGCACAGGCCAGTCCTGCAAGTTCGGATATTTTTCCCTGAGCAGTTTAAGATCGACGGCGCTGTTGTCAGAGATGCCTGGATTGCCCCCGACAGGCATTTTTATTCCGAACAAATTTTTTCCCATGATTGGCTCGATGTGCAGATCGCCGATATAGGTGATTTCTCCCGGATTTATGGTGAATTTGAGTGGTACTGGCGATTTTGCGGGATGGATATCGGTAAAACTGACACCGTTCGCAGTATAGAGGCCCCAGTTGATGAGTTCATAGTCACCGGGTTTGAGCGGCAAGGCAATGAGGCTTCCGTCACGCAACTTGTCTTCAGGATAATCATCGTGCTGTCCGAAAAGTGATAATCCGAACGCATCGATGCGCTTTTCCTTTTTGGTGCCGGTTTCCTTGAGGTAGAAGTTGGCATCCTCAATAAACTTGGCTTTTTTCGTGGTCACTGCCGCAAGCACGATCCCCAGGTTTTTATCGACAGGTTTGGACGATTGAATACTTTCTTTCGTCATGGAGCAACCCGTTACAAGAGTGAGGAGCGGAATTAACAAGAAACGGAGAGCTTTTTTCATAATGGATACTGGTTGATTGATGAGAGAAACTTGCAAAAAAGGGTCAAATGCTATCCTCCAGAACAAATCAGACAGTTCTGATTTGCGATAGCTTTTCTTTGAGATTAACATTGTTATAATAAAAGTAATTATATTATATGCAAGTGCTTCTGCGTTTTTTAAATTACCTCAATGATGCAAAAAAAAGCTCGCAAAGTATATTTGCGGTGTTGTTGGGGCAAGGAAGTTTTCTCGGAAAAAATGACAGTCATGAGTCGTAAATGCAGAAGGCAAACGCGAAGGGATGAGTCATGAGAAAATATTTTTGGATTCTTTCGTTTCTCGTGATCATTCTGTCACACAGCGCACTCCTTGGTCGAGCCAACCCTGAAACATCGACTCGCGGCCTGGCCGATACGGTTGGATTTGCGCATCGGGCCTGGCAGATGGACTCAGTCATGGCGCGAATCAGGTCGCGCAATCGCGATGATCTGCTTCGTGCGCAACAGCCAGTGGGAACGGCGTGGCGGGCGGCGATCTGCCCGCATGACGATTACGCCTATGCGGGCTGGCTCTATCCGGCGGTGCTGCGGAATATCAAGGCGCGGACGGTCATCATTTTCGGCGTGGCGCACAAGGCGTGGCGCTACGGTCTCGAAAACCGGCTGGTGTTCGACAGCTTCAGCACATGGCGCGGCCCGTACGGAAAGGTCACGGTGTCGCCGCTGCGGAATGAAATTATTGGCTCTTCGCAGAATTTAATGGGCGTGTAGCAAAAAGGGTTAACTTGGCGTAATTTATCATAGAACACCAAACCCTAACCCTGACGTATGCAAAGCCTCATTACCCACTACCAGCAGTTATTAGGAT
>Ga0326729_1000301_pt1 | contig 12057 bp, 8 predicted proteins | sample MHFSIPfraction_2_FD_207744 | JGI IMG/M metagenome (GOLD analysis project Ga0326729, IMG submission 207744) | Lab enriched peat soil microbial communities from Michigan Hollow, Ithaca, NY, United States - MHF6AY SIP fraction | ecosystem: Environmental > Terrestrial > Soil > Wetlands > Peat...
GCCGGCAGTTGAGTTCATCGGGTTCGAGCAGATTGCCTTCAGTACCGAGCATGACGGAGGTCGAGGTGACAATCTCCTCCCTGATCGAATCGATCGGAGGATTGGTCACCTGTGCGAACAGCTGCTTGAAGTAGTCGTACATGAGCCTCGGGCGGTTCGACAGCACGGCAAGCGGTGTGTCGTTGCCCATCGAGCCGATCAGTTCGATGCTGTTCTGGGCCATCGGCCTGATCTGCATGGTGATATCCTCCTGCGTGTAGCCGAAGGCTTTCTGGCGGGCCGTGATGCTGAAGTTATCCTCGTCCGGGTTTCTCATCCGGTCGTGATCCGGCAGCGTATCCAGGTCGATCACGTTTCTGTCGATCCACTCCTTGTAAGGCTTTTCCGAAGCGACCATCATCTTGATCTCTTCGTCCGAGATGATCCGCCCCTCTTTGGTATCAACAAGGAACATGCGGCCGGGCTGCAGGCGGTCCTTCTTGATGATCTTTTCTGGATCGATTTCGAGCACGCCGACTTCGGAGGCCATGACCACCAGGTCGTCGCTCGTGATATAGTAGCGCGAAGGGCGAAGGCCGTTACGGTCAAGCATGGCGCCAATCTGGATGCCGTCGGTGAACACGACCGATGCCGGCCCGTCCCACGGCTCCATCAGGCAGCTGTGATACTGGTAAAAAGCTCTCTTTGCGGGATCCATGGAGTCGTTTCCGGCCCACGGCTCGGGAATGACCATCATGGCCGCATGAGCAAGCGAACGGCCCGAGAGCACGAGCAGCTCGAAGGCGTTGTCGAGCGTGGCCGAATCGCTGCCCTCTTCGAGCAGAATCGGCTTGATCTCCTCCAGGGCGTCACCGAAGATGGTCGATGCCATGTTCTTTTCGCGCGCCTTCATCCAGTTGACGTTGCCCCTGAGAGTGTTGATCTCGCCATTGTGGCTCAGGAAGCGGTAGGGATGGGCACGGTCCCAGCTCGGGAAGGTGTTGGTGCTGAAGCGCGAGTGCACCATGGCAATGGCGCTCTCCATAGACGGATCGCTGAGCTCGGGATAGAACTCCTCAACCTGCTCCGGATTGAGCATGCCCTTGTAGACGATGGTACGGGCCGAAAAGCTGGATATATAGAAGAAGCTGCTGCCGAGAAGACCCGAAGTGTAGCGGACCCTCTTGAATATGCGTCTGCGAATGATGAAAAGCTTGCGTTCGAACTCGTCATCCGTCATGGATTCATTGCCACGGCCGACGAAAACCTGCTTGACGACCGGCTCCTGCGAACGCGCGGTATTGCCGAGGGTCGAGTTGTCGGTTATCACCTTTCTCAGGCCGAGATACTTCTGCCCCTCGGCCTGGACCATCTGGCGGCAGATATCCTCGATTGCACGACGCTGGGAGAGATCGGGCGGCAGAAACAGCATGCCGACGCCATACTTGCCGGCTTCAGGCAGCTCGATGTTTCTTTCGGCACAGACCTTGCGCATGAACTTGTCAGGGATCTGCATCAGGATGCCGGCACCATCACCGGTATTCTTCTCATATCCGGTAGCACCACGGTGCGTCATGTTCACCAGGACCTGCAATCCCTGCTGTATGATCTGATGGGACTTGACCCCTTTTATATGGGCGACGAAGCCGACACCACAGGCGTCGTGCTCGAACTGTGGATCGTAGAGCCCGCCCTCATGCTTTGGTTTCATATTTTCAGGCACATCAATTCAGTAAGATTCAAAAAAATAGGAAGACGCTCATTCCAAGGCCAGAATATAAAGTATTAGACAGAAAATTCCTGACCTTTTGCTAAGGGGCCCTGAATCCGGACCGCCACAGGATGGCGAACGGAGAAGCCCCTCAGCAAACAACGCCGGATTCTACGCCTTACCCTGCTTTGCGACCGCATCGATGGCCGCCTGCATGGCAGCCTGGTCTCCGAGGTAGTAGCTCTTCAGAGGCTTGAGGTCGTCATCGAGTTCGTAGACCAGTGGAATACCCGTGGGAATATTGAGGCCGACGATATCCTCATCCGAGATATTGTCGAGGTACTTGACAAGAGCCCTCAGAGAGTTGCCGTGAGCAGTAATGATCACGCGTTTTCCATCGAGAATCATAGGGGCTATGGTCTCGTGCCAGTAAGGCAGAAACCTATCGACAGTATCCTTAAGGCATTCAGTAGCAGGAATCTCATCAGAGGAGAGGCTTGCATAGCGCGGATCTTTTCCAGGATAGAGCTCATCGTCCTTGTCGAGAGCCGGAGGAGGCGTGTCGTAGCTTCTTCTCCAGATCAGAACCTGCTCGTCGCCATGCCGTTGTGCGGTTTCCGCCTTGTTGAGTCCCTGAAGCGCCCCGTAATGCCGCTCATTGAGCCGCCAGCTCTTGGTAACGGGAATCCACATGAGATCCAAGCCATCGAGCACACTCCAGAGGGTCCTGATGGCCCGTTTGAGTACCGACGTGTAAGCTACGTCGAAAACGAACCCTTCATCCCTCAGCAATCGACCGGCAGCTGCGGCCTCTTCCCTGCCCTTCTCGGAAAGATCAACATCGACCCACCCGGTAAAGCGGTTTTCCCGATTCCACTGGCTTTCGCCGTGTCTGAGCAGGACAAGCTTTCTCATATAACACTCCTTGTTGTCATAAAATTTACGTACGACGGAAAAGAACCTTTTTTTCGGCTTGTCAATTTAATATTCTGTAAAACGATTCTCAAACATTCTGTCATACCGCAACAAGCCATTGGGCCCAAACACCTTGACTCTTTTTTTGATTTCTTGGATCAGCTTCATATGGTTTTATCGTCCGAAATATTCTATCTTATAGGCTTTTTGACGCTTGATTGATCAAAACACGAATTCAAGCCGTCCATCAGTAACCAGCACGTATCGGATCTGAACCACCATGAATGTCAACAATTTCAGATTAAAGCTCGGAGCAAAAGAGTACGTCCCTATCGTCGTTGGCGGTATGGGGGTAAACATCTCTACGACCGAACTTGCACTTTCGGCGGAACGGCTGGGCGGTATCGGCCACATCTCCGACGCCGAGGTGACGTACGTCTGCGACCAGTTGTTCGGCACCTCATACGTGAACAACAAGCGCAAAAAATACAGCTTCAACGTCAACAACCCCGACAAATCGGTCGTGCAGTTCGACCTTGAAGAGGTTGCCGAAGCGCAGCGGCGCTACGTTTCGCACACGGTCAGCCAGAAATCGGGAAACGGTGCGATCTTCATGAACTGCATGGAGAAGCTCACCATGAACAGCGCCTCCGAAACGCTGAAGGTCCGGCTTGAAGCAGCCATGGACGCCGGCATCGACGGCATAACCCTCGCCGCGGGACTGAACCTTCGCAGCCTCGACCTGATCCGGGATCACAAACGATTCCGCGACTGCAAGATCGGCATCATCATCTCATCGGTACGCGCCCTGGGGATTTTCCTCAAACGTGCCATCAGACTCGAACGCCTTCCCGACTACATCATCGTTGAGGGCCCCCTCGCCGGAGGTCACCTCGGGTTCGGTGAGGATTGGAAGACACAGAACCTGAAAACGATCGTCACCGATACCATCGAGTTCCTGAAGAAAGAGAGCCTCAGCATCCCGGTCATTGCCGCCGGCGGTATCTTCACCGGCACCGACGCCACCGAATATCTGAATATGGGTGCAAGTGCGGTCCAGGTCGCCACCCGTTTTACCATCGCCAATGAGGCCGGGCTCCCCTACGAGGTTAAACAGCGCTACATCGACGCTATCGAAGAGGACGTCGTGGTCAATACCGCCTCGCCCACCGGATACCTCATGCGCATGCTCAAGCAGTCTCCGACCCTGCAGTACAGGATGAAACCTAACTGCGAGGCCCTCGGATATTTGCTCGACAGTTCTGGAAAGTGCTCCTATATCGACTCCTTCTACCGGTCACTCGAAGCGAAAGGCGCTGAAAGAGCTGACATCTACACCTGCCTCTGTACCGGCATGGCCCGCTATGACTGCTGGACATGCGGAGATACAGTCTCAAGGCTCAAGGAGACCACCGTCCGCCTGCCTGACGGATCGTGGCTGCTGCCATCGGCAGAAGATATTTTCATGGACTACCTCCTGAGCGAAAATCACTCCATCAGGTTGCCCGAAGCCGAAAAACAGCCCTGACCGCAGGGTTTTTACCGCAGGATCGCGTACATTATCAGTGAGGGACAAGACCACCTGAGAGCCCCGCAGGGTGGAGCGCGAGTCCTGGATACACGGCATGCACGAGGGCGGAACGCTCCTGCAATTCTGGCCGCAAACAAGCCACTCCTCTGCAGGTATGAAGACAAAACTTCTGTCATGGGCGGGACTTTCCGCCACATTCATCCTCCTTCTCGCGGCGGCTGTCGCTGTCAACCAGCTGTACAGCCTCTCGCTTCTCTTCGGCCGTATCCACCCCTATGCAGGTTACGGATTCCTCGGATTGTGGGCACTCTTTTTCATCGTGGTGGCAAGTGGCGGCCTACGGTTGTGGAGGGCGCCGAAAATTCCGCCACTTGCCGACAAGGAGGGTGGAAAGAACTTTGACGCCTTCATCTCATACCGCGAAAAATCCCTGCCGCTGCACCCCTCCCATCCCGATGCTGCCAAAAAGGAGCGCGATCTGCGATGGGTCCGAACGAACCTCAAATTTTTCGAAGTTGATGCCCTGAACGTCACAAAGCAGATAGCCACAAAGAATTTTTTCATCGGCGCCTTTGCCCAGAACACCTCGTACGGCACGACCACCTCGCTCCTCAACAATCTCAAGCTCGTATGGAGCATCTATGCGATGCACCATCGCAACCACTCCATCCGGGAGTTCCTTCGCCTGCTCAGTTCAGTCTACAACTGCCTGCCGCTGTCGGACTTCAACAAGGAGGAGATTCCGTCGCATATAAAGCCCATTATCCAGTGTGCATTCAGCAACACCCTCTCCTCGCTGCTGCCGGGCGGAAATTTGCTCACCCCATTCTTTCTCAACCTCTTCCTCGCCGGTGCGACAAACACCTACCTGACATGCCTTGCCGGTATCATCACATCGAGGCACTGCCAGATGCTCTCACTTGAAGACAAGCGGGAGATCGTGCAGCACAGCATGTTCGAGGCTTCGTTCATGCTCAAGGAGATTGTCAAGGAGTGTAATCCCGTGCTGTCGGTAACGATAAGCAACGCCGTAAAAAAGGCCGGTATCGAAAGCCTCGACACCGTGCCGAACCCTTCGACGGGAAGCAGCGTAGCGCAGGATATCGTCGCCCACCTTGCCACATCCCTCAAGCATATCATCATGGAGGCAGGGAAGGAGTAAGGGGAAAAATGGACGAAGTGAACTAATGTAATGTAAGATATGGACCAAGTGGACGTTGTGGACAATATGGGAGGTCGACGCTCATACGTTGAGTCTTGTGTTTTCTGACATTGTCCACCAAGTCCACAACGTCCACCTCTTACATTCGTCCACTTCGTCCACTTTCCCTGATTCATCGCTTTCTCAGCTCCCTGAAGAAGTCCTGAAGAAGGCTCTCCGACTTGTGCTCCATGATACCTCCGTACACCTCCGGCTGATGGTTGAGCGACTTGCACCCCGTGATGTTGAGCACGGTACCGGCCGCGCCCATTTTCGGGTCCCAGGCGCCGAACACCACGCGCTTGATCTTTGCCAGCACAATGGCGCCGGCGCACATCGGACAGGGTTCGAGCGTCACGGCAAGCGTGCAGCCTTCAAGGTATTTGCTCCCGAGGGTAGCCATGGCTGCTGTAAGGGCAATCATTTCGGCATGAGCCGTAGCATCCGACAAAGACTCCACCTGATTGTACCCCCTGCCGATGATACTGCCGTTAGGGGTGAGGACAACCGCTCCGACCGGCACCTCTTTCCTCTCATAGGCCTTTATGGCTTCCCTGAAAGCCAGTTCCATACAGTAACTGAGATCATTCATTTAATGCTGAAGAAAAGTGTTCCGCAAAGCGCAGCGTGTTCAGTAAAACGATTTATTTTGCTATAATATGGTTTGGCGATTTTTTTCTTCGTTCCTCTCTTGCTGCCGGCAGAATGCGGCAGTGCAACCATAGAACATCCGTTATGAATATTCATGAGTATCAAGGAAAGGATATCCTGAAAAAATTCGGAGTGGCCGTTCCGAAAGGCATAGTAGCATTTTCGGCTGAAGAAGCAAAACAGGCGGCGATCCAGCTCTTCGAAGAGCAGTCGAGCCCTGTTGTGGTCGTCAAGGCGCAGATCCATGCCGGTGGACGCGGCAAGGCCGGCGGTGTCAAGCTGGCTAAATCTCCTGAAGAGGCCTTCGACATTGCAGAGAAGATGATCGGCACCACTCTGGTCACTCACCAGACCGGACCGGAAGGCAAAGAGGTTCGTCGCGTACTGGTCGAAGAGGGCATGAATATCGACAAGGAGTTCTATGTCGGCATAACCCTCGACCGCAGCACATCGCAAAACGTGCTCATGATCTCGACCGAAGGTGGCATGGAGATCGAAAAAGTTGCCGAGGAGACCCCCGAACGGCTTCTGAAAATCCAGGTTGATCCACTCTACGGCCTGCTCGGATTCCAGGCAAGAGAAGCAGCCTTCTTCCTCGGAGTGAAGGGAGAGCAGTTCCGGAACACTGTCAAGTTCATCGAGGCGCTTTACAATGCCTACATATCGATCGATGCCGCAATTGCCGAAATCAATCCGCTCGTCGTCACCAAAGAGGGCCGTGTGCTCGCACTCGACGCCAAGATCAACTTCGACGGCAACGCCCTTTACCGCCACAAGGACTATCTCGAACTCAGAGACATCACCGAAGAGGATCCCTTCGAATACGAAGCCTCGAAATCCAACCTCAACTACGTACGCCTCGATGGAAACGTCGGCTGCATGGTCAATGGCGCAGGACTGGCCATGGGCACGATGGACATGATCCAGCTTGCAGGCGGCAAACCGGCAAACTTCCTCGATGTAGGCGGTACGGCAAGCCCCCAGACGGTTGAAGAGGGCTTCAAGATCATTCTCGGCGACAAAAACGTGAAAGCGATCCTCGTCAACATCTTCGGCGGCATCGTCCGCTGCGACCGCGTCGCAGGAGGCATCATCCAGGCCGCAAAGAATATCGGCATCCATCTGCCGGTCATCGTACGACTGGAAGGCACCAACGCCGAAGCAGCCCAGAAGATGCTTGATGAATCGGGGCTCAACCTTATTTCAGCCAAAGGCCTCAGGGATGCGGCCCAGAAGGTGCAACAGGCACTATCACCGGTATAAGCGTCACTCGCACGGCCAATCGAAACTCAAAAGCCTGCCCTCACAACCACGTGACGGCAGGCTTTCTGTTTTACAGATCCGGAAATTTCAGAAAAAAAAACAGGGTGAAAAGGATCTTACCCCTTTTCACCCTGCAATTCAGCAACACGCCAGCCCCTCATCAGACATTCATCGTTTACCATCCATCTTCATCATCATTCACATCACTCAACCATAACATCAAGCGCTGAAGAAGATCCGACCTGCTGCTGTCACACCCCACATCGCATCACACAACACACACACTCTGAATATAGTCAACACAAGCGGGACATACATAAATTATCTATCGTATCGCATTCAATAAGTTTGACGACACTGACGGTGAAACCTTGCGCATATTTTTTTATTTATTTTAAAAAATACCTGCCGACGGGTGGCAGGGATAAAAAAACATAACTTTCTGAGCACAAAAACCGTAAAACCTCATGGATCACTCGTAACGCAGGGCCTCGACCGGCTTGAGTCCGGCCGCTTTCTGAGCCGGCCACAATCCAAAAAAAAGACCGATCAGCACAGAAAATGAGGTCGCGAGCACCATTGAAAACACCGAAGTCTTTACCGCCCATCCCGCAAAAGTCGAAAGCATTACCGAGACCCCGACCCCAACCAGGATGCCGATAATGCCGCCGCTGAGCGTCATGCCTACCGACTCGACGAGAAACTGCATCATAATATCGCCTTTACGGGCACCGATAGCCTTCCTCAGCCCGATCTCCTTGGTCCGTTCGGTCACCGACACCAGCATGATATTCATGATGCCGATACCTCCCACCACGAGGGAGATCGCCGCAATCGAGCCCAGCAGCATGCTCATGGTCTGGGTCGTGGCGCTCAGCATCTGCTGGAACTGGGTCATGTCGCGGATATTGAACGAATCATCGCTTTTGGACGAGATCTTATGCTGTTTCCGGATCAGCGCATCGATGGCTTTCTTTGCAGGTTCAATGTTTGCCGGGCTCGATACCTCCACGAAAATGCCGTCAAGGTAGTTCTTGCCAAGCACTCTGTACATGGCCGTCGTCACAGGCACCAGCACAATGTCGTCCTGATCCCTCGGACCGGAAAAGCCCTTTGCGGGAGAGATGCCGATTACCGTAAAGTTGATACGGTTGATCTTGATGATTTTGTCTATAGGGTTCGCCGTTCCGAAAAGCTGTGCGGCGACGGTCGTGCCGATGATGGCGACCTTCTGGCGCCCCTGGATCTCCTCCCGGGTGAACCACCTGCCGACAGTCGGCAGCGCCGCCCGCATCTGTCCAAAGTCGTAGTCAACACCCTCGACACTGCTGCTCCAGTTCTTGTCGAGATAGACCATCTGCCCCGATCCGGTGACATCTCCCGAGACGCTCTTGACAAGTGGAGCAAGTTCAGCAATGGCGGCAGCATCCTTCTCGGTGAAGCGGGTAACGGTACCCGAACCCTGAGCTGCACCGCCGATTCTTGCCGATCCTCCCCTGATCGAGAGCAGGTTTGAGCCCATCGATTTCAGCTGTTCCTCCATGGAGGCCCGCGCTCCCGCGCCCAATGCCATCATGGCGATGACCGAGGCGACGCCGACAAGGATGCCGAGTATCGAGAGCAGCGTCCTGATCTTGTTGGAAACGATCGACTGAAAAGCCTGAACGACGAAACCCATCATCCGGGCCGGCTGAAAAAGGGATGGGTGATCCACATCCAGAACAGCAGGTGCTGCCGGCGCCTTATGAACAGGGATGCCGGATTTCCGCCGGTCTTCGAGCACGACGCCATCCTTCATGGTGATCACCCTTTCAGCATATTCGGCGATATCCTGCTCATGGGTGACCATGATGATGGTTTTCCCCTTGTGATGCAGTTCCGTCAGGATCCGCATGATCTCGTACGAGTTCTTCGTATCGAGGTTGCCGGTAGGCTCATCGGCAAAAATGATCATCGGATCCCTGATCAGCGCACGGGCGATGGCCACACGCTGCTGCTCGCCACCGGACATCTGGTTCGGACGATGGCCCGATCTCTGGCTGAGCCCAACCGTTTCGAGACGCTGCTGGGCGTCCTTGCGGAAATCGCCCCGCTTGCCACTGTAGATACAGGGAAGCATGACGTTGTCGATCGTGCTCATCCTGGTGAGCAGGTGAAACTGCTGAAAGACAAAACCGGCAACGGTGTTCCGAAACGATGCCAGCTCGTCATCACTCATCTTGCTGACCTCCCTGCCCATCAGACGGTACTCTCCGGTATCAGGCACATCGAGCATCCCGAGAATGTGCATCAGCGAGGATTTGCCTGAGCCCGAAGCACCCATGATGGCGACGAACTCCCCCTGCTCTATCTTCAGGCTCACCCCGTTCAGTGCGTTGACTTCGCTCTCACCTATCTTGTAGGTCCTGGTGATGTTGACGACTTCGATCATCCGCCCTTATTTTGTTGTGGATTTCTGCGCTGCGGCACAAACGGATTGCTGCCGCCACTACCTTTAGGCAGAACGAAGGTTGAATCTCTGACGACAACGACATCTCCGGCTGAAAGGCCCTGAACGATTTCGATACTCTTCTCATCCTTCAGTCCGGTCTGCACCGGCACCCTCCTGAGAGAGTCCTGCGAAGCACCCCTCTTCGAAACGAAAGAGCGGCCATTGCGCGTCCGGACCGCCGCAATGGGAAGCAGAAGAACGTTATCCTTCTCCTTGACAACAATATTGACGTTGGCGCTCATGCCCGACCTGAACACCTCGGGAACCGCCGAGGGCAACAGATCGACCTGATAGATGTTCACGTTATTGACCAGTTTCGACTCGTAATAGATATGATCAACCACTCCGTCCACCTTGATTTCGGGATAGGCATCGAGACTGATTTCGGCTTTCTGGCCCAGTTTTATATTGCCGATGTCGGTTTCATCGACATCCGCCTTGACAATGAGCCTGTCGGAGAGCACAAGAACGGCGTCGGTGGTGGTTATGGTCTGCCCGGGATTGAAGCTGCTGACGATCACCTGCCCGTTGATCGGAGAGATCAGCGCCGTCTGGTTATAGACCTTCTTCCAGTAATCGGTCTCGCTCTTGCCTTTCTGGGTTGCCGCATCGAGCAGGGCCGCGCGATCGGTAGAGCTGACAAGAGCAAGCACCTCTCCCTTCCTGACGAACTGACCCTCCTTGACCAGGATCTGGTCGATCCTGCCGCTTACCGGTGACTTGATTTCGAGCCGGTTCTGAGGCTTGACCGTAGCCGTGGTCGAGACCACAGCACTGATGCTCCCGATTTCAGCATGATATTCGCGGTATGAGACATCTGACTTCCCCTTTTTGTTTATCACGAACAGAAAGAGCCCGGCAATTACAGCGACGGCGAGAGCCGCCCCCACTATCCACACCCGTTTACCTGACTTCAAGTGTACCTCCTTTTGCCTGAACCCAGTTCGCTTCGGTGATCAGCAGATTGGACTGGGCGTTGAGAAATGATTTTTTTGCGCTCACAAGATTGTCCTCGATAATGGTCCATTCATTGAAGGATACGAGCCCCGACGAATACTGGGCATCGGCAATCCGTGCCCGGTCCGAGGCAGCATTAAGAAATTTTTTCTGAACGCTCACATTCTCTGAGGCATCGACAAAATTTTTCCAGGCCTGCTCCAGGCTCCTCTTGATTGAGAAATAGGCGCTTTTTTCATCGTAGGAGAGCTGATTCAGCACCGCCCTTGCCTTCGATACACTCGCTCTTCCTGAGCCGCCCTCATAGATGGGTACGGCAACATTGACGCCTACCTGCCAGTCAGTTCTGTCCGGCGGCAACTGGCTGAATGAACTGTTTCCAACCACCGTCGACAGCGAGACACTCGGCATAAAAGCGCTTCTGGCCGCCTGCAGGCTGTATCGGGATGACTCCTTTTGCGAGACCCGGTCAAGGTAGACTGGATTTTCATGCACGATGCTGTCAAAGTCCGGCAATATTCGGATATTTTCGCTGACAGCGAACTGCCCCGAAACCCTGAGCGGACTGAACGACTCCCTTCCAAGCTCTGTACTCAGCACCACCTGCGCCAGTTCAAGCCCCCTTTTCGCCTGGGCAACCTCGAACTCCGCTTCAGCCAGATCGGCATTGGCCTTGCTCTGTGAACCGATGTTTTCGGTGCCGGACTTGTACAAGAGACCGATCAGCCGGAGGTTCTGCCTTCTTAACTGCGCAATCTCCGCAGCAAGCGAAACCTGCCGCTGCGCCGTCATTAACTGGACGAAGGCCGCGCGCAGGGCAAGCCTGGTAGAGGATGAAACCGCATCCCTGCTGTAGCGGGAACCCTTGATATTTTCAGCTGCGGCCTTGAAGAGGCTTGTGGTTTTCGCTCCATCGAAGAGCAGCTGACTTGCATTGACGCCATAGAACCATGAACCGGACGAAGGGCCCTTGGTCGATGCAAAACGATCACCTCCTGCGCTTGCGCTGACAAGCGGCAGAAGCCCCCCCCTGACGATGTCCCGCTGGGCCTGGGCCTGAAGAACGGATTGAGCTGCCGATTGAAGATCTGGATGGTGAGCCGCCGCTTCATTGATGCACTGCTCCCATGTGAGCGTTTCGACCGCCGATGCCGGTATTGATGACATCAGCGCCGGCACCAGAATGGTAAGAAAAAGCACAACAGTTCTTATACGTCTCATAGTCCGCTGATCATGGTGAAATAGTGATATTGTAAAAGCCTGTAATCGGTTAGACGTTCCCGGAGAGGGATTTCCGGCGCCCGATACTGCAAAAACTCAAAATAATTTTGCAAAGGCAAAGCCACCAGCACCGATGT
>Ga0326729_1000302_pt1 | contig 12043 bp, 9 predicted proteins | sample MHFSIPfraction_2_FD_207744 | JGI IMG/M metagenome (GOLD analysis project Ga0326729, IMG submission 207744) | Lab enriched peat soil microbial communities from Michigan Hollow, Ithaca, NY, United States - MHF6AY SIP fraction | ecosystem: Environmental > Terrestrial > Soil > Wetlands > Peat...
CCGGCGGGACAAAGGGCGATCTCAACCTCTATTACTTCATCTACAAGACCCAGGCCGACGGGACCAAGCCCGGCAGCTCCTCGATCATCCGCCTCAACCACACCCAGGCGCTGCCTCTCGGCTTCAGCCTCGTCGCCAACGTCGACTATCAGACCTCGTTCACGTTCCTCCGGGAATTCGACAACAACTTCCAGAGGGCCCTGTCCTTCACCCGGACCTCGCAGGTCTACCTGTCCCGGTCCTGGCGGCGCTTCAACCTGAGCGCCCGGGCTTCGCGCTTCGAGACCTACTTCTCGCAGCTCGACGATTCGAACGTCTCGACCTCGCTCCCCCAGATCTCGTTCAACGTCTTCAAGACCAAGCTCTTTGCCCCGGTTTACTTCTCCCTGGCCACGTCCTTCGCCCGCTCCCAATACGGCTGGAAGTCCGAATACACGGCCGGGACGGAACGGCGCTCATCGCGCCTGGCCGTCAGTCCCTCCCTGAGCTTGCCCTGGTCCTCGATCCCTTGGATCACGGCGACGACGACGGTCACGGCCAACCTCAGCTACTACGGCCAGAGCCTCGATCCGGTCTCCGGCGCAATCGTCGACACCCCGCTCTTCACCCGCAACTTTGTCGCCGCGGTCGAGATCGTCGGCCCCGTCTTTTACCGGCTCTTTTACGGCCGGGACGGCCGGGCCCGGCTCAAGAACATCATCGAGCCCTACGTCAACTATTCGTACGACAGCCCGACCAACGCGGCCAGCCGGATCGTGACCAATTACGGCTTCTTCCGATACCACCAGATGAGCTACGGCGCGACCGGCCGATTCCTCTTCCGGGGCGTGGGCGGCCGGTCGATCGAGGTCTTTTCCCTGGCCGTCGGACAGACCTATTATTTCTCGCCGGAAGACGGGCCCCTGTCGCTCTTCCCGGTCGACGGCAAGCCGCCCCGCTTCTCCGAGGCGACGGCGACCCTGCGCTTCTACCCGCAGGCCCGGTTCAGTCTCGACGCCTCGGCGGCCTACAACCCCTACTACAAGAACCTGTCGAGCCTGAGGCTGAGCGCCACGGCCGGGGACAAGCCGGGAGGCGATTTCCTGACCGTCTCATGGTTCACCAGCCGGAACTCCTGGATCACCGGGGTCGACCCTCAGCTTATCGCCCTCTACAACCGCGACCAGATCGGCGCCTTCGGCGGGCTGAGGCTGCCGGGGCTCCGCCTCGACCTGCAGCTCGAGGCCGATTACAACATCAAGGACCGGAAGCTCCTCTATACCGGCGCCCAGCTGACCTATCACTATCAGTGCCTCGACATTCTCGTCGATGTCCGGGCCTTCTATTTCCGCGCCCGGGCCGACACACAGGTCCGGGTCTCCCTGGGCCTCGGCTCGATCGGCAAGACGCTCGACTTCCTGGGCGGGTTCGGATTCTGAGGACGGGAGGAGGGTCATGAGCACCGAGCGAAGCCTCGACGGCAAGACGATCCTGGTCACGGGAGGGGCGGGCTTCATCGGCAGCCACTTCATCCGCCTGATGCTCCGCCGGCATAGCCGGACCAAGGTCGTCAACCTGGACCGGCTGACCTACGCCGGGAATCTCGACAACCTCAAAGACATCCGGGAGGACCCCCGCTACGAATTCGTCTTCGGCGATATCCGCGACCGCGAGCTCGTCCGCCGCCTCTTTGCCCGCGTCCAGGGCGTGGTCCATTTCGCCGCGGAGACGCACGTCGACCGGTCGATCTACGACGCCGGCGAGTTCGTCCTGACCAATGTCCACGGCACTTACACTCTCCTCGACGCCCTGAGGGCCTTTCCGGCCGTCGAGATCTTTATCCATATCTCGACGGACGAGGTCTACGGCAGCCGGACGGGCCGGGCCGCCCGCGAGACCGATCCCCTGGCCCCCTCTTCCCCCTACGCGGCGAGCAAGGCGGGCGGGGACCATCTCGCCCGGGCCTACCACGTGACCTTCGGCTTGCCGACGGTCGTCCTGCGTCCTTCGAACACCTACGGACCCTGCCAGTTCCCCGAGAAGCTCATCCCGCTCTTCCTGACGAACGCGCTCGAGGGGAAGCCGGTGCCGGTCTTCGGCGACGGCATGAACGTCCGGGACTGGCTCTACGTCGAAGACCACGGCCGGGCCGTCGAAGCGGCGCTCCTGCGGGCCCGCAGCGGCAGCGTTCTCAACGTCGGCGGCGGGTGCGAGCTGGCCAATATCGATGTCGCCCGGCGCATCCTGGACGCGCTCGAAGCGCCCCACGATCTCATCCAGTTCGTCGCGGACCGCCCCGGCCACGACCGCCGTTACGCCATGGACTCGAGCCTGATCCGGGCCCTCGGCTGGGAGCCGGAGGTTCCGTTCGACGAAGGGCTCAAACGAACGGTGCGCTGGTACGCGGCGAACAGGAGCTGGTGGCGTAAGGGGCGGACGCGGTCGCTCTGACCGCCGCCCGCCGGCTCAAAGGTTGAGCTCGAGCTGGGCGTCCTGTGCTTCTTTGCGGTCGGCCTCGATCTCCTCGAGCAGGTCCGGCGTGATGTCGCCCGTCGGGTAGATGCCGTCAAAGCAGGCGGCGCAGAAGTTCTTGATCTTCGGGTTCTCCTGCTGGACCGCCTTCTTCAAGGACGCGAGCGACTGGTAGATGACCTTGTCCGCGCCGATCTTGCGGGCCACGGCGGCCTCGTCGGCATCCTGGGCGACGAACTCGGTCTTGGTCTGCATGTCGATGCCGTAGACGCAGGGGTGGCGCAGCGGCGGCGAGTACGAAGCGAAGTAGACCTTCCTGGCCCCGGCCTCGCGCAGCATCTCGACGATGGCCTTGGACGTGTTGCCCCGGACAATGCTGTCGTCGACGAGGAGGACGTTCTTGCCCTTGATCTCCGAGGCGATGGGGTTGAGCTTCTGCCGGACGGAGCTCTTGCGCTTCTCGTCGGCCGGCATGATGAAGGTCCGCCCGATGTAGCGGTTCTTGACCAGGGCCTCGCTGTATTTCAGGTCGAGCTTGCGGGCGATCTCGATGGCCGCGTCGCGGGCCGAATCGGGGACGGGCACGACGACGTCGATGGCCAGCTTGCGCCTCCGGATCTCCGTGGCCAGGGACCGGCCCAGGTTGACCCGGCACTTGTAAACGTTGACCTTGTCGATGAACGTGTCCGGACGGGCGAAGTAGACCCATTCGAACAGGCAGGGCGACAGGCAGCCCTTGCGGACCTGTTTCCGGTGGAGGGTCCGTGTCCTGTCGATGAAGATGACTTCCCCGGCCTCGACGTCCCTGATCTCGCCGAAGTTCATGATGTTGAGGCTCACCGTCTCCGAGGCGAAGGCGTAAGAGGGCAGAAGGCCGTCCCGCCGGACGCCGTACACGAGGGGCTTGATGCCGTAGGGATCGCGGAAGGCGACGAGCCCCTGGCCGGCGATATAGGCCACGACGGAGTAGCCGCCCCGGACCTTCTTGAAGACGGCCTCGACGGCCCGGTCGATGTGCTCGGGTTCGAGGCTTCTCGTCCGCTCGTGGGCCAGGGACTCGGCGAAGAGGTTGAGGATGATCTCGACGTCGCAGTCGGAGTTGAGAAGCCGGTGCTGGTCCCGATAGAGCTCGTCGCGGAGCTCGCGGTAGTTGGCCACGTTGCCGTTATGGGCCATGACGATGCCGAAGGGCGAGTTGAGCTGGAAGGGCTGGGCGTCCTCGTCGCCTCCGCCCCCGATCGTCGGATAGCGCGTGTGGCCGATGCCGATCGGCCCGGTCAGATGCTCGACGGCCTCCGGGGTGAAGATGTCGTGGACGAGGCCGTTGCCCTTTTTCGTGTGGAAGCGGCCGTCGAACGTGATGACCCCGGCCGAGTCCTGGCCGCGGTGTTGCATGGCCAGGAGCCCTTGATAAAGGTCCCGTATGACGGGGCCGTTGCCCCATAGGCCGATGATGCCGCACATGGTCAGGTCTTGACAGCCCGGCCGGGCTCGACGACAGCCTCGTCGACGATCATGACCGGGATGTCATCCTTGATCGGGTAGACGCGATGGCAGGAGACGCACTTCAGGCCTTTTTCGTCGGCCGTGAGCCTGACGTCGGCCTTGCACAGGGGGCAAGCCAGAATAGCCAGGAGAGCGGGGCTGATCGGCATGTCATTCTCCGCCTCCAGAATAACCGCCCCGCAGCCTGGCGTCAAGGGCGCACGGGATCCCCCAGGGGTCCGGGCGGCCTTTCCCGTCCCCTATTTCAGACCGACCCTCACGCTCAGGGACCACTCCGCCGTCGGGGCCGGCTGGTAGGAGTTGCCGTCCGGGTCGGGCTCGGTGAAGCCGTAATAGAGGACGTTGAAGATGTTCCGGCCGGAGAGCATGAGCTGGAGCGGCCAGCCGTCCAGGTTGAACCTGTACCCGATCCGCACATGCACGAGGGCATAGGGATCGGTCTTGCCGTAGCCGTTGGCCAGGAGCCGGTTCGAGGAGTCGATATACCAGCCGCTGACGTACTCGAGCGCGGCCCCGGCCGTTAGGGCGGGGGTCACTCGGTATTCGGCGTCGGCGAAGAGATCATGCTGGGGCGAATTCGGCAGCCAGGTCCCGGTAAAGGTGTCTCCAGTCAGCGTCTCGACAGTGACATACTTGAAGTGGGAATAGGTGTAGGCCGCCCGCAGGGTCAGATCCTCGACAGGGAACCAGGCCAGGGACGTTTCGAAGCCGTAGCGATGGGTCGAGCCGACGTTGCCGTAGAAGGTCTCGAGCGGTCGGGTCACGATCCGGTAGCGGCCGAAATCGTTCTTGGTGTCGAGATAGAAAATCGCGGCGTCGTAGCTCACGGACCGGCCGATCGAACCGCGGGCGCCGATCTCCTCGCCGCTCGAGGTCGCGGCGACGAGCTGGGTGTTGTAGCCGCCCAGGGCGAAGGGGTTGTTGACGAGCTCTTCCGTGCCGGGCGGGAGGAATCCCGTGCCCCAGCTGGCGTAGAGCCCGAAGTCGGCGACCGGATTCCAGGTAACGCCCAGCCGCCCGGTCGCCCGGTTGTAAGCGACGTCGCCGGAAAGGTCGGTGCCGCCGGCCTGGAGGTGGTCGGCGAGCTTGTTCGTGACCCGGTCGTAGCGGCCACTCGCGGAGACGCCCCAGTGGGGGCCGATCTCGAGCCGGTCGAGGACGAAAAAGCCGGCGCCCGTCTGGGTCAGGGTCTGGTCGGCGACCCGGTCGGGGCCCTCGACCGCGCCCCCGAGGTTGGGATATTTCGTCTCATCGATAGCCTGCCAGGCGTAATCTGCGCCGACGCTCAGGTGGTTGGTGAACCGGTCCCAGGCCGAGATGTAGTTGAGCTGGGTCATCAGGCCCGGTGTGTTATAGTCGCGATGGATGACCGTCGAAGGGACGGCTTCGGTGTACCGCGTGTTCCGGTAATACGCGGTCGCGTTCAGCTCCAGGTTCTTGGCCAGGACGATCGAGGCCGTCGCCCCGCCGGTCGCCCGCCCTGTCTTCTGGAACTCGTTCTTGCTGGCGGAATCGGGATTGGCCTGGCGGCGGAGGGTTTTCGGGTCGGCGCTGAACCAGTCCAGGTTGAGCCCTTCAGGGTTCTGATTATAGAAATCCGTCCATCCGGCGATGGCCGTGATCTTGACCTTCGGGCTGATCGTGAACGCGAACTTGCCCCGGGCATTATCGCCCTTGTATGCGGACCAGACCCTGTAGCCGTCTCCGGAGAGCATGGAGCCGGTCAGGCTGTAATTCATGATGCCGGTCGTGCCGCCGATGTCCGCGTAGCCCTTCTTGAGGCCGAAGGCGCCCCGGACCAGGGCGGCGCTCCCTGACACGGGATCCGGCCCGCCGTCCCGGGTCAGGATATTGATGATGCCCCCGGACGAGCCGCTGCCGTAGAAGGCCGCGGCCGGCCCGCGCAGGACCTCGATCCGCCGGACGGCGGTCCAGTCGATATCATAGAAGTCGGAGATATAGCCGGAGGGATCGTTGAGGGGGAGTCCGTCGACGAGGGTCTTGATGCCGCGGGTGCCGCGCTCGGTCAGGATGCCCTCGCCGCGGATGTAGAGGTGGACGCGCTCGCCGTCGGCCTGGTTGTCGACCCGGACCCCCGGGACAAACTTGAGGGCCTCGTCGATGGCGATCGTTCGGGGCATGGCATTGAGGATGGGGGTCTCGACGACCGTGGTCGCCGCCGGGTTCTTTTTGAGCGGGATCTCGACCCGCGGCGCCGTGACGGTGATCTCGACCTTCTGGTCCGTCTGGGCGGCAGTTTTTTCCTGGGTTTGCGCCGCGGCCTTGGCGGCGTCCTTGTTCTCGGATCGGCGGGAGGAAGCGAAAGACGGTGCCGTCAGCGCGACCGTCACAAGGAGAATAGCCGATGCACTCGCGAAGACACGGGCAGTGAATTTGGACATGACAATACCTCTCTATTCTAGTTAGACACATGCCGAGGCCTGATTCTTCCATGCGGCGGGGCCGGCCGCGGCGCGGCTTGACACCGTTCGGGCCCGGGGCTACAGTAACGCGGTGGCCCCGGAATTTTCTCCCGACGAGACGATGGCGAGGGTCGTCCCGGACGACCGGGAGAAGGTCCTCGTCCAGGCTGCCCGGCGCGGCGATGAAGCGGCCTTTCGGGAGATCTACCGGACCTATCGCGAGCCCGTCTGGAGCGTCGTCCTCTCTCTTGTCGGAGACCCCCTCCAGGCCCAGGATATTCTCCAGAACGTCTTCTTCAAGGCTTTCCGCGGCCTCCCCAGGTTCCGCTTTCGCTCCGCCTTGTTCACCTGGATCTATCGGATCGCCCGGAACGAGTGCCGGAACCACTTGAGGAAACGCGGGCTTCCGGTGGTGCCGCTGGAAGATATTCTCGGCAGCCGCTATGAGGCTGACACCGCGCGCGTCGCCGACGGCGGAGCTTGGACCAGCGCGGACACCCTGACGGGCGCCGTCATGCAGCTCCCCTTCAAGATGCGCGAGGTCATCGTCCTCAAGTATCAGGAGGACCTGTCCTATGACGAGATGAGCCGGATCCTGGGCTGTCCTCCCGGGACGGTGGCTTCGCGGCTCAACCGGGCCCTGGCGGAGCTTGAAACGCTGATGCGGCCGTCCGAGGGGGCCCGATGAACGTCTCCTGCTTTTTTCTCCGCCGCAAGTTCGTGCCCTATCTCGAGGGCGGCCTCCGGCCGCGCGAGGCCAGGAGACTCGAACGACATCTGGCCGGATGCCGGCCGTGCGAGGATCTCGTCGCGCGCCTCCGCGCCGGACATCTGGCGGCCCGCCGGCTCGGCCGCCGCCCGCCGGACCCTTCCCCCCGCCTCCCGGAGTTCGAGGAGCTGTGGGCCCGGCGCCCCTCCCTCCCGCGGCTGTCGCCGGCGCTCGCAGTGCCGGCCCTCCTGGGCGTTGCGGCGGGGCTGGTCATGCTTGTGGCCGTCTCCAGCCGGACCATGAACTCCCGTTCACGCCTGGGCTTTATCGCATCTGGCGCGAGTCAGGCCGGTCCCGAGTTCACGCCGCTCGCCATCCGCGAGTTCGCGGGGAATTCCCGCAACCGCATCGTCACCGAGGGCTTCGTTCACAACGTCTATTACGATGAGCAGGAGCGGACCCTGCATATCAAGCTCGTGGAAGGCCTCCAGGATTCGGAACCGTTCGTCATCTGCGAGATCAGGGATGTCCGCGGACTGACCATCCCCCAGCAGGGCAGCCGCATCCGGGTCTACGGGCTGGCCCGCTTCGACGCTCAGCCCGGCCGGGGCTGGCACGAAGTGAACCCGGTTATGAACATCGCGGTCCTGAACCGCTGATCCTGCCGATCGTTCCCCGGTGTTGCCCGCGCGGGCCGTGAGGTTTATAATCGGGGCCAAGGGGCCGGACCCCGCACGGGAGGAGGCAGGCCGTGCTGTATTTCGCCTTCGCGTCGAACATGAACCGGGCCCAGATGAAACGCTGGTGCCCGGCCAGCCGATTCCTCAAGACCGTCGTCCTCCGGGGGTTCCGCTTCGTCTATGACGGCTTTTCCGTGACCTGGGACGGAGCCGTCGGGAACATCGTCAAGTCCGAGCCCGAAAGCGTCTGGGGCGCCCTCTACGAGGTCACCGAGCGCGACCGGCTGACCCTGGACGCCTTCGAGGGCTATCCCCGGAGCTATGACCATAAGGAGGTCGAGGTCAAGGACCGGGAGGGGAACGCCTATAGTGCCATGACCTACATCCGGACCGGCCGGGCCCTGGGGAAGCCGCACCCCGACTACGAGAGGATCGTGATCGACGGGGCCAAGGAATGCGGCCTGCCGGAAGAATATATCGACAAGGCCCTTCGCGTCATCCGGCTATAAAACGGGGACACGTACCACAGGGACATGTCCCCACTTTTAGAACCGATAGCGGACGCCCACCCGGACGGCCGTTCCCGAGAAGTTGATCTTGGCCCGGGCCGCACTGACGACACCCTCTTCGGCGGGAACGCTTCCCCGAACGAAGATGAGAGGGTAAGACTGCTCGCCGCCCGCCGTCTTGTGGAAGAAGAAGAGCGTGCCCGGCTCGAGGCTCCTCTCGCCGTCGGAATTCTCGTACTCGTTCCGGCCGGTCAACCCGCCGAAGCTGGCGATCCGGAGGCCCGCCTCGGCGAAGAAGATCGTCCTCGGCGCGATCTCCCACTCTCCGCCGAAGGCGGCTTCGCCGCCAAGTCCTGACGCCGTCGCCGAACCCTTCCACTGTTCCCAGGTCTCAGCCCCCTCGTGACGGAAAAAGTATCCGGCTTTGACGGAATAGAGCCCGAGGGCGCCGCGGAGATAGAAGCCGCCGCCGGGATAGAAGCGGACCATGGCCTTGACGGGGACGCCACGGAGGGAAGGCTTGGTCGACACGTTCTCCGAGAGGAGTGGATCGCTGAGCTCGATGCGGTCCCCGTTGGCGCCGCGAAGGTAGTCGGCGCCGACCCCGAACGTCAGACGGGGGGAGAACCGGTAGGACAGCTCGAAGCCGATGAGACCGGCCAGGTGGAGGACGTCGGCGGCTCGAGGCACCGGAAGAGCGGTCGACGCGCCGAACCAGTCCACATATCCGCGGGTCCCGTCGTTGAGGTCCCGCGGGGCGAGCGAGGCGAGGCCCATGGAGACGGAGAACTCGAGCGGGATGGACCCCGTCCTGAATTCGGGCGTCTGGATCCGGCCGATCCGGATCGGCCGGGGCGCTCGCTCGCGCGGCGGGGCCTCAGCCGCCGGCTTTTTCGCCGGTTCCGCCGCGGGCCCGCCCTGCTCGATGACCTGGACCAGGCTTTCGTGGATCCAGCCGCCGATGACCCCGCCGTCTTCCAGCGTGTAACGGACGAAATACCATTCGCCCTCTTTCCTGTCCGCTTCGAGGATCGCGCCTTCGGGGATCTGCTGGACGATCGAGCTGCCGATATCGGGCTTCTCCCGGAGGTTGGCCTGCTCGGCAGAGACTTTGACCTTGGTCGCCCGGGCGGGGGCCTTCTGGGCCGCGGCGGCGAGCGCCGCCCCGGCGGCCAGGATCACGACGAGCGAAAGGACGGTCCGTTTCATGCGCATGGCGGATTCACCCTGCCCGGATTATAAACGACTCAAGGACGCGGGACAAGGGCGAGGCGGCCGCCGCGCGAGAAGGACGCGACGCCCGGGGCCCAGCGGCCCCGGACGGCGCGGGCGGTGACCTGAAGAGGCTGGATCAGAACCTGAAGCCGATCGTGACCCCGGCCTGGTTCATGTCGAGGAAGCTGATGCCCGATTCCGTGAAGGCGATGAAGTAGGCCGTGAGCTTGATCCTGCCGGCATCGACCCCGACGTTGACCTTAGGCGCCAGGTTGCCGGTGTCAGAGCCGTCGCCGAAGAAGAAGGGCAGGACGACGCCGCCGCCGACGAAGAAGTTCCCGGCCCTGAAGTTGGCCAGGACGCCCGGATAGAGCCAGCCGAAGGAGAAGTCGAGGCTGTCGTCGACCGCGTACATGAGCTCGGGGCTGATCTCGAAGGAGCCGCCCAGCGGAACGCCGACCCGCGCATCGAGGGTGAACCAGGCGTTGTCGAACGAGCTGCCGCTGTAGATGTTAGTCTGGACGCCCAGGTTCAAGCTGAAGGATGCCTTCCGGCTTTGGCTCCAGGCAGGGGCCACGGCCACGGCCGCCACGAACAAACCGACCACCAAGACCGTCAAAATGACCTTTTTCATCAGGTCCTCCTCTGAGAAATATTCGCCCGGAGCAACCGGGCACACATAATATGAGTCGGGGGAGAGCGCGATTTGTCACGAACTTGTCAATACGGGGTCAATTTTCCCTGGCGGCCGGGGCCCCCGTGAGGTCGCCTCAGACGTATTCGGCCCAGTGCTTGATCGCGAGGTCCGCCGGCTTCTTGGCGGCCAGCGCCTGGACGAAAAGGTCGGCGGCCTGGAGATTGGTCAGGATGGGGATCGAATAATCGACCGCCAGGCGCCGGAGCCTGTAGGCCGAGTTGAACTCGACCCTCTTCCCCGGGTTGGGGATGGAGATGACGAGGTCGATCCGTCCTCCCGCGATGTAATCGCGGATGTTCGGACCGCGGCGCTCGTGGACCTTGAACAGGCGCGTGTTCCGCACGCCGTTCTCCTTGAGGAACGCCGAGGTCTTCTCGGTCGCGAAGATCCGGAAGCCGAGCCCGGCCAGGGTCTGGGCGGCGCCGAGGAAGCGGCCCTTGGATTCCTCGCCGCCGACCGTCAGCAGGATGTTCTTCTTCGGCAGGCTGAATCCCGTCGCCAGAATGGCCTTGAGATAAGCCTCGTGGACGTCCTCGCCGAGGCAGGCGACCTCTCCGGTCGAAGCCATCTCGACGCCCAGGACCGGGTCGGCGCCCTTGAGCCGGGAGAACGAGAATTGGGGCGCCTTGACGCCGACGTAGTTCAGATCGAGCGTCGTCTTGCCGTTCCGGACCGGCCGGCCCATCATCGCGGCCACGGCCAGCTCGACGAAGTTCGTCCGGGCCACCTTGCTGACGAACGGGAACGAGCGCGAGGCCCGCAGGTTGCACTCGATGACCTTGATGGCGTTGTCCTTGGCGATGAACTGGATGTTGAACGGGCCGGTGATCTCCAGGGCCCGGGCGATCTCGCGGCCGATCTCGCGGATGCGGCGGATCGTCTCGATATAGAGCTTCTGGGGCGGCAGGACCATGGTCGCGTCGCCCGAATGGACGCCGGCGTTCTCGACGTGCTCGATGATGGCCGAGGCGATGACCTCGCCGCGGTCGGCCACGGCGTCGAGCTCGATTTCTTTGGCGTTCAGGATGAACTTGGAGATGACGACCGGATATTCGGGCGAAACGCGGGAGGCCTTCAGGAGATAACGGTCGAGGTAGTCCTCGTTGAAGACGACGCTCATGGCCGCCCCGCTCAGGACGTAGGACGGGCGGATGAGCACCGGGTAGCCGATCGTCCGGGCGAAGCGCTTGGCCTCGGCGACGCTCCGGAGCTCGCGCCACTCCGGCTGATCGACGCCGAGCTCGTCGAGGAGCCGGGAGAATTTGAAGCGGTCCTCGGCCCGGTCGATGCTCGGGGGCGGCGTGCCCAGGACGCGCACGCCCGCCTTGTGGCAGCGCAGGGCGATATTGTTGGGGATCTGGCCGCCCATCGACAGGAGGACGCCGAGCGGCTTCTCCTTCTCGTAGATGTCGAGGACGCGCTCGAAGCTGAGCTCGTCGAAGTAGAGCCGGTCGCAGATGTCGTAGTCGGTCGATACCGTCTCCGGGTTATAGTTGACCATGATTGTCGCGTAGCCGAGCTTCTTGAGGGCCAGGGCGGCGTTGACGCAGCACCAGTCGAACTCGACCGAGGAGCCGATGCTGTATGAGCCCGAGCCGAGGACCATGACCTTGCCGGGCCGGCCGCGGCCGTTGCGGAACGGCACGTCGTCCTCGCGGCCGTTGTAGGTCACGTAGAGGTAGTTCGTCTGGGCTGGGTATTCCGCGGCCAGCGTGTCGATCTGCTTCACGGCCGGAACGAGACCGAGCCCCTTGCGGCGGGCCCGGACGCGGAGCTCGGACGACCCGGTCAGGAGCGAGATCTGCTTGTCCGAGAAGCCCTTCTGTTTGGCCTCGAGGAGGAGGTCGGCCCCG
>Ga0326729_1000304_pt1 | contig 11994 bp, 9 predicted proteins | sample MHFSIPfraction_2_FD_207744 | JGI IMG/M metagenome (GOLD analysis project Ga0326729, IMG submission 207744) | Lab enriched peat soil microbial communities from Michigan Hollow, Ithaca, NY, United States - MHF6AY SIP fraction | ecosystem: Environmental > Terrestrial > Soil > Wetlands > Peat...
CCCAGTGCAATGACTTTGCCGTTTTCTACTATCACAGCACCAACAGGTATGCCACCCTCATTGTAACTATTCAAGGCCTCCTCAAAGGCCAACCTCATAAACTCGATATCGTTTTTCATAAAAATGGTTTGAAGACCTTCACCACCCTGTCGTCCTGCCTGGGTGTGGAAACTCATGCACTGAAAATTCTGGTTCGAAACTGCAAATTCGACCTTATTTGAACATACCCAAGTTTCCTGTCTATCCATAGTTTTGATGTAAATCCAAACCTGAACGCATACAACTCAGAGTAAATTGATCGTATAATATCAGACATTTCCGATATTTTTACTACGCAAAAAAATTATGTAAGTTTTAACTATAAATCCCCCCTCAAAGCAGTTATTGTATTTCCAGGAACAATTATTGAGCTGTTGTTCAACGAACAAAAACACAAAATCATGAAAAAATCAGCACTACTTCTGGCCCTGGTTTTCTTCCTGTCCGTTGCATTCGGTCCGACGAAAACCTTCGCTGCCAACGAAGAGCAGAAACCGGTTCCGGCAAAGACGGATAAGGCGAAAACCGTGAAAAAGGAAACCACTAAGCCTGCGGAAAAAAAAGAAGATAAAGCAGCTGTAAAGCCCGCCACCAAACCTGCGGAGAAACCGGTTGCGAAGCCTGAAGCAAAGCCGGCGGATAAAGCTATAGCAAAACCTGAGGCCAAGCCCGCTGAAAAGCCGGCCGCAAAGCCTGAAGCCAAACCGGCTGACAAAGCTATAGCAAAACCTGAGGCCAAACCTGCTGAAAAACCGGCCGCAAAGCCTGAAGCAAAGCCGGCTGACAAAACTATGGCAAAACCTGAGGCTAAACCTGCTGAAAAGCCGGCCGCAAAGCCTGAAGCAAAACCAGCCGTAAAGGCCCCCGAAAAACCGGCGGACAAAGCAATCACAAAACCTGAGGCCAAGCCTGCTGAAAAACCGGCCGCAAAACCTGAAGCCAAATCCGCTGTAAAGCCTGAGGCAAAGTCAGCCGCAACGCCTGCGACCGGCGCTGCCGCTCCGCTCAAAAAAGATGGCACTCCTGACATGAGGTTCAAGGCCAACAAGGAAGCGGCTAAAAAGGATTCAGCCAAAGCCGCCGGACCGCTCAAAAAGGATGGAACTCCCGACAAGAGGTTCAAAACAAACAAGAAATAACGCTCCGGCCTCAACGAGCATCCGCGCTTCTACGAAATAGCAGCAAAAGGGAAAGCAATCCCCTCTCTTTTGCTGCTATTCTTTTTTCTATTTCAATTGTCTTATCGCCTCATCTGATTCATTATTTCGGCATGCTTATGATGCTCGGGAATCAACGTGAACTGCCATCATATGTTTCTGCTCGTCACATGTTCAGGAATCAGTGATCTCAGATCACAAATCAGTAAAGAATCTCTTCGGGTGTATCATTGTTCTTTCTGCTCAAGAAACCTGCCGCGCCCGGCACCGCCACAGGTATAACGCAAATGAAACGCTCTTATACCTTCAGCTTCTGCGATGAGTTTGATATCTGTCTCTTCCTCCGATCCGTGATCACCACAAGGCCAGGAAACGACGGTGGTCGTTCCTTTTGATCGGAGGAACTGCTTCCAGGCATCGGGACTTTCGAGGACAAGGGGGGAATCAGGATGGGCAACGGTTCCAAACGCATGCAGCTTGGGGTTTGAGCGCGAAATGCCGACCAGGACAGTCTGGCGATGTCCGCATGGACCGGATCCTATTTGCAGCAAAAATTCTGTCGAACGGCCGTCATGATCATAATCGGCAAACTTCATGATCCTGACTATCGGTCGGGATTGGACTATTTTGCTGAATCCAGGCGAACCCGCCCGGTCGAAATCTCCTTCATGAACCGGCCATTTAGGAAGCCGGGCAATCGAATCTCCATCGTATCCGAATCTGAACAATGGAGACAGGTGCAGACGCTCATCAGCCATTCCTGGAATGTGACGGACGAGATCGAGCTCCCCTTTTTCACCAAAGGCGAATCCGTCACATGGACAGGTGTACCATTCGTCTCCGGAGGCATCGCAGGCGGGTTCAGGAGGTGATTTCCACTCCAGGCACCACTCTTCAGCCTGAGAACCGATCATTACACGTTGCCGTTCCCTGACAAAAGTTCCGGATGCGGGGGCTCCGCCCTGACCTGCTGGACGCTCCAGTCCATACAGTGGTGAAAACAGCCCGAAGCAAAGTGAAGTCAGAATGAGAGTCAGAATCCGAAAACGAGGAATTCCCATGGAATAAAACGTTATGAGTATTCAGAAAGCTGTTCAATTCAGTTCTCAGACAATCGGGCGGGACAAATCCCCCGGATTTGATGACTTCAAATATAGCCCATATCATTGAAAAGATGATTCATGTCGCTGCTCGCCCGGAGAACCGACACTTGCTGCATGCTGGAACCGGGGACATGAACTGTGCCCTGACGACATATATCCTTGTGCTTTTTTCTTTGGTGATCGGCCCAATTCAGCAAACGAAATCCTTGCGATCCACATTTTCAAGAATGACTGCGCCTCGCTCGATCCCCCCTATGCACTCTTGATGCAAGGGATTCGATTAATCAGGTCCTTGACCTCACGTAACGCAAGAAGCAGTTTTTACTATTACACCCTGCCTCTTTTGCATTAATAAAAGCTTACCGTACTTTAAAATCTGAATTCGAAATCCTGAAAACACCCCATGAAGCCATCTAATTCAGAAATAAATCGAGATAACCTTGTTTTCCGTCTCTCCCTTCTCACAAGGAGATGCCGTCAGATCATCGATCATGAGTTTTACGATGCCGGCCTGACAGAAGCAACCTGGCGTCCGCTCCTGCATCTCCATAACCTCGGAAACCAGATTCGGCAGAAGGATCTGGCGACATCAGTCGGCATCGAAGGGGCAACGCTCGTTCGTCTCCTCGACACCCTTGTCGAAAAGGGGCTGATTCAACGCACCGAGGACCGTTCGGATCGTCGAAAAAATCTCATCAGCCTGACGCAGGAAGGCCAGTCTACCGTCGACAAGCTCCGGAAGATCATGGATCCGCTGCAACACCAGCTTCTCAGCGATTTCAGCGACAATGACATTACTGCAATCGGTAAATTCATCCGCACACTTGAATCGAATGTGAGTAACATCTGGCAGCAAGTCAAACGATAATCAGGAGTAACCAACGCAGGCGGTTCAGGAGATGAAAACATTGTCCTGAACCGATTTCCCGCTCTGCCGCTCCAACACTGAAACCCTTGCTTATAGAGCTCCAGGCCTTGCCGGTAACTGAATCGCCAGCCCTCTCTTCCCCGCTCGACAGCGCTTCCCAAAAACTTCCTGCATCACCATCTAAAGTATCACGCCATTTTTTTTCTTGCTCTTTTGCATCCTATTCATTAGTATTCTAATGTTTAGAATCACACAAGAGTTTAAACAAGAAGACAATTGCATATAGGATTTCGTGACATAGTCTTTGCGATCAACAGCTGCTTTGTGGCATTGCTTGCACTGTACTTGTCGCAGTCTCTGTACCTGGTCAAACAGAAATGAGCGATGAAGACCGCAACTTACGCGAGGCTCAATGGTTTTGTGGTGAAGGTGTTGAGCGAAAAACAAAAAACGCTCTGTTGCGAGCAGTGATGGCGTGTGCAGAAGGCGTTGCAAAACTTCTCGACGACCAGGTTCAGCTTTTCGATGCCCTCCCTTGGTGGAAGATGATACTATGGGTGGATTACTCAGGAGTCAGGCTCGAAAAGCCATGTTATCAAGGAATTCTGCATGGTGCAGAAATTATAAACAACAAAATCACAAAAAGATGAAAAAGCTGCTTTTAACAATCTCGATGGCGATGGTTTGTTCAACATCCTATGGATTCGGCTTGAGTGATTTGCAGGTTGGAAAATCAACGAAGCACGACGTTGTCGTGGCGCAGTCACCTGCAGCCGCAGTTGTCGTCAGCGATGATGTGTACGCTTATGAGAAACCCGTCAACATCTCGACTACTACCGGAACCCTGTACACTGTCTATCATTTCAAGGGCGACACTCTGTCCTCAATCGAGAACACGAACGTCAGGCCATAATCATCGATCCTTGCGGCAAATTAAAACGACCCACTAGCCAACCACACACTCATAATTGACGAAATCGATCCGGCTGAGACGTAAATCAACCGGATCGTTTATCTCTGATACATGAAGCCGCAAGAAAAGATTCAGCTCATCTCCAACTCCCCTTTCCCGAAATTCACAGCTTAACGGAAAAGGGGACGTGAGCCGGATAAGCAAAAACGTCTGGTTGGGAAAAGAATGATACAGTCCTGCCCCCGTATTATCACATGATGCAGGTTACGGATTGATTGTGTTTCAGACCTCCCTTCATGATACCGCTGTTGCTAATTGGGAATTAACGTGAAATACTGATACATGCATCTTGCCCATGCAAGTTCATTTTTTCATGAACGTTCCGCATCTCCTTGCCATCTTCATCATCCAATCAGATACTTTCTTGCAATCCTCATAATTCCTGAACAGGACATCGTTATCGATTCTCTTCAGTAGGAGCAGTTCGCGAACCGCCCGTAAGAATACAAGCGGACTCCGTGCAGAAACCGGAGTCTCCCGACTCATCGTTATATGATTATTGCTATACCGACAGGTTGGGAGCAAAGCAGCAATCGTGTAATTGCAGCGCCTATTTTAATCGGATGTCATTGCTGGCATCGTAGCCGTCCGATTATCCTTTAAAAGGCTTTTTCACAATCAGTTAAGCACAAAACTCGGGATCGGGTTTTTAAAGACGCCTGATTAGAACTATTTTGACCGCACAATATGGGGCGGACTTACGCCATCACAGTCAAAAGTGCCAGGAATATCTATGGAGTTGCAGAAGGAAATCGCCAAGCGGAGAACGTTTGCCATCATCAGTCACCCGGATGCGGGTAAGACTACCCTGACCGAGAAGCTGCTGCTTTTCGGTGGTGCCATCCATACGGCAGGGGCGGTCAAGAGCAACAAGATCCGCAAGACTGCGACCAGTGACTTCATGGAGATCGAGAAGCAGCGCGGCATCTCGGTCGCGACTTCGGTCATGGGCTTCGAGTATCACGGCAAGAGGATCAACATCCTTGACACGCCGGGCCACAAGGATTTCGCCGAAGACACCTACCGCACGCTGACTGCCGTGGATAGCGTCATCCTGGTTGTCGACAGCATGAAGGGCGTCGAGGAGCAGACCGAACGGTTGATGGAGGTCTGCCGCATGCGCCATACCCCTGTCATCATCTTCATCAACAAGATGGACCGTGAAGGGCGCAATCCGTTCGAGCTGCTCGACGAACTTGAGCAGAAGCTCGATATCAGCACCTGCCCGATGACCTGGCCGATCAGCCAGGGGCAGACCTTCAAGGGGGTCTACAACCTCTTCGACAAAAAGCTCAACCTGTTCGAGTCCAGCGCATCGAAAATGGGTGAAAAGCTGACCGATCTCAGCGGCCTCGACGACCCGATGCTCGACAAATGGGTCAGCGCCGCATACGCCGCGAAGCTTCGTGAAGACATCGCGCTGATCGAGGGGGTTTACGAACCGTTCGACACGGAACTCTACCGCGAAGGGATGATCGCGCCGGTCTTCTTCGGCAGCGCCGTCAACAATTTCGGCATCAGGGAGCTGCTCGACACATTCATCGACGTCGCCCCCTGCCCGCACGAGCGAGAGGCATCCGAACGCATGGTGAACGCCTCGGAAGAACCTCTCACGGGATTCGTCTTCAAGATCCACGCAAACCTCGACCCGAACCACCGTGACCGCACGGCGTTCTTCAAAATCTGCTCCGGAAGGTTCGAGAGAAACAAATTCTACCACCACACCCGCCTCGACAAAAAGGTGCGCTTCTCCAACCCGACCCAGTTCATGGCCAACGAAAAGAGCGTCATCGACGAGGCCTGGCCTGGGGACGTTATCGGCCTTTACGACAACGGTATTTTCAAGATCGGCGACACGCTCACCGAAGGCGAGGACCTGCACTTCAGGGGCATTCCGAGCTTCTCGCCTGAGATCTTCAAGGTGCTCGAAAACCGTGACCCGCTCAAGACCAAGCAGCTCGAGAAAGGGGTCCGTCAGCTCACCGACGAAGGAGTCGCGCAGCTCTTCATCCAGTACGGAACGCGCAAGATCGTCGGCACGGTAGGAGAACTCCAGTTCGACGTCATCCAGTTCCGTCTGGAGCATGAGTATGGAGCACAGTGTTCATTTATGCCGCTTCGCTACCACAAGGCCTTCTGGGTCACCAGCGACAACAAGACTCAACTCGACGAATTCCTTCGCCGGAAATCGACCGTCATCGCCCTTGACAAGGAGGACCACCCGGTCTTTTTCGCTGAAACGGAATGGATGCTCAAGATCGCGAAAGAGGACTTCCCCGAGATCGAGTTCCACCTGACCTCCGAGTTCAAGACCGAGGGCAACGACTCGTAACAGCTGCCATTCGGGAACGATACAGACGCGACAAAGGGAACCTTTGCCTGCCGGCTCCGGTAGTATTCTGCAGTGACATGATAACCTATCCCGGAACATGACCAGCAAAACCTATTCGGTCAAGGGCATGCATTGCGCGAGCTGTGCGGCCATCATCACCAAAAAGCTCTCGGCTGTCGAGGGGATTGAAAAGGTCGATGTCAATCTTGCCACTGAAAAAGCGAAGCTCGAATTCGACGACGGCGGCATGACGGAACAGGCGCTGAACGACGTAATCGGCAAATACGGTTACGGTCTGGTCGAAGAGGTGGCCCCTGAGGCTGAAACAACTTCAGAAATAAAGGCTGCAACGAACGTTTCGCATCGCAAAGAGGAGAAACTCGAAGAGCTCAGGCAGCAGAAAAACCGGGTGCTGGTGGCATTGCCTGTTGCGCTTCTCTTCTTCGCTGCCATGATGTGGGATATCGCCGCCAAGGTGACCGGCGCAGTCCCACCGCTACCGATCGACATGGAGACGTTCGACGCCATCGCCCTGCTCGTCTCCTCATATATGGTGTTCCGCATGGGGGCGCCGTTCATTCACGGTATCGTGATGTTCGTCAGAAGCGGCGCTGCCAGCATGGACACGCTCATCGGCATCGGCACACTCGTAGCCTGGTCATACAGCACCTTCGTCACCCTCTTTCCACACTTCAGGGACGCCCTCGGACTCCCGCACGACACATGGTTCGACGCGGCCATCGTCGTAATCGGATTCGTGCTGCTCGGTAAATACCTCGAAGCCAGGTCAAAAATGAAAACCGGCGAAGCGATCGAAAAATTGATCGGTTTGCAGGCGAAATCGGCCATAGTAGTCAGGCAGGGCAAAGAGGTCGAGATCCCTGTCGAACAGGTCAGGCGGGGTGACGTCGTCATGGTCAGGCCAGGTGGCAAGATCCCGGTGGACGGCACCATAGCGGAGGGGTACTCCTCTATCGACGAATCGATGGTGACCGGCGAACCGGTGCCGGTCGACAAGAAAACCGGTGACCCGGTAATCGGAGGCACCATCAACAAACAGGGCTCCTTCACCTTTTCCGCTTCGAACGTCGGCAGCAACACCGTATTGGCGAGAATCATCAGGATGGTCGAAGATGCCCAGGGCTCCAAAGCGCCCATTCAGGACGTCGCCGACAAGGTTGCGGCTGTCTTCGTTCCGACCGTGCTTGTGCTCGCCGGAGTCACGTTCTTCGCGTGGATCACCATCGGCACTTCCCTGCTCGGATTTTCCGTTGCCCTCTCCTACGGCATCATGGGCATGGTCGGCATCCTGGTTATCGCCTGCCCCTGCGCGCTCGGGCTGGCAACCCCGACGGCCATCATCGTCGGTATCGGCAAAGGGGCCGAATACGGCATCCTCATCAGGAACGCCCAGAGCCTCGAATCGCTGAGCACGGTCGATACCGTGGTGTTCGACAAAACCGGTACCATAACCAACGGCACTCCGGAAGTCACCGACATCAGGCCTGCCGACGGCTCCATCTCTCCAGATATGCTGCTGCAACTTGCAGCCAGCGTGGAAAACCGTTCCGAACATCCCCTTGCAAGGGCGATCGTGCAGGCCGCCGGGCAAAAAGGCTTGGCGTTTCAGGAGGTCACCGCCTTCGAAGCGCTCGAAGGAGTCGGTGTGAAGGGCACTATCGGAGAGTCCTCCGTCAGGATCCGCAAACCGGCTGGTGAGGATACTGCCCTGCCCGACGTGAAAACTTTGCAGGCACAGGGCAAAACGGTGGTCATACTCGAAGTGGACGGTCTGGTAAAGGGAATCATGGCCCTTTCCGACACGATCAGGAAGGAGTCACAAGAAGCAGTCGCAGCACTGCAAAGCAAGGGCATCAAGGTCATCATGCTCACCGGAGATAACCGCGCCGCTGCCGGTTACATGGCCGCCCAGGCAGGTATCGACGAGGTAATAGCTGAAGTGCTCCCGTCTGGCAAAGCCGACGTTATAAAAGAGCTTCAGGCCAAAGGGCACAAGGTGGCCATGGCCGGTGACGGCATCAACGACGCTCCGGCGCTCGCCCTTGCCGAGGTCGGCATCGCCATGGCCACAGGTACAGACGTCGCCATCGAATCGGCAGGCATCACAATCCTCAACGGCGACATCCGGAAAGTAGCCCAGGCGATCACACTGTCGCGTAAAACGATGCGGGTCATCCGCCAGAACCTTTTCTGGGCTTTCATCTACAACGTCATCGGCATCCCGCTTGCCGCCGGAGCTCTCTATCCCCTGTTCGGCATCTTCCTGAACCCGGTCTTCTCAGGCATCGCGATGGCAAGCAGCAGCGTCTCTGTCGTAACCAACTCCTTGCGTCTGAAAACCGCCAAACTCTGAGCCATGGACAAGAAAATCCTCGATACGTACCGTTCATTCCTCAAGGACGAAATCCGCTCCTCCGTTGATTTTTCCCAAACCGACCAGAACCGCAGGATGCCGCCGCCTCCTATCGAAAAGCCCTGCGCGGCTGACGCGAAGCTGACTGACCTTCCGCGAATCGAGCAACTGACGGAGACCGGCCACTTCGACCTCCGGACTGCAATAGCAAAACGTGAAAGCTGCCGTGTCTACGGCGACGATCCGATCTCCCTCGAAGAACTCTCTTTCCTTCTCTGGGCGACCCAGGGGGTCAAGCTCAAACTCGATGCCGGCCACGCGCTGAGAACTGTCCCCTCTGCCGGATGCCGTCACGCGTTCGAGACTTACCTGTGTGTATTGAATGTAACCGGGCTGGAGAAGGGAATTTACCGCTACCTCCCCCTCGAACACCAGCTCCTGTTCGAATTTGAGGTGGAAAACCTTGAGCGGAAGATCGTCAGTGCGGCTCTCGGCCAGCCTTACCCGGGATACGCCGCCGTAACGTTTATCTGGACTGCGATCCCCTACCGAATGGAGTGGCGATACGGCCTGGCCGCCCACAAGGTCATCGCCCTCGACGCCGGCCATGTATGCCAGAACCTTTACCTTGCCTGTGAAGCCATCGGGGCTGGCACCTGCGCCATCGCAGCTTACGACCAGAAAGAGATGGACATGCTGCTCAATGTGGACGGAGATGAGGAGTTCACCATCTACCTTGCTCCCGTCGGGCACAAGCTGTGACATTTAAATGTATCATTCTGTATAAATGACTCTACACATATAACGACATTATCAGTGAATACACAATAAAGGGGTAGAGTGGGGCCATTTAATTGAACGAGGCTGTTCAAAAGGATAGACAACAACACAAAAGGGCTACCCGGGAAGGTGGCCCTTTTGCGATGCTATGCGTGATCAAATCTCAACAGTCTGCATCATCTTGACTTATGAGCCAGCCTCATTGAATTAATGTGCATGATGATGGTGATGATCGTGTTGATCGCCACACTCGTCATGATCGTGGTGATGGTCGTGATCGTGGCCGCCTTTGTTGCCGAAACTGACAGGAAGGGTCGATTTCAGCACGAGCACCATGAGTACGATCGCCGAAGCGACAGCGATAATTCCACCTTCTTCATGTGTCCCGGTCCTGACCCAGTGCCGGGGATCAAGTCCGAGATATCCGTACAGGGCATTGATAAGTGTGCCTGCGAGAAAGGACATCAGGACGATGACTACCAGATAGACCGCGGTCGCCCGCTTGCCGAGCAGTTTGGAGATTACCGGCAGCGAGGCTGCGTTGGTCGCCGGTCCGGCGAGCAGGAACACCAGTGCCGCACCGGGCGATATCCCTTTGAGAGCGAGCGCCGCGACGATGGGCGTAGATGATGTGGCACACACGTACAGCGGCACCGAAATGGCAAGCATCATGGCCATGGAGAGAAACTCGTTGGACAGGTACTTCTCGATCAATTGGGGTGAAACGAATACCGAGATCAGGCCGGCAAGCAGCACACCGACAAAAAGCCACAATCCCACATCGCCAAGAAGATCGCCGAATGCGAAGGACATCCCTTCCCTGAATTTTTCGACTACCCCCGGTTTCGTCTTCGGTTCGTTTGAATGGCTGCACCCGCAGGAGCAGGAAGATTTGGCGGCGACCGGCTCGGCCGGCTCTTCAGCGCCTCCGGATTTTTCAGAAAAAGAGACTGCAATGCCGGTCGCAATAGCCGTCACCAAAGCGGCGATGGGCCTGAAAATCGTTATCACGGGATCGAGCAGCGCATAGGTGACTGCTATGGAATCAACGCCTGTTTCCGGCGTAGAGATAAGGAACGATGCTACAGCTCCCTTTCCGGCGCCCTGCTTTTTCAACCCCGCTGCAGCAGGAATGACTCCGCAGCTGCATAACGGAATTGGCACACCGATCGCAGAAGCCTTGATGATGCTCCCGATGCCGCCGCCAAGATGGGTAGCGATAAAGTTTCCCGGAAGATATGCCTTTACGAGGCCAGCCACGAAAAAACCGATCAGAACAAACGGAGCAGCATCGAGAAGTACACTCCATGACGCTTTGATAATACTGATCAGGACCAATGATGCTTCTTGCATGATACTTACTCCTTTACAACAGCTTTACTACCTATTTACCTATTAAACATTAATACATGATCACTCGTTCATGCTTGAGACAAAAAAAATTGGTTCTCAATGCTCGACATGCTCAAACCCGAGACGGATAAGGTCTGAAATGTGGCTGTCGTCCAGGCTGTAGAGAACATTTTTACCCTGCTTTCGGGACCTGACGATCTTGGCGTCTCTCAATACCCTCAACTGATGCGATACGGCCGACTGGTTCATGCCGAGGATCGAGGTCAGGTCGCACACGCACAGCTCAGAGCGATACAGCGCATTCAGGATACGGATCCTGGTGTGGTCACCGAGCACCTTGAAAAGCTGGGCGACGTCCTGCTGCAACCGCTCCCCCGGCATTGCCTTACGCACTTCGTCGACCACATCGGGGTGATCGCAGGTGTGCTGACAAAGCTCAGCCTCTTTTTCAGTCATTGTTGATCCCCTCATATGAACAATAACTCATATGATAACACAAATTGAAATAACAGGCAAATCGTATATGATTTTGATACCAGCTAAATAGAATCATATTCTTCATGACATCATTCGCTCGACCCATGCGATCTGGCCGGGTAGACAGACACGCTCGAGATCGTATCGCTCCTGAACGAAAAGACGCGCCTGACTGCCGAGGGCAGAGCGCTTGTCGGGGTCGTCGAGAAGCGAACAGACATTTTCGGCGAGAGCCTTGACATCGAAAAAATCGACAAGGCATCCGGTTTCGTCATGCCTGATCACCTCCCTCACCGGCGGCGTATCCGAGGCCACAATGGCGCATCCGACGCTCATGGCCTCAAGCAGGCTCCATGAAAGGACGAATGGATAGGTCAGATAGACATGAACGGCGGAGAGTTGCAAAATGGCCAAAAACCGGTCGTATGAGACCTTGCCGAGATAGTGCACCCTGTTCCAGTCGGCATCGCTTATTTGTGATCGAACCTCTTCAGCAAAGATCTTTTTCCAGTTGCCGCCGTCAACAGGTTTCGAACCA
>Ga0326729_1000308_pt1 | contig 11874 bp, 9 predicted proteins | sample MHFSIPfraction_2_FD_207744 | JGI IMG/M metagenome (GOLD analysis project Ga0326729, IMG submission 207744) | Lab enriched peat soil microbial communities from Michigan Hollow, Ithaca, NY, United States - MHF6AY SIP fraction | ecosystem: Environmental > Terrestrial > Soil > Wetlands > Peat...
CAGTCATCAGGTCAGGATGCTGAACGCGCCTTCGCGCACAGTGATCTTTTGCGTCTGAGGGCTCCCGTGGCTGGCACCGTGCAGCAGTTGGTGGTACATACGGTAGAAGGCGTGGTGCAGTCGGCTCAGCCGCTTATGGTGATTGTCCCCCGCCAGCATCAGGTCGAAGTCGAGGCCTTTATTGAAAACAAGGATGTTGGATTTGTTGTGGAAGGCCAGCATGCCCAGGTCAAAATCGAAACTTTCGATTATACCAAATACGGGACGGTGTCCGGTCGCGTTTCCCATGTTTCCCGTGATGCGATAGATCCGAATACCCAGACGGGCAGCCAGGCCTCTTCACAGGCTCATCTGGTTGACACGAAAAAGGATTTACCCAAGGGGCCGGTGTATGCCGTCAAGGTGCTTCTGGACCGGTCCGCCATGAACATTGATGGACGTCCTGTTGCGCTGACGCCCGGCATGAGCGTGTCGATCGAGATCAAGACCGGAAGCCGACGCATTATCGAATATTTCCTCTCTCCACTGATTCAACATGCACACGAGAGTTTCAATCAACGCTAAGGCGGGGAGCTGCGCTCTGGCAATGCTCATCTCGGCGCTGGCGTTGCCGGCATATGCCCTCGGTGTTCCTGATATTCTGGCAGATCCGCTGGGGGTGAACCCCGATCGCCTGAAAACGGGGGCCGTACTCCCGGATGGGAGTCCGCTTGTATCACCTTCCTCGGTAGATCTGTCTCAACCGCTGGCACTTGGGAGTGCCATTGACGTTGCCTTGTGCAATAACCCGCAAGTTCATTCAGCCTGGGCGGCAATCAGGATTCAGGCGGCGGGGGTTGGTGAAGCGCGAGCCGCGTATCTGCCGACCATAAAAGTTTCAGTAAGCCGACTGGCGAACTGGACCAGTAATGCATCTCCCTACGGCGCACCCGATTCCTATATGACAGGCAATCAGCTCTATGGTACTCTTAGCTGGAGACTTCTGGATTTTGGAGGGCGAAGCGCGAACAACAAAGAGGCGTCGCAACTTCTGGCAGCAGCCCTTGCCTCGCACGATGCCTCGCTGCAAAAGACGATGACGGAGGTCATCCAGACCTATTTTGATGCGATGACAGCACAATCGCTGTTTGTTGCCCGAAAAAAGATGGCAGAGCTGGCCGAGGATATTCTCGCCGCAACCAAACGACGTGAGGATCGCGGTGCGGCGCCTTTGTTCGATACTTTGCAGGCATCGACAGCCCTGGCAAAGGCTCGACTCAATGAAGCGCGGGCGCAGGGCGACTTCAGCAAATCGCTGAGTCTCCTGGTGCAGGCTATGGGATTGACGCCGGGTACGAGCCTCTGCCTGCCGCAGACGCTGGAGCTTTATCGGGCAGATGATGTGAAAGCGCTGGAGAGCTGGCTGCGCGAAGCTGAAGAACAGCATCCGGCTATCAGGCAGGCTCGCGCAAAATTGGCCGCCGACAAGGCAAAAATTACCGTAGCGCGCTCAGAGGGGTTGCCATCGGTGGATGCAACAGCCTATATCTCCAGGAACGGATATCCGAATCAGGGATTGTCGTCTGTCAACCAGTCAGTAAAAGTTGCTGGCGTTACACTTAACGTGCCAATATTCGAGGGCTTTGGCAGAACCTACAAAATTCGGGGTGCACAGGCTCAGGCCGAACAGAGTCAGGCCCAGCTGCAGAATACAACGAATCAGATTCTGACTGAGGTGGTCAACGCGCATGCGGATGCGATGACTTCGCTCGGAACCCTCAAAGCCACTGAACGACTTATGTCGGCGGCGACGCAGAGCCTTCACTCATCCTTGCGTCGGTATGAACGGCACGCTACCGACATTCTCGAACTCCTCAACAGCCAGTCGTCACTGGCAGACGCTGAGCAGGAGCGGATTCGTGCCGTAGCAGAATGGTGCTCGGCGCGTCTGCGGTTGCTGGCCGGTTCCGGCCTCCTGGGACAGGCCGATTTGTTGCCGGAAAGACCGTGAGGGCATGAATGGATTGTTTCGGCTCATCTTGTCCATGTTGTCCACTCTGTCCCTGATGTCCTTGCGCTGCAGCGAAGCTGCGTGAGAGATGAGGGGGAGATTCCTCGCTATCGGCTTGCGGGAGCAGGTGGCAAACCACAGTAAGCGGCTTGACTCAAAAGTTCCGGTCGTGAGCGTTAAGGGAAACGGCATCATAAGATGTCAGGTGTGAACCAAGAAAACTTCATGGCTTATTTTTCAGAGTCAGTGAACTTGCAAAATGTGGCACAACTCAGAAAATCTTCAATGATTTCCCTTAATCTCGATGATGTCACTCCAGTCCGTGGTGTAATGCGGGGAGAGATTCGTCTGATTCGGTTTCCATGCCTCTGAATTCTCCGCTCCTGTATGAATCGTGCCGTTCCCATAGTGCCGGTTGATCTTGTCCATGGCCAGCATGAGCTTCTGTTGACGTTCATTCGTTACGACAGACTCTTCATCGGGGAAGAGTGATAAGGGTATCTCAGCGGTCGTTTCAGAGGAAATCCCACCTACGATCACCCCGGCCTTTTTGTACTCATATCCTGCTTTGAATATTGCGGATAGAGCCTGATCACCGGCGCGGATGATGCTTATTGTATCCTGGGAAGGCTGAGAAAGGGCAACTGTTCTGGTGCCCCAGTATTTTCCAGATAACTCATTGAACGGACTGGTGCAGATGAACACCGTCAACGTCGAAGCAACAGAGCCTTCTTTCCGGAGCTTTCCAGCACATTTCCCGGCAAAAGTTGCCACGGCTTGTTGCAGTTCCTCGAATTCGGTCACAGAGCGTCCAAAGGATCGAGAAGTGCAAATGCTCTGCTTTGGTGGTCGCACCTGTTCCAGAGGAAGGCAGGAATGCCCGTTCAGCTCTTCCTGAATCCGGGCTCCGGTAATGTGGAGGTGCTGCCGGATCCACGTCGAAGATGCGCGGCTGAAATCGAGAGCGGTTTTGATGTTCCTGGCCTGCAGAAGAGTGGACCACTGACGGCCGATTCCCCAGATCTCTTCCACCTTCAGCGAGGCGAGAGCTGCCTGGATGCCAGCCTCATCTGAAAGAATGCAGACTCCATTGTGGCTGGGATCTTTTTTTGCCAGCCGGTTGGCTGCTTTTGCCAATGTTTTGGTCGGTCCCATACCGATACTGACGGGTATGCCGGTATGCTTTCTGACCGTTTTCCTGATAAGTGCCGCGTAATCGCTGAGACCAAAACGGTTGAACCCGATCATATCCAGAAAAGCCTCGTCGATGGAGTATATCTCGAAGTCAGGAGCCATAGTTGCCAGTGTTTCCATGACACGGGAAGACATATCCCCATAGAGCGGGAAATTGGCTGAGAATACCTTCACCTGGTTCTTTTTCAGGGTCTCCTGGAACTTGAATGCAGGACCGCCCATAGGAAGGCCAAGAGCCTTTGCCTCATTCGATCGGGCGATAAAACAGCCGTCGTTGTTGGAGAGGACGACAACAGGTTTTCCGTTCAAAGATGGATCGAACAACCGTTCGCAGGAGACGTAGAAGTTATTGCAGTCAACCAGGGCAAACATGAGGGGGCTCCCGATCGTCAACGCGTTTTGTGGATGACAAACGTAACGATACCCCAGACTTGAAAGTCCGATTCTTCGGAAATCCTGATGGGCTGGTAGCGATCATTGGCAGGCATGAGGTACAGTGCATCATCGATCTGGGAGATTCGTTTGACGGTGAACTCACCATCGATGAAGCAGACTGCGATATCCCCGTTCTTCTGATCGAGCGATTTATCGATAACCAGCAGGTCGCCGTCTAAAATGCCGGCATCCGTCATGGAGGTACCCTTGACACGGGCGTAGAAGGTCGCCGCTGGATGCCTGATGAGCGCTCTGTTCAGGTCGAGAGAGACCTCCTCATACTCCTCGGCCGGAGAGGGAAAGCCGGCGGATACGCCTGAAGCGGCCAGAGGCCGTTCGAGCGCCGTGCTCAGATCGGCGGTGTAAAAGTCGAGCACCGGCCCGGCATGGATTCGTGAAAGCTTCATCTGGTTCTTCCTCTTGTGATTCCCTGAAATATGCAATCAAAGGATCAACTCTTCAAAGGATTCCCGCGCATGCCGGTTCAATTCCGACAGCTATGAAAGCGTTTGATTGGTCGAGCAATGTCGCAGAAGTGAACGTCAAGTCCTTCAAACATCAGCGAGCAGAAGGAATTTCGATCTGTCTTGCATCATTTCGGACAGCTGGTCTTTTTGATCGTGTTAATCTGGTATTTTTTTCTTTATAACAATACATCATAAACTTCTGGGGAAGGAGGTGAAAATGGACTCCTCCTGTTTGCCTGCCGTCAGGATGTTATTCACTAACATATTTTAAATATGGTCGTTAACAATTGCATGAGAAACGAAATGAGGATCAGCAAAAAGCAGATTGTGACCTCATTTCCTGACTGCTGCACTGGGGGTTGCAAGTCTGGCGATAGATATGTTTGAGGTGCTCAGGCTGGGTCGTGTCGTTTCTGCGGTAAGGATTCAGCGGGTTGCCGTGAATTCGTGGTGGAGTGAAAATCCTGAAGTTTGATTTGGGGGCAGGCTTATCGGGCTGTCTGATATGGTAATCATAGCAGGCGCAAAAAATTTCCATATATTGCCTGTGATCCTCTTGTGCCTGGTGTTCCAGGTGAATATTTCATGGACTCAATGAGACATATTGTTATTGTCGGCGGCGGATTTGCAGGCCTCAATGTTGCCAAAGAGCTGGGCAACAGAAAGGATGTCAGGGTCACTCTTATCGACAAGAATAATTTTCATCTTTTCCAGCCTCTTCTCTACCAGGTCGCGATGGCGGCGCTCAATGCGGGTGAAATTGCCTACCCGCTGCGCATGATGCTTTCGCGATTCAAGAATGTGACCGTGTTCAAAGGCGTCGTCAAGACGGTCGATCCTGTTAAAAAAATAGTCTTTACTGATTTCGGGGAGCTCAGCTACGACACCCTTGTCATGGCCTGCGGGGCCAAGCATCACTATTTTGGCCATAATGAGTGGGAGGAGTTTGCTCCCGGCCTCAAGACGATAGCCCAGGCTGCCGAGATCCGCAGAAGGGTCATGGATGCTTATGAAAATGCTGAACGCTCACAGGATCCTGAAGAGAAAAGAAAACTTCTGACTTTTGTCATCGTCGGTGGGGGACCTACCGGTGTTGAGCTTGCCGGGTCAATCGGGGAGATGAGCCGGTACTATCTGTCGAAATATTTCAAGAATATCGATCCCAAACAGGTTCGGATTTTTATAGCCCAGTCCTCTCCTCGTCTTCTGCAGACATTTTCACCCGAACTTTCCGATAAAGCTACCCGCGCGCTCGCAAAGCTCGGTGTTGAGGTCCTGACCTGCTGCAAGGTCACCAGGATCGACGCTGACGGCGTGCAGATTGGCAGTGAACGGATCGCAGCGGGCACGGTGCTCTGGGCGGCAGGCGTAAGGGCGACAAGCATCGGGAAAACAATCGGGTTTGAGACCGACAAGACCGGCAGGATCGTCGTGACCGAAGACCTGAGCGTGCCGGGCTATCCTGATGTTTTTGCCGGAGGAGATCAGGCCCATTTTGAGCTTCCTGACGGTAAGGTGCTTCCGGGGCTTGCCTCTGTTGCTCTGCAGGAAGGGCGCTCTATCGGCCGGAATATTCTCAGCGATATCGAGGGCAAACGCCGCAAGCCATTCGCCTATAACGATAAAGGGCAGATGGCAACCATTGGCAAAAACTCGGCCATTGCCGAAAGAGGCAATGTGAAGCTCGATGGATTGCCGGCATGGATCATCTGGCTCGCCGTCCATCTCTATTACCTAAGCACCTTCAAGCACCGGCTGTTTGTGCTCATGCAGTGGGGCTGGTCTTACTTCACCTTTGGTCATGGTGCCCGTATTGTCAACAAGGAGTGGCGGTTCTATCCCAATCTTCCCGAAACGGCAGAGCCTGCCGAGAAGGAGGAGCTGAAGCCTAATACGGAGTGTCTCATTCCTTCCGGCGAACCACCCGGCAACCAGCGGTAACGTCTTTTCTGCCGCGGTCCATGGTTCTGGAATTTCTTTTTTCGAGCTATTCAAGACAGTCGATTGTGACTGGATAAGCCTCTTTTACGCTTTCTGGATGTCCCCAGGTCTCCTTGTCACATCATGTGCCTACCTTGCCCTTATATCCTGAATTCCTGAAGATGATAGTATGACGATGGCTTTGGGTCTCCCTGAATTCTGATCCTCAGGCAATAGTCGGAAACAAAAAAGGCCAGAAGCCGACTCTGTCTCTGACCTTTTTTCGATTGTTAGCGATGATTCAGAACTGGTACCTGATGCCAGCCTGAACGTTGTGCACATGAGAACTCGTTTCACCATTATCTGGCCTGAAGTACCGATACCCCAGATCAAAAGTGGTGTTGTCTGAGATTTTGAAGCCCAGCCCGGCGCCTACCTGCCATGCAAAATTGGTAGAGTTGTTATCGGACCACGATTTATCCGTGCTGGTAACGCCAGCACCAGCCATCAGATAAGGCTTGATGCCGGAGCCCGCATCAAAATCATAATACCCGTTTCCCATGAAGCTAAGGTACGAGACATCATCATCAAAATGTTTAAGGTCATGATGTTGGTAACCGACAGCGGCTTCCACCCTGATCGGATTAAAATTGTACCCGATGCCCCCATTCAGCAAATAACCGGTTTTAAAATCATCCCGGTCAGGGAATCCTGCACCGATCGATCCACTGACGTAAGGACCAGTGTCTGAGGAACTTATTGCTGGCGTGGATACTGCTTTTTGACGATAAGGCTCAGACTCAGGCGAAACTGTAGGTTTGACGGATTCACTTTCTGTCGGATACCTGTCGTTGCCATTGGCTAAGGCAGAGCTACTGATTCCAGTGAAGAGGGCGAGGGCAAGGGTTGCGGTTTTGGCGCTCTTTTTCATCTTCGTTCCATTTAAGTTAAACATCGAATGTACAGCGTGCACATAAACATCAAGTCGATCATAACCATTACGAAAGGTGCCATGAAACACCCATTTAAATATTCAAACAAATTCGCTCAATTGCAATTGTATACATCGGGCACAAACGAATCGTTCCAGGCCCATCAAAATCGGAGCAGTCATGCTGAGAGAACCAGGGTTTGATGCTCCGGCAACATTGCATCATGTGATCCTCTGGGGAATAGGATGATGATGACAGAACAGAATTTCTGCATCGTACGGGCCGTCTGGCAACTCTTTCCTGCACAAGGTTTTATGGAATATCTGGCTTTTGTTGAGGAGGAGATGGGTGTAAGCCGAGAGAGATCGCTGAGCTGAGGATCTTTGATTCGATCCCATGACGGATGGTCAAAAGTTCTGTCTATGCGCAAAAAGGGCATGAGAGAAGCAGGTGACGAAAGAATCTTCGGGAGTTGTGACTTTGTGAGTGCATTGCTTGAGCAGGCAGAGGAAGGAGTCGAAAAGCAGTTTACCGGAGGAGAACGGCTGGCAAAGGTGAAACAGGATTTCGAAGATGTCTGCCGCACCGCAGAAATTTCGCCAGTAATTTTTCGTTCAGGTGGTCGAAAGGGGTAAATACCGGAGCTGAGAAAGCAGCTGGCTGTAAAATTTGTGTCTGAGTATGGCTGATCGCCTGCCGAAACAGCCCGCCAGTTTGGCGTCACAACCAATGCCGTTCGCTATATGATGAAAAATCGATTCAGATGTTTGGAGATTTGCACTTATAGCACTACTCACTCCAAGTCCGGCCCTACTGGTGTTTGGTAGAAAGATTAAGCGATTTTTGCTTTTTTTTCCATAAAATCCCTGCAAATATTCCGCCTATTTCCATAAGAACTGCGGATGAGGGCTCTGGGACTGGTGCTGGGGCTGGATCACCTGCTTTGATTTGTACGGCATCGACTACTGCGTCGGGATATCCTGCAAGAGCGGAATAATTTACTGAGATATACCCGCTTGAAGTCGAATAAGTCGTTATCACCAGATAATTCCCATTATTAACGTAACCTGTTGTTGATGTATCGGTTGTGAGTATGCCGGCGAGTTGAGTTATGTTTGCGCCAGTTTGACTACTCCTGCTGTAATAGTTTATTTCTGTCTTGGCACCATTTGTTGAGCTCTGGCTATATACGTAAATCGAGTATTTGCTGTTTGGAGTTAACCCGGTAAACCACACGTTGTTACCACCGTTAGCAAAGGTTCCGCTTGTGGATAGATAGCCTTCCAATAAGTTAGAAGAGGCAGACGAAGTTGCATTATTTATACCCCGAGCATTCCAATTCACAAGCGAACTGCCGGTTGCACCAACCATATCAGAGATGGAACTGTTGCCTGGAGTGGTGTTGACATTGATCAATCTGTTGCTTAATGCAGGGTTTATTGCTCCTGAAATGGAGGTTGGTGTTAATGTTTTACTGAAACTGATAGTGATAACGTCAGTGGCGGCCACTGCTCTTTGAGGACTATTGAACAGAACTAAAACAAAAGCAATAAATGGAAATATTATTTTAACAGACCGCATCTTTCTTCCCTTGATATTTTCTCTACTTACCCTTATTACAGGCAAATTAAACATTTTTTTGCCGTTCCGAACAGAAACAATGAGCCGATTAAGGCAATAAATTTTTCCATAGCATATGGGTACCTCTATTTATTTGTTACGCGATTCGATGGTGTCGTTGTCCCGACATGTCGGGAACCTCCGGTTTCTGTGCTCCGTCCGCCTTGCACTCAAACCGCTCACGACAATAAATAGAGGTGCTCACATGTCGTCTTCAAGGATTTAACCGTCAACGGGTAGGCGTTGTTTCGTTCTTGGCGTTAACCTGCCAAGAAGTCAAGCGAGTAAATAGCCCCCTGCGAGGAGTACGTGCCGTTGTCGCTTTTTCGTTGATCGCAACGTGCTTTTCTGGCGCGTATAGGACTCTGATCGTGAAATAACTGTTCGCTCCTGTGAATCGGATATCTCGCTAACGCATTTTATATATATTCATTAACGAATGCAAGGCGGGTTTAGATTGTATCAGAAAAATAGAGATACCATTGGGAGCTGCATTTTGACTTTATCCGGAATGATCATATTCTGCTTGCTGCGGTGAGGATGTCAGGATTGCGATAGAAATCCGTAAGGGGATACAGGGAGCGTGGGTTACTGGCCTTCGTAGTCAGCCCAGTTGTTCGCTCTGCTTTTGTGATCTTATTGCGTTTCCCTGATATCGCTGTTAACTGCAATAATTGTAAACTCTTGCAGTTAATTCCTTTCCTGTATTTTCTCTTTTCTGCAAAGCTTTGGGAGCCGTTTTTGTACCTTGGTTTGTACCTCTTTTGTACCAAGAGCCAGAACCCCCTGAAAGCATGATCAAAGTAAAGCTACGAAAAAAAGCCATTAGTAATGGCCGGACTACCCTGTATTTGGATTTTTGGCCGCCGGTCATGCTGTCACTTGGTAAAGAGACGCGTCGAGAGTTCCTTGGCCTGTATCTCTACGACAAGCCAAAGAGCGGGGCTGATAAGCAGCACAACAGGCAAACCCTTGATGCTGCCGAGACGATCAAGGCAACCCGCCAGATCGAGCTCCAGAGCAATGCTTATTCCATCAAGCGAAACGGGTTTGAGTGCCAGCTTGTGGATTTTCTTGAGGTACAAGCGGCCAAAAGGACACCCCAAACAGGGGGGCAGTGGATGTATATGATTCGGCACGTTCGGCTTTGTGGTATCGGTGCGCTGACCATGGCAGAGCTGGATGTCAATAAATGTCTTCAGTTTAAAGAGCATTTGCAGCGGTTGCTCGATCATGGAAAGCTGAAGCAGAACACGGCATCGAACTACCTTTCATACTTTCGGACGGCACTCAGGTCCGCATATCGGGAACAGGTCATCTCTGAAAATCTTATCGAACGCTTCGATCGGTTTCCAGAGGGAAAGACTAACCGGGAGTATCTCACCCTTGATGAGTTGAACCGTTTGGCTGGAACCCCTACAAGGAGTCCCGTTACCAAGCGTGTGGTGCTATTCTCGGCCCTCACGGGTCTGAGAATCTCGGATATTCGAGCGTTGCAGTGGTCGAGCGTTATTGAGCATGATGATGGGGGGTTTTCGCTGTATTACCGCCAGGTGAAAACGAAGAAGGATGAGCGTCTACCGATCAGCCGACAAGCGAGAGTGTTGCTTGGAGATCGAGGTGAAGGCGCCGTTTTTACCTGGGTTCCTGAGCACTCAACACTTGGTGATAACATTGCACTATGGGTGAAGCGTGCCGGGATCCAGAAGCACATAACCATGCACTGTTTCCGACACACATTTGCCACCCTCCAACTATCCGCTGGTACGGACATTTATACGGTATCGAAGTTGCTGGGTCACTCCAACGTGAAGACGACTCAGATTTATGCCAAGGTGCTTGACGACTCGAAGCGTGCGGCTGCCGAACGGGTGAGGATTGAACTGTGATTGGAGGCGTCAGGTTTTTTGTCGCTCCAGCACGAGCTTGGTAAAATCAGTTACGTTCATGAGCCAGTCCTGTTGGCTTGAAGTGTAGGTCTCATGAAGGCGGCGAGGCAATATGAGTTGTAACCGTTTTGACGCCATTTCATCAGTTTGATGAGTGGAAATGGCGGTTTCAATCGTAAGGAGATGCTTGTCTTCAATGCGCTGTGCCTCTGAGAGTACCTGTCTCCACCTGTCCTTGCAAGTTGACTTAACGCCAAGCATGGTTAGTCTTAATGGATCAAATGACTCATCACGATAAGCCCTTGCACCCGGAAAAATGAAGTCTGGCTTGTTCCTGTTCTCGGTAACAGGAGCACGCGAGTGACGGATGCCGCACTCAGTGAACAGATATTCGAGATGGTTTTCGAGTGCATATCCTACACGGCTTTTCCGTCTGTTCTGTACTGAAAGTGAAAATGACAGGAAGCCGTCAACATCAACAGCAGTGTCAGCGCTGCCCGAAAAGCCTGCTGAAAGCCTGTCAGAGATAAGATAGCGTTCAAGAGTTCTGAACAGGACTTCTTCTCTTTCCATCCAGGCCATGAGCACGGTATCAGGATCATCCTGTGGATGCAAGCCCTTCAGTGTTGACCGCGCATAAGCCGAAAACTCGCGGGTAGTCGGGAAGCTGCCATGAAACCGTTCAAGCATGATATCAAGGTAGGTGTCGGCCGAAGTCTCAACTTCAATCCCGATGCTTTCCAGAATGAATCGTGAGGCGAATTCGATGCGGTCCTGTTCGGTTTCCAGTTCGGATTTTACTGAAAAACCTGGATGTGCAAGATCGACAAAGCCAAAGAGCCATTCAATCTGTCTGGCAATGCTCGACTCTCCTTCGGCAATAATGACCAGTAAATGCCGGTCCCTGTTCCGAGGCTTTGCAATTACCAGCAAGTCGCCAGCAACAGCATTTTGTGATACGTTGGTTGTCTTGAAGTACAGCCGGTATTCCCAACGCATGACTCCGCGTTCAAGTCGGGCCTTCTGACGGGCATCGTACCATGTCAGGCTGCTATCGTCAACAACGGGTTCATCATCATGGTCTGTCAGATAGAGAAATTTGGCGTCGTAATGCTCTTTGCCTTCCGGCTCACCAAGCAGGTCTCTCAATCCTTCAACACCGTTAAACTCATGTTGGTTTGAGGTAAGGACATCGGCTTCGACTGCGCTCAATTGCTTGGCCGCTACACCCTCAAAGTATTCTGACAGATAGCCTCTTCTCATTCTCGGTACTCTTTGAATGGTTCATTTCCGCGAAGCCAGTCTGCAAGGTTCTGTACCAGCTCCTCAATATTCTTGCTTGCTCCCCTGAGTGCGCATTCCCAGACGATTCCAACACGCCAGTCACTGGCCAGCAAGGCCTCCTGTGACTGTTGATCCTTGACCCG
>Ga0326729_1000310_pt1 | contig 11859 bp, 9 predicted proteins | sample MHFSIPfraction_2_FD_207744 | JGI IMG/M metagenome (GOLD analysis project Ga0326729, IMG submission 207744) | Lab enriched peat soil microbial communities from Michigan Hollow, Ithaca, NY, United States - MHF6AY SIP fraction | ecosystem: Environmental > Terrestrial > Soil > Wetlands > Peat...
TCCAGGCTGTAACCGATTGAGGCCTTGTACTGCTCGAGAAGGTCCTGGCCGTAGCCGATGCCTGCATCGGAAATCGGGACCTGCGGCGCTTCAAGAGGTATGGACAACGACCTCGGAGGACAGTACTTCCTGGCCGCCTGAAGAATCCTCGTGGCTGTATCCTGCGGAATCTCCTGACGGTAATTGACTCCGAGATAATCCTCGATGGTAGATTCGACGACCGTATGGAGTTTGACGATGGTATCGGCCTCGCGAATCTCGACCATGTCGAAAATCACGTAAACCGGCTCCTTCTCCTCCCTTCTGATCTTGAGGTTCAGCGTCGCGAATGCGCTGTCCTTGTTGCGACTGTTCACTGAAACAGCCCCGAGATTGAAACGATCGAGATAATCTTTCGTTGAGCCCCTTGCCCAAAGATAGATCGCCTTGTCAGTATAAACCAGATAGTCCTGGTAGACGATGTTGCCTACCCGCTCCTGGTGAGACTCATAAAAAACGCCATCAAAAAAAGCTATGGGAGTTTCACCTTCACCCATAAGCTGTTTCTGAAAAAACTCAGTGACATCATTCAGTTCTGTCTGCCCTGAGACGTAAAGAGAAAAATTAGCCATTAACGATTCCGGTCACGTTACCTGTAATATCCGATGATCATCAATCGAATGTTCAAACCATTAAAATATGAAAACTAAAATAAATTACGTAACAAAGAACCGGGATAGGAAGGCAGGAAGGTGCCGGAAGGCATCAGCCGATCAGGCGAATACCTGCAGATGGGCATTTTACAATCGAAGGCAAGGCACAAAAAAAAGCAGTGACGGTGTTTGACCTGTCACTGCTTCTGTAGATTTGCTGAACGGTTTGCTTATTTGGCAAACTTTGATTCAACTTCCTTGGTAGGAACGGCATAGCCGGAAACCTCAGGTGAAGAACCACGAAGGCTGGATCCGCCACCCATTGAACCATAGGCATTGCGATTGATACGCATGGTGCCTTTGCCCAGTGAGTCAAACAGCATTCCTACTGTTTCCCAGTGACCTTCGACCATAACTTCAAAAATACGGCCTGCGGCGGCTAAGATATCGGTAAATACGCCTCCTCCACTCATAACTCCTCCTTTTGGAATTTAATTGACAGAAAAAAACAACATTCGATAGAATTGCAACTTTAGGATAAAAATAAGCGAATAATCAAAAAAACACAAATAAAAGATTCCGAAGCTATCCCCACGTCTGTTCCAGACGGCAGTGCTCAGGAAAAATCAATAATTATTGCTTACCTGTGGTTTTCTGAAACGAACCGGCAAGGTTCTTGACTGCCTCGGAAGCCGATACGCCTGCATCACCCACAGCCTTCGCTGCGTTACCGGTTGCATTCTCGACGTTCTTGACTGCATCGGTGTAGAGTTCGCCTGCTGAACGCGACACGTCTTTTACGGTGATTGCCACGCGGTCGATGGTTTCACCAACGACACCGGTGGAGCCACCGAGAATGTTGCCGATACCTGATGCATCAACCAGCGAACCTACAGTGCCGGCTACCGTCTCGACAACGCTGCCTGCCACTTCCAGACCGCCGACGATGGCGCTCTGCCCGGTCAGGAGCACGCTTTCGGCAAGAAAGGTGAGCCTGTCGGTGAAATCGAGTTCCTTAAAATCCTTCCGAAGTTTCTGATACGATTCTGACATTGTATCCTCCTTTATTGCGGCTGCAAGAACAGCCATCGGTTACAGTTTATTACACGAAAATTCCATTGGTTCAAGGTAATAAAAATAGACCCTGATTCAAAAACGGCCTACCGCAGCATCAAGCCTTATGAAGCTCTCTGGTACGATGATGCTGCCCCTGACGCGCGAGATCGAACGGAATATGGAGCCACTTGTCCTTGAAAACGGCATCTCCAGGTTCGAGACCGGTGAGGCTGATCGGCAAGGTAATGACTTTCCTCTGGTTGCCGATCTGGATGTAAAGTTCGTCGCCGGTCACCCATACGTCGATGTCGACAGGGTTGGCGAACATGAGCTTGAGCTGCACTTCGTACACGTCGCCGTTCCGGACAAACTTGATCGGCGGTTCGTCGTACATGAGACGCGACGGATCGGTGTCTCCATAAATGTCATGTGCGAAGACCTCGAGTGATTTGACACCAACGATCTCCTGATCGTACATCTTCATCTTCTTGACGGGCAGAGGAGCAAAGCCTTCCTCGATCTCACCGAGATATTTCTGCTGGATGCCCTTCCATTTTTCAAGGTATCCGCTGTTTTCCTGAGTGTCGAGCAACTTGTTGACAAGCACCATGTCGACCTTGAATCCATAAAGATTCAGGTAGGTCAATGCACGCATGGTCTCCTTGATCGACATTTTCTCGGCGTTCATGACCAGCCTGACTGTTGACTTCACATTGTCGGTCAGGATCTCACGAATATCCTCGAGCTCGTCGAAAACCTGATCGACCGATTCGATGGCATCTTCCGGCGGAATGTAGTAAGCGATCTTGTCCGACATTTTCGACAGCGGCTTGCTGAGCGGCCGGACGATATATTTGTTGACGTTCTTGACGGCTTTCATGCCCCAGGAAAGAGTATCCGGAAGGGAGAGCAGCCTGAGGGTCTCGCCGGTCGGAGCCGTATCGAGCACGAGCGTGTCATACAGGCCTGATGCCTTGTAACGCTTAATACGAAGAAGGGAGAACAGTTCCTCCATGCCCGGAAGAATAGTCATTTCATCAGCCATGACCCCTGAAACTCCCTGAGCCATGAAAATGCGGGTATAATATTTCTGTACTGAATGCCAGTTCTGCTTGAGGTCCACATAAGGGTTCACCTCGATGGCATGAAGATTCTCCTTGATTTTGGTCGGCTCTGAGCCAAGGGGAAGATTGAATGAGTCGGAAAGGCTGTGGGCAGGATCGGTAGACAGCACCAACGTGCGATGCCCCATTTCAGAAAGACGAACGGCCGTGGCGGCCGAAACACTTGTCTTTCCTACACCACCTTTACCAGTAAAAGTTAATATACGCATGAACCGGGCATTGGATTTATTATACAGCCAAGACGTTAAAGATATACAACTCCCGATATTCTGCAAAAGAACATTCACACCGGACAGCATAGGTAAAATAGTGGCTCGGGCAGGAATCCGGCTGTTCAGCGTAACATGAAATGACTCCCTATATATTTATTGTATAGTCTATTATAACGATTCGACCGTGCACTGCGGCCCGAAACTGATTTGCAAAATCGCTGCCGACACTCTTAATTAATGGCATAAGATTTCCTGGCTGACGATACAGGGCTCCTCAAAAATATCGCTGCGAACGATTCGAAGCTCGCAGCAAACAATGATTTCACCCATGCTTTCAACAAGCGCCATCTCCGACATCAGGACCCAGATAACGGAAACCCGTCCTGCGGGAAACGATGTTTCGATTATTTCGATGGTTTGCCCTGAAATAGCAGCCACCGCCCAACCGGGAAACTTCGTCAACATAAAGGTCAATGCTTCCGATCAGCCCCTGCTCAGGCGGCCGTTCTGCATCCATAACGTCCGGGGAGACATCATCGATGTCATGGTAAAAACCGTCGGACGCGGGACCTCCCTGCTCTGCGATTCGGCTTGTGGAACCACGCTCATGGTGCTCGGCCCCCTCGGCAACGCATTCGGCGCAAATACCGGCGACTTCGACACTGCGCTGCTCGTGTCAGGCGGCATAGGAACTGCACCTATGCTGTTCCTGGAAAAAAGGCTGGCCGCGGCCGGATACCAGTTCCGTCACCTTGTCGGCGGCCGGACGCGTTCCGATCTGCTTACCCGGGGTCTTTCCAACTGCAGCACAGCGACCGACGACGGCTCGGAAGGTTTCCGGGGCAACGTCGTGGAACTGCTCAGGGATCATCTGGCCTCCCAGCCCTCATCCGTCAGATTCAAGGTTTTCGCATGCGGGCCCAACCCCATGCTGAAAGCGCTCGCCAGATTCTGCAGGGAGCGTGCGATCCCCTGCGAACTTTCCCTCGAGTCAATCATGGGATGCGGCGTAGGCATCTGCTATGGATGCATGGTGGAGCTGAACAATGCCGACGGCGAAAAGGAGAGCATCCTGCTCTGCCGGGAAGGGCCGGTCATCGATGGAAGCCGCTTCACGTCATAGGGCCTTTGAAGAATTGCGAATATTCGCGTAGTTTATGTTTTATAAAAAAATCATGTCCTTTTCATCAGAACAGGCATGAGCACGGGAGTCTCTGGCTACCAGAACAATCAAGAGAGTCTCCGCTTGTCTCGAACCGAAAACCCCTGCATATCACCATGGCAAAAGGCTTAAACAAAGTGATGCTCATCGGCCACCTCGGCAACGATCCTGAACGCCGGGAAACCGCATCCGGACAGACCGTCGTCAATTTCACCGTTGCGACCAGTGAAGGCTTCAAGGACAGCAGCGGCAACCTCCAGGAGCGTACCGAATGGCACCGCATCGTCGTCTGGGGCAAACTTGCAGACATCTGCAGCCAATACCTGAAAAAAGGTCGTCAGGTTTATATCGAAGGCCGTCTCCAGACCCGCTCCTGGGACGACAGCAAAACCGGTGAAAAAAAATATACGACGGAGATCGTATGCAGCGACATGCAGATGCTCGGCTCCGGCAAGGATTCCGGTGGCATGGGTGAACAGTCTTATGGCGGCCAGGAGCGCCAGTCGTTCGCCAAACCGTCAAGGCCTGAACCTGCCTCCGGGGATTTCGGGGACAGGAGTTCGACCGGCAGCGTGCAGGAGATCGAAAAGGATGACCTGCCCTTCTGAGCAATAATGCCCGCTGATATATCATCATGTCCGACCTGAAAAAACAGATCGCATCAGGCCGCATAGCCCCGGTCTATTTTTTCCAGGGCCCGGAAAGCTGGCTCAAGGAAGAGATCGAAGCGCAACTGAAGGCGGCTCTTTTTCCATCCGAAAACGAAGCCGCCCTCAACACGCTCGTCATGTACGGCCCGGACGTCACGCTCGGAGAGATCGTATCGGCCGCGTCGGAGTATCCGATGTTCACCGAAAAAAAGCTGCTGATCGTCCGCCAGTTCGACAAGCTGAAAAAAGGCGGGACCAAAGATCAGCTTCAGAGCCAGGAAGAGTCGCTGGCCCGTTACCTTTCGAACCCTGCCTCGTTCGCCGTACTGGTGCTCGATGCCGACGAGATCGAGAAAAAGGAGATCGAAAAATCCCCATATAAATACCTGAAGCCTTTCCGTCAGGACTTTCCGGCCATCAAGCACCCTGACATCTTCGCCGCCGAAAGAGCAAAGGAGGCCGGTTGGGATTTCGAACCGGAAGCGCTCAAAGCCTTCTCCAGCTATATCGAACCTTCGTCGAGGCAGATCTGCCAGGAGCTGGAAAAGCTGACGCTCTTCGCCTCGGACAAGCGACCCGAGAAACGCTTCACCCTCGACGACGTTTGCGACTGTGTCGGCATTTCACGTAAATACAATGTTTTCGAACTCGAAAAGGCGCTCGTAGGCAAAAACCTCCGCCTATGCAGCGGCATCGCCCTGATGATCATGGATCAGGAGGGCCAGAAAGAGGGACTGATGAACATCGTGCGTTACCTGACGACCTTTTACGTACGAATCTGGAAACTGCAGGCGCCAGGCGCGCAGCAGAAAACGCTGCAGGAGACTGCCGCCATGCTCGGCATGTACGGACGCCAGGAGTTTTTTGCAAAGAATTATATCGGATACGCCAGGCTCTTCAGCTCCTCTGAAACCGAAAAGGCAATTCTCGCCCTCAGGGAAGCCGACGCCGCACTCAAGGGAATCGTAACCGCCTCCGACGAAAAATTCACCCTGCTCCGTTTGATGCAGCAGCTATTGGGGTGAACGCGGAGGTGGGAGGAGAGGAAGAAAGAATGTAAGAATGGACGTTATGGACGGAATGGACTTGATGGACGTTATGGACAGGTCGGCGTGAACTCATTTGAATTTCTTTCTTCTCTTTGTCCATTCCGTCCATAACGTCCATAACGTCCATCAAGTCCATTCTTACATTCCGTCCCCTTTCTTCCTACAGCCACCCTTTTCGCTGATACCATTGCAGCGTCGTCACTACTCCTTCGGCAAGCGTCGTCCTGGCTACGAAGCCCAGTTCCCGTTCGGCTTTTTCAGGGCAGCAGACCCAGTAATCCTGCACCAGCTCACTGGCTTTATCCCGGTTGATCAGCGCCGGGCGGCCTGTCAGGCCTGCAGCCGCGCCGATAACCGTGCCGAGGCCGAACACAAGCGGCTCCGGGAGGCTGATGCGTAAAAGACGACCGAATCCGAGCACAGGCCGGGCGGCGGCGATAACCTCGTCCCATCCATAGGGTCGCGGAGCGGTAAGGAAAAAGGTGCCCCCGGCAGCCGATTCGGAACGCAGGGCAAGCAGCATTCCCTCGATCAGGTCGTCGACGTGGATCATGCTGAAGCGCTGTCGTTTTGTGGAACCCGCCGAAACCAGGTATCCTTTCTTCATCATTCTGAACACCTCGAGAATATCCCGGTCTCCCGGCCCGTATACTGCCGGTGGACGGATGATGGTGACCGGCACGTTTCGGGCATGGCGCAATGCGGCCTCCTCTCCGAGCAGCTTGCTGCGTCCGTAAGCGCTGACTGGATTCGGCTGGTCCGACTCCCTGACGCCCGGATAAGAAGATGACGCAGGGCCGGCAGCAGCAAGGGAAGAGACAAGCAGAAAGCGCTCGAGATGCGGATTGTATTTCCTGACCGCTTCAAGGAGGTTTTCAACGGGCAAAACATTTCCGTCGAAAAAACCGACTTCATCTACTGCTTTGGTAACGCCTGCAAGATGGATGATCGCACTGATTCCAGAGACTGCCCTGCCGAGAGCGTCCGGATCCCGATAACCTGCCCGGAACTCTTCGACGCCGGCCTGACGCGACGAAGAAACCGATTGACCGCTTTCAGGCCTGATCAGGACTCTGACCCTGCCCCCCTGTTTCACAAGCGCCTCGACCGTCCTCGATCCGATAAAGCCGGTCGATCCCGTAACCAGAATCACTCCACTCATAAAATCCGTACTCCGATTGTATTTCCTTACATCACCTGCCGTTCTGCGGCTTTTCGAATCCTGTATGGCCCCGGCCATTAAGCCTACCGTATAAAAAACGAATGTCTGTATATCAAAAAAAGGAAAATTTTAATACATTTCTGTTTCATAGCTGAATCCGCAAACCCGTTGAAGCTGCGCTGATCTGGAATTACCGGAGGGAACCATTGCAAACTCAAGTGCTCAGCGAGAACATAGAAGTAAATCCGCAACCTGTGGAAAAAACGAAAGATATTTTCAAAAAGTGTGTTGACTTCACTCTTGCCGACGAAGTCAAGGCACAGGGCCTGTACCCGTTTTTTCACCCCATTGATGAAACCGAAGGACCGGTTGTTTCTTTCGGCGGTAAAATGCTGGTAATGGCAGGCTCGAACAACTATCTCGGACTCACGGCTGATCCGAGGGTAAAACAGGCGTCGATCGACGCCATAAAACGATACGGCACAAGTTGTTCCGGATCGCGTTACATGACCGGAACGGTCAAGCTTCATATCGAACTCGAGGAAAAACTCGCAGACTTTTTCGAAAAAGAGCGTTGCCTGCTTTTCAGCACCGGTTACCAGACCGGCCAGGGCATCATACCGACGATCGTACAACGCGGGGAGTATATAGTTTCCGACCGTGACAACCATGCCAGTCTTGTGGCCGCATCGATCATGGCGCAAGGATCCGGCGCAAACCTGGTACGCTACAACCATAACAACATGGCCGACCTGGAGCGTGTGCTCCAGAAAATCCCTGAATCTGCCGGCAGACTGATCGTCTCTGATGGCGTCTTTTCGGTATCGGGCGAAATAGTCGACCTTCCCGGCCTTGTAGCCCTGGCAAAAAAATACGGTGCTCGCATCCTTATCGACGACGCACATGCCGTAGGCGTCATCGGCCGCAACGGAAGGGGAACCCCCTCCGAATTCGGACTCGTCGACGACGTCGACATGATCATGGGCACCTTCTCCAAAACGTTCGGATCGCTCGGCGGCTATGTCGTCGGTGATCGTTCTGTGATCAACTATATCAAGCACAACGCGGCTTCGCTTATCTTCAGCGCGTCTCCGACTCCCGCAAGCGTGGCCGCCGTACTGGCTTCGCTCGAAATCATCAAGGAGCAGCCGCAGCTGACTGAGCGCTTGATCGCAAACACCGAATATGTACGTCAGGGACTGCTGAAAGCGGGCTTCACCCTCATGCCGTCCCGCACAGCGATTGTCACCGTGCTTATCGCAGATCAGACGCAAACCCTCGTTTTCTGGAAAAAACTGTTTGATGCAGGCGTCTACGTCAATGCTTTCATCCGTCCAGGCGTCATGCCCGGCCACGAAGCGCTCAGGACAAGTTTCATGGCGACCCACGAAAAAGAGCACCTCGACAAAGTAATCATGGAGTTTGAAACCATCGGACGAGAACTGGGCATTATATAAGCCTTTCGTCATCATATATATACACGGTCCCGCATACTCTGCGGGACTTTTTTTTCACCAATGGCAAATGCATGTCAAATCATTACTTGCACTTTCTTTTTATTTACCATAGATTTACAACATGCAGCAATGCAGTTGAATGATGCACACCTACATACATACCGATGGCCACCCGCCTGTGCCCATGAGCAGCAAGGGAATGGCAGCAGAGCATTGCTGCCGTTTGTTGGATTTTTTTTCTCTCGCTAAAGCACACTCATCACAACACAAACAACACAACACCACAACCATGGAACAGCAACAAGCAAAGGGATCTTTCCTGATGCGGCTTGTCCTGTCTGTGTCTTTCCTATCAGCTTCGCTGGTCCCGCTGACGACGTATGGCGCGGACAACGGCGTGCTGAAAGGACGCGTCACTGACAAGACAGACGGTGAAGGCGTCGTGGGGGCCTCGGTAGTCATACCGGGAACCACCATCGGAACAGCCACTGACATCAACGGCAACTTCGTGATCAAAAACGTTCCTGCCAAACAGCAGAAAATTTCGGTCTCGATCGTCGGATACGCTCCGGCAACCCAGATTGTGAACGTCGGTGATGGCCAGACCGCCACGGTGAACTTCTCCCTCGGCCAGACAACCATCATGGCCTCGGAAGTGGTCGTCGGCGCCAGCCTTTACAAGCAGGACAGACTCTCAGTGCCCGTAACCGCGAATGTAGTCTCCAGGGAAAAAATCCATCAGGAACCCAACCCTTCTCTCGATCAGGTTATTGAGGAAGTTCCCGGTGTAACCATCAACCGTTCATCCGGCTTCAGCGCATCAACGGTTCAGATCCGCGGATCCAATACATTCCAGGGTGGTGGTATCGGAACACGCGTCAACGCATTCTATGATGGTTTCCCGATCAATACCCCTGAAACCGGCGGTATTGTATGGACTAACGTCAGCATGAATGCTGCAGACCGCGTAGAGGTCGTCAAAGGAGCAGCTTCGACCCTTTACGGATCAGGAGCGATGGGTGGTGTCGTCAATGTGTATGGCAGCCTGCCTGACAAGTTCGAGGTGAAAGCCGGTGTAAGCGGCGGGTTCTATGATGCGCCACCTTCGAGTGACGTTAGCGATTACCGCAAAGACTACACCCCCTGGTTCTGGAACTCCTATGTCGGCGTAGGAAACAAGGAAGGGAATGTCAACTACAGCCTTCTTTATACGCACGGCGACAACGACGGCTACAGGAGAAACTCGCAGACGCTCCTCAACGACGTCAAGCTGAAGCTTCGTTACAATATCGACTCAAGACAATACCTTCAGCTGACTTCATTCTACAGCGAGACCAAAGCAGGTTATGTAAGCACCTGGCCTTATGTAATTTCGTTCACTCCTCCGTCGACGATCACCTACACTCCCCACCCGGAGAAGGCCTATGACCTCGCAGACCCTGTTTACAATGACGATACCGTAGACAGAAAAGACGCTCTTTTCGGCCTGAATTATGTCAATCTGTTGAGCGACAAGCTCAGCCTCGACGCGAGGGTCTACTACACCTACAATCAGTACCGGATCGACTACAACCCGACCAGTACCGCCCAGTTGTTCCCGGCTACTCCAGGACCACTCTTAGGATTCATCTCCAACAGGGATCCCGGCGAATTCAACGAGAACAAGACCAACAGGTACGGCGCCGGCGTGAAACTTGACTGGCGTCTGAATGACTCTCACCGCCTGCTTTTCGGTGTAGACGGTAACCTGGTCGACCTTTCATCCACCCAATACGCCCCGACGGTTACGCCTGCGGGCGAGTTCGGCAGCGTCCAGGAAAGGAATGCGGCATTGTTCCTGCAGGACGAGTGGAAGGTGACCGACAAGCTGACCGCATTAGTGTCACTGCGTTACGACTGGAGCAGCGTTGATGCCAGCAACGTCAGCTATCTGGACTATTCCACGTTGGCTACGCTCCCGAAGACTGCTGCTATCGAGAACAAATCGGTCGATGCAATCAGTCCGCGTATCGCCCTCAATTACAAGGCGCAGGACGACCTGTCGTTCCGTGGATCATGGGGCAAGAGTTTCAGGGCACCTACGCTGGCCGAACGCTTTGTGCGTGACGCAGGCCTGTTCATGGGCAACCCGAACCCGGCCCTCGACAAGGAGACCATGACCGCTTATGAGCTGGGTATGTTCAAGCAGTTCAACGACAAGATCTCCCTGGATGTATCGGCATACCTCAACGAGTATGATAACCTGATCGAGTCTGCCAACATCAGCAGGACCTTTGCAAGACCGGTTGTTTTCCATTATGAAAACATCGCAAAGGCTCGCATCTGGGGTATCGAGACCAACCTGAACGTACGTCCGAACGATTCATGGAACTTCAATGTCGGCTATGCCTACATGAATGCGATCAACAAGAGCTATGTGAAAGGCGCAAACGCCACACTGGATGCAAATCCTGATCCGCAGTGGTTGACCTATCGCCCGGAACATACCGCATCAGTCAGCGCGACGTGGAATGCGACAAAGGATCTTGCCCTGACCGGCAACGGCAGGTATGTCAGCGAGTACAAGTCGGTCAACACGTACACCAACCCTACCGGGACCAATTACCCTGGAGGCTTCATTGTCATCAATGCCATCGCAAAGTACAAGCTGGACAAGAACATTACTTTCAGCCTGATTTGCAACAACATCGGCAATGTGCAATACGAAGAAGCCGAATGGTTCCGCGCACCTGGCCGCAGCTATATGGCCGGTGTCGATCTGAAGTACTGAGCGATTCGTTCAACGAATCAAACTGGATTCACTTCAAGTCGCTGCCTGTGAATGGCAGTACATGAAAGAAAAAGGGCTACCTGAAAAGGCGGCCCTTTTTCTTTTACGCCGGAAATCATATCTGCCGCTTATACCCAGTCCCGGCAAGCCTCAAAACAGGTGCTTCAGACAAGCCATTTGACAGATGAATATGCTGGCCCTGGGTTCATTTTCGGCGAATGCTGAAGATCCGTTCCAACCCGGCTTCTTTTCAAAGCGATTATTGCGTAAGTTTAAATTTATGTTCTAAAAAACCCCCTATCCATAATACCATTATGGGATTGTTCATGAAGTCCAAGCTCCTGTTCAGGCAGTTGACCGGCCAGGAACTCAGAAACAGTGTCGAGTTGGTCTGTAAAACCGAGAGCATCGGCGGCTGGACTTTCTCACCGCTTGGTCTGGATCGTTCGAGTGTGGTGTTCTCCCTCGGGGTAGCCGATGATATCCGGTTCGACCTGGGAATAATCGACCGGTGCTCATGTGATGTCCATGCCTTCGATCCTACTCCAAGATGGATTGACTGGATCAAGACCCAGCATACTCCTC
>Ga0326729_1000311_pt1 | contig 11808 bp, 9 predicted proteins | sample MHFSIPfraction_2_FD_207744 | JGI IMG/M metagenome (GOLD analysis project Ga0326729, IMG submission 207744) | Lab enriched peat soil microbial communities from Michigan Hollow, Ithaca, NY, United States - MHF6AY SIP fraction | ecosystem: Environmental > Terrestrial > Soil > Wetlands > Peat...
CTTCACCCCCTTCGGCGGCCCGGTCGAGCCCGAGGTGTAGAGGAGCACCGCCGGCTCGTCCCGGCGGCAGGCGACCGGATCGGCCACCTCCGTCTGCTCGTCCATCGCGCGCCAGAACTCGGTGTCTCCCGGCGCGACCGCGCCGCCCCCGGCGACCGTGATGACCGTCACGCCGGCCGGCACGGGCTCGGGCAGGCGCGCGCGATGCTCCCGGTGCGTGACCAGCACCCGGGCCCCGCTGTGGCGGACCCGGAACTCCACCGCATCCGGGCCGAACCCGGTGAAGATCGGCACGTAGACCGCGCCGGCCTTCCACGTGCCGATCATCGCGATCAGCATCTCGGGGACGCGGGGCAGGAAGCCGGCGACCCGGTCGCCCCGACCCACCCCGTGCGCCCGCAACAGGCTCGCGAAGCGGCCGGTCAGCTCGCCGAGCTCGTCGAACGAGTAGACGCGGGCCTCTCCGTGCTTGCCGAGCCATCGGAGCGCGGGGCGTCCCCCGCCCGCGTGGCGATCCACGCCCGTGTGGCGGTCAATGATGGTCCGGCCGAGGTTCACCGGCTCGCCCGCGGCCCAGCCGAGGGCCCGGGCGCTCTCCTCCCATCGAAAGGCGCGGCACGCGTCGCGATAGGTCGGCCGGTTCGTCATGCGGGGCCGAGCATACCCCATGTGTGCCCCCCTTGCGGAAGGCCCGGCCGCCGGGATACACCAGACTCCGTCGGCATCCCCACCCTCAGGAGAGCGAGCATGACCGAGACCGCGACGACCGAGAAGCTGCTCCTTCAGAAGGACGGCCCCATCGGCTGGATCACCTTCAACCAGCCGGAGAAGCGCAACGCGGTGAGCCAGGAGATGTGGCAGGCGATGCCCGAGTACGTGGCCGACCTGGCCTCCGACCCCGCCATCCGCGTGGTGATCCTCCGCGGGGCGGGCGAGGCCGCCTTCGTGGCCGGCGCCGACATCTCCCAGTTCAAGGATCGGCGGCGCAACGCGGCGGACGAGGAGGAGTACCGCCGGATCTCGGGCGCGGGCTCCGAGTCGCTGACCCGGCTCGGCAAGCCGCTGGTGGCCATGATCCACGGCTTCTGCATCGGGGGCGGCGTGTCCATCGCCATCACCTGCGACCTGCGCATCGCGGCCGACGACGCCCGCTTTGGCATCCCGGCGGCCCGCCTGGGGCTGGGCTACCACTACAAGGGGATGGAGAAGCTGATGTCGCTGATCGGGCCGGCCTACACCAAGGAGCTGTTCTTCACCGCCCGCACCGACTTCTCCGCCCAGGACGCGCTCCGCATGGGCCTGGTGAACCAGGTGGTGCCGAAGGCCGACCTGGAGCGCTTCACCCGCGACTACGCGCTCACCATGTCGCGCAACGCGCCGCTCACGCTGCGCTCGGCGAAGGCCAGCGTGGAGCAGCTGCTGCGCCCGGACGCCCAGCGCGACTACGCGCTGCTCGACAAGCTCATCAAGGACTGCTTCGACAGCCAGGACTACCAGGAGGGCGTGAAGGCCTTCTCCGAGAAGCGCCGCCCGCAGTTCCAGGGGCGCTGAGGTAGGACGGCGCGCCCGCGCTCACCGCGTCCGGCGCGCCAGCATCTCCGCGATCAGGGCGTTGACCTCGTCGGCCGCCTCGTAGTTCACCCAGTGCCCGGCGCCGTCGATCACCCGCATCTCGAAGCGAGGATCGGCGGCCGCCAGCACCCGGCGGCTTTCCTCCAGGTGGTGGCTCGTGAAGGCATCGCGCGCGCCCCAGATGCCGGCCAGGTGGGCGCGCACGTCGGGCAGCGCGCGGAGCAGCACGTCGGACACCGGGATCGTGCCCGACCTGAAGCGCGCGCGCCGCACGTTGTCGATCTGGAGCGTCACCGAGAGCTCGTCGGCGCTCTCGGGCCGGGCGAGCATCAGGGTGCGCAGGTTCTCGCGGTGCACGCGCCGGATGGCCTCGGGCGCCATCGCCGGCTCGAGCCGGAGCAGCACGCGCGGGGCCGCCGGCTCGAGCCCGAGCCCGCCGGGGCCCAGCAGCACGAGCGTCCGCACCCGCGCGCCGAGCCGCGCGGCCACGAGACCGCCGATGATGGCGCCGAACGAGAAGCCGGCCAGGTCGAAGGCGGCCGGCGGCGGCAGCATCCGGTCGATGCCGGCCGCGACCAGCTCGGCCAGGCCCTCGGCGGTGTGCGGCTCGGGCGGCGCGTCCGACTCGCCGTAGCCCGGCATGTCGGGGGCCAGCACCCGGAACCGATCCGCGAGCGGGAGCACGTTGCGGATCCAGTGCGTCCAGGAGCCGCTCGCTCCGTGGAGCAGCACGAGCGGCGGCCCCGCGCCCCAGGCGCGCCACGCCATGACGCCGCTCGCCACCGGCGTGACGAGACGCGCGCCCGCGGACTCGATCCGCTCAACGTGGGCCTGGGGCTCCTCCATTCGCCGACTCCCGCTCTCCTTTCGAGACGACGATCAGCGCGGCCGCCGCCTCGCACACGACGCACAGCCCGAGCGCGACCGAGTACGAGCCCCACCAGTCTCGCGCCCATCCCAGCAGGGCCGGGCCGAACGCGAAGGTGAACTGGTTGATCGCCACGATCAGGCTCACGACCCGCCGGAAGTGCGCCTTCGGATACTCCACCTGCACGATCAGGCTGGGAAACGTCGTCATGTTGCCCACCCCGAGACCGAAGAGCGCGCAGCCGGCGTAGAGCACCGGCACCGACGGCCACCGGATCATCGCAAAGACCGCGAGGGCCTGGACGGCAAAGTTGCCGGAGGAGGCGAGGCGCCGGTCCACCCGATCGATGAAGGCCCCGGTCCCGAACCGGCCGACGATCGCGGCGAGGGTCGTCAGGCTCACCGTCAGCGCCGCGGCCTCGCGGCCGATCCGCGGGCTCAGATAGGCCACCTGATGGGTCAGGAAGCCGACCTGCGCGAGCAGCCCCAGCGCGAAGGCGGCCGAGATCGTCCAGAAGCGCCGCGTGCGGACGAGGTCGGCGCGCCGGATCGTCTCCGGCGCCGGGCCTCGGACCGGCGCGCCGATCGACGCGCTCCCGCCGGGCCGGGCATCCCCGTCCGGCCCGAGGCCCAGCGCTTCCGGCCCACGATGCATGTAGAGCGCCACGAGCGGGACCAGGAGCGCGACCATGACGCCCGCGATCACGAGGGCGGCCGCGGGAAAGCCGACGGCGGGGATGAGCGCGGTCCAGAGCGGGACGAGGAGCACGCCGCCACAGGTCGCGCCGTTCATGGCCATGCTGACCGCGAGCCCCCGTTTCCTCTCGAACCACGGGGCGACGATGGCATTGATTCCGGCCCCGCTCATGCCGGCCCACCCGACCGCCATCACGGCCAGGCCCAGGCAGAGGTGCCACGGCCGGATGGCCGAGGCGACCACCAGGACCCCGGCCGCGAGGGAGCCGATCGTGACGATCAGGACCCGGCGCGGCCCGAAGCGGTCGAACGCGTCCCCGACGAACGTGATCATGGTGGCGCTGAGCACGTAGTACCCGGTGATCGCCATCGAGATGAGCGAGACCGGCCATCCCGATCGGTCGTGCAGGACCACCAGGTACACGCCCATGCCGTAGAAGCCGATGCCGAACGCGAAGGTCGCGATCAGGAACGCGACGATGACGATCTTCCACCCCACGAACATGGCGGATGCCCCCTCGACGGCCTCTGAGATGCGGTCGGCGGCAGTATGCTGGCGTGAGCGCCCGCGGGCTGGTCGCTTTCGGACGTGGTCGTCGCGACCCCGTGGCCACGTCGCCACGATCGAGGCACACTGGGGCGGTGATGATGCTCGACCGCGCCGCCTGTGATCGCGCCCGCATCGCGCGCGACGTCCGGTTCGACGGGCGCTTCTTCAGTGGCGTCCTGACCACCCGGATCTACTGCCGGCCGATCTGCCCCGTGCTGCCGGCGCGGTCCCGGAACGTCGTCTTCTTCCCCACCGCCGCCGCGGCGGAGCGCTCGGGGTTCCGGCCCTGCCTCCGGTGTCGACCCGAGGCCGCGCCGGGCAGCCCGGCGTGGCGGGGCACCGCGGCCACGGTGTCACGGGCGCTTCGCCTCATCGAGCAGGGCGCCCTCGACGAAGGGAGCGTCGCGGATCTCGCCGCCGTCCTCGGCATCGGCCCGCGCCACCTGGCGCGGCTCTTTCTCGAGCACGTGGGCGCCTCTCCCAGCGCCGCCGCCCGCACGCGGCGGGTCCAGCTCGCGAAGACGCTGCTGAGCGAGACCCGGCTGTCGATCCCCGACGTGGCGTTCGCGGCCGGCTTCCGGAGCATCCGGCGCTTCAATGCCGTCTTCCGGGAGACCTACCGGCGCCCGCCCTCCGCCATCCGGCGCCTCGCTCCCGAAGGCGAGATCGATGGCGGGGCGATCACCCTCCGGCTCGCGTTCCGGCCACCCCTGGGCTGGCGCAATCTCGCGCGCTTCCTCGACGCCGAGCGCACCGCCGGCGTCGAGGAGGTGACCCTCCACGGGTACCGCCGGACCGTCGTCGTCGACGGCCGGGCGGGCGTCATCTCGGTCCGCCCGGTGCCGGGCCTGAGCCAGATCGAGCTCGGCGTATGGCTGCCGGACTGCCGGCCGCTGCGCGAGGTGATCGAGCGGGTCTCGCGCATGCTCGACCTGACCGCCGACCCGGAGGGCATCGCCCGGCAGCTGGCGTCGGACGGAGCGCTCGCGTCGCTGCGGGGTCGGCTGCGGAGCGTGCGCGTGCCCGGCGCCTGGGACGGGTTCGAGATCGCGGTCCACCGGACGATCCGCCGGGACGTCGGACGGGCCGCGGTGGCGGGCGTCATGGAGCGGCTCGCCAGGGTTCACGGTCGACCGCTGGAGCCCCGGCCGCCGCGCGGTCCCCACCTGCTCTTTCCGGAGGCCGGAACGCTCGCGCGTTTCCCACGAGCCGATCCGGAGCTTTCGAGGACGGGGGCGCGGAACCTTCGACGGCTCGCCGAGGCGACCGCCGCGGGCGCGATCCAGTTCCAGACCGCCCCGTTCGAGCGGCTCGTCCTCCAGCTCACCGAGCAGGCCGGCTTCGACACTCCCACCGCGCACTGGATCGCGATGCGCAGCCTGACGGAGCCGGACGCGGCTCCCTTCGGCCTCGAGTCTCCTTCCCGGTCGCCCGGACACGGGGTCCCGCGCGCACGGGATCACCAGCGCTGGAGACCCTGGCGGTCCTATGTCGCGGTCTGCCGGGCCGGCGCGACGTGACGCTCAGGCGCGGGGCGTCCCGATGAGCGCGGCCCAGTCCACCGACTGCTGGTACGCCGCGGCCGCCTGGATCAGCGTGTCCTCGCGGAAGTAGGGCGCCACCAGCATCAGCCCCACCGGCAGCCCGCCGATCTTCGCGCACGGCACGCTGATGGCCGGGTGCCCGGTGTAGTTGAACGGGCACGTGTTGGCGATCACCGGCCCCAGGTCGAGGCTCCGCTTGCCTCCGAGCATCGTCAGCTCCATCGCGTCCTCGTGGTCGCGCGGCTCCTGCCAGCGCGGCGCGGTCATCGGGATGGTCGGCATCGCGAGCACGTCGACGCCCGCGAAGACCCGATCGTACTGGGCCACGAAGGTGGGCCGCACGTTCTGGGCCTTCGCGTAGAGGCGCCCGCCGTAGTTGCGCTGGAGGTAGTAGCCCTGCAGGAGGTTCAGCTTGAGGTTCGGCGAGAACTCGCGCGCGTGGCTCTGCTTGAGGCGCCCGAAGATCGAGATGAGCGAGGACGGGTAGTGGGTCTTGGCCCCGGTCCCGCCGAAGTGGGTGTCGTACATCCGCTTGCCGCCCTCGAGGTAGATCGGCAGCAGGGCGGGCAGCGCCTTGGTGTGGAGCGGCACCGACACCCGCTCCACGCGGGCGCCCGCCCGCTCGAGCGTGCGCACCGCCTCCATGACCGCCTCGTCCACCGCGGGGTCGCCGCCCGGAACGCCGAAGCCCTCGTCGAGCAGGCCGACGCGCAGCCCCTTCACCCCGCGCGCGAGCGCGGCGGGATAGGGCGGCAGGCTCGCGGGCACGTCGCCCTGGCGCGGGTCGAGGCCGTCGCGCCCGGCCATGACCTGGAGCGACACCGCGATGTCCTCCACCGTGCGCGCCATCGGCCCCACGTAGTCGATCGTCGGCTCGAGCCCGAACACGCCGGAGTGCGGGACCAGGCCGTGGGTCGGCATGAGCCCGACGACGCCGCACCACGCGGCGGGGAGGCGGATCGAGCCGCCCTGATCGCCGCCGAGCGCGATATCGACCATCCCGCCCGCCACCGCCGCGCCCGACCCCGACGACGAGCCGCCGGTGACGTGATCGTGCCGGTGCGGGTTGAGCGGGCGGCCGTAGTCCCCCACCCCGGACAGCCCGGGGCCGCCCCACGAGAACTCCTCCATCTTGAGCTTGCCCACGATGGTGGCGCCGGCGTCGAGGAGGCGCGTGACCACGGTGGCGTCGAAGTCCGGCACGTAGCCGTCCATCATGTGCGAGCTGAACGTCATCGCCACCCCGGCGAGCGCGATGTGGTCCTTCAGCGCCACCGTCTTGCCGTGGAGCGGGCCGCTCGCCGCGCCCGGCACGCGGCAGCGCGTGATGAACGCGCCCAGCGGGTCATCGGCCGCGGACGGCCGGCGGCCCGGGTCGCGATCGGTGAAGCGCAGCGGCGGGCGCCGCTCCTCCACGCGCATCTCGTCGAAGGCCTCGAGCGACGCGATGGTGTCCATCATGCGCGCCTGGATCATGCGCGCCTCCATCGGGGTCAGGTCGAAGCCCAGGGCACGGCCGTACTCCATCACCTCGTCGACGTCCGGTCGCCTCAGCATGGCTCGGCTCCTCCGATCGGGATAGGGCGTTGCGGCTGCATGATGCCATGGACTATAGTGGGCCGGGCCCGCGGTGTGGCGTGCTCTCGTCGCGAGCAGCCGCCGACACCGATCGGGCCAGTGGACTTTCTGGAGAGCGATGGTCACCGTGAGCGCTGAGACGTCCGTATCGTCCCCGCTGGACGAGACCTGGACGGCGCTCGGCCGGCGAAATACGTACTTCTACTTCCCCGGCGTCACCCCCGCGACCACCAAGGGCGGCCCGCTGACCCACGCGCTCGACCTGCCCATCGTGGACCGGCAGGAGCAGGCCGCCACGCTGTCGGTGGGGCGGGCGGGCAAGAACGGCCGGCGCGAGCGTCGCTTCGCCCTGCGCGGCCCGCTCGTCACGGTCGCGGGGCGCTGGCAGCTCGAGCCGGGCGACGCGGGGGTCCGGGTGCGCCTGACCCTCGACTACGAGATCGCGCCCGACCTCAAGACCCTGGCGGTGAACACGCTGCGCAGCCGGAGCCCGCTGCCGATCCGCACCGACGCGGACGCGATCCTGAGCCGGGCGGTCGACGAGTTCCTCGAGACGCGCTTCGCCGAGCAGGCGGCCGCCTATTGCGAGCTCGTGCGCGCGCATCTGAGTGGCCAGCCGACATGATCGTCTACGTGCTCCAGCGCCTGCTCGGCCTGGTCCCGGTGCTCTTCGGCATCACGGTGGTGATCTTCCTCACCATGAAGCTCATCCCGGGCGACGTCGCGCGCGCGCTGCTGGGCCCGATGGCCAACGACCAGTCGCTCGCCCAGCTGCGCCACGCCCTGGGGCTCGACCAGGCCATCCACGTGCAGTACGCGAAGTGGCTCTGGCGGGCGCTCCACGGCGACCTCGGCCTCTCCCCGATCGTGCACAAGCCGGTGGTGGAGCTGCTGCTCCCCAAGTTCGGCAACACCCTGATCCTGGCCGGCGCGAGCTTCGTCCTGGCGGTGGTGGGCGGCGTCGCGGTGGGCGTGCTCGCGGCGTCGCGGCAGCAGACGGTGGTGGACCGCGCCGCGATGGGCGCCTCGCTGGTCATCGGCAACATGCCGCCCTTCTGGCTGGGCCTCGTGCTGATCGTGTTCTTCGCGATCAACCTGCGCTGGCTCCCGAGCCTCGGCATGTACTCCTCGCGCGGCCCCGGCGGCTTCGAGGACCTGCTCGCCCACCTGGTCATGCCGACCATCGCCACCGCGGCGGCGCCGGGCGCGATCATCGCGCGCATGACGCGCGCCTCGGTGCTCGAGATCCTCGGGCAGGACTACATCAAGGTCGCCCGCTCGAAGGGGCTCTCGGAGCGCGCGGTGCTGGGCCTGCACGCCCTGCGGGTGGCCTGGCCGCCCATCCTGACCATCTCGGGCCTGCAGCTCGGCTACCTGCTGGGCGGCGCGGTCTTCACCGAGGAGGTCTTCGGCTGGCCCGGCCTCGGGCGCCAGCTGGTCTCCTCGGTCATCGCGCGCGACGTGCAGGCGGTCCAGGGCGCCGCCCTCTTCATCGCGCTGTCGTTCGTGATGGTCAACCTGGTGGTGGACCTGCTGAACCTCTACCTCGACCCGCGCTCGCGGCCGGCCTGATCGTGGCGACCACCTCGACCGCGCTCACCGTGACGCAGACCGGGGCGCGCCCCCGCCTCCGGAGCGGCGCCCTCGCGCAGGCCGCGCGGGTGTTCGCGCGCGACCGGCAGGCGATGGTGGGGCTCCTGATCATCGCGATCGTCGGCGGCGCCGCCCTGGCCGCGCCGCTGATCAGCCCGTGGGACCCGCTCACCTCCGCGAGCGTCGAGCGGCTCTCGCCCATCGGCACGCCGGGTCACGTCCTCGGCACCGACGAGCAGGGGCGCGATATCCTGAGCCGTCTCATCTGGGGCGGGCGCGCCTCGCTGCTGGTGGGCATCCTGCCCACCGTGACCGCGGGCGTGGTGGCGCTCGGCCTCGGGCTGCTGGCCGGCTACCTGGGCGGCGCGGTCGACCACGTCATCATGCGCGCGCTCGACGTCTTCTTCGCGTTCCCGCTCGTGCTGCTCGCCATCGCGATCGTGGGCGTGATCGGCCCCGGCATGGGCAACCAGATGTTCGCGCTCGCGGTGGTCCTGGTGCCCTACAGTACCCGCGTGGTGCGCACCGCCACCCTGTCGGTCAAGCCGCTCGAGTTCGTCGAGGCGGCCCGCGCCCTCGGCGCGAGCGGCGGGCGCCTGATCGGCCGCCACCTGCTGCCGAACGTGCTGCCGCCGCTCCTGGTCTACACCAGCACCCTCGTCGGCATGATGATCGTGGCCTCGGCCGGGCTGAGCTTCCTGGGCCTGGGCGTGCAGCCGCCCACCCCGGACTGGGGCGTGATGGTGGGCAACGGCCGGCTCGTCCTCTATCGCGCCGCCCACGTCGCCACCATTCCGGGCATCGTCATCGTCGTGGCCGCGCTCGCGTTCAACTTCGTCGGAGACGGTCTGCGCGAGGCCCTCGACCCTCGCGCGCGCCGCTGAGTCCCCCCGGGTCGAGCCCAAGGAGAAGAGTCATGGACGCCGAGAAGATCAACCTGATGATGCGCATGCTGCCCGACGGCGTGAGCCGGCGGGACTTCCTCCGCACCGCCGCCGCCGGGGCGGCGGGCGCGGCGGGCACACTCGCCCTGCCCAAGCGCGGGCGCGCGCAGACACCGAAGAAGGGCGGCACGCTGGTCTACGGGATGGAGGGCCCGTCCGACATCCTGGACCCGCAGGCCACCGGCTGCTGGCTCACCTACCGGGTGACCTTCCAGATGTTCGAGGGTCTGCTCGCCGAGGACCTCACCCGCGCCGACGTCGCGATCCCCCGGGTCGTCCCCAAGCTCGCCGAGTCCTACACCACCGCCAAGGACGGCCTCTCGCGCACCTTCAAGCTGCGCAAGGGGGTCAAGTTCCACGACGGCACGCCGTTCAACGCGGCCGCCGCGGTCTTCTCCTGGGAGCGCATGTACAAGAAGGACGCCCCGCACTTCTACGCCCGGGCCAACAGCTACACCTCCTACGTCGTGGAGTACATCACCGGCGCGGAGGCGGTCGACGAGTACACGCTGAAGCTCACGTTCAGCAAGCCCTACTCGGAGTGGGAGCGCATGACGCTGCAGAGCTGGGGCGAGCCGATGATGGTGAGCCCGACCCAGGTCAAGAAGACCGGCAACGAGAAGTTCGCGGACGCCCCGGTCGGCACCGGGCCCTTCAAGTTCGTGGAGAACGTGCCGGGCGATCGCATCGTGCTCGAGCGCTTCAAGGACTACTGGGGCGCCGCGGCCAACGTGGACAAGCTGGTCTTCCGCCGCCTCGACGACCCGGCGGCGCGGGTGGCCGCGCTCCGCACCGGCGAGGTGGACTTCATCCTGGCGCCCCCGCCCGACGAGGTGGAGGCGCTGCGCAAGGACAAGTACCAGGTGCTGCAGTCCAACGCCCCCCACATCTGGTACTGGCACCTGAACATGAAGGACGACAAGTTCAAGGACGTGCGGGTGCGCAAGGCGCTCCAGATGTCGGTCGACAAGGACAAGATGTGCAAGGAGCTGCTCCGCGGCACCGCGAAGCCGGCGTGGAGCATGATCTCGCCCGCCACCGTCGCCTACGACCCGAAGTACAAGCCGTACTCCTACGACCCGGAGAAGGCCAAGGCCCTGCTCAAGGACGCGGGGCTCGGCTCGGGCTTCGAGACCACGTTCTGGACCTCGACGTCGGGCTCGGGCCAGATGATCCCGGTGGCGATGGCGGAGTGGATCCAGCGCGATCTCGCCAAGGTGGGCATCAAGGTGAAGCTCGAGACCTTCGACTGGATCACCTACCTCTCCAAGATGTTCCAGGGTCTGCGGCCGGGCCACGGGGCCTACCAGCTCTCGTGGGGCATGACCAGCAACTTCTGGATCGACATCGTGGCCCGCTCCACGCGCCAGCCCGACAAGGGCGTCAACGTGGGCTGGTACGCGAACCCGAAGGTGGACGGCCTCCTCGACACCGCGCGCGCCGAGCTCGACGAGAAGAAGCGCGCCGCGGTCTACAAGCAGATCGACCGGATCATCATGGAGGAGGACGCCTCGTTCTTCCCCATCTGCAACGACCTGAACCTGGTGGTGCTGAGCCCGAAGGTGAAGGGCTTCGTGAACCCCCCGGAGGAGTGGTTCCAGCTCTGGACCCCCTGGGTGGAAGCCTAGGCAGGCGGCTCGAAAAGGTCCATCTGCTTCGTTGACGCTCTCGGCTGCACGCTCGACGTACAGAGAGTACGCCTCGCGTGCAGCCGTCGGGCGTCGCCTCGCAGCCGGACCCCTTCCCGCCGCCGGGGGGCTACTGGGAGGAGGAGGTGTGGCGGACGGAGTGGGCCGCGTGCACCTGCCAGTTCTCGCCGTAGCGCGCGGCCAGCGCGGGGGAGTGGATGACCAGCAGGTTGTCGGCGCTCTCGCGGTCCGCCGCGACCGTGAAACCGGAGCTTCCGGTGACCACGACCTCGGCGTCGATGACCATCACGTTGCTGTTGGCGGGATGGGCACGGTCGATCAGCACCACCACGCCGTCGCGCGCGAGCGCGTCGGCCGATGATGGCCGCCCCTTGGCGTGCTTGCGGTCGAGGATGACCTCGACCTTGACGCCCCGGTGCCGGGCGTCGACCAGCGACTTCGTGATCTGGGGCGAGCTGAACGCGGCGGCCTGGACCAGCACGGAGTGGCCGGCCCGCCCGACCGCCTCCACCACCGCCTGCGCCGCTCCCCCGCCCGGCGAGAAGTAGACCGCCCAGGGGCGCGACTGCTCGGGCTCGACCACCCGCGGGCCCTGGGCCCGGACGGCCGTCACGGCGAGGGTCAGAACGAGGGTCATCGCGATCGCCAGATGCCTCATATCGACGATCATCGCACGGCTGGCAACCCACACTATCGAGGGCATTTTTTCCCCGGCCGGGCTATCTTTGAGGTAGTCATGAACTCGACTCTGTCGAGGCGCACCTTCCTCATCAGCGGCGTGGGCGCGGGAGCCGGCCTCCTCGCTCCGCGCTGGG
>Ga0326729_1000314_pt1 | contig 11778 bp, 15 predicted proteins | sample MHFSIPfraction_2_FD_207744 | JGI IMG/M metagenome (GOLD analysis project Ga0326729, IMG submission 207744) | Lab enriched peat soil microbial communities from Michigan Hollow, Ithaca, NY, United States - MHF6AY SIP fraction | ecosystem: Environmental > Terrestrial > Soil > Wetlands > Peat...
CGATCGGGTGATCAGCAGCAGCGTGACGTCGTCGCGGTCCATGACGCCCAGACCCTCCTGGGCGTAGTTGATTCGGAAGCCGAGGACCTTCTGGTAGTACGCCACCCCGGCGGCAACGTCGGCCAGGGGCAGCTCGGGCAGCAGCTGCTGGAGCTGGCGCAGCGGGTCCTTGAGCCGTCCGGCCTCCTGGAACGATTGGCCGAACCACAGGGTGTGCCCGTCGGGGTCCCGGATCTGGAACACCCGCATCTTGATCCAGTTGACCTTCTCGAGCTCCGAGGGCGTCCCGCCGTGGGCCAACACGGCGTCCCGCATCCGGGCGACGTCGTCGGTTTCGAAGAACAGAATCGCCGCTCCGCGCGGACGGGGCCGTCCGGTGCTGTCGCTGGCGCTCTCCCCTATGACGAACTCGATCCGTGCCGGACCCGACTCGACCGCCCGCTCCCGCGTCTGAAATCCGAGCACGTCGCGGTAGAACGCGATGCTGCGGTCGAGATCGGCGACGCTCAGGTGGCGGCTCACTGGGGCGACGATCTTCGGCTGGTGGGTCATCAGGGCCTCTCCGGCGAGAGCAACACGTCCAGCTCGGCGTAGCCGGATGGGACGGCGATGCCGTCTCTGGAAGCTCCGGCTGCGAGCAGGAGCCGGGCGGGCTCGGGGGTGCGACGCTCGGTCCAATACGAGTCCACGCACCCCTTCACGGCGAGCATCAAGGGCGTCCGTCCCTTGCCGTCGCTGGCATTCACCGGAGCGCCGCGCTCGATCAGCAGCTGCACGAGATCGGCCCGGAGTTTCCAGGCGGCCACGTGCAGCGCCGTGCTGTTGGGCGCGATATCGAAATAGCCGTCGCCCGCGTACAGCGCGGCGACCGGCACACCGAGGTCGAGGAGGTGGCGGACACCGGCCGTATTCCAGGTGCCCGTGAACTCGGCCAGCAGCGTGCTCCCATTCGCCAGGACGGCTTCGACGACCTTCGGCTCCCGAGCGGCGATCTCTCGGACCTGCGCCGCGTCGTCCCTGGCGCAGGCGGCGATCAGCCGGTCGGCGCCGTGCAGGGCGATCGGGATCCCGCGCCGCTCGAACGCCGCCAGCACGTCGCCCCGGCCGCGGCGCGCCGCCATCGCCACGCCCGAGACTCCCTTCTCACTCGTCGCGGGATCGGCGTGATGGTCGAGCAGCAGCTCGATGATCTCGAGACTGTTGTCGCGCGCGATGGCGTGATGGAGCGGGTGCCACCCTCTGCTGCGGTTGTAGTTGGGATCGGCCCCGCGCTCGAGCAGATACTTCGCCCCGTCGTAGTCGTGCCAGTCGTGCTTGCGCACCAGCATCAGGGCGAGGTCGTCCGGGGTGAGCTGCCCGGATTCCACCAGGACCTGCATCGCGCCGAGATCGTCCCCTTCCGGCGAGTGATAGACGGCTTCCTCGTCCCGGGGATCGGCACCGCGTTCGACCAACAGGCGCGTCAGCGCCGCGTGGTGGGCGACGCCCGCCGCGCCGTACAACGCCGTCTCGCGCTCGGGAAACTGGCCGGTGGTCCAGAAGCCGGTGTTGGGGTCCGCTCCGGCATGGAGCAGGGCCGTCGCGGCCCGCAGGAACGCATCCGAGCGCGACGGGTCGAGTCGCAGGTACTTCGAGAGGCAGAGGTAGTTGAGCGCGTCGCCGCCGTACGGAGGGCTCTTCGCCGTGACGTTGCCGGGATCCTCCGCGATGAACCGGCGCACCGCGGCGTCGTCACCGGTGATCGCCGCCGTATGAATGTCGGCGCTCGCCAGTTCGGGGTGCGCGGCGAGGATCGCCTCGGCGCGCTCCAGGGAACCGTGCCAGGTCGCGGCCCGGATGAAAGTCGTGCGCACGTCGTCGGCACTCATGGCCTCCGAACATGCGCACGGCCCGGCTACGGATCAATACGGGCGCGCCGAGCGGTCTGGGGGCGCCGCGAACGGTGCGATTCGTCCAGCGGGCGGAGCGCTACGCCTTCTGCACCCGGAAGTTCACCGTCCCGCTGTAATTCGTGAACACGACCTTGACGGTCCAGAGTCCGTGGAGCCCCTTGGTCATCCCGAACGTCCCGTTGGCGCTGAGCGACTGGGAGTACAGCTGGGCGCCGTTCGCGTCGGTGATCGTGAGGATCGCCGATCCCGCGGTGACGGTCGTCGCCTGGTTGACCGTGGCGCTGTCGCCGCTATTCGACCACGGATAGGTGTAGGTCCAGGTCACGTTCGTCACGCCCGTGGCCTGGAACTGGAAATCGTCCGCGATGTTGTTGATCTGCGGCTGAAACGGCGCCAGCGGGCCGGTGCTGTTACTGCAGGCCGCGGCCAGCGCGACGAACGCGAGCGCGGCGAAACCGGCGGCGTATCCCGCTCGAGGCATCGACATGACTGCTAGGCTCCGGGAGAAGAGGTCGACCCGCGAGGGGGCAAGGCCGGTGCCGCGTGCGCGGTGGTGGGGTAAGTGTGATGTCCGCAGTGCATTGCGATCTCGCGCGTGATCTCGCTCACGCAGGAAAACAGGCCTGGCTTCAGACAGGCCTGTACTGTTTCGAGTCAATCACGACGGATGGAGGTGCCTCAGGGAACGAACGTCGCGGACCCTGCGCCCTGCGGTGGCCCGCCCGGCGTGTCCACCCGGATCAGTGTGACCGTGTAGGTGGTGCCGGCAACGAGGGGCTGGACCATGTTGGCCGTCATCGCGGCGCCGGGCGGCGTCGATCCGTAGACGACCGGGGAAGCGAGCGAGTTCGTCTGGTTGACGCTGAACGTGCTCCACATGACGGCGCCTGGTCCCGGGAGGCCCACGATGATCTCCTCGACCGGGCACCCCGCATCCCAGCTGAAGGTTGGTGCGGTCCCGCTGCTCACCGAAACGGGGAGCAGCGTGCAGCCGCTGGCGACTCCGCTCAGGTGGTTATTCGCGCACGCCAGTGTGGCGGCGAGGAGGGCGACGCCCAGCACTGAAAGGACGGGAGCGCGCAGTGTGGTCATGACTCCATATACCCTCGCGGCGCCATCGGCGTCAGCCCGAGCCTAGGACCGGGGCACGGTATGGTCGGTGAGCACCGGCAGAAACGGCACCCAGGGGCCGACTTCCGCCAGGAACTGCTTGGCCATGACCCGGGCGACCTGGGCGACGTGGCCGAGGTCGTGCACCACCCAGGCGGCCAGCAGCTGCCGCAGCGTCACGGGCCCCAGGCTCGGATGCTCGCCCGGGAGATCGAGCTCCTTCGCGCCGAGCGTCCACGACTCGAGCAGTTTCAGATTGGCGTCGCGCAGGCGGGCGAATTCGTCGAGCAGGGAAGCGAGCGAGCGGCCTCTATTGCGCGTCCGATGGCGAAAGCGGTCGTAGGGCTCGAAGCGGAGGTTCGGTCCCCGGGCGAGGATGATGCGCGCCCGGGGGATCCAGTCGGTTTCCTCGCCGTCGATCAGATGTCCCACCACGTCGAAGGGGCTGAACGTCTCCGGCCCCTCGGTGCCCCGGATCAGGCGCTCGTCCAGGTTCGCGAGCAGTGCCTGGAGGGTGGCCGGGGTACGCCGCAGGACGCCGATCGAGACATCGAGGTCGAACGATGGGGAGGTCACGAGACGGCGTACCATCGGTGGTTGCCGGAGTTCCAGGCCCACTCTAGAATTTTCCCCATGCGAATCCTTCCCGTGGTAGCCATCGCGCTCGCGTTGCCGTGGATGCCCGCCCGGGCCCAGAACGAGGCGGCGTTGCGCCGGGCGTTCGAAGGGCAGTCGGTGGTGCTCAAGATCGATATGCCCGGCACCAGCTCCGGCGTCAATGTCTATCCGGGCCAGGACATGCCGGTGGATTTCCCCGACGTCGCCACGAAACTGAAGAAGTACGGGACAGCGATCCGCACCGGCGACGCGGTGATGATCACGAAGATCCGGGTGAAGGACGATCTGATCGAGTTCCAGCTGGGCGGGGGCGGGTACGGGACCTTCGGAGACGCGATGGGCGAGGGCGGCGGCGGGGCGACGGAGGTCGGAGAGACGCCGGCGGAAAAGGCGCTACGGGACTCCATCCGCCATGAGCCCAATTCCGGGACCAAGCGCCGCATGCAGCGTGACCTCGACGCGCTGCGCTCCACCCGGGAGCGCGAGAACTCGCAGGCCCGCTCGGCGGCGGCGCAGGCTGAGGAGATCCGGCAATCCAATCTGCGGGGACGCCGGATCGAGGGGGGCAGCCGGTTCAACGTCCGGTTTCGCGGCGGCGTCCCGCCCGAGGCGTTGACCCCGGACGGCCTGCGCCAGATGCTGAGCCGTTACGTGGACTTCGGGGGTGCGGCCGCCGCGCCGGCCACGGATGTGGCTGCGCCCGCCGGCGCCACGACGCTGCGCAAGGGACTGTTGCTGGACGAGGTCGAGCGCCTGCTCGGGCCGGCGGTCACCGCCACCGAGTCGGACGACTGCGCGCTGCACGTGATGACCCGGACGTACCGCAAGGACGGGCAGCGGACCACGGCGCGGTTCGTGTCGGGAGTGCTGGTGGAGTACACCATCACCCCCGAGTGAGCGCGCGGTCTTAGTCGCTGAAGCAGCCGTTCCCCGATCCGCAGGCGATCACGAATGCCAGAATCAGGGCACCGGTCCCGACGATCGCCGTGGTTCCCAGTCCCGAGCCGACCCGACCGCCGACGAACAGGCTGACGCGGGCGCCCCGGCCGGTCTCGAACGGGCGTGGTCGCAGGACCATGAGGTTCGTGGTCACGGCGGCGATATCGCCGAAGTTCACCGCGGCGAGTCCACTGAACCCCGGACCGGGACTGGTGCCGGTCAATACCAGCCCGGGGGCGAGGTCGAGGCTGGTCGACTCCGTCAGCCATACCCGCGCCCTCGGACGGATGCCCGCCGCAAACACCTCGTTCCCCGCCTGCGCGAACAGCGCCGCCCCGAACGCCCGCTTCGCACCGTGGCGCGCTGTCGCGTTGGGCCGGCAACACCGCGGGCGACAGGGTCGCTGCGAGAACGAGAACGGCGGTGCCGGGTCGGCGCATGGCGAGTCTCCGATTCGAGGTGTCTCGAAGATCGGGACCCGGTCTCAAGCCGACTTCAAGGCAGCCGGCGCAGCTCGACTTCCGACATGATGAACCCGAACGCCGGCCAGCCGCCGGAGCGCACGGAGCGCTGGAACCACTCGCGCGCCCGCGCCGTGTCCCCCCGCACCAGCAGCCAGTTGCCGACACCGTAGCTCAACGTCGCGATGTCGATGTCGCCGGTGTCGGCGGGGGTCAGCATCGAATCGAGGGCGATCTCCCCGCGGTACAGCCGCAGCCGCCGGCCGTAGGCATTGGTGATCGGCAAGGAGTCAGGGTGCCGGTCCAGCATCGCCCGGGCATCGGACGTCCGTCCCGCGCGCGACAGCGACATCCAGAGCCAGTCGGTGGATCCCGCCAGCTCGCCGCCGTCCGGCGCGCGCGGTTGGGCGCGGGCAAAAGCCTCCGCGGCGCCGGCGAAGTCGCCGCGCGCGAATCGCACGATGCCGAGGTGATACCAGATGCCGTAGATGGTGCTGTCGAGCTGGGCGCCGTGGGTGAGATCCGCGAACGCCCGGTCGAGCTCGCGCACCGACAGGTAGCGATGCCCCCGCCAGCGGTACAGGAGGGCGTTGTTCGGCTCGAGCGCCAATCCCCTGGTGAACGTCCGAATCGCTTCGCGGTACTGGCGCACGGCGGACTGGGCGAGCCCCAGCTGGAGGATCAACGCCACGTTGCGGCTGTCGGTGGCGAGGGCGCTCTCGGCGCGGGCGATGGCCCCCGTGTCCCGTTGCGCCCGGTATTCGACGCCCGCCGGCGAGCGATACTCGACCGCCTGTCCCGCCGCCGCCGTGGGCAGGGCGGTGCCGACGGCGAGCGCGAGACAACCCAGAGCCCATCGGTACGACATCGGCCACCTCCTCGAGTGACCCGCGGTTTCCTACTCCCGCCAGCGATGCACGCGGTCCAGCACGTCGTCGGCGCCGATCTCACGGCACAGCGCCGTCAGCTCGGCGCGTGGCGCGCCGCGCCAGCGCAGGTCGTCCGGGTCCTCCGCCAGCGGCACGTCGGTGCGCAGCGTGGCGAGCAGCCGATACAACGCGGCCTCCGAACGGTGCTGGCGCAGGCTCTGGGCCAACCCCGCGGCGCCGCGCACCGCCACCCCCCACTCAGTCTCGCCGTCCGGGATCGCCTCGAGATGCTCGTAGTGGGCCAGCACCGTCGCCGCGGAACGGGCGCCCCAGCGCGGCACGCCGGGGATGCCGTCGGCGTCGTCCCCGACCAGCGCCAGCCAGTCGGGAATCGAAGCGGGCGCGACGCCGAATTTCTCGAGCACGCCCGCCCGGTCGTACAGCCGCCGCCGGCTCCGGTCGAGGCAGACGACGCGGGAGGCGCGCACGCACTGCGCCAGGTCCTTGTCGGGGGAGCAGATCACGACCTGCTCCACATCGGGGATCGCGTCCGCCCGCGCCGCCGCCGTGGCCAGCGCATCGTCGGCCTCGAACTCCACCATCGACCACACGACGAGACCGAGGGCCCGCGCGGCACGCTCGGCGAGCGGGAATTGCGCCAGCAGCTCCTCCGGCACCCCCTCGCCCGTCTTGTATCCCGGGAACAGATCGTTGCGAAACGATTCAATGACGGTGTCGAAGGCGCAGGCGACGTGCGTCACCCCGTCCTCGCGCAGCAGCGACAGCAGCGAGCGCAGGAGTCCCACCGTCGCGCCGACGGCACGCCCGTCCGGTGCCACCGCTTCGGGCGCGCCGAAGTGCGCGCGGAACAGCTCGTAGGTGCCGTCGACCAGGTGAATGCGCATCGGCGCCCGATCAGGGCCGGTTGTCCTTCTGTCCCGGCCCAGGATCTCGCCCGCGTGCCAGCAGCCGCTCCGCGAAATCGACCCGCTCGTTGAGCTCGCCAAGCTCACGCCGCAGGGTTTCGACCTCGCCCCGCAGCTCCTGCACCTCCTCGGCCGCGCCGGACCCTCCGCCCTGGAGCCGGAGCTGCGCTTCCTCCAGGCGGAGGCGCGCCACCTTCTGGAGGCCGTTCATGACGATGGCCGCCATGGGAATCGCCAGGGCGATGATCGGAATGAAGAGTGCGAGGATTTGCTTGTCCATGTACGGCTCCTTCGAGTGGAGCTCGCCACGCCGTGTTTCGCTCACCCGTCCTGGAATTGAAGTTGGCGAAAGCGGCGTCGAGCACCAGTACCGAGGTTCAGGCGGCGTAGCGCAGCACGGCGATGAAGTGGCACGTCGTGCCGGCGAGCACGAAGAGGTGCCACACGAAGTGGCTGTAGCGCGTCCGTCCGGCGGTGAGGAACGCCACCCCCACCGTGTACGCCAGGCCGCCCGCGAGCAGCCAAAGCACGCCCCTGAAGGGCACATGGATCCACAAGGGCTTGATGGCGATCAGCATCAGCCACCCCATGCCGAGATAGACCCCGGTCGAGAGGCGTGGATGGCGGAATCTCGTGAGTGCCGTCAGCACGATCCCGAACGCCGCCAGCGTCCACACCAGGCCCAACAGCGTCCAGCCCCACGGGCCCCGCAGCGCCCCGAGCGTGAACGGCGTGTACGTCCCGGCGATGAGCAGGTACACCGCGCCGTGATCGAGGACGCGAAACACGCGCTTCGCCTTGTTGTTCGGCAGGGCGTGGTACAGCGTCGAGGCCGTGTACAGGAGCACGATCGTCGCCGCGAACACGCTCGCGCCGATGATGTCGAGCAGCCCGCCGTGCCGGATGGCGGCGCCGAGCAGCAACGGAATCGCCACGAGACTGACGACGAGCCCGACGCCATGACTGACGCTGTTGGCGATTTCCTCGCCGAGCGACTGGTTGGTCGCGCCCGGAGATGCCCGGTCAGGCACTCACATGCGCTCGTCGGCGGTCGGCCCGTAAATCGCGGGCACCGGTACGTCGAGCAGGCGGAGGTACACGGTGAGCTGACCGCGGTGATGGCTCAGGTGGCTGATGTGCTGCCGCACGACCGCGCCCCGGGGAGCGGTGAAGAGGACCCGCTCGCCGTGTTTCAGGGACCACGGCACGGCGAAATCCGCATCGCGCGAGGCCGCGAGCGCCGCACGCGCCTCGCGCACGTTCTTGTCGAAGCCGGCAAGCAGCGTATCCGTCTTCTCGAGGGTGTACCCGCCGGCCTGTGCCAGATCGAGCGCCGTCTGCCTGAGGGTGTTGCCGATCCACCCCGGCATCCACGAGACGAGCTGGGCGAGGTGGCCCAGCGGGAATGATTTGGGATGCGGCTTCCACTGGGCCTTGTCGCCGGGGACGCGCTCCAGCACGCGACGCGTCGCGGCCATCTCCTGATCGAACTCAGGCAGCAGGTCTGTACCGATGCTCATCAGATTCCCCTCAGTGAAGAGTCAAGGCGCGACGCCGTAACCCCGGGCCATTCCCGTTGCGGCGAGGACCATGAGGATCACGATCGCCGCTTGCAGGAAGCTGACGCGAGCCAGTCGGGGCGCCGCGGTCGTGTCCGGTTGGTGCCCGCGCGCGAGCTGGGTGCGCCAGCGGATCAGCGTGATCATGGGGTGGAGCTCGAGGAGGAGAATCGCGGCGAGCAGGCCCATCTTCGCCCAAAAGAGGTGGTTGTGGAGGTAGTAGGCGCTGCCCTTCTCGAAGCCGCCGAACGCCCGTACCAGTCCGGTTCCAATCCAGAGGATCGCGGCGATGCCCCACCAGGAGTCGGCGTACAACACGCGGCGCAGGCCGGCGGTGTCCAGCGGGCCGCGGAGCGCGCGTCCCCGGGTCCACACCGCGCCAAGGCCGATGCCAAGCGCCAGGAGGTGGAGTGCCGCGAGAATCCAGCGGATCATGACGGTGCCCTCCCTGCACGTAACCGCGGTATCCAGCGCGGCACGTGCGCCTTGTAGGTCCGATAGGCCTCGCCGAACCGCCGCTCCAGCCCCGGCTCTTCCAGCAGGACGAAGTACACCTGATTGATGACCAGGAACGTCGCGGCCCAGACGGCGACCGGCCGCGAGCCCCACAACAGTGCCTCGCCCACGAGCATCAGCAAGACACCGCTGATCATGGGATTGCGCACATACTGATATGGTCCGACCGCGACGAGGTTCCGGGTCGGGTCCCACGGCGCCAGCGTCCCTCGGCCGATGCGCGCGAACAGCCCGACGCTCCAGGCGAACAACGCGAAGCCGCACAGCAGCAGCGCCGCTCCCACGCCCACGCGGAACCACGGCAGAACGCCGCCACTCCCCAGCGCGATCATCGGGCCCGAGCGGCGCAGCAGCGTGTACGGCACGACGACGACCACCATGGTGGGCAACAGGAGAATCGACAGGAGATGGCGCAGCAGCATCACCATGGCCCCGGTCTCCGGGCGGAGCCTTGACACGGGGGCTTCACGAGAACGTAACGATGTGTGCAAGAGCGGATCATGCAAGACCTGCAGCTTGGCGTTGACTCGTTTCGGGAATGGACATGCAAATGGACCGCCCAGACGGCATCGCCGCCGAGCTCAATGTGACGCCGATGATCGACGTGCTGCTGGTTCTGGTGATCATCGCCATGATCCTGATGCAGCTGCGCACGATTCTGCCCGTGAATGTCCCGCCGGCGCGAGCGCTCCCGGGGCATGTCCAACAGCCGGCGATCGTGCTCTCGCTGGATGCCGGTGCCGGCTACGAGATCAACGGGATGAAGCTATCCGAGGCCCGACTCGGACCGCGCCTACGGGCACTCTATGCGAAGCGCACCGAAAAGATCCTGTTCGTTCGATCTGCCGGTGAGCGGCCATACCAGGACCTGATCCACGCCATGGATGTGGCCCGGTCGGCAGGAGTCGAGGTGATCGGGTACATGCCCTGACCGCGAGGGCCCGCTACCTGGTGATCCAGGCACGGCCCGTGGCCATGAGGACCACGAGCACGAGCCCGAACACGATGCGGTACCAGGCGAACACGTCGAACGTGCGGTGCGACACGAAGCGGACCAGCCACCGCACCACGACCAGCGCACTGACGAACGCCATGACGAAGCCGAGGGCGAACACCCCCGCGTCGGCGGCCGAGAGCAGATGCCGGTTCTCCCACAGCTCCAGTCCGGTAGCGGCGAACATCACGGGGATCGCGAGCAGAAACGAGAACTCGGCGGCGGCGGGCCGTGCGACGCCCGCCAGCAGCGCTCCCATGATCGTCGCTCCCGAGCGCGACACGCCGGGGATCAGCGAGCACAGCTGCGCGATGCCGATCCACAGCGCCGTCTGGTAGCCGATCTGCATCACCGTCTCGATGCGGGGGGCGGGGCGCCAATGCTCGATCGCGAGGATGGCGACACCGCCTGCGATCAGCGCTCCGATCACCACGGCGGGCGTGAACAGATGGGCCGTGATCCAATGGTGGGTGACGAGCCCTACGATCGCCGCCGGCAGGAACGCCACGAACAGCGCCAGCAGCAGGCGGCGCGGCTCGCCGAGAGCGAGGCCGCCGCGCGCCACGCGCCACAGCAGGGCGCGGTACAGCCAGACGACGGCGAGGATGGCGCCGAGCTGGATGATGATCTCGAACGCATCGGCGCGCGGGCCCACGAATCCCAGCGCGTGCCCCGCCAGGATCAGGTGGCCCGTGGAGGAGACGGGCAGGAACTCGGTGGCACCCTCGACCAGGCCGAGGATGATCGCGGTGATGACGTCGTGCATGCCGTGGCGAGCGCGGTTGAGGGTGGCGGAAGATAAACCGGTTCACTCTGTGGTGATCCTGGCGAGCAACCAGCGCCGCGGGTCGATGACCACCCGAGTCGGTTCGGAGGCGGACCAGAATCGGAAGTCTCGCGCGGGTACATCGAGCTGGATGCGCTCGACCCGCAGCCCCTGGGGGGACTCGATCCCGATCTCGAGGGGGATGTGATAGACGGCGCCGGCTTGTCGCAGCGACATGGCGATCCGGTATCCCCCGGAGTCCGTCGTGATGTCGGCGTGCCAGGCCAGCTCCGGCACGCCGCTACGCTCGAGCCACTCGCGGCGCCACCAGTCCAGCGACTGCCCCGTCCCCTCGGCGAGGAAGCGCCAGCGATCGAACAACAGCCGCACGCCCCGGTCGAATGCGCTGTCCCCCACCGCGAAGCGCAACAGGTGCATCACCCACGGCAGCCGGCCATGCACGAAGTTCTCGCCCTGGGGGCCGCGAGGCGTGGTGAGGGTCGGCTCGGCCGGCGTGCCCGCGATGCGGAGGTAGCCGCGGCGGTAGGCCTCGAAGTCCAGCGGGACCGGCAGGCCTCGCGCTTCATCGTAGAGCATTTCCGCGTAGTCGCCGAACCCCTCCGTCCATTGATAGCTGCCGGGACCGCGTCCCGCGATCGTGTAGAACCACCACAGGAGCGCCGTCTCGTGCGCATCATGCCCGGTCGTGCGGAGCTCCTCGGCGAGGTAGCGGGCGTCGTAGAGGACGCCGCCGGCGACGGCGCGCCGCGCGAAGATCCCGTCGACGGTGGCGAACGTGAACTGGTCGAATGCATACGGTCCAAAGCGGGACGCGTAAAACGCCAGGACGTCGGCACTGGTGCGGAAGATCCGGTCGGCGGAGGCGCGCGACGCCGGGTAGAGCAGGGTGCGCATTCTCCGTCCGGCGATCGTGCGCTCCGTCTCCTCCCAGCGGGAATCCGCGATGACGCTGGCAACGCGGATCGGCTCCGACGTCTCGTAGCGCTCCACGTGGAGGGCGCCGCGATCCGTAGCCTGGATGCGTCGCCCCGGCGCGAACACGCGGAACCCGCGGGGCACCTCGAGCTGCGTCACGACGATGGCCCAGTCGTCGAAGTCCGCGGGATA
>Ga0326729_1000317_pt1 | contig 11669 bp, 10 predicted proteins | sample MHFSIPfraction_2_FD_207744 | JGI IMG/M metagenome (GOLD analysis project Ga0326729, IMG submission 207744) | Lab enriched peat soil microbial communities from Michigan Hollow, Ithaca, NY, United States - MHF6AY SIP fraction | ecosystem: Environmental > Terrestrial > Soil > Wetlands > Peat...
GGCATCCGACCCGTACGCCTCCGCCGTCCACACCGAGTCGTAGCCCAGCCGCTCCGCGAGCTGCACGCGCGCCACCGGCAGGTCGAGGTGGGCGCCGGAGTACCCGATCGAGAGCCCGAGCTTCATGGGCCGCCTCAGCCTCGCGACGGCAGCGCCGCGACGAAGGTGCCGCTGATGAGGGTCTCGCCCTTCTGGTTGACGGCCAGGAGCTCACCCTCTACCAGCTTCTCGCCCCCCTGCTCGAGCTTGCGCGTCACCGTGCCCCGGCACACGACGTCGTCGCCCGGCCACGCCCGCGTCGAGAAGCGCACCTTGTAGCGGCGCACGTTGGGCCGCCCCGCGAACCCGGTGACCACCCGGCTCAGGATGCCCGCGTTGAGCATGCCCATCGCGAACACGGTGGGGTTGCCGGACGCCTCCGCGAAGGTCTGGTCGTGGTGGATCGGGTTGAAGTCGCCGGAGGCTCCGGCGTACTTCACGAAGTCGGTCCGCGTGAGCTTGTCGACGCGGACCTCGGGCAGGGGGTCACCGACCTTGACGTCCTCCCAGAAGCGCTTGGTCGCGGGCATGGCGATCTCCTCTCAGTCCTTGACGACCTGGCCGGTCTCGATCCCGACGGCGCGCGCGCGGGCCACCAGCGCGCCCTGCGCGTTGCGGTACTCCGTCTCCGTCACCGCGAAGGTCATGGAGCCGCCGCGCTTGCCCGGCTTCTCGTACACGTCGACGATCTTGCTGACCGCGGTCAGCACGTCGCCGGCGTGGATGGGGGCGAGGAACTCGAACTCCTGCTCGCCGTGCAGCACGCGCTTGAGGTCGAAGGGCAGGCGCGGCCGGCCCCGCCCGTCGTCCCAGTGGGCGACGGTCTGCAAGAAGGTCACCGGGGGCATGATGCCGCCGGCCTCTTTCGCCGCGTGGCCCTCGTCGTAGTACAGCGGATCATCGTCCTTGATGGCGCGCGCGAACTCCTGGATCTTGCCGCGCTCCACGTGCATGGTCACGGGCTCGCCCGTCCTGCCGATTGCGCTCTTGTCGACCGGCATCGCATCCTCCTTGGCGGTCGTGCCGCACCGCGCCCGCGAGTGTAGCAGGAGGGGCCGGGAGCAGGAAGGCTGGGCTTCAGGCGCCAGATCTCCCGGTCCGCGCTGGCGGTTGGCGGATGGCGGATGGCCGGGTGACCCCGAGCGGGCTCGGCCGCAAGCGCTGACCGGCGCGCCGGGTCGCGATGCCTCTGACTTGCGCGGGCGTGTGCCGCTCGCGGAGGCTGCCGTCCGGCGCCGACTTCCGCGCCTACGGCCGTGGGTTGAGGTGCGCGTAGACGGCGGTGGAGGGCGTCCCCGGAGCCGCTCGCGGCTTTTCCTCCAGCTCCCGATGAAGGCGCCTGATCGCCCAGGCGAGGAACCCGATCCCGGCGATACCGACCACGAGCATCGTCCAGTACTGCCGGGCGAGGAATCCGCTGCTCAGGAAGACGGCGCCGATGGCGAATGGAAGCTCGGCGAGGGCGAGGGCCAGAAAGTATGCCGGGAAGCCGTACTTCACGGAGCCGAGCACGTATCCGGGAATCTCCGAGGGGACTGCGAATTGAAACAGGAGGATCATCCAGAAGGGCGCATGCGCGGTCAGCCGGTCCCCGTAGTACTTGACTCGCCGAGCGCTGACGACCTGTCGGACCACTCGCGACCCCAGGAATCTCCCGATGGCATAGGCCATGGTGCCACCCAGCAGCCACCCCACCCAGAGCAGCGCCACGGTTGCCACTGGGCCCCACTGATGCGACGCAACCGGGACGACCACCACGCTCGAAAAGAAGGCGAGCATGGCGGAGAGGGCGGCGAGCATCACGAACGCAAAGACACCCCACCTCGGGTGCTGCTGAATGATGGCCCCGACCAGCTCGACGGCGGTCTGCGCCATGCCGTGCAGTCGCCCGGAGGCGGCGACCACCACCGCAGCGAGGAGCACGAGCGCCAATCCGACGAGCCGGTTCCGCCGGACCATCGGTGTGCCCGCCTCCTTGCTGCGCATGCGTTCTGAGCGCTGCAAGAGCTGCACCAGACGATTGCCCAGCAATAACAGGACGTCCGGAGATGAGTCGGTGAGAGGACTGGCACTGAGTGTCACGTCGCTCTCGTACGATGTCAGGCGCCGGACCCATGAGAACGAAGTCCACTGGGCGAGCCGAATCCGGGAGCGGGTGGGCGGACGTCAGGGATGAGGGCCCCAGGGGGCGGCGGTCAGCAGCTTCACCTCCTGGGAGGCGACCAGCGGGCGGAACTTGACCGCGAAGCCGTCGACGAAGTCCTTGTTGGCGAACACCGACGCCCAGTGCGCGCGACGGTCGGCATCGTCGGCGAACTTCCAGAGATGGACGAGCTGGTTGATCATGCCCGTGTCGGCCTGGAAGTAGCCGATCAGCTTCTTGTCCTGGCCGCCCTTCTGGAGCGCCGGATAGCCGAATTCGGTATAGAGCTTGACCGCCTCGCCCATCTTGCCGACGTGCAGCGTGTAGGTCCGCATCTCGTAGAGCGTCATGGTGGTCCTCCCGAAATCGTGGTCAAGCTGGTGGCAGGAGAGTAGTCTGGCCGCCGGGGAGCGGTCAAGGAAGCGAACACGCAGGACCCGGAGGAAGCCATGAAAGGGGTCGTGTTTCTCGGAGACCGGAAGCTCACGCTCAGGGACTTTCCCGATCCGACCCCGGGTCCCCGGGACGTGATCCTGGAGATCAAGGCCTCGGGCATGTGCGGTAGCGACCTGCACAACTATCGCGCCCCGGCCCAGCCGGGCGGGGCGGTGACCGGGGGCATCAAGCGGCAGGCCGGGGTGATCGCGGGCCACGAGCCCTGCGGCGTCGTCGCGGCGGTGGGCGCGGGCGTCACCGAGAAGGAGGCCCGCGTCGGTCAGCGCGTGATGGACCATCACTATGACGGCTGCGGCACCTGCAAGCACTGCCGGGCGGGCTGGACGCAGATGTGCCTCGAGGGCACGGTGGTCTATGGCTCGGGCGGGCACGGCGGACACGCCCGGTATATGAAGGTGCCGGTGTCGACGCTGGTGCCGCTACCGGACGCGCTGTCCTTCGTGACCGGCGCGGCGATCTCCTGCGGCACCGGCACCGCGTGGGGCGCGCTCCGGCGGCTCACCCTGCAGGGCGGCGAGACGGTCGCGATCTTCGGCCAGGGCCCGGTCGGCCTGTCGGCGACCCAGCTGGCCGTGGTCATGGGCGCCCGCGTCATCGCGGTCGACATCGCGCCCGAGCGCCGCAAGCTCGCCCAGCAGTTCGGCGCGCACGAGGTGATCGACCCCGGGGCGGGCGACGTGGTCGCGGCGATCCGCGGCCTGACGCACGGCGAGGGCGCGCACAAGACGCTGGACGCCTCCTCGGCCCCGGACGCGCGGGCGGCGGCGGTGCGCGCGGTACGCTCGTGGGGCACCGCCTGCTTCGTCGGCGAGCGTGGCCAGGTGACGCTCGACGTGAGCCCGGACCTTCTGCGCCGGCAGGTGACGCTCGTCGGCTCCTGGACGTTCTCCAAGCAGGGCCAGGCCGAGTGCGCCGAGTTCGTGGCCGACCGGCGCGTGGACGTGGAGCGCCTCTTCACGCACCGCTGGAAGCTCGAGCAGGCGGAGGAAGCCTACAAGCTCTTCGACACCCAGACGACGGGCAAGGCGGTCATCCTGCCGTCGTGACCGTGGAGCCCGCCTTCATCCAGGCGTGCACCACCGGCAGGACCTCCTTGGCGTAGAGGCGGAGCCCGGATTCGGCCAGGTCGAAGGGCGTGCCGCCGAAGCGGAACGACGTGGCCAGCTCGAACTCGCCCACGAGAGCCCGCCGCGCCTCGAGCGTGCGCAGGATCCGGTCGGGCGTGCCCCAGACCGCGGCCTCCATGAAGGCGGAGACGATCCCGTCCATGCCGATCTCCCGGGCCATCGCGATCTTCTGCGCGTAGGCGTCGTACCCCTTCACGGTGCTGAAGTGTGGGCCCAGCAGCTCGTAGTGGTAGAAGTTGCTCTCCACGAACTTCCCCATGTACTGGCGGGCCTTCTCCACGGCGCCGTCCATGGTGGGCGTGCACACGCAGAAGTCGGCCAGCAAGGGCGGCCCCGCCTCCTGGTGGTGCAGCTCGCGCACCAGATCGCGGTGCTTCTGGATGGCCGGCATGCGCATGGGCCAGGGGCGGTCGGCGAACATGACCATGTGCGCATTCAGCTTGGCGGCCGACACGACCGAGTCGTCGGAGGAGGCCACCGCGTACACGCGCCCGTCGAAGCTCCGTGTCGGGCGCGGCCGGATCTCGGTCCTCGGCTGGCGGTAGAAGGGTCCGTCGCCCTCCATGATGCCGGTGCGGAGGCCGCGCAGGATCATCTCCGCGGCCTCGTCGAACCGCCCCCTCGATTCGTCCATCGTGCCCCGGAAGGCCTCGAACTCCCGCCGGGCGAGGCCGCGACCCATGCCGAGGCGGAGGCGGCCTCGGCTCAGGTGGTCGAGGACGGACGCCTGCTCGGCGACGCGCAGGGGATCGTGCCAGGGCAGGATCACTGCGGCGGTGCCGAGGCCGACGTCCGGGCATTCGGCGGCCAGGTAGGACATGAGCTGGAGGTTGTCCGGGCAGAACGAGTAGTCGTTCCCGTGGTGCTCGACCGACCACAGGACGTCGAAGCCGAGGTCGGCGGCCAGTCGGGCGAGCCGCAGCTCCTCGTCCCAGGCCTGCTCGTCCGACACGTCGGTCCACCCGTAGGTGGCGAAGATCATCTGCAGGCCGACGTCCATCGCGTCCTCCCGGGGTGCGGCGCGGTCGCTGGCGGCAGGATCCGACGCGGCAAGCACCGCGATCGTTCTGCCGACCTGGCCGGCCCGGCTAGCGGTTATTGGGCGTGGCGGAGCGCGACGGTCTGGGCTGCTGCCTCGACTGAGTCACGAGGCCCGACGGCATGCCGGTCTGGTTCGCGCCGATCCTGGGCGCGAGCTGGGTCCCGGTCGTGCGGCCCGACGGTGTGCCGGGCGGGGTCTTGCCGGGCTTGCCGGCCGCCGTGGTGAATGCGCTGGTCAGCTTCCCGCCCGGCGCCATGGGGTTGGCGCTGGTCCCGACTCGCGGCGTCGTCGCCGGGCCCGCGGACCGGCTCGGCGGTGGCGTGGGCTTGCTGAACCCGCTCGCGCTGTTGAACGTCTGCACCCGGGGGCTCGGGGCGGGTCGCGGGGGATTGTCGCGCGGTCCGGCGAACCCGCTGGTTGCCCACGGGCTCAGGGCGGTGAACACGACGGCCGCACACGCCACAATGCCTCGGATCCCCATCGCAGCCTCCCCTGGTCGACGCGTTTCGTTTCGGGGATTAGGCGGTGCCGAGGCGCCCGTTGTCAAGCGGCGGCCGGCTATCTCTGGACGCCGGTTCCCTGCATGTCGCAGACCCCGAGGCTTATCCGCCACCAGCCGCCCCCGCGTGTGCACTGCTGCGCGGTGATGATCGTCGAATCGGCGGGGACAGAGGTAGTCGAGCTACACCCGGTCAGGCCGAAGAGTATCGCGGCTACTGCGGCGAGCCCTCGTATCATGGTCGCTCCTCCTGAGCGTCTCGGGACCTCAGTAGTATCGATCATCACCCCGGGCATTGCGGTTCGCAATGGCATGAGGCGACGAGCCGCATGCCGGGACGGCCCCTCCCCCCGTTTCTTGACGGAGCGGGCGGGCGAGGCTAGCCTGACGCCACTCCGATGACGTGCCTCCGATGCCGGACCGCGAATCCGCAAGAGGCGAAGTTCTGCCTGGAGTGCGGCGCGCCGCTCAAGGCCCGGTGCGAGGCCTGCGGCGCCCCGCTGCCCGCCGCGGCGAGATTCTGTCTCGAATGCGCGCATCCGGTCGGCGGCGCTCCCGCCGGCGGGCCGCGGTCCTACACGCCCCGGCACCTCGCGGAGAAGATCCTCACCTCGAGGGGCGCGCTCGAGGGCGAGCGCAAGCAGGTGACGGTGCTCTTCGCGGATACCAAGGACTCGATGGAGCTCATCGCCGACCGCGATCCGGAGGAGGCGCGCAAGCTGCTCGATCCCGTGCTCGAGCACATGATGGCGGCGGTCCACCGGTACGAGGGCACGGTGAACCACGTCATGGGCGACGGCATCATGGCCCTGTTCGGGGCCCCGCTGGCGCACGAGGATCACGCGGTGCGCGCCTGCTACGCGGCGCTCCAGATGCAGGAGGCGGTCAAGCGGTACGCGGAGGAGATCTTCCGCTCGCACGGGGCCCTGGTCCAGATCCGGGTCGGCCTCAACTCGGGAGAGGTGGTCGTCCGGGGCATCGGCTCCGACCTGCACATGGACTACATCGCGCTGGGCCAGACCACTCACCTGGCGGCGCGGATGGAGCAGCTCGCCGCCCCCGGCACCGTCCTCCTGGCTCCGACGACGCTGCAGCTCGCGGAGGGCTACGTCCAGGTCACGTCCCGGGGCCCGGTCGCGGTGCGGGGTGTCCCGGAGCCGGTCGAGGTCTACGAGATCGTCGGGCCGGGCGCGGCCCGATCGCGCCTGCACGCGGCGGCCGCCCGGGGCCTGACCCGCTTCGTCGGCCGCGCCCACGAGGTCGATGCGCTCCGCCAGGCCCTGGATCGGGCGCAGGCCGGGGCGGGGCAGGTCGTCGCGGTGGTCGGCGAGCCCGGGGTCGGCAAGTCGCGGCTCTACTGGGAGTTCACCCGCTCCCATCGGGTGCAGGGCTGGCGCATCCTGGAAGGCGGCTCCGTCTCCTACGGCCGGACCACGGCCTATCTCCCGGTCATCGATCTGCTCAAGGCCTACTTCCAGATCGAGGCGCGCGACGACACGCGAATGATCCGCGAGAAGGTGACCGGCAAGGTCCTCTCGCTCGACCGGGCCCTCGAGCCCGCTCTATCGCCACTGCTCGCCATGCTCGAAGTCCCGGTGGACGATGCGGCGTGGGCGCGGCTCGATCCCTCGCAGCGCCGGCAGCGGACGCTCGATTCGGTTACCCGCCTGCTGCTGCGGGAGAGCCAGGTCCAGCCGCTCCTGCTGCTGGTCGAGGATCTGCACTGGATCGACGCCGAGACCGAGGCGCTGCTGGAGAGCCTCGTCGAGGGCCTGCCGACCGCCAGGGTGCTCCTGCTGGTGAACTACCGGCCGGAGTACCGGCACGGCTGGGGGAACCGGAGCTACTACCGGCAGCTTCGCATCGACCCGCTGCCGGCGGAGAGCGCCGACGATCTGCTCACCAGCCTGCTGGGGACCGCCGCGAGCCTGGACGCGCTCAAGCGGACCCTCATCGCCCGTACCGCGGGCAACCCGCTGTTCCTCGAGGAGAGCGTGCAGGCCCTGGTGGAGACGAAGGTGCTGGTCGGGGAGCGCGGGGCGTACCGGCTGGCCCACGACGCCACCGCGATCCAGGTGCCGACGACGGTCCAGGCGATCCTCGCGGCCCGCATCGACCGGCTGTCGACCGAGGACAAGCGGCTCCTCCAGGCGGCCGCGGTCATCGGCACCGACGTGCCCTTCGCGCTCCTGCTCGCGGTGGCCGGGCAGGGCGAGGAGGATCTGCGCCGCGGGCTCGGTCACCTGCAGGCCGCCGACTTCCTCTACGAGACTCGCCTGTTCCCGGATCTCGAGTACACGTTCAAGCACGCGCTCACCCACGAGGTCACGTACGGCAGCCTGCTGCAGGAGCGGCGCCGGGACCTGCACGCCCGGCTCGTGGCCGCGATCGAGACGCTCCATCGCGACCGCCTCGGCGAGCAGATCGAGCGGCTCGCCCATCATGCCCTCCGGGGTGAGGTGTGGGAGAAGGCGGTGCCCTATCTCCGCCAGGCCGGGCTCAAGGCGGCCGGCCGCTCGGCGCTCCCCGAGGCGCGGGAGTGGCTCGAGCAGGCGCTGGAGGTGCTCGCGGCGCTGCCGGAGACCCCCTCCACCCAGGCGCAGGGCTTCGACATCCGTCTCGAGCTGCGCCCGCTCCTCGGCCAGCTCGGCGAGTACCGGCGGGTGATGGAGCGCCTGCGCGAGGCCGAGGCCATCGCCCTAGCCTTGAACGACGATCGCCGTCGGGGCCGGGTCTGCGCGGTGATGACCAACGCCCACTCGCAGCTCGGCGAGCTGGACGAGGCGCTGGCTTTCGGGACGCGGGCGCGGGCGATCGCCGCGCGCGGCGGGGACCTGAGTCTGCGGCTCCTGACCACGACCTACCTCGAGCAGGCCCACTACTTCCGCGGCGAGTACGAGCGGGCGGTGGAGCTGGCGACCGACAATCTCGCCACGCTGCCCGCCGGCTCGGACTACGAGGCCTTCGGGGCCGCCATGCCGCTCGCGATCTACGATCGCTACCTCCTGGTCAGGAGCCTCGCCCAGCTCGGCCGCTTCGCCGAGGCCACCCGGTACGAGGGCGAGGCGCTCCGGCTGGCCGAGCCCACGCGCCACGCCTACCCGGTCGGCATGGCCCACATGGCCGCGAGCTGGCTCCACCTCCTCGCGGGAGACTGGGCCCGCGCGCGCGCGCTGGTCGAGCACGCCATCGCGGCGTACCGGAGCGGGAACATCCTCCTCAATCTCCCGCACGCGGTGGCCTCGTCCGCCTGGGCCCTCGCGCAGGTCGGCGAGGTCGGCCCGGCTCGGAGTCGATTCGAGGAGGGCGAGCAGCTCCTGGCGCGGGAGGCAGCGAGAGGCATCGTCGGGATCCACGGGGAAGCGTGCCACGCCCTCGGCCGAGCCGCGCTGCTGCTCGGCCGCCTCGACGAGGCGCGCCGCCTGGGCGAGCGGGCGCTCTTCTATTCTCCCGCGCACCCCGGGTTCGCGGCCCACGCGCTCCACCTGCTCGGCGACGTCGCCGCCCATCCGGATCGGTTCGACGCCGCGCGCGGCGAGGCCCACCAGCGCAAGGCGCTCGCGCTCGCCGAGCGGTGCGCCATGCGGCCGCTCGTCGCCCACTGCCATCTCGGCCTCGGCCGGCTGAGCCGGCACACGGGCCGGGGCGAGCCGGCCCGGGAGCACCTGACCACCGCGGCGACGATGTATCGCGAGATGACCATGACGTACTGGTTGGAGACGGCGGCGGAGGAGATGAGGCAACTGGCGTGAGGTCGATCGAGCCCCGGCGGCCTCGGTGAGCGCGACCGGTCGCGTCGCGGTCGTCGTGGTCCACGGCATCGCCGATCAGCCGGCCGGACAGACGGTGCGCGAGCTCGCGCGGCTGCTGTGTCACGGCGGGGAAGACGAGCCGCGCTACGTGCAGGGCGAGATGCACGAGGTTCTCGTCCCGGTCGCGAAGCTCGAGCCCTCCGCTGCCGTGCCCGCGGCCGGGCCAAGGGCGGAACCGTCGAGGCGGCGGCCGGGAGCGCCGAGTGGCTTTTACCAGGCGCAGAAATCCGGGCCCGTCGGTAGCACCTCGGGAGCGGCCGCGCCGGATCTCGGCCTCGCGCTGAACGACTACCTGCTCGGGCGTCTCGAGCTCTCGGAGCGTGACTCCCTCTACGAGTCCACACGCGTCTCCCTGCGCCGGCGCGCGAACGATCGTCCGGTGGACCTCTTCGAGCTGTACTGGGCCGATCTCTCGCGACTGGGCGCGGGCGGATGGCGGGCGATCTCCGCGCTCTACCAGCTCTTCTTCCACTTGAGCACGCTCGCGGCCGACATCGTCGATCAGGTCTCGCTCGGCGTGGGCGGCGGCCTGGGTTGGAGAGTGCTGCAGCGCCTGCACGCGTGGCTCGCGTGGTTGATGAAGGGCCCGGCCGCGCTCGTGCAGCTGTCGATGCTCCTGCTGGTTCTGTTCGGGGCGGCGGGACTGGTGTCGCCCGGCCAGCAGGGGCACATGCTCGCCGCGCTGTTCGGGGTGGGCGCGATCGTGTTGACGGGGCTGGCCGTCCTGGGCTGGCTACGCGGGGTATCGCTGGCGGCGCGCTGGGCGGAGGTCCTGTTGCTGCTGGCGGCCGCCGTCGCGTGCGCCGGGGCGGCGGTGGCGGCCTCGAGGGCGGAGACCGAGGTGCCGGTGATGCACTTTGGAGCCAGCGCGCTGGCCATCGCCGTGCTGGGCGCCTGGCTGGTCGAGCGATACTCGAGGATCACGCCTGGCGTGCGCGTGCTCGGTCATCTCCTGGTCGCCGCGACGGTGATCGGGCTGTGCGTGGACGGGCGGGCCTTGCTGCCGGAGAGCAGTACGCAGGCCGAATGGATGCTGACCGCCACGTTGAACGTGGCCGAATACCTGCTCGCCGCGATGCTGCTGGTGTGGGGGGTCTTGGTGGCGGTGCAGGTGTCGGCGCTCGGGCTCGGGCTGTGGCTGGGCTGGGGTGCGGTCCCCGCGGCGAGGCGGTCGCTGGGTACGTCACGCCTCGCGGTCGTCGGCTCCACCGTGCTGTTCGGGGTGCTGAGCCTGGTGCTGTGGTCCGTGGTCGGCTACGTCGCCGGGCACGCGCTGTCGGATCTGTACTACCTGCCGGTGATCTTCAGCAGAGGGTATCGCACCGCCGATATCTTTCTCGACGACCGCATCGAGAATCTGGGCCGGTTCTTCACGCCGCTGGTGCTGGCGTTCGCCGGGCTCGCCTCGGCGACCCTGCTGGTGCTGGTGCCGTCGCTGCTGGAGGAGATCCATCCGACGAGGAACGTCGATGCGGCCGGGCGACGGCCCGAGGCGGCCGTCTGGTCGGCGAGGCTCGGCGGGTGGCTGGGGGGCGGGTCGAGGTGGCTGAACCGTGCGTTCACGGTCGTCGCAGGCCCCGGGGCGATCGTGGGCGGGGTGCTCTGCGTGGCGTTCGTGTACCGGCAGCTCGGCTTCGCGGGCGCGGGATGGGGGAGGTGGCTACTCGGCCGGCTGGACTATTTCGAAGGGGAGACCCTCGTCGCGGCGGGCAAGTGGCTGGCCGGGGGTGCCTGGACGATCGTGGCGCTCGGATCGCGATTCACGCAGACATTCGGCCGATTGCGGGTGGGGATCGACGCGGTGCTGGACATCGACAACTACTTCGGTGACCCGCCGAACCGCCAACCTCCACGGGCGCGCATCTACTCGCGCTATGCCTCGCTGCTCGGCTATGTGCGCGATCGGGGGTATGCCCGCATCGTCATCGTCTCGCACAGCCAGGGCACCGTGATCAGCGCCGATCTGCTGCGATACCTGCACGTGGCGCGACGCTTGGCCGGGATGGTCGGCGGCGTTCCGATCGCTCTGGTGACCGTGGGCTCGCCGTTGCGCGAGGTGTATGCGGAGCGCTTCCCGCTGCTGTATCGATGGGTGGGGTCGGGCCCGGCCGGATTCGCGACCGCGGAGCCCAGAGCGGCGGACATCGGCGCGGTCGAATGGGTGAACGCCTTCCGATCCGGAGACTATGTCGGCCGCTTCATGTGGACGCCACCGGCCGACGCGTATCGCGTGGCGGAGGTGAGGCCCGGAGGGCGGGTGGAGGCGGATCGTGCGGGCGATCGCACGCAATTCTGCCTGGGCGCCGGCGCGCATACGCACTACTTCAGCAACGATGCGGTGGCGCTGGCCGTCGAGATCGACCGGCTGATCGAGGGATAGCCGCCGAGACTAGCGCACCGCCGCGGCCCTCGGACTGGCCCGGCGGGCCGTGGTCGCCCGGGAGGCGGGAGCGATCGCGGCGAACAGGTAGCCCTCGAACCAGCTCGGAAACGCGCGGACCCATTCACGCCGTCCCTCCAGGACTAGGCCCGCGGCGAGCGCCTGCCTGAA
>Ga0326729_1000321_pt1 | contig 11564 bp, 9 predicted proteins | sample MHFSIPfraction_2_FD_207744 | JGI IMG/M metagenome (GOLD analysis project Ga0326729, IMG submission 207744) | Lab enriched peat soil microbial communities from Michigan Hollow, Ithaca, NY, United States - MHF6AY SIP fraction | ecosystem: Environmental > Terrestrial > Soil > Wetlands > Peat...
TTAATATAGTTTCTATGTGATTTTTTAACTGTTTATATTTTGATGTTTTACACCTCGATGCAATTTATTTGATGAAAAAAATTTTTGATTGAATAAAATTTTTTGTTAAATTTTTATTGTAGATGTTTAAGTGCGTTAAGTTTTTTGAGATTTGCGCCCCAAGCTGCATGGGCGCCCATCAGTACTTCTCTTTTACTCGAATCATACATTTTTAGCGCGAACTCGTTGTCGTGCAGTTGTACAAAGTAGTGATTTTGAGGATGGTTTTGATTGTCGATTATGTTGTTGAAATTTTATGAGCACATTTCAACATTTTTAATCCCGATGGGGCAGCTTCCCCGCCGTTTGCGGCGTTAAGTATGAAAACTTTGTCTTTAAGATAACCCACTGCTTGCGGTGGAGTTCTTCATTAAAAGTTTCTTAATAGTCTGGTTTCTGGATGTGTTTAGTGCTCGGTTTCTCTGATGTATGCTGAACGGTCTGGTGGGAGTAAATCTAAAGTAAGGTATTCAATGAGTATAGATCCATTGACTTTTATAGAACCTCACAGTTCATATAGTGTAGCAATTGAGTTGCTAACTGACTTTTGCAACTTGAATTGTATTTATTGTGGGCGTCATACTGATAATGTCGTTAAGCGTAAATTATCACCATTAGCTATTTCACACATTGTACGATTAATGTCTGAAGATCGACCAAAAAGTGTTAACATTGGTGGGAATGGAGAAATTACAATATTAGAAAATTGGATGCAGACGTGTGAGCAATTTCTTACCCTTGGTGAAGTTACTACTGGGACTAACCTAGCAAAAGTATTGACCGATGAGGAAGCTTCGATCTTAGCTCGCTTTGGTCATATATCGACTAGTATCGATACCGCAGACGCTAATCTTCTTAAGGAAATCAGAAAGCCAGTACAGCTTCGTAATATCGTATTTAATATAATAAAAATAAAAGAAGCGGCTCTCTCTCAAGGACGTAACATACCAAGTATGTCCATTTGCTGTGTGGTAAGCTCGAAAAACTATAAGGAATTGAGGCAGTTGATTGCACTGGCTTCAAGCATGGGTGTTAACAAAATACATTTTATTGACCTTTGCGAGCATGAACAGTCAAAAACACAAAGAGTTTTTCCTATTAGTCAGCTTGAAAAGGTCGCTCAATCAGAATTTGCTAAGGAGCTTGATGCGGCGTTTGATTTGGCAAAAAAAATAGGCGTCAAATATGGTATTGACCATCGACTATTAGCATTAAAAGAAAAAAATGATGCTGTAGAGAGTGGAATTATTTCGAAAAAAAATCAATCAGAGACCGTCCTATGTTTGCATCCTTGGAATTGGTTTTGGTTGAACTCTGACGAAAAATTGTCTATATGCTGTAAGAGTGTTGGTAAAACAGATGCTGACGTAACTAGCTTTGGCTCGATTCACGAAGTTATGAATAATGAACATTTTATGAATGTCCGTAAAATGCTTCTCTCAGGGAATCCACCAGAGAAGTGCCGTATGTGCAATTTGGCTAAGCCTTCTGATATCAGTCAGCTCAGGCAAGCTGTCAATAATAGAAAACGTAATAGTTGGCTTATGAGTAACATTGTTCCATATGCACGACATATACCATTTGCAAGAGCAATCGGTAGAAGGCTGTTAGGTGTCTCGTGATATGTAAATTCATTTTGGCTTACCATTTGTGTCTATGATAATCTGTTAAAAACCTTTTTTATCGCATTCAATTTATTTTTTCTCTCAATTCACCTCCATCCACAGTATTCACCATCCCGAACAACTCAATCAAATCTCCCACAGACAGCGCTTCCGCTCTCAGCTTGAGCGTTGCTTCGGGTACGGCGGAGGTGTCGTAGTATTCCTTCAGATTGTTCCAGAGCGTTTTGCGGCGTTGGTGGAAGGCTCGGCGGACGAAGAGCCGGAAGCCTTCGCTGTCCTCTACCGGATCGGCGGCTTTCGGCACCATGCGGATGACGGCGCTGTCTACCTCCGGGCGGGGTTTGAAGACGGCTCGGCCAACCTTGAAGAGATATTTTACATCGCAGAATGCCTGCATCTGCACGGCGAGGATGCCGTACTCTTTCGTGCCCGGCGCGGCGGCGATGCGTTGGGCGACTTCGTGCTGCATCATCAGCGTGGCTGACGAAATCAAATGCCGGTTGTCCAAAAGTCGGAACAGGATCGGGCTGGTGATGGAGTATGGGATATTGCCGAGCACGGCGAGTTTGCCGCCTGCGGCCAGCGGTTCGAGCGGCACCTTGAGGAAGTCGCCCTCGATCAGCTCGATCTGCGGATGCTCCTCCCGGATGAACTGCGCCAGTTCCCGGTCTTTTTCGATGGCCGTGAAGGCCGGTATCGTTTCGAGAATCGCCGTGGAGAGAGCACCGAAGCCGGGGCCGATTTCGAGCACCCGGTCGCCCGGCTGTATGCTCGATTCACGGACGATCTTCTTCGGAATGTTCCGGTCAAGCAGGAAGTTTTGGCCTAATTTTTTTTTTGCCGCTATATGCGTATGCTTATATTCAACTTTCATCATCGGCATGGGCTTTGTGTGCGCAACTCAATATCAATGGCGGGGTTAACCCCGGCAGACACTCAGGTCCTGCATAACTTTTTTCAAATTTAAGTTATTCTGTCATTAATGGGAGAGAAAATCACCAACGAACAGACCGCGAAGTACGCTTCACGGGGCAACAAGGCTACCCGCACCGGATTTGGCGAAGCGCTGCTCGAAGCTGGCCGCGAGAATCCGTCGGTTGTCGCTCTCTGCGCCGACCTGACCGGGTCGCTGAATATGAATCTCTTCCGTAAAGAGTTTCCGGAGCGATTCATTCAGACCGGCATCGCCGAGGCGAACATGATCTCCATGGCGGCGGGTCTTGCCACCACCGGCAAGATTCCCGTGGCGTCGAGCTTCGCCGTGTTCGCGACCGGACGCGTCTTCGACCAGATCCGCCAGTCGGTCTGCTACTCCAATCTCAACGTCAAAATCTGCGCTTCGCACGCCGGTCTCACCCTCGGCGAGGATGGCGCGACCCACCAGATTCTCGAAGATATCGGCATCATGCGCAGCCTGCCACGCATGACCATCGTCGTGCCGTGCGACTACAGCGAAACCATACGCGCCACCAAAGCGATCCTGGAATATGTCGGTCCGGTCTATCTCCGCTTCGGACGCCCGAACGTTCCGGACTTCACTCTGGATGAGGATGGGTTCGAGCTTGGCAAGTCCATCGAGCTGCATCCCGGCAAGGATGTGACGGTCATCGCTTGTGGCATCATGGTCTGGAAAGCGCTCGAAGCGGCCCGTATTCTTGAAAAAGAGGGGGTCGGGGTGCGCGTCATCAACATGCACACCATCAAACCGATCGACACGCTCGCTATCGTGCGCGCCGCCAACGACACCGGCGCAATCGTGACCGCCGAGGAGCACCAGATGTACACCGGACTCGGCGAGGCGGTGGCCAACGTCTGCGCCCGCAACATTCCCGTGCCCATCGAGATGGTGGCCGTCGAGGACACCTTCGGCGAATCGGGCAAGCCCGACGACCTGCTCAAGAAGTACAAGCTCACTACCGAGGATATTTTTGAGAAGATTTACCTGGCGCTGCGCAGGAAGAACTAAATCCTCAGAAATAAGTCTTATAGGACGTATAGGACTTATACGACCTATAAGATTTATGAGCACGACTTCCCGCTTATGAGCACGATTTCCCGGCCTTGAGCCAAAACCACAGGAGAAACACGATGGCGATGCCCAATTTCAGTGATATGATGAAGCAGCTCAAGGAGGCTGGCTCGAAGATGCAGGATATCCAGAAGCAGCTCGAAAAGCTTGTCTCGGAAGGCGAGGCTGGCGGCGGCATGGTCAAGGCGAAGGTCAATGGACGGCAGAAGCTGCTTGAACTCACCATCGATCCCGAGATCATGGATGATGTCGATATGGTGCAGGATCTGGTCGTAGCCGCCGTGAACAAGGCGCTCGAAGCCTCGGCGCAGCTCGCGCAGAACGAGATTCAGAAAGCAGCCGGCGGGATCATCAACCCGTCTGACCTGATGAAGCATTTCGGTCAGGGCGAGTAACCCATTTTTCATGCGTTATAGCTCAGGAGCCGTTGAGGCGCTCATCGAAGAGTTTGCAAAACTGCCCGGCATTGGCCGCAAAACCGCTCAGCGCCTCACCATGCATGTCTTGCAGGCGCGGCGCTCCGAGGTCGAGAAGCTGGCAAATGCTTTGATCGACGTCAAGGAGAAGGTGATCCGCTGTTCGGTCTGCCAGAACATTACCGATCTCGGCGCTGATCCATGTCATATTTGCACCTCCAACGGACGCGACCGTACAGTCATCTGCGTCGTCGAATCCCCCACCGAGGTGCTCGCCTTCGAGAAGACCGGCCACTACAAGGGACTCTACCACGTGCTCCACGGGGTGATTTCGCCGCTTGACGGCGTCGGCCCCGACGACATCAAGGTTCGCGAACTGCTCCTGCGCATCGGCAGCGGTCCCGATGAATCGGGAGTGGTGCGCGAGGTGGTGCTTGCGCTCAATCCCACTGTCGAGGGCGAAACCACATCGCTCTATATCAGCAAACTCCTCAAACCCCTCGGCATCAACCTCACCCGCCTCGCCAGAGGCATTCCTGTCGGCGCGGAGCTTGAATTCATCGACGAAGCAACGCTGTCACGAGCGATGGAGGGGCGTTCGGCCATCTGAGGTGCGGTTCGAGGCAAAAACAGATATTCAGTCACACACGCAGTAATGAACGGAGAGAAAAAAAAGGTTCTGATCATCGGTGGCGGCCTCGCCGGTCTCGCCGCCGCCAAGAAGCTCGTCGATCGCGGATTCCAAGTGAAGGTGCTCGAAAAGCGCCCCATCTTTGGCGGCAAGGTCTCCGCATGGAAAGACGAGGAGGGGGACTGGATCGAGTCCGGCACCCACTGCTTTTTCGGCGCGTACGGCGTGCTCTACGATCTCATGAAGGAGATCAAGAGCTACCACGCCGTGCTCTGGAAAGATCACCAGCTCACCTACACGCTCGAAGGGGGGAACAGTTTCACCTTCAACACATGGGACTTGCCAAGCCCGCTGCATCTCTTGCCCGCCATCGTCAAGAACGGATACTTCACCTTCGGCGAGATGGCCGCCTTCTCGAAGTCACTGATTCCGCTCGCGCTCCAGAAGGCCAACTACCCGCCGACGCAGGATCATCTGACCTTCGCCGAGTGGGCCGAACAGAAGCGGTTCGGCAAGCGGCTCATGGACAAGATGTTCCGCCCGATGGCGCTGGCGCTCAAGTTCATTCCGCCGGAGGAGATTTCCGCCAAGATCATCCTCGACGTCACCGAGACCTTCTACCGCATTCCCGATTCCTCGTGCATGGGCTTCCTGAAAGGCTCGCCGCAGGAGTACCTGCACCAGCCGCTCGTCGATTACTCCACGCAGAAAGGCGCACTGTTCCAGAATAACATCGCGGTGGAGGAATTGCTCTTCGACGGCACGCAGATTCGCGGCGTGCAGTTGCGCAACGGCGAGATTCTCGACGCGGACTACTACGTCGCGGCGCTGCCGATCCACAATCTCTGCAAGGCGCTGCCGTCGTCACTCAAGCAGCACGACCGCTTTTTCGGCAACCTCGACCGTCTGGAGGGCGTACCGGTCATCTCTGTACAGCTCTGGTACGATCGGGAAATTACGTCAATCGACAACGTACTTTTCAGCCCGGACGGCGTGATTCCTGTCTACGCGAACCTCACCCGCACCACGCCCGATTATCGCACGCTGCGCGGCGAGCGCTTCGAGGGCAAGACGCGCTTCGAGTTCTGCGTCGCCCCGGCCAGGGAGCTGATGGGGCTGACCAAAGAGGAGATCATCGCCCGGGTTGACCGCAGCGTTCGCGCCAACTTCCCGAAGGAGTCGCAGGGGGCGAAAATCCTGAAGTCCACGCTCGTCAAGATTCCCCGTTCGGTCTACGCGCCACTGCCCGGCATGGAAGAGTTCCGCCCGACGCAGAAGACGCCGGTCAGCAATCTTTTCATCGCGGGCGGCTTCTCGCAGCAGCTCTATTATGATTCGATGGGCGGCGCGGTGATGAGCGCCAATCTGGCGGTCGATGCGCTCGTTAAGGCAGCGTCCGGAAACGGGCATTGAGGCTCGAAAAATTTCGGGGAAACTTTTCAATAAAGTGTGAAAGTTGTTCTTTTTCTCGATGAAAATATTATCTTTGCTGACCTGATTGAATGACCTGCGGGTCATCAGGCCCTTGTAGCTCAGTGGATAGAGCAGCAGTTTCCGGAACTGAAGGTCGGCAGTTCGAATCTGTCCAAGGGCACGAGGTTACAAAGTTTTTCGGGGTGTGGCTCAGCTGGTAGAGTGCTGCGTTCGGGACGCAGAGGTCGTGGGTTCGAGTCCCGCCACCCCGACAGCGAAGGCGGTTTCAGCAAGTACTGAAGCCGCCTTTTTCTTTTGTGTTGCCGATCTGTTTTTGTCTGCTCTCAATATTTTTAAGCTATTTTTAATCAAATATTAAGAGCTTTTTTGAGATATTTTTCCTACAATGTATGCGGTAATGAATTAGGCAGGTATTTCGCTTAGTCGGCTATCTGTAATCTCGATCTCAATACATCATAGCATCACATTTTCGTGATTCGCGTAAGTTGAAACTCACTCTTCTGCCTTAGCGTACAAGCCTTGCAGGCTTTCATGACAAGGCGGTTTTTTTTGTGCCTGCGTATTCACGATTGTTAACGCCCTTACACAAGTCTATGTTGTGCCGGAGTTATGACATGGCGTGTAATGGGGGGGGGAAAGAGTGTACGGATTTAAATCGGCTGCGGAAATTTACAGACAACCAAGCCATTCTGGAGGCAAGATCATGAAGCGTATTGTTATTCAAGCCATATCGGCTTTTTGCGGTCTCGCCGGTCTGGCGGCGCTGTCCGGTTGCGCCACGGTGCAGCCCTGGGAAAAACAGAACCTGGCAAAACCGGAAATGACTTTTGAAGGTGACCGGCTCGATACAGGCTACACCGAGCACATCTACAGCAGCAAGGAGGCCTCCTCCGGCGGCGCTGGCGTAGGCGGCGGCGGCTGCGGTTGCAATTAACAAGGATAACCCTCAAAATCATCAGGATACAGCTATGAAAAAAGTTTCTCCAGTGAAAAACACCAGGGTTATCGGCGCGGCCCTCACGGCGGCCGCCATGCTCCTGCCCTCCGCCCGTCCGGCCATGGCCGATGCCGCTCCTGAAAAGAGCATCATCGCTTTCAAGTACCTCAATTACAAAGACTGGCAGCCGGATGGGGACAGGATGAACATTAAAGCCACTTCGATGCGGGTCATGACTCCCATCGCCGGAAAGTGGGCGCTCGATTTTACCGGCACCATCGATTCTGTCGGCGGAGCATCTCCTCATTGTTATACAGTGAGCGCTGCATCGGTCAATCACGATGTTCGCAAGGCTGGGGATTTGTCGGTGACTCGTTATTTGTCGTCAGGCACGCTGACCGCCGGGACGAGCTGGTCTGTCGAAAACGATTACTCGTCAAAAAGCGTCTCGCTTCAGGGCGGCCTTTCGACTCCAAGCAAAAACACAACGGTAACTCTCGGTGGTAGTTACACATCCGACAATATCAATCCGACCAACCACTCATACGGCTTCTACACAGAACATAAAAAGACCTATGCAATGATCGTGGGTCTTACCCAGATCATGTCCAAGAATGACATTGTTCAGTTCAATCTCGGTCGGAGTGTGGGGGTCGGCTATTTCAGCGATCCTTACAAGATAAATGACAAACGCCCCCGTCATCGCAACTACACGACGATCATGGGGCGCTGGAACCACTATTTCGAGCCAACCGAAGGGGTCTTGAAGCTTTCCTACCGCTATTACACGGATACGTATGGAATTAAGTCCCATACACTCGGCTCTGAATACATGCAGCCGCTTCCCAACGGATTTTCCGTTACTCCGTCTGTGAGGTACTATTCACAGTCAACGGCGAATTTCTATATACCTACCGATTCGCCTGACTCGATTACGCCTGATGTGGTATATACTACTTTTTCCGAAGACCAGCGTCTTTCAGCTTTCGGCGCGGTGACGCTTGGCTTGAAGGTATCGAAACATATTTCGGATGGCTGGCTCGTCGATGCGCGGTATGATCGCTACATGCAGCGTGGTGACTGGGGAATCAATGGCAAGGGCGATCCGGGGCTGGACAAGTTCGACGCCTCTTTCGTTCAGCTCGGCATTGCCAAGGAGTTCTGAGCTGAACCAGGCATTCCGAATCAGGATGGTGGACAATAGCATGGAGGATACGTAGCAATGTTCCGGTTCGGGTTCGAGGCGATGGGTTGCGGCTGCGAGGTGGTCGTTGCCGCAACCGGCAAGGCTGAAGCCGTTTCGGCGGCTGAAGCTGCCATTCGGGAAGTGTCGCGCATCGAAAGCAAATATTCGCGTTACCATCCGGAGAGCGTTGTTTCCGCGATCAACTCCCGGGCCGGGGCAGAGAGCTGCGAGTGCGACGATGAAACGATGAGCCTCTTGCTCCATGCCGCGGCTCTTCACGCTCAAAGCGGCGGCTTGTTCGACATCACGACAGGCGTGCTTCGAAAAGCGTGGGATTTGAAAAAAGCTGAATTGCCTTCGAGGGAAACGCTGAGCGCACTGCTTGAGCTGGTCGGTTGGGAGAAGGTCGAACTCGGCAAGGATGCAGTCCGGCTTCCGTTCGAAGGCATGGAGATCGATCTTGGTGGCATCGGAAAGGAGTATGCGGTGGATCGAGCGGCCAGATTTCTGTTTTCGTCGGGCGTCAGGCATGGATACGTCAATCTTGGCGGGGACATCATGGTTGTCGGTCCGATGCCGGATGGTAAACCCTGGACAATCGCAGTTCGTGATCCTGAAAATGCCGAGAAGCTCTTCGCTTCGGTGCCACTTCAGGGCGGCGGACTTGCCACAAGTGGAGATTACGGTCTGTTCTTCGAAAAGGATGGACAGCGGTATGGACATATTCTCGATCCGCGAACAGGGTATCCTGTCGATCACTGGCGCTCCGTCACGGTGATAGCGCCATCAGCCTCGCAGGCCGGGAGCATTTCAACGGCGGCCATGCTGCGGGTTGACGACGGTCTCGAATACCTTGAAGCGTCTGGTATGAGTTATCTGGCAGTTGACCGATATGGAAAGTTATATCAAAAGCAGTGACTCCCGGAAAAAATCCACAGAGTCATAAGATTGAAAAACCAGCAAATACGGAGTGTTTGAGACTCTTGTTTTATGCTACATGAAGTGCAACGTTCAGTGAGATCAAGTCAATGTTATACGGTTCCGTATATACTGGTTTTTCTTGCCGGATACCTCCTCATGAATGTAAGTGACCCATTCTATAACTGATAAAGCTGATCGCTTTCGTATACAGCGCTTTGGCTTTGATGGCTGGCTGATGGTGCTCGCCATGCATGATGGCTGGCTGCACGCTGCATCGGTTACGTAAATTCTGACCTGTAAAAAATAGAACTCTGTCAGCGAACCTTTCGATTCAATACGCAATATCTGCCAATAACGATCAACAAAAATAGCGAAGCGGAGAATCAATCATGGCAACGTATACCTACACAGGAACGGCGAATAACGATACCATAAGTTTCAACAATCTAACCGGCGGCAATAAACCAGGCTCCGGCAATATCTTCAATGTTGATGGCGCCCTCGGAACAGATACGTTTTATTTCGCTTCAGGCACGACCAGCTACCTGAGCAGCTTTCCAAGCACAAGGTTCACGATCAATCCTGTCGATCCGCTCACCAATACTATTGTCGTTACGGGAACGAGTTCAGGCGGTTCCACCTTTACTTTCAATTTTAAAAGCGTTGAAACGCTGCGATTTGCCGACAAGACGGTGACGCTGTCGTATGTGGCCAGCAACGCTCCTGTGTTTTCTTCGGGCACGACCGGCAGCGTTGCCGAAAATGCGCCGATAACCACGACGATCTATACCGCGGTAGCTGTCGATCCTCAAGGCACGGCGGTAACCTACTCGCTTTCCGGCACGGACGCTGCGCTCTTGAACATCAACGCCACATCGGGCGTGGTGACGCTGAAGAGTTCGGCGAACTACGAGGTGAAGACCAGCTACAGTTTCACCGTGACGGCAAGCGACGGCACCAATACCACCAACCAGGCGGTGGTGGTGAGCGTGACAAACCTGAACGATAACGCGCCGGTGTTCACTTCGGGCGGGAGTGGCTCGGTGGCTGAAAACGCGGCGATCACCACAGCGATTTATACGGCGACGGCGACGGATGCGGATAATCTCGCCGCGCTGACCTACTCGCTCTCCGGCACGGATGCGTCGCTTCTGAACATCAACGCTTCGACAGGCGTAGTGACGCTGAAGAGTTCGGCAGACTACGAAACGAAGACCAGCTACAGTTTCACGGTGACGGCGAGTGACGGCGCCAATACCACCAACCAGGCGGTGGTGGTGAGCGTGACGAACCTGAACGATAACGCGCCAGTATTCACTTCGGGAGCGACGGGTACGGTTGTCAACAATGATCCTGCCGGCACGACAGCCTATATCGCCACCGCTACCGATGCGGACAATCTCCTTGCGCTGAGTTATTCGCTGTCGGGCACGGATGCGGCATCTTTCAATATCAATACAACGACGGGCGCGGTGACGCTGAAGTCAGCCGCGAGCTATGCCGCGAAGCCGAGCTACAGCTTCAATGTGGTGGCAAGCGATGGCGCCAACACGACCACCAAAGCTGTCACGGTTGCCGTGCAGCCAACCAATAACTTTGCTCCGGTATTCAGCTCGGGCACGACCGGCAGCGTCGCTGAAAATGCGCCCATCACCACGACGATCTACACGGCGACGGCAACGGATGCCGACAGCAATCCGATAACCTATTCGCTTGCCGGTACGGATGCGTCGCTGTTGAATATCAACGCAACGACGGGCGTGGTGACGCTGAAGAGTTCGGCGAACTATGAAACGAAAACGAGCTACAGTTTCAGCGTGATTGCGAGCGATGGACTTGTGGCGCACAACACGACGCAAAATGTGGTGGTGAGCGTGACAAACGTGAACGACAACGCGCCGGTGTTCACCTCGGGCGCGACCGGTAGCGTGAACGAAAACGCGGTGATCACCACGCCGATCTACACGGCGACGGCGACGGACGCGGACAATCTCGGAGCACTGAGCTACTCGCTCTCCGGCACGGAGGCTTCGTTACTGAATATCAACAGCTCGACGGGCGTGGTGACGCTGAAGGCCTCGGCGAACTACGAGGCAAAGACCAGTTACAGCTTCACGGTGACGGCAAGTGATGGCGCCAATACCACCAACCAGGCGGTGGTGGCGAGCGTGGTGAACCTGAACGACAACGCGCCGGTGTTCACCTCGGGCACGACCGGCAGCGTCGCTGAAAACGCGGTGATCACCACGGCGATCTACACGGCGACGGCAACGGACGCGGACAACATGGGCGCTTTGAGCTACTCGCTCTCTGGTACGGATGCCTCGCTGCTGAACATCGACGCCG
>Ga0326729_1000323_pt1 | contig 11528 bp, 8 predicted proteins | sample MHFSIPfraction_2_FD_207744 | JGI IMG/M metagenome (GOLD analysis project Ga0326729, IMG submission 207744) | Lab enriched peat soil microbial communities from Michigan Hollow, Ithaca, NY, United States - MHF6AY SIP fraction | ecosystem: Environmental > Terrestrial > Soil > Wetlands > Peat...
CGTAGCGCCAATGCTTCGCCGTTCGATCGGCGATCCAGGTATTGCCGCTCCAGGCGTAGTGACCCGACAGGCTGGCCCCGCCGAGTGCCACGAGGTCGCGGCTTCCCACGATGACGTTGCCGGTGACGGTCGCGTGCATCCAGGGCTCGTCCATCTCGAGACCGACCTTGCCGCCGACGATGTAGTTGTCCCGCAGCACGATGTCCCGGTTGTTCTGCGGCGCGTATTTGCCGGTGCGGAGGTTGATCCCGTCCGGGCCGGCGTAGTACAGCATGTTCCCGATGCCGACCATCCCTTCGGTGGGCACGGGAGCGTTGAAGATGAGATTCTCACGGGCCGCGACCGCGGTCGAAATCGTCCCGTTCCCGAACGCGACGTTCCCTTCAACCCGGATGTTGCGCAGCACGGGGTTCTTCGGGCTCGCGTAGATCTGGATGCCGCGCGCGAGGTTGTTGAAGAACACGTTGTCGGCGATGAGCTTCGTCCCCGTCTCGTTATGGACGTAGGTGCCGTGATCGAAGTTCTCGTGGGTGCCGTTGTTGTACACGATGCAACCGTACAGCTCCGCATCCACAGCCGGCGTCCAGAAGCTCACGCCCTGTGTCCCCGCATCGTGGACCACGAGGTTGATGAACCGGCCGTGGTCGGTGTTGGCCTGAATGCCGTACGTGGTCGGCGTGGACTGCATCACCTCGAAGCCCCAGAAGGCCAGGTATGCGCCGTCGGCGCGCAGGGTCCCGTCGATGGTGGCGCGCTCCCCGGGCATCTGGCGGAACACGATCCACCGCTCAGGAGCGCCCTGCAGCGCGGTGCGAAACGTGCCGCGGTAGGTCCCGCCGCGGAGCCATACCGTATCTCCCGGGTGGATCCGCCCGTTCGCCCCGGCCAGCGCCGTGGCCAGATCCCACGGATGCTGGTCCGTGCCGGCCCCGGCGGCGTTGCCGGTCGGGGACACGACATGTCGGCCATCGGCCGCGGACGCCAGCCGATGCCGGTGGCTCGCGGCGCCCGTCGCAAACCCGGCGACGAGGAGCACGAAGGTCACGCCGGCGAGCCGCCCCGCCTTACGGCGCACTCGTCACCAGGAAGACATCGAAGTCCGGACCGGTCTTGGGAGCCTGCGCCGGTGCGGTGCGTCCGATCGGCCTCGGCGGCGAGACCCCGTTCATGGGGACCCCGATCGCCCCACCGCCATAGGTCCCCGATGCCACCGGCGTCCCGTAGACATTCTGAACGTTCCGGATCTCGTAGTGCGCACCCGACGCCAACACGGCGGACAGGTCGACGCTCACCGGATTCTGATGGGCGAAGTTGTAGACCACGACGAACGCCCGGCCTGGCTCGTACACGTTGGGGCGCACGAACACCTGCGTGGCGGCCGGTGGCGTAGCGGTCGCGACATCGCTGGCTCCCAGACCCGTCGCGGTCCTCCATGGATCGAACGCATAGGCCGTCCCATTCTGCTGCCACGCGGTCGCCCCCGGGTCCCGATAGTAGGTGTTGCCGGACCAGTCGTAGAGTCCCGGGTTCGGGCCTCCGGTCCGGACGACGTCGGTCGCCGTGCCGCCGACGAAGGTGTTGTTCCGGATCGTGGCGCTCGCCCACTGATACTGCATCTCGAGCCCCAGCGCGCCGCCGACCGCGTAATTGTCCTCGACGTCGATGGCCTTGTTGTAGAGGGCGCTGTCGGTGGGATCGTAGTTCCCGAGGCGCAGCTGCACGCCGTCGGTGCCTGGCGAGAAGTAGAGCAGGTTGTTCCGGGCCACGAGGCCCGTCATGACGGCCGGGGCGCTCATCAGCAGGTTCACCTGGCTCGAGCCCGTGGCGATCGTGCCGTTGTTGAAGCAGATGTTGCCGACGACCTGGTAGTCGTGGAGCTCCGTAGCGCTGCCCTCGTAGACCTGGATGCCACGCGCGAAGTTGTTGAAGAAGACGTTGTCGGTGATGTACTTCGTCCCCGTCGTGGCGTTGTGCGCGTAAATCCCGTGGTCGATGTTGTCGCGGAAGCCGTTGTTGTACACGATGCTGCCGTAGAGCTCGACACCGGCGCCCTTGTCCGCCGCCATGCTGACGCCGGAGAATCCGGCATCGTGCAGCACGAGATTGATGAACTTGCCGCTGACCGTATTCGCCTCGAGCACCCGGTCCACGATCGTGGTCGGGTGCGACTGCATGATCTCGAATCCCCAGAAGACGAGGTAGGAGCCTTCGGCGGCCAGCGACCCGTCGATCGTGGCACGCTCACCCGGATATTGCCGGAAGACGATCGGTGCCCCGGCGGTCCCGTTGAGCGAGGTCTGGAAACTCCCGACGTACCGTCCGCCCCCTCCCCGGATCCAGACGGTGTCTCCCGGCTGTATCCGGCCGTGTCCACCCGCCAGGGCCGTGGCGAGGTCCCAGGGATCGTCCGTGGTGCCCGTCCCCGCGCTCGTGCCGTACGGCGGAAACACGACGTAGTAGCCCGCGTGCGTCCCGGGCGGGGGCGGTGGGGGCGGCGGACCGATCCGGTCCCCCGCCTGGCACGCGACGATCGCCGCGCACCACACGCCGGCGGCTACGGCCCTGCTGTTCCAGCGCATCGCCATCCAGCACCCTCCGACACGAAGACCCGGTCATGGTCGCCACAGACACCAACGGCCCGAGGCGGACGACCTGAAGTCGTCCGGCGGGCCGCCGGGAGAATCGACTGCTCGAAATCGGAAGCTAGTGGAACGCGACGCCTGCGCACAGCGTCCACGGTCGGCCCGCGGCACCCTGGACGGTGGGCCAGGCGATCACCCGTCTGCGGTGACGCAGGCCACGTCGCGGACCGACCGTCGGACGAGCGACTATCTGTGGAGCATGCGCAACATCATCGGGGCCGACCGGCGCCCCTACTGCTCGTACGCTCCGGCATCGGGGGCGCCGCCGCGCGGCCGGCACACGCCGACGAGGTCGAACGGCAGGGCGTATTGCACCGACGCGAAGTCGATCGCCCGGCTGCCGCTGCGCAGGTGGTAGTCGTTCGAGTACGCCTGGTGCGTCGTCGAGGGCGTGGAGCTCGACGGGTTCACGAGATCCGGATCGGCCACGAGGTTGTTGACGATCGTGGCATTGGCGTTCCAGTTGCTCGTACCGTCCGAGCCGTTGTTCCAGAAGATGTTGTTGACCTCGATATTGGTCGCGCCGCCGCTCGATCCCCCGGTGTTGATCCCGACGCCGTCGTTCACGTTGCCGTTGTTCACGACGACGTTGTTCGCGAAGATCCAGTCGTGCGTGTTCTCCGCGATGTCCAGGCCGGAGCGGCCGTTCCCCACCACCGTGTTGTTGATCACGATGATGTGGTTGCCGCTGAAGCGCGCGGACAGTCCCTTGGCGCGGTTGTGTTCCAGGATGTTGTTGGCCACCACGCCGCGCGTGCCGTCATGATAGTAGATGCCGTGCGACGTGTTTTCCTGGCTGGGATCGTTGAATCCGCCGTTGTCGTGGATGTAGTTGTTCAGGATCCAGATGTCGTCCCCGCCAGCGGCGATCCCGGCGTGCCAGCCGCCGTGGTAGATCTCCGAATTCGAGACCTCGACGTGATGCGTCGTCCCGGGGACCATCAGCACCAGATTCTCCCCCTGCCGGGTTGTCGCGCCCCATGTCCCGCAGCTCGGCCCTTCGACGACGACATTGGACAACCGGAAGAATGATCCTTCCAGCCGGATCTGCCCGTGGAGGACCGCCCGCTCGCCGGGATACCCCTGCACGGTGATGGGGTTGGTGAGCGTGCCGGCGCGGCTGAACGTCGCCGCCGCACACAGGGCACCGTAGGTTCCGGCGCGCAGGTACGCGATCTGCCCCGGCTGCAGCGCATCGAACGCCTTCTGCAGCGTCTGCCACGGCTGGTCGATCGTGCCCGGGTTGGCGTCCGATCCTGTGGCCGCGGACACGTAGAACGCCTGGCCGGTCGAGAGCGGCATCGCCGCGTAGACGGCGGACGGCCAGGTCCCGGGACAGCCCCCGGTGGGTGGGGGCGGCGGAGGCGGCGGCGGGGGGGGGGGGGGGGGGGGGGGGGGGGGGGGTGGGGGGGGGGGGTGGGGGGGGGGGGCGCCGGTCACGGTGATCGTGGCCGTCGCGCTCTTCCCTTCGCACGTCGCCGTGATGGTGGCGGTTCCACCCGCCACGCCGCTCACCGTGCCGCCGCCATTCACGAGCGCGATCGCGCCATCACTCGAAGACCAGGTGATCGTGCGACCGGACAGCGCGCCGCCGCCCGCGTCGGTGACGGTCGCGGCGAGCTGCACCGTTGCTCCCGCAGCCACCGTGGCGTCGGCCGGCGCGATGGTGATGGCGGCGACCGGGATCAGCGTGACGTTGATGAACGCGGTATCGGCCCGGCTGCCAGCCGCGGCGATCAGCCGGGCACTTCCGGTGTCGCTGCCCGCCTGATAACGGCTGGTATGGTGATTTCCGGTCGTGCCGGTGTCGGTGAGCGTTCCGGCGCCCTCGAGCCGCCACGTCATCGTGCTCTGGGCGGTGTCGCCGCCCCCGGTGAGCGCCACGGCCTGGAAGTCGGCCGTCGCGCCGGGCGCCAGCCCGACGTTGTCCGGCGTCAGCAGGACGCTGGCGACGGCGTTGGGGTTCCCCTGCGGCCCGCCGCCGCCTGGACTCACCGGGCGCTCGGTCGCGCAAGCCGCGAGGACCATCGCCAGGGCGATCATTGTTTTCCAAAGTAGCGCCGGGCGAGGGATTCGGAATTGCCGGATCGGCTCCGGCCGACGCGCGCGCGCGTAGCGATGGTGCATGGGGGGCCTCCCACGTCGTATGGAAATGAGACGGGCCGCCAACCTCGACCCGTGTCGAAGCGCTGGCGGCCCGGCCGGCGTGGCGGGAGTCCCCGCGGTAGCCCCGTAACTCTGCGTCACCGTCTTTCGGCGGCTCTGCTCTGAGCAGCGATCTATGTGGTCACAACTCGACCTCGGTGGCGGGCGCCCACGACAAGCCGGCGACCACGCCCGACCGAAGTCGGGTTCGGCAGGCGCGCGTACCCCCGAGCGCGAAATGGAGTTCCGCGCTCGTCGTCTCGGCTGAAGTTGGGTGAGGTGCGTCACGCATCGGGCGGTCCGATGCGCGCCGCGCGTCTACTGGCTGGCGACGATGCGGTAGAGGCTGCCGCCTAACGAGGTAATGTACAGGTTGCCCTTGGGATCTTCACCAAACGAGCTGAGACCGCCGGTCACCGCGAGCGAGGGCCACTCCCGCGGCTCGCTCGCCTGCCCCCCGGCATACCGGAAGGACCCTACCCATCCTCCGCAGTAGTCGGCGTAGAGGTACAGCCCCTCGAGGGCAGGCACGTGGCCGCCGCGGGAGACGTAGCCCCCGGTAATCGAGCAGCCGTCCGCGTGGCCGTACTCGATCACGGGCAGGAAGAGGCCGGTCCGGTTGCAGCTCGACGCGGAATAGCAGTGATTCCCTTCCATCACGTTCCACCCGAGGTCCTGTCCCCCCGGACTCCCCCCCGACGGCAGCACGTCGACCTCTTCCCACGCGTTCTGCCCCACGTCGCCGACATACAGATCGCCGGTCGTCCGGTCGAAGGAAAACCGCCACGGATTGCGCAGGCCGTACAGCCAGATCTCCCCGCGCGCCCCCGCCGTACCCACGAAGGGGTTGTCGGCCGGGATGAAGGGCGCGGGGAGATCCACGTCGAGCCGCAGGATCTTGCCCAGGGCCGTCCCGAGATTCTGCCCGTTCCCGAACGGGTCCCCGCCCGATCCGCCGTCGCCGAGGCCCACATAGAGCTTGCCGTCGGGACCGAAGAGCAACAGCCCACCGTTGTGATTGGAGAACGGGTGCGTTTCGGCGAGGATCGTATCGCCCGAGGTCGAATCGGCCACATCGGGATCGGTGCTCACCAGGTAGCCCACGACCCTGATGTTGCCATCGGGATTGGTGAAGTAAACGTAGAAGTGCCCGTTCTGGGCGTAGGCGGGATGAAAGGCGAGGCTGAGGAGGCCCTGCTCGCCGCCGGCCACGATGTGCCCCGACACGTCGAGAAACGGGTCCGGCAGCAACGAATCGTGGACCAGCACGCGGATGCGTCCGCCCTGCTCGACGACGAAGAGTCGCGACGTATCGCCGGGAGGAGCCGTAACGAAGAGCGGCGCCGCCAGCGCGTCGGTGACCAGGTGGAGGGCGGCGGAGTCGCCCGGCCCGGGACCCGGGCCGGGACCCGGACCCGGACCCATGCGGGTTGTCGTGCAGGCCGCGCAGCACAGCACCCAGTACCATCGACGCATCACTCGGTCCGCTTCCCCATCTCCTCCCCGCCGTGCAGCGCATCCCCCAGGAGCACCTCGACGCCGTCGCGGCGCAGCCTACCTAGCATCCGCGCCTCGACCCGGGCGGTGACCTCCACCACACCGTCGCTGTGCGTCTCCCGCAGCACCTGCGTTTCCCGGTGCAGCTCGGCCAGGAGCCGTCCATCGGCGAGCGGCACGCGCACGCGCGCCAGCGGTCGCAGCGCCTGCGCCGAGGCGTGTAACGCCGCGCGCAGACCCGCCACGCCCGGGCCCCGACCGTCGAGACCGGCGCTCGTCAATACGGCGTGCGGGTAGCGCTCCCGCACTTGCGCCAGCAGCGCCGCGGGATCGGCGACCAGATCCGCCTTGTTGAACACGTGGATCACCTGCTTGCGCTCCCGGGGGCGCGACGCGCCGGCCCCGGGCTCCGCGGCGTACAGCCCCATCTCCTCCAGCACCGCCTCGACCACGTCGACCTGCTCCTCCCAGGTGGGATGCGACGCGTCGATCACATGCAGCAGGAGATCCGCCGCGCGGGCCTCTTCCAGCGTCGCCCGGAACGACGCGACGAGATGGTGCGGCAGTTTGCGGATGAACCCCACGGTGTCGCTCAGCCGGAAGCGATACCCGTCCCCGACCTCGATTTCGCGCGTGAGGGTGTCGAGCGTCGCAAAGAGCCGGTCTTCGACGAATACGTCGGCTCCCGACAGCGCGCGGAGCAGACTCGACTTACCGGCGTTGGTGTAGCCCAGGAGCACCGCGTGCGGCAGGTCGCGCCGTCCCTGCCGCTGGTTGGCGCGATGCTCCGCCACGTCTTCGAGCCGGCGGCGCAGCACCGAGATCTTCCGCCGGATCGCGCGCCGGTCGGTCTCGAGCTGGGTTTCCCCGGGGCCGCGCAACCCGATGCCGCCGCGGATACGCGAGAGGTGGGTCCACATGCGCATCAGTCGCGGCAGCAGATACTCGAGCTGCGCGAGCTCCACCTGCATCTTCGCCTCGGCGCTCCGGGCCCGGGTCGCGAAGATGTCGAGAATCACCTCCGCCCGGTCCATCACCCGCACCCCGGTCGCCTTCTCGAGGTTCACCCCCTGTACGGGCGAGAGCGGCTCGTCGAACAGCAACAACGTCGCCCCTTCCTGCGCCAGCAGCCCCTTCAGCTCCTCCGTCTTTCCAGGCCCCAGATAGAGGTTGGGCGTCGGCGCCTCGATGCGCTGGATCAGGCGACCGACCACGCCGGCGCCCGCCGTATCGGCGAGCCGGGCGAGCTCGTTCAGGTGCTCATCCACGTGCACGAGATCGGCGGAGCCCTTGCGAGGTGCCCCGACCAGATAGGCGCGCTCCTGCGGCGGCTGAATGTCGATCAGTTGGCGAATGCGCACCTACCCCGGCCGCTCACGGCAACAGCGCCCGCAATGGCACGTCGCCCGACCCGTGGACCTGCACCCGGCGGTCACCGACCGGCGTGCCAATCGTGGCCACGCCGGTGAGCCCGAAACGGACTCCTTGTCGGGTAAGGAGCGCGCGCGCACCCGCTCCGACCCCCGCCCATTCGAACCGGACGGGTACCGTGACCAGGCTGTGCTGCTGCGACGGCAGCTCCACCGGTGTCTCGAGCAGGGCATCCCCGAAGTGTACCTGCTCGAGATCGATCCCCAGCTCCAGCCGCGTGGTGCGCAGTCGGTAGTCGTTCGGGTTGAACACATCGAGGGCGAGGTTCAGCGTACCGCCCGTCAAGCCGAGGCCAGTTACCTGAATCTCCTTGAGGGCGATGTCCGGCTCCTCGAACCGCAGAGCGTGTCCCAGTGTGGCGCACCCGACGGCGAGCAGCGTGAGCGTGGCCCACCAGAGCGTTCGCTTCATGTCGGTCCCCTTCCCTCGGCCGCGTCGCGCTTGCGCCGCTGCCACCATTCGACCCGCTCTTTCACGGATTTCTCGTACCCGCTGTCGGTCGGCTCGTACCAGCGGCTGCCCCGCAACGCCTCCGGCAAGTACTCCTGCGCCACATACGCTCCCTCATGGTCGTGCGCATACTGGTACCCGTCGCCGTAGCCGATCTCGTGCATCAGCTTCGTGGGTGCGTTCCGGATGTGGAGCGGCACGGGCTCGGCCGGATGGGCCGCCGCCGCGGCGGTCGCCTCTCCGAACGCCCGATACACCCGGTTCGACTTCGGGGCGGTCGCCAGGTACACCGTCGCCTCGGCGAGCGCGAGCTCGCCCTCAGGACTCCCGAGGAAGTGGTAAGCGTCCTTGGCCGCGAGCGTGACCGCCAATGCCCGTGGATCGGCGAGCCCCACGTCCTCGCTGGCGATACGGACCAGGCGGCGGGCGACGTACAACGGATCCTCCCCACCGGCCAGCATCCGGGCCAGCCAGTACAACGCGCCTTCCACATCGCTGCCGCGCACGGCCTTGTGCAGCGCCGAGATGAGATTGAAGTGCTCTTCGCCGCCCTTGTCGTATTTGGCGATGCGCTTCTGCAGCGCGTCGGCCACCAGCCCGACGGTGATCGACCGTTTGCCCTCTCCCCCTCCCCCTTTGCCCTTCCCATTCCCAATCAGGAACTCCGCGGCCGCCTCGAGGGCCTGGAGCGCGCGGCGCGCGTCACCGTCCGCCTCGCGGGTGAGCAGCGCGAGAGCATCCTCGTCGATCTCCAGCCTCAGGCGCCCCAGCCCGCGATCGTTGTCGGTCAGGGCCCGCCGCACGAGGGTGCCCAACTGTTCCTGAACGAGGGGCTGCAACACAAACACACGGCAGCGTGACAGCAACGCCCCAGTCAGCTCGAAGCTCGGGTTTTCGGTCGTGGCGCCGATCAGGGTGATGATGCCGTTCTCGACCCAGGGCAGGAATGCGTCCTGCTGCGCCCGGTTGAAGCGATGGATCTCGTCACAAAAGAGGATCGTCCCCTGCCCCTGATACTTGAGGCGCTCCTCCGCCTCACGAATGATCTCCCGCACCCGGCCCACGCCTTCGGTGACGGCCGAGAACGGCTCGAAGTGGCGGTCGGTGTAGTTCGCGATGATCCGGGCGAGCGTGGTCTTCCCTGACCCGGGCGGCCCCCAGAAGATGCAGGAGCCGACGTCGCCGCGCCGGATCAGCTCCCCCAGGGCCTTGCCGGGACCGAGGAGATGGTCCTGCCCGAGGAAATCGTCCAGCGTCCGCGGCCGCAGACGGGCGGCGAGCGGCTCGGAGGACCCCTGGAACAGTGTGGGTTCGGTCATGACAGGCCTTCCACCAGGGCACGCGTGGCGTAGAAGGTCGCGGCACCGGCGAAGAACGCCGCCGGGAGCTTCCATCCGCGCTTCCCTTGGAATTCCGGCACGAGGTTCGACGCCGCCACGTACAGCGTCACCCCGCCCGAGAGGGCCAGTCCGTGGCGCTCGAGGAATCCGAGCGAATCGGTGAGCACCACGCCGACCACGGTCGCGAGACCGAGCAACCCGGCGGCGCGCACCGCCGCGGCGCCGCTCCGCCCGCCGGCGAGCATGAGACTCGCGATAGTGACGCCTTCGGGCAGCTTGTGCAACAGGATGGCCACGAACACCATGACGCCGAGCGTCGGCCCGACGAGAAACGCACTCGCGATCGCGACGCCGTCGAAGCAGGTGTGCAGCAGGAGGCCCACCAGGGCGGAGGTCCCGGCGCTCGCGTTCACCGCGTGCGTCTCTTCTCCGAAATGGAAATGGGGCGTCACCGTATGCTGTGTGAGGTGCACCGCCAGGTATCCCGCCAGCACGAGCAGGGGCGCCGCGGGACCCCCGCGGGACAGGGCTTCGGGCACGATCTCCATAAGACACACGGCCAGCATGAAGCCGGCGCCGAACGCGACGAAATGGTCGATCACCCGAAGGCTGCGCGAGGCGTGGTAGACCACGGCCACCGCGCCAATCACGTTGCCGCTCGCCGCCACGGCGGCGTACACCAGCGCTCCGCCGTTCACGCGGCTTTCAGCCAGTCGCGCACCCGCGCCAGCAGCGCGTCGCGGGTGTTGCGTCCCGGATCCTCCAGCACCGCGTCCAGCAGGCGCGCCAGCATGTCGCCGACCTCGGGGCCGGGGCGCACGCCGGCCGCAATGAGGTCTTCCCCCCTCACAGCCAGATCCTTGAGGGTGAGCGGATCGCCCCCGGCGCGGATCGCCGCGACCACACCGGGCAGCGGGGAGCGGGGAGCGGTCGCCGAGTGCAACGCCAGCAGGTCCTCCGCCGCCTGCCCCACCTGGGACAACCAGCGCCGCACGTCGGGCAGTCGCTTTGGATCCGGGTAGCGGTCGCGCCAGTCGCGGATCGCACGCCCGCGCTCGATGTCCTTGTTGGAGCACTTGAGGCGGGTCAGCAGCGACGCCGGATCGGACGCGAGGAACGCGGTCACGATCACCGGATCGCGCGGCAGCTTGTCGACCACCCCACGCTCGTTGCTCGCCGCTTTCCGGATCTCCGGCAGCCAGATACGCGTGGCCCCCGTCTCCCGCCACAGCGCCACCAGCCGGCTCACCCGTCGGGCGGTCGCAATGCCCTTGAACCATTCGTCGCGGACGCGCTCGGCGGACAGCTGCGCCAGCCCCTGCACGTTGGCCTGGGCGGCCTCGCGGGTCGCCGCGTGGATGCGGAACTCGAATCGCGCGCTGAAGCGCAGGGCGCGGAGGATGCGGAGGTAGTCCTCCTGGAAGCGCCAGTTGGGGTCGCCGACGGCGCGGATCACCTTGCGCTCCAGATCGGCGGCGCCGTTGAAGGGATCCCGCCACTCGTGGCGCAGCGGATGGTAGGCGATGGCGTTGATGGTGAAGTCGCGGCGCGCGAGATCGTCGGTGAGCGACACGCCGAACTCGACCTTGGCGTGGCGCCCGTCGGTCTGCACGTCCTTCCGGAACGTGGTGACTTCATGGGCGCGGTTCTGGCTGTCGAGCACCGCCACCGTGCCGTGCTCTACGCCGACCGGAACGGTGCGCCGGAAGGTCTGCTGCACGACGTCCGGCAGAGCCGCGGTGGTGAGATCAAAATCGTGATTGTCGAGACCCAGGAGATTGTCCCGCACCGCACCGCCGACGCACCAGGTTTCGTAGCCGGCCTCTTCGAGACGGCGGGCGATGCGGAGGACTTCCTGCGGGATCGGGAGGGTCTCCGGGAATGTCATCGGGGAGTGGGGCGTGGGGAGTGGTTCGCTCCCTGCAGCGATCCCCGAAGGGCGGCCGACACGTACCACTCCCCACACCCCACTCCCCGCATTACCCACACAACACACTCCCCCCGTTCACGTTCAGAATTTCCC
>Ga0326729_1000325_pt1 | contig 11523 bp, 4 predicted proteins | sample MHFSIPfraction_2_FD_207744 | JGI IMG/M metagenome (GOLD analysis project Ga0326729, IMG submission 207744) | Lab enriched peat soil microbial communities from Michigan Hollow, Ithaca, NY, United States - MHF6AY SIP fraction | ecosystem: Environmental > Terrestrial > Soil > Wetlands > Peat...
GGCGTCTACTCGACCAATGGAGCCGTCGATGAATTCGCCATGAATGATTTCCTCAACTCGAAAGTTCTTGACCCGTTGAGTCGCGTTCCCGGCGTAGGAAACATCCAGGTGTTCGGACAGCCATACTCCATGCGGATCTGGCTCGATCCCCACAAACTGACCAGCTTCAACCTCACGACTACTGAGGTTCAGTCCGCAATAAGCGCGCAGAACGCCGACGTTTCCGCAGGTCAGCTGGGTGGAACGCCATCCGTTCCCGGACAACAGCTGAACGCCACCATTACGGCCCAGTCACGACTGAAAAGCGTTGACGATTTTGAGAAAATCATCCTCAAGGTCAATTCCGACGGATCCCAGGTTCGCCTTAAGGACGTAGCCCGTATCGAACTGGGGGTTCAAAACTATGACATGACGACGCGCTTCAACGGCAAACCCGCATCAGGTCTGGCCATCAGCCTCGCAACCGGGGCCAATGCCCTGAAAACCGCCGGGCTGGTCAAAGCCAAGATGGAAGAACTCAAGTCACTGCTGCCCCCCGGCGTCCAGGTCGTTTACCCGTTTGATACGACCCCTTTTGTGAAGACATCGATCGAAGGAGTCGTCCATACCCTGATCGAGGCCATTATCCTCGTATTCTTCGTCATGTTCCTGTTCCTTCAGAACTTCCGTGCGACCCTGGTTCCCACAATAGCGGTACCCGTCGTGCTGTTGGGGACGTTCGGAGTACTGTCGGCCTTCGGCTTCTCGATCAACACCCTGAGCATGTTCGCCATGGTTCTGGCCATCGGCCTATTGGTGGATGACGCCATTGTCGTTGTTGAAAACGTCGAACGCATAATGGAGGAGGAAAAACTTTCCCCCATGGAAGCCACTCGAAAATCCATGAAGCAGATTTCCAGTGCGCTGATCGGTATCGCCCTTGTCCTTTCAGCGGTATTTGTGCCGATGGCTTTCTTTCAAGGCTCTACCGGGACTATCTACCGTCAGTTCTCCATCACCATCGTCTCGGCCATGCTTCTCTCGGTCCTGGTAGCCCTGATTCTGACACCGGCCCTTTGCGCAAGCCTCCTCAAGCCGGTGAACAAGGACGGACATTCTCATGGGAACGGGATCTTAGGGCGTTTCTTCACCTGGTTCAACAAATTGTTCAACCGCGGCCGCGACCGTTACGTCAGCGGGGCTGGAATCATGACCGGCAAGGTCAGTCGATCGATGATCGCATTCACGCTGGCCGTCGTCCTGATGAGCCTGGTATTCATGCGCATCCCGACATCCTTCCTGCCGGATGAAGACCAGGGCTTCATGTTCGTGCAGATTTCAACCCCTTCCGGCGCGACCAAGGAGCGTACGATTGAAAGCGTTAAAGCCATGGAGAATTATCTTCTCAACCAGGAAAAAAACTCCGTTGAAAGCATCTTCAGCGTTACCGGGTTCAGTTTTGCCGGACAGGGCCAGAACACGGCCATGGGCTTTGTGCAACTCAAAGACTGGAGTGCCCGTAAACAGAAGGGACAAGATGTCGCATCGATATCCGGGCGCACTATGGGTGCCCTGTCAACCGTTAAAGACGCCATGATCTTTGCTTTTTTCCCGCCTGCGGTCATGGAGCTGGGCAACTCCTCCGGCTTTGATCTCCAGCTTCTCGATCGCAACGGCAAAGGACATGATGCGCTGATGGCTGCGCGCAACCAGTTGCTGGACTTGGCCTCTAAAAACCCAACCCTGAGCGGTGTGCGTCCCAACGGACTTGAAGATGTGCCTCAGTACAAAATTGATATAGACCACGAAAAGGCTGGCGCACTCGGTGTTTCCATCGCCGACATCAACACCACGCTTCAAACCGCATGGGGCTCGGCTTATGTCAATGATTTTCTTCATGAGGGGCGTATCAAGAAAGTGTTCATGCAGAGCGATGCCCCCTACCGCATGAACCCTGATGATGTTGACAAATGGCACGTCCGGAATGCCGGCGGCAACATGGTCCCCTTCTCGGCATTCTCTTCCGGCCGGTGGAGCTTCGGATCGTCCAAACTGGAACGCTTTAATGGAGTATCGTCGATGAATATCCAGGGAGCCCCGGCACCCGGCGTGAGTTCGGGCGACGCCATGGCCACGATGACAAAACTGGCATCAAAACTACCTGAAGGGTTCGGAATCGAGTGGACCGGGCTTTCCTACGAAGAACGCGCTGCCGGCCAGCAGACTTTAACGCTTTACACGCTCTCCCTGCTCTTCGTTTTCCTTTGCCTTGCAGCCCTGTACGAAAGCTGGAGCGTTCCGTTTGCCGTCATGCTTGTGGTTCCTCTTGGAGTTCTGGGCGCAGTTCTGGCGACCTTCCTTGCCGGTCTTTCGAACGACGTCTACTTCAAGGTCGGCCTGCTGACCACGGTCGGCTTGACGGCAAAAAACGCTATCCTCATCGTTGAGTTCGCAAAATCTCTCTACGAAGGCGGCATGGATCTGAAAGAAGCGGCCTTAACGGCAGCCAAAAGACGTCTGCGCCCGATTGTCATGACCTCGATGGCCTTCATTCTTGGGGTCACCCCGCTTGCGTTCGCTTCCGGTGCAGGCTCGGCAAGCCAGAACGCCATCGGCATCGGCGTGATCGGCGGAATGTTATCAGGAACGGTTCTTGCGATATTTTTCGTGCCGTTGTTTTACATCCTGGTGCAGAGCCGCTTCGCCAAAAAACTTATGCCTGAAACAGACGTAACAACAAAAGACAAAGGATTCGAACATGACCACTAAGCAGCTGCTCCCATTGTTTCTGGCAGCCGGCACGCTGACGGCTTGTTCCATGGCTCCGCGTTACGAACAACCAATCGCACCGGTCGCGACACAGTGGCCGACATCTTCAGGAATCGGATCTGTAACCGCTCAGGGACCCGGTGAGCAAACAAACATTGCTGATATCGGATGGCGAAGCATGTTCAAATCCCCCAGGCTTCAACGCCTGATTGAAACGTCCCTGGCCAATAACCGCGACTTGCGGGTAGCAACGCTCAACATCGAGGCAGCCCGCGCCTCGTACCGCATCCAGCGATCAGATCTTGTGCCGTCGATAAACGCGTCCGGAAGCGCAATCCGTCAACGCTCATCGGAAAATTCTAGCACCACAGGACGTCCTGAAATCACGTCAGCATATGCCGCCAATATCGGCATAACGGCTTATGAACTGGATCTTTTCAGCCGCGTACGCAGCCTCGGTAACCGCGCGCTCAACCAGTATCTTGCCACGGAAGAGGGCCGCAGAGCAGCCCAAACCAGTCTGGTGGCAGAAGTGGCCAATGCTTATCTCACCTATCTTGCAGATATTGAACTGCTTCAACTGACTGAAAGCACGCTCAAAACCCAACAGGACTCATACGACCTCATCAAGCGCAGCTTTGATCTGGGAGCCAGGTCTCAACTGGATGTGGCACAAGCCGCCACCCAGGTTGAAACCGCACGGGCCAACCGCTCCCAGTATCAGCGTCAGGTGGGGCAGGACAAGAACGCCCTGACACTTCTGGTCGGAATGGAAATTGATCCTGAACTCCTCATCCCGGAAAAACTCGGTTCTGTCAGCGTGATGGAAACACTCCCTGTCGGAGTTCCGTCCAGCGTTTTGCTGGATCGTCCGGATGTCCGTCAGGCGGAATATGTCCTGAAGGGTGAAAACGCCAATATCGGGGCGGCACGGGCAGCGTTCTTTCCCAGCATCAGCCTCACCGGCTCTGCCGGATTTGCCAGCGGCAGCCTCTCCAGTCTGTTTCTGGCAGGATCAGGCGGGGCATGGAGCTTCGCCCCCCAGGTAACGTTGCCGTTCTTCCAGGGTGAGCGCCTGTTCTCCAACCTCAAACTGGCAAAAACCAACCGGGACATTGCCACCGCCCAATATGAAAAGACCATTCAGAATGCTTTCCGGGAAGTCGCGGACGCGCTGATAGCACGCGCCACCTACACCGAGCAGTTAAACGCCCAGCAGGCTCTTGTTAAAGCCAGCGAAAACGCCTACACGATATCAAAAGCCCGCTACGCCCAGGGAATCGACAGCTACCTTGCGTTGCTGGACGCCCAACGATCCCTGTTCACAGCTCAACAAAACGAGATTCTCGTCCATCAGCAGAGTCTGGCAAATCTGGTCAACCTTTACAAGGCATTGGGAGGCGGATGGAAATAATATTTTTGAAGTCCATTTATCTGGTGCGAATAAGCGTGGACGACCGTTCTCGCTTATTTATGCAACAATCGCGGCCCGATCTCAGTAGACAAAAACCTGGCGGATTGTAGTTCCCGGAAATGTCTCAGATTCAACGACGAAGCTTCCCATAAGCTGGTGAACCAGCAAACTGGGACAAATCCAAAATGATTGATTGCGGCAAAATACCGTATAAGGCAACCGTTGCTATTTGTATAACTGACCAGGGGTTGGAAAGTAATCGAACCACCTTGTCGTTTGACGAACTCATCAGGATGTCGCTCACCTTGGAAAATCTTTGCTGAACGGTTGTCAACATTACGGGCACCAAATGTTACCCCCTCCTGACAAGCAAAGCTTCAGTTTTCTATCCAATTTGCACGCTCCACTTACCTGAATCACCCTGAGAAGGCTGGACTTTCTAAACTCGGTGTTCGAAGTTTTAACAGAATGAGCAACGGCTTGACCATCTTATCGGGTTATGGAGTTCCCGCCCTCTTCACCAGCAGGACTTGTGCCATGTAAAAGTATGGTCGGCTGAAATCAACCCTTTTTTTTCTTTCTTCGGTTTCGGAAATGCCGGTGATGACCGCATCGATCTTGCCGGACTCCAGAGCCGGGATCAACGCCATGAACTTCATGTCATAAAACCTGATCGGCTTTTTGAGTTTCACTGCAAGCCGCCGGGCCAGCTCTCCGTCGAATCCGGTTACCCGCCCGTTTTTGTCGACAAAGCTCATCGGTTCACGCGTCGCGCTGACGCCGATCCTGAGCGGTTCGTCGGAAATCGGCAAAGCGTACTCCGGCTCCTTATAATCGCCCGTCGTATTATCATACCAGCGCATGCGCATGTCTGTAATGGTACCGTCGGCCAGGAGTTCGTCGATAAGGCTGTCTGCTGCCTGGAGAAGTTCAGTGTTCCCCTTCCTTACCGCCACGGAAACACTTTCCTTGATAAGGTCTTCGCTCAGAAAATGGACATCCTTGTTCTTTTTGCAGAGCTGGTTCGCAGTCAGGTATGTGGTGACTATCGCATCGATCTTTCCCGACTTGAGCGCCATGAACGCATCCATAACGTCATCGAAGTGCTTCAATTCCGCCTGGGGAAACCTTTTTTTGGCGATTATCTCACCGGTCGTCCCGGTCATGATGCCGATCTTCGCATATCGGGCGTCATCCATTTTCTCGATGGCGTGAGGGCGCTCACCGCATCCCGACATCATGATCGATACCGATAAAATTGTCAGGAGCAATAACCTGACGAAAGTGCTTGCCATGTCGGTCTTGTTATGTTCAGGATAAAATGAAAAGCGGGATCATCCCTTATTATTGCAACAATTTATCTGGCATCAAAATTTGATTGACCGCCGATGCATAAACGCTCCGGATCCAGGCCGCGTCCATTTACCTCTTTCCGATTCCATGCGCCAACTCCCGATCATTTTTTTCAACTCCAAACGCGTAGAGCCGATACTCCGGCATCTTTGCCGTCACCCGCCAGTTGCACTCATGCGGCCTGCGCTACCCGGTAAACCGGACGCTTCAAAAGCGGATTTTTCTGGCAATTATCATCTTGAACCGACTGGAAATAGTTGTCATGAAAAAACACGAATTACACTGGCGTATCACTGAAAGCGTTTTCGATGAAATCATGAACTGGTGGCCTGTGTTTCAGGACCAACGTTCTGAAACGAATATCAACCGCTCAATTAAAGCGAAGTGAGATGGGATTCCTGCTGTTCGCCCTATGACATCGAACATGGGTTGAACCATGGAAAACAGGTTTTTCCGGACAGGAAAAAGGGGTGGATCGAGGTTGCCGTATTGTCTCGCAAAGCCCTTGGCACCGCAGTTCTACAAGCCATCACCTGACTGATATTTTTTTGCCGATAAAACTTGATTGCTTTTCGAATATTTTCTTATATTCTCAACTCAATTGAGGAGTGGCCAAATGGTAAGGCACCTGATTCTGGATCAGACAATTGTAGGTTCGACTCCTACCTCCTCAGCAGCAGCAAAGCCCTATAGCACAAGATGTTATGGGGCTTTTTCCATTTGTGTCGTGGGACAGTTTTTCTTTGGTTTTTTAATCTGAATCTGACTCTGGGAGCGCCTTGTTAAGATAAGAAGGCAGTGTGGCTGTTTCAGCAGTAACGCTGAGACTGCCTCTTCGATTTAATGCCGGCCCGAAAGCTCAAGACCTGGAAGCCTGTGAAATCGGGTGGACATGAAAAAAGCAGGTGGTTATCCCGCCATCGACATGCTTCAACCATGTCTTTTTTTTGTCTGCTCCATTGCCATGCCATGGAAAACCGATAGAAAATCGAAAAACGGACAAAAAAAAAGAGACAGAGTTGCCTCTGTCTCTTTTCTAAAAAAGCCCTTATTCAGGAACTTATTTTGCAGCAGGTGCAGCAGGTGCAGCCTGATCAGCAGCAGGAGCAGCAGGTGCAGCAGGAGCGGCAGGTGCCGGCTCAGCAGCAGGAGCAGCAGGTGCAGCCGGTGCAGCTTCCGTCTTCGGTGCTTCCGCAGGCGTTTCGACTTTCTGGGCGCAGCCAACAAATGATACTGAGCTCATGAGGAACAGGAACACGAGAAGTTTTTTCATGGTTCGAATGCATTTTGGTTTCGAATAAATATAACAGCTTGTTCAGCTCACGTATAATAATCAAAAACAGCGATTTTTCAAAAAAACACACTGAATGGTTTAATAAGCGATAAGTCAGCGGTAATCCCTAAAAACACGTCATCAATCGACGAGCATCTGCAATTCTTGTTTGCCGATTTCATGGAAATTGAGATAGCGATAGACCTTATCGCTTTTCGGGGTCAACGATCCCACGATTTCCATATACTGCTCCCTGTCGGGTAAATGACCAAGCAGGGCGCACACTGCGGCCAGTTCCGCTGAACCGAGATAGACCTGGGCGCCTTTGCCCATACGGTCGTCAAAGTTCCTCGTGCTGGTCGAAAACACCACTGCATTGTCGGCAACGCGAGCCTGGTTTCCCATGCAAAGCGAACAGCCCGGCACTTCGGCCCTGGCTCCTGCTGAACCGAAAATCGAGTAATAGCCCTCTTCGGCAAGCTTTTTCAGATCCATCTTGGTCGGGGGAACTACCCACAGCTTCGCTTTGGCGTGGCCTTTGCCGCGGAGCACCTCTCCGAGCGCGCGGAAATGGCCGATGTTGGTCATGCAGCTGCCCACGAAGACTTCGTCGATGGTTTTCGGCCGTTTCGGATCGGCGAGAACCTCACTGAGGGTCATCACATCGTCGGGATCGTTCGGACAGGCAAGGATTGGCTCCTTGATTTCAGACATATCGATTTCGATGACAGCAGCATACTCAGCATCGCTGTCCGGTTCGAGCAGATGCGGTGTGGCAAGCCACTCCTTCATCTTGCCGATACGTCGGCTGATGGTTGCGCCGTCTCCATATCCTTCATCGATCATCTGTTCGAGAAGCCTGATGTTCGATTCGAGGTATTCGATGACCGGCTCTTTGTCGAGGCGTACCGTACATGCGGCAGCGCTTCTCTCGGCGGAAGCGTCGGAAAGTTCGAACGCCTGCTCAACCTTGAGTTTCGGCAGTCCCTCGATTTCGAGGATCGTTCCGGCAAAGATGTTCTTCTTGCCTTTCTTCTCGACGGTCAGAAGCCCCTGCTTGATGGCAACATACGGGATGGCGTTGACAAGGTCGCGCAGGGTTATGCCTGGCTGGAGTTCTCCCTTGAACCTCACCAGCACCGACTCAGGCACGTTCAGCGGCATCGTGCCGGTAACACCGGCGAAAGCCACGAGGCCCGATCCGGCAGGGAACGAGATGCCGATGGGGAAACGGGTATGAGAATCGCCGCCTGTTCCGAGCGTGTCCGGTAGCACCATGCGGTTCAGCCACGTGTGGATCACACCGTCGCCCGGTTTGAGGGAGACGCCTCCCCTGCTCATGATGAAGTACGGCAGGGTCCTGTGCATCTGCACATCGGATGGTTTCGGATAGGCTGCGGTATGGCAGAAGCTCTGCATGAAAAGATCTGCGCTGAAACTGAGCGCCGCCAGCTCCTTGATCTCGTCCCTGGTCATCGGGCCGGTGGTGTCCTGCGATCCGACCGTAAGGGTCTCTGCTTCGACATACATGCCGGGACGGACGCCGGGAAGGCCGCATGCCTTGCCGATCATCTTCTGGGCGAGGGTATAGCCTTTGCCGGTATCGGCCGGCTGGTCGGGCTTGCTGAAGATCGATTCGTCACCGAGCCCAAGCACCTTGCGGGCTTTGCGGGTCAGGTTGCGGCCGATGATGAGCGTGATGCGTCCGCCGGCCCTTACCTCGTCGGCCAGCGTGTTCGGCTCGAGCGTGAAGGTCGAGATCTGCTGTCCGTTCTTTTCTATGGTGCCTTTGAAAGGATAGACATCGATCACATCGCCGGTCTCCATGGCCGAGACGTCGGCCTGGATCGGAAGTGCGCCGGAATCTTCTGCAGTATTGAAGAAAATAGGCGCTACGATGCTGCCGATGACAACGCTGCCGGTGCGTTTGTTCGGCACGGCCGGGATATCCACACCGAGATGCCACTGGACGGAGTTGATGCCCGATTTGCGGCTCGAACCGGTTCCGACGACATCGCCGACGTAGGCGAGCGGGTGGCCTTTTGCCTTGAGGGCTGCGATGGTGCCGATAGGATCGTCCATTTTCGAACGGAGCATGCTGAGGGCATGCATGGGGATATCGCTGCGGGTGAACGCTTCGCTCGCAGGAGAAAGGTCATCGGTGTTGGTTTCGCCCGGCACCTTGAATACCGTGAGGGTCATTTTTTCCGGGAGGGTCGGCTGGGAAGTGAACCATTCGCCGTTTGCCCATGATTCGAGGACCTCTTTTGCGAAACTGTTGGTCCTGGAAAGTTCGACCACTGATTCGAAAGAGTCGTACACGAGCAGGGTATTCTTCAGCGCCAGCGAGGCTGCAGCTGCAACGTTCTGGTCATCATTGCCGAGCGCGTCGACGAGAGGTTTGACGTTGTAGCCGCCGAGCATGGTGCCGAGAATCCTGACGGCCTCAACCGGAGTGATGACAGCACAGGAGGCTTCACCGCGAATGACGGCATCGAGGAACGAGGCCTTTTCAAATGCTGCGTCATCGACACCGGGGCTGATATGGTTCAGGAAAAGATCGAGAAGGTACTCCTGCTCCTGCACCGGGTTCTCCTTGAGAAGCCCTACAAGCTCACCGGCCTGCTCAGAGGTCAGCGGTAGTGGTGGAATGCCGAGTTGTGCGCGTTCCTGAGTATGAGCGCGATACTGACTAATGAGACTCATTATGAAAAATCCCCCTGTAAATGTATGAATGGTAATTATTGAGAACGGAAAATGCAGGATAGGTAACTGCCCGAAAAAAGGGCTAAACATTAAAATAAGGTCGGCCAGAATGAAATGCAAAACCCCTGTCTGATCAATCGCGCCGCGCACCGAACATTTTCAGGCATCCATGGCTGCCAACGCTAATATATTCAGTCCAAACAGGGTCAGGAGGCCTTGTCAGGAAAATATTCTGATCAAAAGGCCACATTCAGTTCCGCCATTTTACTTCAGGGCACCTCTATTTAATCATCGTGAGCAAAGGCGGTTCGCGAACCGCCCCTGCGCTTCATGGCGGATGCAACGCAGAAATCATATTTCGGAACTTATAAATAGCGGCCCCCCTTTAATCACTCCAGATTGCTCAGAATGCAGGACAGATCGTACGGGCACAGCACGGCTTGCCCAGCCTGTCAGTATTTCGATCCCGCATGGCGGAACTTCATAAAATCAGCATGCTGTCGCCGTAACTCAGGAACCTATACCCGTTGTCGAGAGCTTCCTTGTAAGCCCTCTGAAGAAGTTCGGTACCGGCGAACGCTGCCGTCAGCATCAGAACCGTGGAACGGGGGGCATGAAAATTGGTAAGCAGCACGTCGATGATCCGGAACCGGTAACCGGGATAGATGAAGATGTCGGCTTCGCCGCTGACATCCTCTCCGAATCCGCTTTCGACAAGCCGGGGCGATGCGTGTTCGAGCGCCCTGGTGACTGTCGTGCCGACAGCGACGACCCGGCCTCCCGCCGCCTTGGTCTTACTGATCATCCTGGCTGTTGCTGAGGGAATCCGGTAATATTCCCGGTGCATGACATGCTCCTCGAAGGTATCAGTCCTGATCGGCAAAAAGGTGCCCAATCCGACATGCAGCGTGATCTCGGCAATCTCGACACCTTTGTCCCTGAGCCTCTGAAGCAGCACTCCGGTGATGTTGAGCGATGCCGTCGGAGCTGCGACCGAACCGGGCAGGTCGGCGAACACCGTCTGGTAACGATCACGATCGAGAGCCTCCGCATCGCGTTTCAGGTAGGGTGGAATCGGCACGGCGCCATGCTCTTCGAACAGTGCGGCCACGCTGCCTTCGCTGAGGGAAAGCCTTGCGATTCCGTCCTCGGGGAGCTCCTCCACGACGAGTTCGAAGCCGTGGGAAAAAAGCCGGTCCCCTTTCCTTAACCGCCCCCGGTAGAGCGCAAGCTCCTGGTCCCCCTGATGCTTTTCGAGAAGCATGAGCTCGATGCGCGCCCCGGTCGACTTCCGGGCCATCAGACGGGCACGGATTACGCGACTGTTGTTCAGCACGAGGAGGTCGCCGGCCTGCAGAAGGCTGTCGAGCGACGCATAGGTCGAATGCACGATCTCGTCTTTCGCCCTGTCGAGCACGAGAAGACGTGTCGTTCCCCTTTCGGTCGGCGGGTAATATGCTATGCGGTCTTCGGGAAGAGTGTAATCGAAATCGCTGACCCTCATAGTTTTTTCAATCTTGTCCGGACCGCCTCGGCATGGGCCTGGAGGCCTTCGTGATCGGCAAACCGGGCGATCCTTTCGCCTGTCCTGCCAAGTTCCTCCTTCGAATAAGCGATAATCGAGGTGTGCTTGACGAAATCGCGAACCGACAACGGGGAGAAAAACCTCGCCGTGCCGTTGGTCGGGAGCGTATGGTTGGGCCCGGCGAAATAGTCGCCTACGGTTTCGCAGGACCACTGACCCATGAAAATCGCGCCGGCATGGCGAAGGTCCGGCAGAATCCCCCATGGGTTCTCCACATGCAGTTCGAGATGCTCGGGGGCGATCATGTCGGAGACACGGCAGGCTTCAGCCATACCGCCCGTCACGACGATGGCCCCATTGTCCCTCAGGGCACGGGAAATCACCTCACCGCGGAGCATGGTTCCGACAAGCCGATCGGCAGTCTCCTGCACTGCGGCGGCGAGTTTTTCAGACGGAGTGATCAGCACCGCAGAGGCATCGGGGTCATGCTCGGCCTGGGCGAAC
>Ga0326729_1000326_pt1 | contig 11486 bp, 5 predicted proteins | sample MHFSIPfraction_2_FD_207744 | JGI IMG/M metagenome (GOLD analysis project Ga0326729, IMG submission 207744) | Lab enriched peat soil microbial communities from Michigan Hollow, Ithaca, NY, United States - MHF6AY SIP fraction | ecosystem: Environmental > Terrestrial > Soil > Wetlands > Peat...
TGAGGGCGTCAGCCGTCGATACCGGTGAAAAGGCTCCAGGATTTGAACTTCAGGGACAACAGGGTGTCGTGCGCTTATCAGACGTCGCCGGCTCGGTCGTTTATGTCGATTTCTGGGCCTCATGGTGTGGGCCTTGCCGCCAGTCGTTTCCCTGGATGAACCAGTTACAGGAAAAATACCGGGCTAAAGGGCTCAAAGTCATAGCAGTCAATGTTGATGCCAGAACTGAGGACGCAAAAAAGTTCCTTGCCCAGAACCCCGCAGCATTCACAATCGCATTCGATCCTAAAGGAGCGACACCGGCAGGTTACGGCGTTAAAGGCATGCCGACGAGTTTTCTTGTCGGAAAGGACGGAAAGGTCATTTTCAGGCATCAGGGATTCAATCCTGCTGAAAAAGAAAAAATCGAGAACGAAATAAAGTCCGCACTGGAGGCAAGAAAATGAGAAAAAGCATTATTCGAACGTTGGTGGCTCTCGGCTGCCTGATCGGTCTGACAAATTTGTCCGGTTGTGCTACAGTGCAGCCCTGGGAGAAGCAGAACCTTGCCAAACCCGAAATGACCTTCGAGGGCGACAAGCTTGAAACCGGCTATACCGAGCACATCTACAGCAGCAAAGAAGCGGCATCCGGAGGCGCTGGTGTAGGCGGCGGCGGTTGCGGCTGCAATTAAGGATAACTCATAATCATCAGGACCAATCTATGAAACCGGCATCCACAATAAAGACCCCCAGGGTTATCGGCGCTGCCCTCACAGCGGCCGCCATGTTCCTGCCTTCGGTTCATCCTGTATTTGCCGATGCGGCACCCGAGCGCGGCATCGTTGCTTTCAAGTATCTCAACTACGGGGACAGCCAGCCTGGAGTAGATCGTATCGACGTCAACGCCTATTCGGTAAGGGCCATGGCGCCGATTGCCGGCAAATGGGCGATCGACGTCACCGGTGTCCACGATTCCGTGACCGGAGCTTCGCCGCATTACCATACCCATTTTGACACTGCCAGCGGTGCTTCAAAGCTGAATGGAGATACGCGCAAAGCCGTCGATCTGAACGTGACCCGCTACTTTCCTACAGGCAGCCTGACCGCAGGTACCAGCTATTCGGAGGAATCGGATTACATCTCCAGGAGTTTTTCCTTGCAGGGCGCTCTTTCCACCCCGAGCAAGAACACCACCGTGACTCTTGGCGGTAGTGTCACGACAGACACCATAACCCCGAACAACTTTCCCCTGACAGATCATAAAAAGATCTATTCATGCCTCGTTGGACTTACCCAGGTTATGTCGAAGAACGATATCGTGCAGTTGAACCTGGGTCGTTCAATAGGAACCGGCTACTATTCCGATCCATACAAGACCCTTGACGAAAGGCCGAGGCATCGCAACAGTACGACCTTCATGACGAGGTGGAACCATTATTTCGAGTCGACTGAAGGCGCCGGGAGGTTTGCTTATCGCTATTATACCGACACCTTCGGCATCAATGCCCACTCATTGAGCGCAGAATATGTCCAGCCGTTGTCGAACGGGTTCACCGTGACGCCTTCCGTGAGGTACTACACACAGACCGCCGCCGATTTTTATGTGCCTGTCGGACCTGACGAGAAGCTCACGGGGGATGCGACCGATCCCGGGTTTGCCGTATTTTATTCCGAAGATCAGCGTCTGTCGGCTTTCGGTGCCGTGACCCTCGGAATCAAGGTCTCGAAGAGGTTCGCCCAGGAATGGCTGGTCGACGTCAGATATGACCATTACATGCAGCGAGATAACTGGGCGTTAAGCGGAAAAGGGGACTCCGGCCTGGCTGCATTCAACGCAAATTTCATTCAGGTTGGCCTGTCGAAGGAGTTCTGAGTCGATTTGTTTTTACCGTCAGCAGGGCAGTGCAATGCCTTGCTGACACTTGACCGGGGAGCTTTGCTTTGCATCCCGGTCAACCCCTGATAGACCGGCAGCAGCACATAAACGACGCTCATTCACGCGATATGATGGAAATGTATCGATTCGGTTTCGAGGCGATGGGCTGCGCGTGTGAGGTTGTTGCCGCCTGTTCGGGCAAAGCATTGGCGTTATCAGCTGCAGAGGCGGCCATACATGAAGTTACGAGGATCGAACAGAAGTATTCGCGTTACAATCCTGACAGTGTAGTGTCAATGATCAACGCACAAGCCGGTATCGGCAGCGTCGCATGCGACCAGGAGACGATTCTTCTCGTGCGGTTTGCCGGTGAGCTTTTCGAACGAAGCGGCGGACTGTTCGATGCCACCTCAGGGGTTTTGCGCAGGGCATGGGATTTCAATAAGTCAGAACTGCCGGGGAAAACAGTGCTTGATGGGCTGCTTGAACTGGTAGGTTGGGACAAGGTCGAATATGATGACAGCGAGATCAGGCTTGTAGAGAAAGGAATGCAAATCGATCTGGGCGGCATCGGCAAGGAGTATGCATCCGACCGTGCTGCCGAACTGCTGCATGAAAAGGGCATAATGCACGGGTATGTGAACATGGCGGGAGACATCCGGGTCGTTGGACCCAAACCTGATGGAGAGCCCTGGACGATCGGCGTCAGAGACCCCCGATCCAATGAGAAGATGTTCGCATCGCTTCCCCTTTACAGCGGCGCTCTTGCTACCAGTGGAGATTATGAACGATTTTTTGAAGTCGACGGTCGCCGTTACTGCCATATCCTCGATCCTCGCACGGGATACCCCGTGGATTACTGGCGCTCCGTCACTGTCGTTGCTCATTCGGCGAGTGAGGCAGGGAGTTGTACTACAATTGCTATGCTGAAAGGGCCTGAAGGCCTCGATTATCTGGAAACATCCGGTTTGATGTATCTGGCTGTCGACCAGTCAGGAAAGATTTATCACAGGGGCTGACCCCGGGAACAGCCTTATAGAACACGACACAGACCCAGAGAACAATGATACACGTATCACTCAGGCGGAGCCTTGCTTTTTTGGCCGTTTTAATGACCCTCTGCATCAGGTTCGGCACGGCCGGTGCCGCAGATTTTCTCGATCCGGAGCAAGCTTTCAAAGTCAGTTCTGAACTGACCGGCAGCCGTTCGATAGCCGTTCAATGGCAGATTGCCAAAGGGTACAAGCTCTACCGTGACCGGATCAGGGTGAGCGTCGAAAGCGGTGATGCGAAGTTGAAAGCGCCGTTGCTCCCGGCAGGTATCGCAGTGGTAGATCCGTCGACCAGCGAAAAAGTTGTGATCTATCACGACTATCTCGCAATCGAAGTTCCAGTGGAGAATGCGTCGGCTCCATTCAAAGTCAATATCGAGTACCAGGGATGTGCCGAGGATGGCCTGTGCTATCCTCCGATGAATCGTGTGTTTAACGTCGATCCTGGCAAGCCGGGTTCTCTGGTTGCTGACGCCGCCCCTGAAGGCGGACCCGCGGTACTGCGGAGCTCTTCTTCGCCTGCCCCGGCAATAGAGAATAAAGGTGGAGATGATTTGTCGCTGGCCAGGGCAACCCTCGAAGGCGGGAGCCTGTTGAAAATTTCTGTGGCGTTCCTGGTGTTCGGCCTCCTTCTCTCCTTTACCCCCTGCGTACTGCCGATGGTACCGATCCTGTCGTCGATCATCGTGGGTGAAGGGGATGTGACCAGGGGAAAAAGCTTCCTTATGGCTTTGGCCTACTGTCTCGGCATGGCGCTGGTCTATACCTCGCTTGGTGTAGCGGCAGGCCTCGCCGGTGAAGGTCTTGCCGGAGCGTTGCAGAAGCCATGGGTTCTGGTGACGTTCGCACTGCTGCTGGTGCTGTTGTCACTGTCGATGTTCGATGTCTACCAATTACAGGTACCGTCCTCGCTTCAGACCCGACTTAACAAGACGACAGGGAACCTGAAGGGTGGCAGATTTGCAGGAGTTTTCTTCATGGGCGCCATCTCGGCGCTTATCGTCGGCCCATGTGTTGCTGCGCCGCTCGCAGGGACTCTGGTCTATATCAGTCAGACCAAAGATGTTGTGATTGGCGGCCTGGCTCTGTTTTCCATGGCCATGGGCATGAGTGTGCCGCTTCTGCTGATAGGTCTTTCTGCCGGAAGCCTGTTGCCGAAGGCCGGCGCATGGATGATCAGTGTTAAATATGTGTTCGGTCTCCTCCTGATCGGTGTGGCGATCTGGATGGTTTCGCCGGTGCTGCCGGCGCAGGCGGTAATGATCGGATGGGGCGGATTGGCGATCCTGTGCTCGGTGTTTGCCGGTTTGTTCGGTGCCCCGTCAGAGAAAGCCACCATTTCAGGCAAGTTTGCAAAAGCCCTTGGCCTGCTGCTTTTCGTGATCGGCGTGCTTGAACTGGTCGGTGCTGCGTCAGGAGGTATCGATGCCCTTCAGCCTCTTTCAGGCCTGCATTCCTCAGCGGGAGCCACGGAGAGCGAAGGCAGAACGCTTGCGTTCAGAAGGATCCGTTCAATCGAAGCGCTCGATGGTGAACTGAAACGGCCAGGGAAGCCGATGATGCCCGATTTTTATGCTGACTGGTGCGCGTCGTACATGGAGATGGAGACGTTTACCGCCAGTGACCCGACGGTGCAGGCTTGTATGGCCGACATCTCGCTTGTTCAGGTCGATGTGGGCGCAAACACTGCTGACGACCGTGCCCTCATGAAGCGGTTCAGGCTTTTCAGCCCTCCCGCCATCATTTCTTCGATAATTCAGGAAAAGAGATGCCTGACAACAGGATCGTCGGCTTCATCGACCCAACTCCGTTCATGAGGAATCCTGAGGGAGCCCTGTTAGGGAACACAAAAAATCAGAACGATTCGCATTCGCTCGGATGACCACTATTTATTCGTTGAATTAACATAATCGCGAAAAGGAGCATAACATTATGGCTGGTACGTATACTAAAAATGGCACTACTGGTAACGATTACTTTACGTTTACTTCTGTTGGGGGCAGGCCTGCATCCAATAACGTCTATAATCTGAATGGAGATCTTGGAAGTGACACGTTCCGTTTTGATGAGTCGGCATCTTCAACAAAATATATCGGTGCTTTTCAAAGCGGCAACTTCACGATTCAGCCTGTCAATGGAAGCGGGGTAATCGTCGTCACCGGAGCGAGCAGCGGAGGGACTTTCCTGACGTTCAACCTCACCAGCGTCGAGCAACTGGTATTCGGTGATAAAACCGTCACCCTCACCTATGCACCTTCAGATTCGACACCCCCGACAGCCTCAGGATTCAGCCCTGCGGACGCTGCGACCGGAGTTGCGGAGACGGCCAATATCGCGGTTACTTTCAGCGAAGCTATCCAGAAAGGGACGGGGACGATCGCTATTCATAGTGATTCGGCAAATGGCGCTGTACTGGAAAGCTATGACGCGGCTACCAATTCGGCCAATCTCTCGATTTCGGGTTCGACGCTGACGATCAACCCGACGGCCAACCTGGCCGGCAACACGCACTATTTTGTGACGTTCGATGCGGGTACGATCAAGGATCTTGCCGGCAACAGTTACGCCGGTACCACGACCTACGATTTTACGACCGCAGACACTGGCGCGCCGACTGTTACGCAGTTCAATCCGGCTGACGGTGCGACTGGAATCACAGGATCGAGCAACATCGTGGTGACCTTCAGTGAAGCGGTCCAGAAAGGGAGCGGCACGATAGCTATCCACAGCGGTTCAGCAAGCGGTACTGTCGTTGAGAGTTTCGATGCGGCCAGCAGCGGCAGGCTGACCATAGTGGGCAACACTCTGACGATAGATCCCACGAACAATCTTGCTGACGCAACCCAGTACTTCGTGACCTTCGATGCCGGCACGATCAAGGATCTTGCCAACAACAATTATGCAGGAACCGCGACTTACGATTTTACCACGGTCGATAACATCGCTCCCACGGCGTCGGCCTTCAGTCCGCTTGACGGCGCGACAGGAGCGGTCGAGTCGTCCAACATCGTGGTGACCTTCAGCGAAACGATCCAGAAAGGTTCGGGAACCATCGCAATCCACACCGGTTCGGCAAGCGGCCCTGTCGCAGAGAGCTACGATGCGGCATCGAGTCCGAACCTGACGGTTTCGGGCAACACATTCACGATCAATCCGACAGCCACCCTTGCGAGCGGTACGCATTTCTTTGTCACCTTCGATGCCGGCTCGGTCAAAGATCTTTCAGGGAACAGTTACGCAGGCACAACGACCTACGATTTTACTACAGGAGACTCTGTAGCACCGACTGTCACCCAATTCAATCCTGCCGATGGCGGGATCGGCGCAGCCGCAGCGAGCAATATCGTGGCAACCTTCAGTGAGGCGATACAGAAAGGGAGCGGTACCATAGCCATCCACAGCGGGTCGGCAACCGGCCCTTTAGTTGAGAGCTTCGATGCGGCCACCAGTGCCAGAATCGCCATATCGGGCAGTACGCTGACGATCGATCCTACGAACAATCTATCCCTCAACACGCAATATTTCGTGACATTCGATGCCGGCACGGTCAGGGATCTTGCCAACAACAATTTTGCGGGAACAACGACTTACGATTTTGCCACTGTCGATACTATTGCGCCGACGGTTTCCAGTTTTACCCCGACCTCGGGCGCGACCGGCATCGCTGTCTCGGACAATATCCTCCTGAGGTTCAGCGAAACTGTGCAACGGGGCACAGGCCTGATCCAGATCCACAGCGGTTCGGCGACCGGTACGCTGATCGAGAGCTTCGATGCGGCAACAAACACTCACCTGTCCATAACCGGAGACACGCTCACTATCGACCCTACCGCCAACCTGGCCAATAACACCGATTATTACGTGACCTTCTCCGACGGCAGCATCCAGGATTTGTCGGCGAACCATTACACAGGGACGAACGCTTACCACTTCAGCACCGTGGCAGCTGCAGCTGCCGCATCTGGAGGATCGTCGGGGGGCGCAGGAGTTGTGATAGCCGGAGTGGCAGGGATTGGCCTGCTTGCATGGCTCATTATCTGATTAAATTGTAAAAGGGTCTCGATGAGGCCCTTTTTTATTTAACGTACTGTCGATATGAAGATCCTGTGACGATCTCAAGGGAGTAATATCGAACTATGTGATTTTTATTTCGTGAGGTAATCGAAAGGTCCACCGGCAGCCTTGTCTGATATTTCCATGCCAGGTTTCTTATGGCCGAGCGGTACACTCCCATTGACCGGCTCCAGCGTATGCCATCCTTCCTGCACAGCACTCAGGGCCGGTCTCCGGCTATCGTGAGCTCTTTCCTTTCATAGGCAACGAAGTCAACGATGCATCTTCGAGGTTTTTCGATTCCAGGAGATGTTTTCGCAAGACAGCGAGAATCTTCTGGTGTGGCTCTCTCTATGATATCATCAGATTCAGTCTTGTAAATACTCGGAATATGTGCATATCAGTAATTCGTAGAGGAATCGCATGAAGTAGGGGGTATCCCTGGCGATTATTTTTGTTTTGCTACGGACAAATTACTTGCTGTTGACGTAAGGGTATATTATTTTTATATAAACGAGTTTAGGGTATTTAGGCGGTATTCCTTCTTGCATGATTTACGAATGGATTTTCATCGGAATTGCTGGAATCATAATGATTGGTTTTCCTCTCCAAAGGAATTTTTTGAACAGGAAACCCCTATACCGACATGCATCAAGTATGGCACCAACCGTTGAATCCGTCAATGCCTTAATGTCAAAATCAAGCGTCCTCAGCATTATTCCTGCAGTTATTCCTGCCGCGAAACAGTGAAACATATTCCATGTGGTGGTCTCGATGTCTGTGCAGTGCTGGCGATACTCAGATAACATTACGAAAGCAGTTTGATGGATGCAGTGTTTCCTGTGGATAGCCTTTTCTTGATGATTGTTTTCAGTGACCGTCCTATCGTCACCCGATTTCGCGGTGTGTCAGCACTGTTGATGACAGGCCGGCACGCTGGACTCGATCGATAATCGATACGTTGGCGAAGTATTTGTCCGAATTATCAACAGGATCCAGCTGGCCCTGATTTGTTCTTGATGATTGATATTCCTGTTCAATAAGATTTTAGCAGTTATTAACCGGGCATGCCCATTCCCGCAATGTGCAGGGCTGCCGGAGATGATGTAAGCCGTTTGCCGTCCCTGAGCTTCAGAGCCCTGGTGCGGTTACCCTATAGTGCATTCCAATACTTTCTATGGAGCCCCCAACCATGAACAGTGCCTCTACCCAGTATCCTTTTTACAAGAATTCCGGCAAAACCATTTATGGAGCCCGTCCAGACAGGCGATCCATAAGAAGCTGCAGTTCTCTCGTGATTGCTGACGCATCGCTTGCCGATCTCGACCTGCTGCTCGGGCGGCTCGAACCGGGCACTGCCTGCGTTCGTGTCGGCTCAGGGAGCGATCCGCTCGGGACGATCGTCGGCGCGTTACGTGAGGGGTACGGTCGACTGCATTTTCTCGGCCACGGTGAGCCCGGCTCCATAAGGATAGGAGCAAGGCAGCTCGTCCTGGACGATTTTGTCGCGCTTGCCAACAGTTCCGGAAGACGGAACAACACCTTCACGGCCATCCATTTCTGGTCCTGCCGGACAGGCGCATCCGAACAGGGGCGTTCGTTTGTCGACGGAGTCGCAAAAGCGTTCGGCACCTCCGTGACCGCCTTCAGCGGCCTGGTCGGAGCGGCCGGCAAGGGCGGAAGCTGGATTCCCGATATCTCTTCTCGCCTTCAGCAGCAGGTCGTTACCAACCCCTTCACCGATGCCGGTTCATACTCCCATACCCTCGCCGACGGCTTTTCAAATTCCCTGTTTCTCAACGGGGTCGAGACGAGTCATGGTTCCTTCGAACAGGACATTTTCTTCCAGGCTGGAGAAGCCATAACGACAAAGGTTTACTTCACCCAGCCGCCGGTGGTGACCGGTACTCCGCAGCTCGAAATACTTATAGGTGTCCCAGGCAACTACAAAACGGTGTATGCCGCCTACGACGCAGTTCATAGCAGTGGCAGCATGCTTGCGTTCACCTACACTCCTCAGGCCGGTGACGTCGGGCAGCTGACCTACGGAAGCATCGTCCTTCCGAATGGCGCCTCGATTACCGACAGCAAAGGCCTGTCTCCCAACTCGCTTGCGATCGGTTCCTCCATGCAGAACCGCTCGGACATCTCCTTCTCTTCATGGCTGTACGCTGCTCCCACGACTGAAGGCACTTCCGGCAACGACTGGGTGGAGCCGGCAGCCGGGACCGATCTCAGTACCACCGACAAACTCAAAACTGCGCTTTCGGGGCTCAATGCGGGCACTGGCGGGACCCGCGACGTGCTGGTCTTCACGCTGATCGTGACCTCCCCGGACGGAACCCTCACCACCTCCGGCAACGCCCTCGTCATCACCCTTGGCGAGAGTACATACCAGATCGTCAGGGAAAGCGGGAACATAAACTTCTATTATGGCACGGGAGGCGGGGCCGAGCTCATCAAGACGGTCTATACTGAAGCCGATGGCGGTTTTGAACGCATCCTCGTCAAGCTGGCCACTCCTGATGGTACAATCGTTGGCGCCGGCGACCTCGTCCTCGTAGCCGGAACCTACCCCGATCTCGTGAGCAACATGGAGCGGGTCGAAGGCAGCGATTTCTCCGACTCCATCTCCCTTGCGCTGAACCCGGAAAAGACCCAGAACATCAGTCCGAGGAGCGGCAACGATACGGTGACCGGTTCAAACAACGCGGACATCATAAACCTGTCCGAGGGGAACAAAAGCGTGAACCTCATGGGGGGGAACGACCAGTTCTACTGGCAAGGCAGCGGTCAAAGCACCCTCGAAGGCGGCGACGGGTACGATACCATCTACCTCCAGAGCAATGTGGTCAATTCCAGTTCACAGGGGTCGTTGCTCTACATGCTCGAACCTGACGGCAAGGTGCATCTGTACGCAAGCAACGGGGAGCTGGCCGTTATCGAGAAGGCTGCTGTCGGGGATTCCTGGCAGTACCGGATTACAGCGAGTTCAGGTGAGGGTACCAACGGCGTCAACGATATGGTCGCCACGATCAACAACATCGAGTACCTGGGCCTGTCTATCATCAACATGCCGCTCACTCTTTCTCAGCTTTTCATGCAGACGCCGGTCGACGGCAGCTTTGCCAACGACCTCCTGAACGGTTATACCGGCAATGATAATATCGACGGAAAGGAGGGGAACGACTCGATCAACGCCGATGCAGGCAACGACATCCTGAAGGGAGGTCCGGGAATGGATACCCTCGATGGCGGCGCCGGTAACGATTGGGCGGATTACAGGGACAAGAGCGCGAATGTCAGTGTCACCCTGAACGGCGCTTCCGATGCACCGGTGAGTGTCGGTGGCGTTCTCGAAGACACGATCCGGAACATCGAACATGTCGTCGGTGGATCGGGCAACGATTATCTGGCCGGTGATTCGAATTTCAACGTCCTGTTCGGCCAGGGAGGCAACGATACCCTCAAGGGCGGCGCCGGCCATGACGTGCTTGACGGCGGAGCGGGTTCCGATACGGCCGATTACTCCGACAATAGCGGATCCGTCGTCGTTGTGCTCGACGGTGCCAACAATGCGCCGGTGAGCGTCGGTGGTAACGGCGAGGACCTCATCGTCAACATTGAAAATATCACAGGTGGTTCGGGTAACGACTCGATCATAGGCGATGCTGCGGACAACCTGTTCAAGGGTGGGCCAGGCAACGATACCCTCGACGGCGGAGCCGGCCTGGACATAGCCGACTACAGCGACAAGAGTTCTCCGGTATCGGTCACCCTGAACGAATCGGGCGATACGCAGGTGAGCGTCGGAGGCTTTGCCGAAGACACGATCCGCAATATCGAGGGCATATACGGCGGCACGGGTAACGACACCCTCACCGGCAATTCGCTGGAAAACGTCCTGCGAGGCGGAGCCGGCAACGACAGCATCCAGGGGGGCCTCGGCAATGACATCCTCCGGGGCGGCGGCGGCAACGACATACTCGACGGCGGAGCTGGCAGCGATACGGCCGACTACAGCTACAACCTCGGTTTTTCGGATGCCACAAAAGGTATTTCGGTTACCCTTAACAGCGCTTCCGATGCGTCGGTGAGTGTCGGAGGCAGCCCGGAAGACACGATACGGAACATCGAAAACGTCATCGGCAGCACGGGAAACGACTCGATTGCTGGTGACGGCAATGACAACTTGCTTTCGGGCGGTCTCGGTAACGATACTCTTAAAGGCGGGGAGGGTCACGACACCCTCGATGGCGGCATCGGCGTAGACTGGGCGATATACGCAGATAAGTCTCCATCGGTCAACGTCACCCTGCTTGGCTCGTCGGATGCTTCCGTGAGTATCGGAGGCGGCGCAGAAGACACTATCCGGAACATCGAGAACCTGGTGGGCGGCTCCGGAAACGATTCTATCACAGGGGACAGCATGGATAACCGCTTCCGCGGCATGTCCGGCGACGACACCCTGGATGGCGGCGCGGGTTCAGACTGGGCCGATTATTACAATGACGGCTCCGGAGG
>Ga0326729_1000328_pt1 | contig 11443 bp, 10 predicted proteins | sample MHFSIPfraction_2_FD_207744 | JGI IMG/M metagenome (GOLD analysis project Ga0326729, IMG submission 207744) | Lab enriched peat soil microbial communities from Michigan Hollow, Ithaca, NY, United States - MHF6AY SIP fraction | ecosystem: Environmental > Terrestrial > Soil > Wetlands > Peat...
CAGAGTACGCGCTGATTGCGGAGAACGCCAACATCGGCGCGGCACGAGCCTCATTCTTCCCCAGCATAAGTCTGACCGGTTCCGGGGGATTCGCCAGCACAGGTTTGTCCGACCTGTTCTTGAGCGGCTCGAGCGGTGTGTGGAGTTTTTCGCCCAAGGTGGTGCTCCCGATCTTCCAGGGCGGGCGCTTGCAGGCCAACCTTGATCTGGCGAAGACGAACCGGGATATTGCCGTCGCCAGGTATGAAAAGGCGATTCAGACTGCGTTCCGAGAAGTCGCCGACGCACTGGTTGCCCGTGCGACCTACAGCGAACAGCTGCAAGCCCAGCGCGCCCTGGTCAGTGAAAGCGAACAGTCTGAGGCGATCACGAAAGCCCGTTATTCGCATGGGATCGACAGCCATTTCGTTCTTCTCGATGCCGAGCGTTCCCTCTTCGAGGCGCAGCAGAACGAAATTATCGTCCATCAGCGGACACTGTCAAACCTGATCGACCTATACAAAGCACTCGGGGGTGGCTGGAAATAATGCATTTGAGCTTATTCCAATTTAACCAGAGGCCCTAATTTTGGGAAGTATTTCAGTCTGGCAATAGCCGCAGGAGTAAATGGCAGTTCTTAAGGTGATTTGAGCGCTCTGCAGTTGTTATTGTTTGCGCGCGTTGTTCATCGATTCTGATAAAAAATTTGTTACATCATTGTTATACGGGAAATTATTGTGGCTGTTTAAATGATTTTATATGAATGAGATACCTGTTTGGCGCTTAATCTGCATGGTAGAGGTCAGAAGTTCGAATCTTCTGCCGCCCACGACCCCGTAAGCCTGCACACCCAGCAGGCTTTTTAATGCCTTAGATTCGATTCTCAGCCTCATAACTCAGTGAGTTCTCGCCGCTTATCTTGCGATTAAGCACTTTTTTGCGTACATAACACTTGTAAGCCACCCGTCGGGCTTATGCATTCCTTCCCAGACGACCCTCAATCGAGTAGTGCATATCCGATTTCCACAATCGATGATGTTGTCGCCATGCACAAGCGTTCACATAATAATAACAAAATCAGAACACCGAAAGTCGAAGTCGTTGGAGTATCAGCTATTGTTCCTCTGCTTTTGCGCTTACTGTACAACATTTCCAAGTTCTTCACCTCGAAGCATGGCATTTCTGACAGTCGTAAAGGCGTAAAAAGCCCTGAATAAGCCATTTAGTGCGTACCGTACAGATACCAGTAACGAAATACATAAGAGGCGGTTATCGATAGGTTTATAATTCACTTCCTTTGTAAATAGACAGTATTCTTCGTACTAATATAATGTGAGTTCTGCCGCCAGGCTTATTCCTTCCTCTTCAGACGGCAAACCTTGATGCGTATTGCAGACACTAAATTCCACGATCGATTGAATTGCAGTACACGCAGACCCTACATTAGTTTAAGCTGTGATTACATACCCTGAATTGCGCATGCCAGAAGTAAAAATGGCAGGAAGTGCAGACTAAAGAACAGTAGTGAATAATGTTGACTGAAATTGAAGGATGTTACCTGACAAAGTGCGGTGCGTACCTATTTTTCCTTAACGCTTGAGAGCGGATCAGGTAGGTTTATAACATCCTGGATTATTATAAAGGGGGAACCCCTTTCTTACTCAAAACCATTATTCTAAACAAAGCACTGAATCTTCAATGGAGTAGATATGAGCAAGAAACTGATTGGTTTGATTGTGGTGACGCTTGTCGCTGCTGCTAGTATTGTTATGGTTCTGAGAGGTACGAGAAATGATTCCGAAATCGTAAGGATTGGTACAATCCTGCCTCTTACAGAAAGTGCGTCGATCCTTGGGAAAGGTGTTCGCGAAGGGATCGATATTGCCGTTGAAGAGGTTAATGCAGCGGGTGGCATTGATGGCAAGCGGGTAGTTCTACAGGCTGAAGACAGCAAAAATGACCCGAAAGAGGGCGTTTCAGCCTTTCAAAAGCTAATGGCGATAAATCGACCTGTTGCGATTATCACGGAAATGAGTTCCGTTTCCAAAGCGCTCGCCCCCTTGGCAGACCGCAACGAAATGGTGCTATTTGCCACTGTGACTGCCTCCCCAAACCTGACGAAGATGAGCAAATGGGTATTCCGAAATTACTATTCGACTCAGACTCAAGGAGAAGCTTTAGCACAATTTCTGGTCAAAGAAAAGAAACCTAATAAAGTTGGAATCCTGTATCTAACCGACGATTATGGAACGGCTGGCCTTGAAGAACTTAAGCGCGCACTTAATGCTCAAGGTATAAACGATATCGTTATGGAAGGGTATGCTAAGGACGCTACGGATATTCTGGCACCGGTAACAAAAATCAAGGCAGCCAATGTCGACGTATTGTGCGTAATTGCCTATGACGAGGCTTTGGCGCGTGCGTTTCGCGAAGCCCGAGAACTTGGATTCAAGGGGACTCTCTGCACCTACACAGGCTTAGCAGACCCCAAAGTCTTGGGGCAAGCGGGTGCATCTGCTGAGGGTGCATACGTTGCAATGGCTGACTACGACCCATCATCCCCAAAAGCAGGGGTTCAGGCAAACTTTGTGAAAAGGTATCAAGAAATTCATGGCTCTCTTCCGAGTCATTATCCAGCATTTGGATACGATACGGTGATGACCATTATTCGCGGGCTTAAGGCTGAAAAAAAGGGCTCGGGGCTACGCGAGGCATTGGTTTCGATGGTGCCGTTTCAAGGAGTAATGGGTTCAATAGCGATCAACAGCAATCGTGAAGTAGAGTTTCCCCAAACCGTGCGTATCGTTCGTAACGGTAGCATTAAACCTATAGATTAAGCCAACAAGGGGGATAAAATTTCCATGGATGAGAACGGCAAAAAAAAAGAAGAAACACTTAGGAAGATAGCGCACAGGAGAGGATTCCTTCCACTGGTTCACGTACTTCGTTCGCAGTTTTTGATTCAGGGGCAGTCCGAAACGGATGACAATGCAACGCCCTCGGATGTGTTGAAATGGTTGGTTGTTTCAGAAGATATAGAAGATCAAAAAGCAAGTAGATTGTTGTCCTGCAGTGATACTCGTACTGATGGAACACGGAAGGATAAATATGAGAAGCTTCGCGATTTATGGATTGAAAACCAATCTTCATGTTTTCCTCATGGCGAGCTTTCGAAGTGGGTTTTCAAACATGCATCCAGCGACGTGGTTGTTGTCCTTCGTAGCGCTACGAATATCGACTATTACAGACAATGGTTAAAAGACCTTAAGGAAACGAACGCATGGTCATTTAACTCGGACACCGAATACATACTTATTCTTGATGATTTTCTTACAAAAGATATTTTCAATTACGAAAAAATCGGAGAGCCAGATACTCTTCCAGCTTTTCTCTCTGAGTTAGAGCGCCTTTCGAGTAGTTCGTTAGCAGAAGTCACAAAACGAATCTTGTGGCCGCAGTGGGAAAGCCCTGTATGGAACGAAAAGGACTTGGCTTGTTACTTCGCTTGGCTAATCTGTCATGATCTGGATGCGCAAGCATGGATTTACATGCGTCCACCACATATCAGCTACCACTACACGCCCTACCCAGACTCTCAAACGGGAGTATTGATATGTCTTGGATTCTTACCAAAATCTGAGGACTTGGCCTTGCGATATCTCGACACTTTGGGGTGGGGGGTTGCAAATGCATTTGAAACAACATCACTTCTTCTAACAAAACCAGATGCTGAACATCTCTATATTGTTGGCGCTTATTCCGAGATGCAGGCCAAAGGCGCACTTCTGAATCAAATATGGAACAGAAATGCAGATCTATCTTATAGATTGCCTAGACGCCAACATAGTGACGTGCAGACAAACAGAAGACACCGCCACACTTATGTTCCTCTTGCGTGTTTATTTCCCTATCTGAGCAGTGCTAATAATCTGGGACTACGTTGGGCATCATTTTTCGAGTGGGATCCAGTTGACGATATGCTCGACCGCATCGGTTGGGCGATCGGCAGCGGCTGGCCTCTTGTACAGGAAAGACTAAAGGATGAAGACTACTGGGAACAAACCCAGGAAGCGATAACCCATTTCTCTAAAGCAGCTAAAGTGATGCATAGTTTGCACAGGGAAAACAAAATAGAGCTTCTCGGTGATATACTGTTTGCACAGTCTTCCAAGAAAAGCCCTGTGGTTATAACATGCCGCTTAGAAGGAGGCTTTAAAGGCGATGAAACGATAACTAGACCACCAAAAGAGGAACATGATCTACTTGATAAAGATGCTTACAATTATGTTTTCGTGACGTTCGATACCTTCATGGCGGATCTGAATCCTATCTTGAAAGACGGCGCAAAAAAAGTTTGTGACATTAGACCAGATAGCTACGCCAACTTCCTTGATGAATTGTATAACGAATTTGTAAGAGCTGTCACACCAAAACGCATAGCTAAAATCACCCAAGTGCTGCGGGAGCATTTTGAGCGCAAACTCCACCCAAGTTTAAGCCATGCTGAGAAGTTTGGCGAACTGCTTATTCGTCATCTGATCTGGGTTTTTCTCCATGAAACCAAACCCAACTCGTCCTTTACCTGCCTAGCGTATTTCCCGTCACGCATAAAGCCGGATATCCCAAGTGGCGGTTGCTTGTTAGCTTTTAATGAAGTTCCAAGTACCACAAATTTGCTCCTAATCGATAATTATGTATCAGACTATTTTCTAGCAAAAAGCCTTATTGCCTCCGAATTTGAAACGGATTTTCCTTGTGCATTGACGAATAAGGGATTTGAAAGATCCTTGATCACTTCGATAAAGCGAGCTTTTCATTATGCGGAGAAAGATGCTGTGCTAACGTTGGCATTCATGGATTTGGACGGACTAAAGTCTATAAACGACACAACCAAGGAGCATATTTTGGGTACAGTTGTGATTCGGGTTTTCTCAGAAATTCTTGCAGAATGCCTTGATGATCCAAACTCCCCCGTCAATAAACTGGGTCGGGAAGATTATGACGTATTTTTTGGACGATGGGGTGGTGACGAATTTTTGGTTGGGATCGTGAAGTCGATTGAAAAAGGATCGAAGGATAATGCGGTACAAAATGAAATAAAATACATTGAGGAGATACTATTTTCACAAATTGTATTAGTGCAAAATTCCCTAAAATGGAAGTGCACCTCTGACATTGATAAATTTTTTAGTGGGAGTCTTGAGCACTTTAGGCGACAGAAGAGAATCGAGCCTTACAAGGACTTAGAGCAACCAGACCCTTCGTTAGCAAAGTTGAAGGGGATATTTGGGAGTTCTCCTCCAAGTTTCACGGCTGCAATTGGTTCGACTAAGTTACGACATACTGCTGATAAAAACGACGAACATCCGGTTAAAATTTATGAGGATCTTAGGAGTCAAGTAGACAAGGCCTGCTATTTAGCGAAACAATCTAAAAGAGGCAGCGTTCTTTACTTGCAAGAAACCAAGAAGGATGCAAGAGGAAATATAATATGCTTTACAAATGATAAATACCAAATAGAACTAGCCCGTATATATGACTTACTGCCGGAATGGGGTATCCACATGTCTATCAGTGGTGCAACGGATAATGAAGCTTATGAACTGGTTACTTGTATCTGCGACAGTTTTGCTGGATACTACGGCAAAGATGTTAATGTCATTGCGAAAATCATGCCAATGCCAGAGATCTTGATAGGGATATATGAGCAGCATGAACGTTTCCGGGAATCAGTTCAAAATCTGTTAAACACATTTGCTGAGCAATGGAAAAAACGAATGCGATGGACCAGGAAACAACCTGAAAGTGAATGTGATGTTCAGGTTATTGTTGCAGCAGTTGATCAGAACGATTTTAGGTCTGCGGTTGATAATTCATGGGATTTGAGAAATGCCAATACTTCTGACACTAGGTTTCCCTTCAGACCAGGTCCCGTTTGTTTCGCTCGTCAAACTTCGGTAACATCAAAAATGGGTTAGATGGTCAATGATTTTGCAATTTGTTGTTAACGGAATCATGACCGCAGGCCCAATCGCGCTGATCGGCATTTCATTAGCGCTGATTATTCAGGCGCAGGGTTTTATGAATCTTTCGGTTGCCGCAATTATTACACTCGGTGCATACTTTTCCTATTGGCTTTACGTACTTCTGGGATTGCCGCTTGTGATTTCTTGTGCGGTGTCCATGTTGTTTTGCGGTTTTGCAGGTTCAATATTTGAACGCGTTCTTTTTCACCGGCTTAGGATCCGACATGCTACATCCGCAATACTCCTGTTAGCATCGTTAGGGTTGTACGTGGTACTGCAAGCGCTTATAGAAATGGCCTTTGGAGCAGATATACTGGTGTTGAGTAGAATAGCCCACTGTTCAAGCCTAACTGCTTTTGGCGCTTTTCTTAAACCTATACAAATATGGACTCTTGGCATAGCGTTGTCTGTTGCGGCTGGACTCGCGCACTTGTTGTCAAGAACGCGATGGGGTATTGGATTGAGAGCGCTTGCGGAAGATGCGGAGCTGTCGAGAGCATCAGGGATTAGATCAACCAAGATTCGCTCACAGACATCTTTTGTCGCATGTGGCATTGCTGCAGTGTCCGGTATAATGGTGGGTTTGGACGTGGACCTTCTACCTGCTTTTGGCATGCATCTGTTCTTTGGTGGTTTGGTGGTAGCTCTGATTGGTCGGAGTGCTGGATCGTGGGGTATTGTTGTTGCAGCCCTCTTTTTGGGGCTGTCTCAACAACTCAGTGTTTGGCTGATTGATTCACGTTGGCAAGATGGTGTTGCTTTTCTCATCTTACTTATTGCACTCCTTGTTAATCCAAGTTTGCTGCATCTTTCATCTAATCCAGAAAGTCGAGGCTAAGGAACAGGTTATGGAATACATCTTCCATACGTTAATTCTGATTTGCATTTTTGGAACGCTGGGTGCTTCCTTGAATCTTATTGCAGGATATACAGGCATGCTTTCCATTGCCCACGCATCTTTCTTCGGTGTGGGTGCATATACCGCTGCACTCTTGAGTTTGTCTACGAATATACCTTTCCCAGTAGTTACACTGAGTTCCATCGCTGTTTCTTGTGTTGTGGGGATGCTATTGATTGCTCCTTCCCTGCGTGTGAAAGGCGATTACTTTGTGATTTCTACCTTTGCGTTTCAAGTCATTGCATTTCAAGTATTTAATAATTTGATAGGACTTACGCGAGGGCCTATGGGATTGCCAGGAATCCCACCAGCGGCTTTAGGAGATTTTGAACTTTCAACACCTTTTCGCTTCTTTTTTTTATCATTGGTATACCTTCTTGTTGTGCATTGGATCGTCGCGAAAATTGCCGGTTCTCCACTCGGACGGGTGCTGACAGCGATTCGTGAAGACGAGGTTCTTACAAGCACTGCCGGGAAATGCGTTGCTTTAGATAAATTTTTAGTTTTCATCGTTGGCGCAGGGATCGCCGGCGGAGCTGGTGCGCTTTATGCCGTTTATATTGGCTTCATTGATCCGACAAGCTTCACCGTGATGGACTCAATTTTCATTCTCTCGATCGTAGTAATTGGCGGAGCGGGAAGCGTCTGGGGGCCATTCATTGGTGCTACCATACTGATCGCGATTCCAGAGGCTTTGAGATTCCTAGGTCTTCCATCTTCATTGGCAGCTGACATCAGACAGTTGCTTTATGGAGGGCTTATGATCGGTTTTCTTCTTTGGCGGTCACAAGGCATATTAGGCAATGACGTTGTCGAACACCAGAATGCAAAGCCATGACTCAGCCTCTCTTGCAGATCAATAGTTTATTTAAACATTTCGATGGCATTAGTGCGCTAGATGATTTCTCGTGCGTGTTGGAGACTGGGGAGTGCTTGGGGCTGATTGGTCCCAATGGTGCGGGGAAGACGACGCTGTTTAATGTTATTTCTGGTCTTATTCAGCCAGATCAAGGGAACGTGCTCTTGTATGGTGAGGATGTTGTTGGTATGAGTGCATGGCGAATATCACAACTTGGCATTAGCCGCACATTTCAAGCTGTTCGTCAGATTCAGAGTATAAGTGTTTTGAATAATGTATTGCTTCATTTCAAGTCACAGCTAGGTGAAAATATTCTTAACATTTTTTTAAGACCTCGGATAGTATCATCCTTTGAACAGAAGAACCGGGAGGTAGCCTTATTGATACTTAAAAGGTGTGGTTTGGAGGAGACAGCAGATAAGAAAGCTGGAGAACTGTCCTATGGACAACAGAAATTGTTGAACTTGGCTTGTTGCCTTGCAAGCCAAGCTAAAGTCCTTCTATTAGATGAACCCATAGCTGGAATAGCTCCACAAATGATCGAAAAAATTCTTGAACTGATTGAGTCAGAAACCAACGATGGAAAAGGTGTCTTCGTTATCGAGCACGATCTCGATATCATTGTGAAAGCTTGTGATCGTCTTATTTTTATGGATGTTGGTAAAAAAGCTTGTGAAGGCTTGCCCAATGAAGTGCGAAAAGATCCGCGCGTTTTAAGTGCTTATATCGAATGAAAAAAGTTGAGCTGAAAGTTAAAGAACTCTGTTCGGGTTATGGCCGCAAGCAGATACTATTTGATGTATCTATGCATGTAAAAGCAGGGGAAATTGTTGCCATCATTGGGCCTAATGGGGCTGGAAAGTCAACGCTATTACGTAATATTTGCGGCGACCTTTTGCCTTGGAGCGGTAAAGTAGAGTTTTCAGGAATTGAATTAACAGGCAAGAACCCTGCTGAATGCCTAAGACATGGTGTTGTATATTCACCGCAAGGTAATAGAGTATTCCATAATCTGACCGTGACAGAAAACCTCAGAGTTGGTGGGTATGCGTTGTCACGCATTAAGTTCACTGAGCGGAGTAATTCTGTGCTTGAAGCCTTTCCAGGTTTGATAAATCGACGTGCACAAAAAGCGGGTTTATTATCAGGGGGTGAACAGCAAATGTTAGCACTTGCACGTGTATTGATAGCAGATCCAAAAATGCTTCTTCTAGATGAACCATCACTCGGGCTTGCACCGTCAATACTTGATAACTTATTTGAGAGAGTTTCGCTGATAGCTCGGGAACGCAACATCGCGATTCTTCTTGTCGAGCAGAAGGTTAACCGTACACTTCAACTAGCAGACCGTGTTGTGGCGTTGCGATTCGGTCGTATAATGCACTGTGGGGAGGCCACTGCTCTTCTGCGGGATCGGGAAACATTATCCCGGATTTTTGTATAGACATTAGTTGAAATAAAATTATTCAAATGGTAAACAATATTTCAGACTTCAAGGTGCTGTCACTTGATGGTGGAGGTTCTAAAGGTGTGTTCACTTTGGGGGTTCTGTCTGAGGTTGAAGCTGCTCTGGGAAAGCCTCTATGCGATGAGTTCAAATTAGTATATGGAACTAGCACTGGAGCAATCATAACGGCACTTATAGCCTTGGGAAAGTCGATGTCAGAAATCAAGACTCTATATTTCGAGATGATTCCGGACATCATGGGGCATAAGACACGCAAGGGGCGTTCCAAGACTCTGCGAAAGTATGCTGAACAATTATTTAGTGATATTAGATTTGCTGATTTCAAAACAGATGTGGGCATAGTTGCTACAAGAGTTGACTATGCACGTCCAATGATCTTCAAGTCTTCCGTGAGCCAAGCACATGGAAGACTTGAGACATTTGAACCTGGATTCGGAGCATCTGTGTCTGATGCTCTTATTGCTTCCTGTGCTGCGCTTCCATACTTCTCGAAAGTTCGGATTGAGACAAAGAACCATGGGAATCCTGAGTTGCTTGATGGTGGATTCATCGGAAATAACCCAACTCTGTTTGCCATAACTGACGCACTTAAAGCCTACAAAGTACCTATAGGCTCAGTAAAAGCACTTAGCATTGGTGTTGGTGTCTACCGTGAACCATTGCGGAGGCCTTGGTATCAATTGGCAATGAATTGGTGGCCATTTTGGCTTATCCGAAAGACGCTAGATTGCCGTACAAATACTAATGAGATTGTTCGAAATATGCTTTTAGGGCATATTTCATGTGTTAGGGTGGACAAGACATGTGTAGAAGAAGGTTATGAAACAGATCTTTTAGAATCGAATGTAGATATGCTTAATAAATTATTTCTACTAGGAAGGGATTCATATGCTGAGAAGGAACACGAAATCAAGGGATTGTTGGGTCTGTAGCTGAAATTACGTTTTCCATATTCGATGAAGAGGACGTGAGCCCATAGAACTGAGCCACTTGCCCATTGAAAATATGATTTGTTGCATATGGCCCCTTAATCGGTCACCTTAAAAGTGGAAATGCCGGTCTATTGCGTATCCCCCGTATATTGGACACCAAAAATTAGAGTTTTCGGGACTATTTCATTGTGCAGCAATGAATTCCATGGGCGTCATCTGACTCAAGGAATAATGGGGCCTGAAGCCGTTGTATTCGTTTCGCCAGTCTTCAATCTTGGCGCGCACATCGTAGAGACTACTGAACCAATGAACCGAAAAGCATTCATCCCTGAACTTTCCATTGAATGATTCAATATACGGGTTATCCGTCGGCTTGCCCGGCCGGGAGAAATCCAGCACCACCTTGTTCTAATAAGCCCAGCGATCAAGTTCCTTCGAAATGAACTCGCTGCCATTGTCGACTTGTATGCGTTCCGGCACAGCTCTTTCCCGTTGCACAGCAGTTTCAAGGTAGTTGACAACGTCCGATCCGTTAATACTTTGGCCGGGTACTCGGGGACATCCTATAGTGAATAATCCAAACGCAAAGAATTTTCGATAACGAAAAACCCCTCCAAGTGCTTGAAAAAGCAAGTTATAAAAAGGCGGGTTGCTCACCGTTAATGAATCATGTACCTTTTCGTTATCTGGTAGTGTAATAGTAAAGACTAGGGGACGTTGTACAGTAAGCGAAGAAGTATTTAATTCAGAATAAGCTGATGACAATTCATGGCAGATGGCAACCAAACCAATCAATAAAGATATGCCGAGAGGACATAGACATGATGCGACGGTCCGCAGCATCATGTGATGGTTCGAGGGTTCGATCGTACGGAGTCAGTATGTCGCATAGGTATTAGGGGACGTTGTACAGTAAGCGCAAAAGTATTTCATTGAGAATATGCTGATGATATTTCATGGCAGATGACGACAAAACCAATGAAGAACGACATGCCGAGAGGACCTAGACTTGATATGCCGGGTACCTTGCATCATGTGATCCTGCGGGGGATCGAGCGAGGGGTTATTTTTCAGGATGATGCCGATAGGACAGAGTTTTTACGACGTTTTGGAGAATTGAGCAAGGCATCCGGGACTGGGGTCTATGCGTTCGTGCTGATGACCAATCATGTGCATGTGCTGCTCAGGAGCGGCAAGGGCGGGTTGGCAACCATGATGCGTCGGTTGCTTTCTGGATATGCCCAGTATTACAACCGTCGATACAATCGTTCGGGACATCTG
>Ga0326729_1000329_pt1 | contig 11426 bp, 8 predicted proteins | sample MHFSIPfraction_2_FD_207744 | JGI IMG/M metagenome (GOLD analysis project Ga0326729, IMG submission 207744) | Lab enriched peat soil microbial communities from Michigan Hollow, Ithaca, NY, United States - MHF6AY SIP fraction | ecosystem: Environmental > Terrestrial > Soil > Wetlands > Peat...
CTGCCATGACCCACGGGCCGTTCAGCAGTGCTGTCGATGCTGCGGTACCCAGTGCGAAGAGCATGACCAGGAGTGTCAGCGGCGGCGTGGCGAGTTCGGAGAGCGCGACGAGGTAACGGAACCGGCCAGTTTGTGCAAAGAGCTTCAGGAGGGGGCCGGCCATGTTCCTGACGAGGGTGAAACGCCCGCCCTCCCAGCGGCTGCGCTGGCTCGACGCGTTTTTGCCGGAGGTGACCATTTCGCTGCGGATGACAGCGTCGGGGTTGTAGTGCACGCTGATATCCTCCTGCAGGAGGCGCAGGCTGAACTCCATGTCTTCGACGATCGAGTGGCAGGGCCATCCGGTGCGCTGGAGCAGGCTGGTGCTGAATGCCATGCCGTTGCCCTTGAGTACGCAGGTGCCCGAGAGCCGGCACGAACCGGCCATGCGCAGGTGGTTGAAGACGTTGAAGGCTGCGTCGATCAGCCCAGGGCGCCATCCAGCCTCCGGATTGCTGACGCCGTTGTAAGCCTGGATGGCCAGGATGCCGGGTTGGCTCAGCGAGGCGCTTATTTCGCGCAGGTAGTTCCTGTCAGGCGTGACGTCAGCGTCGATGATGGTTATGACATCGGTATTGCTGTAGCGAGCCCTGCACTCTTTGAGGAACCAGTCGAGCGCCTGGCCCTTTCCCCTGCGGCTGGTGTCGGTGCGTTCCGCCACGACAGCGCCTTCGCTTCGGGCCGCTTCGGCGGTGCAGTCAGTGCAGTTGTCGGCAATGACGTGGATTTCAAAACGTTCGGCGGGATAGTCGCATGCAAGGACGCTCCGTATGGTGCGCCTGATGCCCTCTTCCTCATTATGGGCGGGAATGAGCACGCCGATTTTCAGTAACCGGTTTTCAGTCCTGTTTTCCTTTTTGAACAGGTATGCGGCGATGGTGACTGCAAGCAGGTAGGCCGCCGGAAGTGAGAAGAGGACTACCAGGACTTTGATCGCGAATTCGATGATCGTCATATCCTGCTCTCCACATTCTGGAAATGGCTGACCATCTGGTCGTTGTTACGGTGCTGATTATAGCGTTCCGCCACTTTGAGCCGCCCGGCTTTTCCCATCCTGTTTCGCATCCCGGCACTGTCAAGCAACTTCCTGATCTGGCCTGCCAGATCGTTGGGGTCTCCCGGGATGGCAAGGAGACCGTCTTCTTCATGCTCTATGAGTTCGGGTATGCCGGTGATGCGGGTCGAAATGACCGGTATCTCTTTGGCCATGGCCTCCATCAGCACGACCGGCACACCTTCGGCAAAGCTTGCAAGTACGAAGATATCTGCCCGGTCGTAATAGGTGCGGACCTTGTCCTGGCCGAGGGCTCCGGTAAAGGTGACGTTTCCTGTGAGGTTTGCCGATTTGCTCCAGGCTTCGAGCGACTTTCTGTCGGGGCCGTCGCCTACCATTGTAAGGTGGAACGGGACTCCCGCGTTTTTGAGGATGGAACAGGCTTCGAGCAGGATATGCTGCCCTTTCGCTGGCACCAGCCTTCCGACGCAGAGCAGTTCGGGTACTCTGTTTCCGGGCTCCGGCCTCGGGGTGTAGATCTCCGGGTCGATGCCGCAACGTACGATATGGAAGCGGTCCCATATATCCACATCGCTGATGCGCATGATCTGGCTTCGGCAATAGTGGCTGATACAGCGGACAAACGAAGCTTCGCTCACTTTTTCGGCGAGCATGGCCGAATCGACTGTGTAGAAGATGTCGGGACCGTGTACGGAAATGCTGAAGGAGATGCCTCCGTAGCGCTTCATGAGCATGGCCACGATCGCGGTAGGGTTACCGAAATGTTCGTGTATGTGGGTTACGCCATTGCGGTGAGCCCATTGCAGCAGGATGCCGGCTTCGGCGAAGTAAGCAGCGGCCTTGACCGGGTTTTTTGGCCCACGGGTCAGCAGTTTCAGCGCTGCGGCGCTCATGGTCAGATAGCCGCCGGGGTTTTTCATCAGGCAGTGCAGGTGGGCCTTGAGGATGGAAGCTGGTGACTGTGAAAGCACCATGAGGGTGTTTTCCGCCTCCTGTTGTTCGGCAGGGGTCATGATGCCGAGTCCTGCAGGTTTATGGATCGAGGCTGTATGCACCGTCATGCCTGCCTTGCGGAGCGATTCGATCTCCCTGTAGATGAAGGTGTGGGAAATGGCCGGGTACTCGCTGCAGAGATACGCGATGGGTTTGTGGTTCATGTCACGGGGGGTTGGGAGTACGGTTAACGGTGCGGTCGCTTCCGTTCAGCAGTGGAAAGCAGTCCGGTTCAGCTCTTTTTATCGGCAGCTATCGTGCAGGCTTTCTGTTGTTCATAATGGTTGTTGAGCCTGATGATGAATCCGACGCCTATGCCGACAAGCGAGCCGATGTTGTTGGCAAGCGAGTTCACGACATTGAAGCTGTTGCCTGTTATGAGCGTGTAGATGGTTTCCAGGATGTAGCCTAACGGGGTCACGGCTATTGAGGCCAGAAAGGCTGTTTTTCTACTGCTGAGCAGCACCATGGGAACGAAGGCGAGAAAGGCATAGAGAAAAGCGTGGGCAATGGTGTCGATTGCTATCATCCGGTGAATGAGGGGGGGGGATGGCAGAACGCTTCCGGCGACAAGAAGCAAGAGTGTGACTCCCCAGTATCTCGTTAGTCTGGATGAGCTGTTCCATTCGTTTTTAATGATTTTGCTGTCGTAATTCATGGAGGATTCAATAAACAGGTGTGCTCTTCAAATTTTGTCAATTGATAAAACGTGACGATGCCATACATGGGTCGGTGATGAAACGCGTCGCAGGAATTACCGTTGTGCTGACTTGCACTGCGTTTTCTTCAGAGATCTCGTATTCCCCCTGGTAAGCAGCGAGCGACAGGCCGGTCAAGCCTCCGTTGAAAAGCATGTAGATCGGGTTGGTCATCGCATTGAGCAGGTTGTCGATCATGTAGATGGCCAGAAAGATAGCCATGACGGCCGGTATAGCCCATTTTTTATCTCTCCAGCAGCCTGGTTTGAAGCGAAGGAAAAAGAGGATAACCGGGGTCTGGATGGCAATGATCATGGCCATGAGGCCGAACGTTCCGTTCTGGCCGAGCGTGATGATCCACATTCCATCGGTTACGCTGAGGTCTTTGCCTTTCTCATTATAAACCCGGGAACGTCCATATCCTCCCCATCCGAAGAAGGTGCCCTGTAGAGCTTTGTTGATGAGGATGGTTTCGTTGTCGAAGCGGAACTGGAGAGACTGGGCTCGAGTAGGGCTGAACTTTTCGGCGACATATCCGGAAAGGTTCGTTCCGTCCCAGATCCCGGTTGTCCGCGTGTAAACATAAAGAGGCGGGACCAGAAGTATGATCAGTAACAGAACGACGTTTTTCATTCTGTTCGAGAGGTAGATAACGGCCAGGCCGATGAAGAGCAGTACAATGGCCCCTACAGACTTCATCGCGAAGGTTGTCAGTATCAGCAAAAGGAGAAGGTAGCGGGACGGGACAGAAAGGATTTTTTCAGGCAATTCTCCGGCATAATACATCCATGTGCCGAGAAATACTGCGAGGACCATCCACATTGAGGTCATCAGGCCGTGGTCCATGAATACCATGGGTCTGTAGCCTCCTCCGTCCCTGAGCGTCTGGAGAAAATTGTGCTGGTGGAATCCGTATGTCAGCCGGTGCAACTGCGGGCTCATGATCAGTTCAAACCAGCAGAAGGGGATATAGATGACGGCACCGATGAAGATGGCTGTGGCGAGGAGTTTTAACCCGGCGGCATCGCAGAAGTAGATCCGGGCAATGTAGTACGGAACTCCCCAGGTGATGCTCTGGTACATGGTCTGGGACAGGCCGTCATAGACTCCGAGGTCGTTGAACAATGATGAGAAAAAGGGTGAAATGCACCACAAAAGCATTGGTAGGTCGGCCGGGTTGAATCTGAATTCACGGAACCTTTCCTTGTCGGATTTCCAGGCCCAGAACAGAATGACAATGCAGGTCGCCGTCATTTTGTTGTAGGCAGGCACTCCCGTCACTTTGAATCCGGCGACAGGAAGGAACATCCAGCCGACAACGAACGCCACGGTCACGGCAAGCCGGGCGTCGAGCCGGCGGAAGAGCAGCATGACGAATGGTATCCACCCGAACAGGGCGACTGCCACCATGATGTTTCCCTGGCCTTCACCCATGCCGGTCGCAATTGTTTGCCGGTTTCTGTCGGACTGGGAACGAAATCACCTCAATGATGTTTTTCGGGTTATTCATACTGCCGTTTTTCCCGTTGCCCCAGAATTTTGGCCGGAATTCCTACGGCAGTTGCATTCTCCGGCACATCGTCGATTACGACTGCGTTGGCGCCGATCCGGGCATGGGCTCCGATGGTTACCCCACCCAGGATCCGCGCGCCTGCACCGATATCGACATGTCCTGCTATCTTCGGGGTTCCAGGAAAGCGCCCTCCTGTGCCTATGGTAACCTGCTGAAAAAACAGGCAGTTTGGGCCGATCTCAGCCTCCGGGTGGACAACGATGCCGTTCGGATGGGGCATGAGAAGTCCTCCGGCGATCTTCGAGTTGAGAGGAATGTCCGCTCCGGTGACTGCGCTCCAGAATCGATGTTGCAGTACCAGGAAAGGCGAGGCTATTCTGTCCATTATTCCGCCTTTCGATTTGAAAAGCTGATAAGCGCGAATGGTCGCCAGCAGATGCTTCGCCGGCTCATAACGCCCGGGCGTATTATGTTCCCTGTTCCAGTCCGGTTCTGTTGCGGAAATCGTCATGTTCATTTTATTTCCAGAGTTCAGGATATCGCTTCTCAAGCAGCAGGGCACTTTGTCCGCCAATCACTTTCCATGCGAACTGGAGTGCGCGTGCTTTTGCGTTTTGCCGAATTCAACCTGTTTCTGCCGAGTTTCAGCAATTTCGGTCTTTGCTGCGGCCAAGGCGTCGACTTCAAAATGCGGAATCACAATGCAGTTGACACCGTCCTGGACGATGGCCCCTTCCCCCATGGCTGTTTCCGAGATTCAAGTCTTGATAGCCGAACAGCACCGGTGATAAGGCATGACGATGTCATTATGATGGTTTTTGCTTCTTTTTCGCAAAAACGGCAGCCGCGCCTTTTACGTATCCGCCAAACGTTATGAGCTTTCGCTTTATCGTTTCGAAAACCTGCTGTGAGGGTGGAATTTTCTGGATGAGCTCATCCATATTTCCAGTGTTGATTTTATCGAGGAATTCGGGCCGTTTTTCGAGCAATTTATCGACAGTGATGGCCCGGACTCTGCCGTTCCAGTTCAAAATCGGCGCGATTGCCGGTACTTCGAGACGTACAAGCCCTTCGGCTGAGGATCTCAGGTCCTTGTACATGGTGCTGTCGCCAAGACATATCAGCGCAACGATATCGGAGTAAAGTGCAATATGCTCGGTCAGATCGCTTTTCAGCACAGGAGGACAGTCGATACAGATAAAATCATACTCGCTTTTTGCCTGCTCGAGAAGTTCGCCGATGCGATGCTTTGGAATGCCATGTTCCTTCGTATTCCCGGCATAGAGCGTATCGGGCATATATCCTGAACCGACAACGATATAATCGCTCATGGGCGAGGCTGAGCAGAGCAGTTCGGCCAGTCCTGTCTGAGTCAGGGGACGGTCATTGAGTTTGCCGAGTGACGGGGCAGCGAGATTCGCTTCTATCATGAGTACCCTGGGCGCGATGCGGGTAAGCGCCTGAGCGCAATTGAAAGCGATAGAGGTGGCCCCGACTCCCTTATCGACGCCCGTAAACATTATGACTTGAGCATTGTTGCTCTTTTTTTCACGGCTGAACCCTATGGCGATACTATTGATGGCCATGGCAGCAGGATCGAGGGGAGCCCGGCTTACAAGCTCATTGAAAGGAATACCTTCCAGAGCTTTTACAATTGGTCTTGCACATTGATATCCGAGAGCCTGTTTGATCTCTTCAGGACGGCGAATCCGGTTGTCAAAATATTCAAACGCAAGAAAAACGGCTGCGACGCTACCGAAAGCACCACCGAAAAATATCATCAGAAGCTTTTGTGTGTTTGATCCTGTAGGCTGGTCTGGCTCGCGCGCTGCTGATTCGATGGCGATGCGCAACGGAGCCTTACCTTCTACTTCAAGTTCATGAATTCGGGTATCTACCTGATCGAGAAGGTCCCGCTTGTGTTTCAGGAGCGCCTTGAGCGATTCTCCAAGATTAAGTCCGACAGAAACGCGTACCGACTCTTTTTTGCTCTCTTCCAGTTCCTTGAGAATATCTTTTTCAGACTTTTTCGCTTTTTCGGACTTGTTGTTCGCCAATATCAGATCTTTGCGCAGATCATAATCACGCTTGCCGTAAACGACTGATTTTGCCGTATTGCGTACTTCGTCCTTGAGCTTCCTTTCGTAATCCTGCATGGCCTTCATGCGCTCTTCGACATAGATCCTGTCCGGATTGTTCGGTGTCAGGCCGTCGGTACTGCTCCGCAACTGCTGCTGTTGCTGATAGGTCCACGAACTGGTGAAGTCGAGTGATTGATTGCGCATGACCAGTTCCTCCACCATGGGAGTCAGCACAAGTGACTTCAACTGCTTTCCTGTTTTTTCTGTCTCCTGATACTGGTTTTCAGATGCAACCCGATCGTACAGGGCGTTAACGTAAACCTGCTGCAACTGCTCCGATTTTTTGTTGGCGATGTTGTAGGTTTCCGCATAATCTGAAGTGGCTATATCCTTGGTGAGTATATTCAGCTTTTCTTCTATGGCGGCGATTTCGGTGCTGAGCGCCTGTTTTTCGTTTCTAAGGTAGTTCAGTCGTTCAGTATCCTGCATCTCATTGCCTTTTCTCACCTTCTCAAGAAAGACCTCCATGAAGTTGTTGACCAGGGGAGCGAGGCCCTCTTTTTTCGGGCTCGATGCGGAGACATCCAGAAGGTGGGTACCGTTGACGGTGCTGACTTTGATGATATGACTGAGGATGTCGGCGCATTTGTCCGCAGGCAGCCTGGCTGGCAGTACGGCTGCTTTCTGGCGTGGGGAGAGTTTTTCGACGGTTTTTTTGAGCGTCTCGAAATCCATCATGCGCCGTGCCTGCGTATTGGCGTAATCCTGGTAATAATTAATGATCGAAGGGTCTTCGGATTTGGTTATCAGCGAGGGGATGACCGGATCGATCCTCATGAGCGCATGAACCTCGTAGTTCGGCTTGCTGATCAGAAGGACAATCGGCACCGTCAAGGTAAAAAGGAACGAGCCGAGCACAAGGACGATCAGCCCGTAACGCTTGGCGAAGCCTGTTAAATCAAGCGGTTTTGAAGGTTTCCCGAAAGGTAGAGCTTCCCTCGGTGCGTTCTCTTTCAGCATACTGATCTCTTTTTGAGCGGCAGGAGTTCAAGCGCCCTTGTTTTTTCGTTTTCATCGAGAATGAATTTCCAGAACAGGGCTGCGCAGATCAGGACATATCCAGCTCCGCAGGCAAGAACCTGAAATATTTCTGCAAGACGTTCTGTTTGCGGCAACATCCTCGAGATGGTGAATATTATCAAGGCAGGGAAAATCGGTACCAGCGCGGGTAGTACCGAGACGGAAACGAATTCCTGAAAACGGATCTGAAATGTCCTGTTGCTTCGCCAGATGAGGAAAAATGTGCTGACAGTCATGCTGCATGCCACGGCACCCGCCGCGCCGACGAGTCCCCATGCCATGGCGCAGGCCGGGATCAGGAGTACCATCATGAGCGCCTGGACCAGCATGTATTCAAGCTCTCTGCCGTTCCGGTTTATTCCCCGGAAGATCATGGTTATCGGCCCTGTACAGAGTTGTATCGAGTATGCGGTGGAAAGCAGGATCATGACATCGGCGGCCTCCGGATACTTGTTGCCGACCCAGGCACGTATCAGTGGGTGAGCCATGGCGATAAAGAACAGGAACAGTATGGAGTTGATGATGTTCGTGAAACGGATGCTGTTGAGATAAAGCTGCCTTAGGTCAATGTTGGTGAGCCTGCTTTCGGAATTGACAGAGCGGTTGAGCAGGAACAAGAGGATCATGGTCGCCCCGGCTGCCAACAGGGCGGTTATCGTACTGTTAACCGGCAGATATCGCTTTACAGGCTCCATAAAAGAGAGGGGTACAATCGCAAGCGTAATGGTTGCTGACGCGATGTAAATGTAGTTTTTCACCCGGTCTTTCAGGGTCGGCATCCGGTCGTTGGACCATGATCCCTCCAGATGGGCTGCCGTCGATAGAAGGGGCCCGAAAGACGAAGAGGAGATGCCGCCCGCCGTAGATGGAAATTTACGTCCGATTTCAAACATGCCGCCTGCTGCAAGCCCTGAAATTGCCGTGATGAACAATCGGTCCACCGCGGTAAGAAAGATGCTCAGGATGCCAAGCACCTGTACCTTTCCGCCGAATCCGAAAAAAAGCCGTAAGTGTTCCCGGTTTATGAGTCTCCAGGAAACGGTCAGGGACGGGAGAATGCGGCGTGCAATGTTCCAGCAGCCCAGTGTCTCAAGAATGAGCCTGAACGCGAACGCATAAAGCAATCCCTTGACTCCCGCCCCGAGCCAGAGGAATGTGAGGATGGCAGCGATTTCGATCAGCCCGGCAACAGTAGTGACGGCCTTCTCTTTCGAGAATTCATGCATGCCGTTAACGATGAACCTGAAACCTCCAAGGGTGAGTTCGAGACTGAAAACGGCGGCTGTGCCGAGGAACAGCGTAGAAGCGAGAGTCTCATTCGCCCTGTCGATATGAAAGCTCTTGAGGATAAACGGCATCATCAGATAAAGCGTAGTGCAGAACAGCAGGCAGAACGAGAACGTATAGGCTACGCCGGTAGAGAGCAGCTTGCTGATATCCTGCTCCCTGCCTTCAGCAAGATAGCGGGCCGAATATCTGATATAGGTGCTGTTCACTCCAAACACTCCCATGCCGGCATAAGAGAGAATGATGAAACAGAGCGACCATAACCCGAATTCGGAAAGCGAGAGGAATTTCAGGATGAACGGGGTCAGCAGAAGCCGGCTGACCATATAGATAACGGTTGCCACCATACCAGATACAGCATTCCCGGCAAGCTTCCTGTGTGCGTTTTCTTTCTGATTCATTGGTATTGCTTTACTTCATCTGGTGCGAGGGTGTCCGGGAATGGGTTCAGTCTATTGTCAGCCGTCGGTCAGTCGGCTTGTCTTTTCAGTACCTTTTTTATGGTTTTTTTGAGGTCTGCGGGAATCATCGATTTTATGATATGCATGGGCATCAGATCTGAGTATATGGCGTGCCGGTAGGGGGTCATTTTCAGGTATTTCCAGTAGAGCTGTTTGTATGGATGGCTGTTTCGGAAATGCCACGGTTTCGAGCCTCCGGTGTAGTGGATGATCACCGGGTTTTTTCTTGCTTCGTCGAGCTCGCTTTTATTGAAACAGTCGAATTTGTGATCAAAATCGTCGCTGAAGATGGACGACTGCTGGTTGAATTTCAACGGGACTTTTTTCCATTTTCCGTTGATGACTGAATTCAGTCCGCACTGGTCAGGGAACCATATTTTGTCAGGGTTTTTCTCTATAAAATCGATGACCCGCTTCTGTAATCCTGTCTCTTTCCATTTCCTGAGATTGATGAGCATCATGCCCGAGTTGAAGTAGGCAGACGATTTATCCATCCTCAATTTGTCATGTCGGTCAAAGCCCGGGTCTTCGATAGCGCAGACATAATAATCACCAGGATCCTGGTCGTAGAGCTCTTTTATCGAGCCGTTGACGATGATGTCTGAATCGAGATAGAGTAATTTTTCTTCATCGATCAGGTCGGGAACAAGCAGCCGGTAATAGGTCCCTTTAGGATAAAACGGGTGTGCGGTCGCAAGTTTGACAAAGAGTTCGTCGGAGACGGTTATATGGTGTACGGTGCAGTTATGGCCTTTAATGATGTCGTTTATGTTTCGAAGATCTGCATCTGACATCCCGCTGCTGATGATGTAGACCTTGAACGTCAGGTCCCCATTGTTAACCAGCAGGGATTTCAGGGCGGCACCAAGGTGCTGGATGTAATTCCTGTCGGTTGCAAATACAATATTGGTGGTGCTTTTCATGGGGGTGGTACAAAAGATATTCGACGAATTTTCGGCAACGGTTGATTTGCCGGGGAACGTTTGCCTGCGTGACGTCAGCGCTTTTATGGTTTGCGGCCGGTTAACGCGAGGAGATGCTTTATCCTGTTCTGATATGTCGTTTCGAAATCGTGCAGACGTGCGAATTTCGCGCTGTTTCTCGATTTGTCGGCAAGTTCATTACGGTTGGTGCTGAGAGCGCCGATAATGGAGGCGATCCCGTCAACATTGTCCATTTTTGCGCCCCAACCGATATCGGCCAGATCCATTATGCCGGCAAACGCCCGGTTGTTATAGCCGACGATCGGTACTCCGCATGACAATGTCTCGAGATAGGTGCATGAGGGGTCGCTTTGCCGGTGCAGACAGACAAACAGATCGACGTTCGCCTTGATATCCGGTATCAATTGTGTATGGAAATCGACCGGACCGGGCATCGATACCTCGTTTTCAAGGCTATGTGCGGATATTTCTGATCTCATTTCTCCATCGAGTTCACCGGCACCATAGATGGTAAGGTGGAACAGGATCCCTTTCGTTTTCAGGATCTGCGCAAGCCTTACGAGGTGATCCGCTCCTTTCATACGGATAAGGCGGCCTGAAAATGCCAGACGCAAGGGCTTGTCATGACGGAGATCGTCGAGTCTCGTCTCAAGATCGGCATCATCAATGACCTGCTTTTTCGAGACTCGGGTATCGAAGTACAGTAACCTGTTCGTTACCGTATGATATTGATGATATGCGGGCGTGCCGTTGGATTGCAGGCCGTCACAACGCTTGAAAGCGGCGATCCGCTTCTGTTCGTGATTCCAGATGTAGAGAAGTCGGCGAAGGAGTACCAGCGGATTTTTTGTGCTTAACGATGCGATCTGATACCGGGTCTCCGGTATGTATTCTATTACATAAACACATTTTATATTCGCTTTTCTGCAGAGGGAGCTTATGTGAAGCTGATCGTGGGCGTCACCTGCAGCAAGGACAAGGGAGGCGTTTTTCAAGTGATCTCCCGTCACAGTCTCGTTTTCACCAACCGCAATGCATGAAAACGGGAGCTCGTCAGCTCTCTTTTCGACTACGCCGAAATCGGACAGGCCCGTCCGGCTCGTTGCCATGACACAGGTTATCCATCCCGGCCAGTATTGCATGTACTGGATTATCCCGTCATAAAATTTGCGGTCAAAACAGAGCGTACTTCCATCGCTCCAGACAGGTACGGACGGAACGATGATCAGATGCGGATTCTGCAAAGGTTGGCTCATTTCACTCTGATTCAATTTCCACCGGTGGTCGTGGTTGTCGTGCTGCTGCCGTTGACGAA
>Ga0326729_1000330_pt1 | contig 11420 bp, 12 predicted proteins | sample MHFSIPfraction_2_FD_207744 | JGI IMG/M metagenome (GOLD analysis project Ga0326729, IMG submission 207744) | Lab enriched peat soil microbial communities from Michigan Hollow, Ithaca, NY, United States - MHF6AY SIP fraction | ecosystem: Environmental > Terrestrial > Soil > Wetlands > Peat...
TACCAGATTTTCAGCTCTCGGCATCTGCCATAGGCAGCTACCCGTCGGTCGATGGCCTGGCGATCAGGGAATTTTATGCTGCCCGCTTCGGCCTTGACCGGGAGGGGGTTCTTGCCCTGAACGGAGCGATAGAGGGGATCTATCTTCTGCCGAGGGCGCTTGGGCTCAGGAGGGTGCTCATTCCCTCTCCCTCCTTTTTCGATTATGGGCGCTCATGCCGCCTTGCAGGTGCCGAGGTGGCAGATCTGCCTCTTGATGCCTCATCAGGCTTTGCTTTTCCTGACTTCGGCGCCATCTCGGCATCTCTGGAGGGGTGTGATGCCCTCTTTACAGCCACCCCGAACAATCCGACCGGCACGATGATACCCAAAGAGCAGCTGCTTGCTCTGCTTTGCCGGTTTCCGGAAAAGATTTTCATTGTCGATGAGGCCTTCATCCAGTTTACGGAGGAGTTCCCGGTCAACTCTCTCATGCCGGAGACCGGAGCCTTCAGGAACCTGGTGGTGCTCCATTCCCTCACAAAGTTCTATGCCCTCCCGGGTCTGCGGCTTGGGGCCATTATTGCCCATCCCGATCTGGTGGAGCGGCTGTTTCTTCACAAGGAGCCATGGACGGTCAATGTCTTTGCCGAGATGGTTGCGCGCCATCTGCTGAGTTGCGGGGAGTACGAGCGGGAGGTTCGCGCCCTTGTGACGGCTCAGCGCAGGATTATTGCCGAAGCGCTTGCCGGCAATCCGGCATTCGAGCTTTTCGGCGGATCGGCCAATTTCTTTCTTGCCGGCCTGAATCCGGGTTATGATCTCGATCAGCTGATTGAGTTTCTCGGTGCTCGTGGCATTGTGGTCCGGGACTGCCGGAATTTTGCAGGTTCCAGTCGCGAGTTTTTCCGTTTTTCAGTGCGTGCAGCCGCCGAAAACCGTCAGCTGATCAAAGCCCTGCAGCTTTTCGGGGAGTTACCTGAGGGAGCCGCGGCATGACTTTCGTACTCCTTCCATTCGCCCTTCTGCTCGACCTTATGCTGGGTGATCCCTCTTGGTTTCCCCATCCGGTAAGGGGTATCGGCAGATTGGCTATGGGTATGGAAGCGCTTCTGAGGCGGATGAGCTTTCTCCCACTTCGCATGGCGGGGGTTCTTGCTGTTCTGACGGTGGTTGGTGTGACGGCGGGAACCGTCACGCTGCTGGTTTCATCGGCCTTTTTTCTGCATCCGGTTGCCGGTATGGCGGTCTCGGTCCTGCTGCTCTATTTTTCTATTGCACCCCGTGACCTGGCCGCTCATGCCATGGCGGTGTGCCATGCTCTTGACGGTGGTGATCTGGCGCTTGCACGTCAGCTGGTTTCGATGATGGTCGGGCGCGATACAGCCGAGCTCGATGCCGAGGGGGTGACGAGGGCCGCCCTGGAGAGTGTGGCTGAAAACAGCTCCGATGGGGTTACGGCACCTCTCTTTTACGGCATGCTCTTTGGTCCGGTCGGAGCCTGGGTCTACAAGGCGGTCAACACCCTCGACTCGATGTTCGGATACCGGAACGATCGTTATCTTGAGTTTGGCTGGGCATCGGCCAGGCTTGACGATCTTTTCAATTACATCCCGGCAAGGTTGACTGTTTTGGCGGTTGCACTTGCGGCGTTTATTTTACGTCTCTACTCCCTTGATACCCTGCGGTCGGTCAGAGTCGGAGCACGCCTGCATGAGAGCCCGAACGCCGGATATCCGGAATCGGCTTTTGCCGGAGCTCTCGGGGTAAAGCTTGGCGGTTTGAGAAGTTATGGTGGAGTCATCAGATCTGTTCCTGAGCTTGGTCTGCAGGACGACGAGATGAGCACGGTGATGCTGAGACGATCGGTACGGCTGATGTATGCCACTGCGCTGGTTTTTCTTGCAGTGGGTTCAGCTACTCTTTTTGTTCTGCAACGAGTCATTTCATTTTAAGTCAGAAATACATGAAACAGAAACGCGTTCTTCTCTTTACAGGCAATGGCAAGGGTAAAAGCACGGCTGCGTTCGGCATGCTTGCCAGGGCTCTCGGGCACGGAATGAATGTCAGGGCGAGGGTTATCCAGTTCGTCAAGGCCCAGGGTGGTGTTGGTGAGATGCTCTTTTTCTCCCGTTTCAGTAACGTTGAATGGGACCATTACGGTAAAGGGTTTCTGCCCCGCGATCCGGAAAGCCCGGAGATGGAGGCGCACCGGATGGCGGCCCGCGAGGGGCTCGACGAGGCGATCAAGGCCCTGCTCGCTCCGGAGTACGATTTCGTGCTGCTCGACGAGGTCTGTTTCGCCTTGTCGCAGAACCTCATACCCGTTGAACCACTCATCGAGGCCATCCGTGCTGCCCGCGAAGGCAAAATTGTCGTGCTGACCGGCCGCAATGCGCCGCAGGCGCTTATCGACCTGGCTGACACGGTGACCGAGATGCGTATGATCAAGCATGGTTACGAGCAGGGATTGCCGGCCAGAGCAGGAGTGGAACACTGATTTTGGGTACGGCCTCCGCTTCATCCGGCGGCGATTTCTGCCGCCCTCGTCCATTGCGCAGTTCGCCCAATCGCCGCCGTGCGCTCTGGTTTCTCTTTACGGTGCCGGTGCTGCTTGCGCTTTCGATGATGCTTGGTCCATCCGGCTTCGGTCTTCCCGACACCTCGACCGTTGCCGGTAATGCCATATTCTCCTTGCGGCTTGGCCGTTTTTTCATGGGCATGATGGTCGGGGCGGCTCTTTCAGCCTCCGGCACCGTCTTTCAGGCCATTCTGCGCAATCCCCTTGCTGAACCCTATGTGCTTGGCGTCAGTGGCGGAGCCGGACTTGGCGCTGCATTGAGCATTCTCGTCGGTGGAGGTGTGCTTGGCGCGCTCGGCCTTCCAGTGACGGCGTTTCTGTTCGCCGTGCTGACCCTGATGGCCGTTTACGGTATCGCCAGTCAGGGGAGCGACGGGGCGCCTCCGGTCTACAGCCTCATACTGAGCGGCGTTATCGTCAGCGCCATCTGTTCGAGCGTCATCATGTTTCTCGTCTCCACGGCGGACATCGAGGGCCTGCATACGGTTGTCTGGTGGATGCTCGGCAATCTGCAGCCCGGACCGGCTGGCCGGCAGCTGATCTCGCTGCTCTTCATTGGCGGGGCGATCGGTGGACTCTGGCTGCTTGCCCCCGCGCTGAATGTGCTGACCCTCGGTCGCGATATGGCCCACTACCAGGGGCTCAATGCGACCTTCGTGACGATGTCCGGTCTGCTTCTGGCGACCCTTCTTGCCGCCACGGCGGTCTCGATGGGCGGTATGATCGGATTTGTCGGCCTGATCGTACCGCATGTCATGCGTTCGGTTTTCGGTCCCGACCACCGCTGGCTCGTGCCGGCTTCGGCGATCGGCGGAGGCACCTTTCTTGTGCTATGCGACGCCATTGCCCGAAGCGTCATGGCGCCGATCGAGATTCCTGTCGGGGTGGTCACGGCCCTTGCCGGCGGCCCCTTTTTCCTTATCGTGCTTCGCAGAAAAATGAGCCATGCCTGGATTTCCTGAACTGAACGCTCCGGCCCTTGACTTCAGAGGCGTATCGGCCGGTTACCGGACGCGCCCTGTGCTGCAGGAGGTCGATTTCCAGATCGAGGAGGGGGAGTTCGTCTCTGTTATCGGCCCGAACGGTTCGGGCAAGAGCACCATGCTCAAGACGGCCACCGGACTGCTCAGACCATCCGTCGGCAGGGTCGAACTCTTCGGCAGGGAGGTTTCGAGCCTTAAACCCCGTGAGAGGGCTTCTCTGATCGGTGTCGTGCCGCAGAAGCTCGAATCTCCCATGGCCTTCACGGTGGCTGAAATTGTCATGCTCGGCCGGAGCGGCACGCGTGGCCGATGGGGTGTGGCTGACTCGAAAGATTACGACAGCGTCGAGAGGGCGATGATCTACACCAACGTGCTGGATCTTCGGGAGAGGCTGTTCAACGAGCTCAGCGCAGGGGAGCAGCAGCGGACGGCCCTTGCCATGGCTCTCGCCCAGGAGCCCCGCATCATCATGCTTGACGAGTCGATCGCGCATCTCGACATCAACCACAGCCAGGAGGTGCTCCGGATTCTGATGAGCATCAACCGCGAGGAGAAGATCACGGTGCTGCTCGTCAGCCACGACCTGAACCTTGCCGCCCAGATCGCCGGGCGCCTCATGCTGATGCAGGGAGGACGGCTTGTCTGCAATGGCACACCCGGCGAGGTCATGAAGCAGGATCTGCTCAGCCGGGTCTATGACTGCGAACTTCGCGTGCGCGAAGATCCCTATACCGGCCATCCATCCGTGATGGGCGTGCTCGATGCCGCTCTTCGCCGACCGCCGGCAGAGCGGCGTATGCATGTCATCAGCGGTGGCGGTTCGGGCATCGAGCTCTTCCGGCGTCTGCAGATCGAGGGGTATGAGATGACGGCCGGTGTGCTCAACCGCCTGGATTCCGACGCCGAGGCTGCACGTGCCCTTGACATCGATTGTGTGCTCGAACAGCCCTTTTCAGCGATCGGACCTGAGGCGCTCGAAGCTGCGAGGCTTATGGTCGCACGATCGGATGGCGTCATTGTCAGCAGGGTGCCTTTCGGCCCCGGCAATCTCGTCAACCTCGAACTTGCCGCCGAAGCCCTCAAGGCAGGCAAGCCGCTCTGGCTGGCCGCGGAGGCCGCTGAACGTGATTACACGCCGGGGAAAAAGGTGGCCGATATATCCCGGCAGCTCATTGCCTCGGGGGCACAGGAGTGGGGGAACATGCACGAGCTGATGGCGCAGCTTTCAGTTGATAGAGGAACGCAACCAGGCAGGAGTTGACATGACGACAGGATTACGCTACCCGTTCAGGCTTGGCACCACCTCATACATCGTGCCCGCCGATATTATTCCCAACGTGCGCCATCTTGCCGGCAAGGTCGAGGATATCGAGCTGGTGCTCTTCGAGTCCGACGAGTTCAGCAATCTTCCGACCGCGGAGGATATCGCCACTCTCGCTGCTCTCGGTGCCGAACATGGACTGACCTACTCAGTGCATCTGCCGCTCGACGTTTACCTTGGTCACTTTGACCGGCAGGAGCGGGAGCGCTCGGTCGGCAAGTGCCGGAGGATCATTGAGCTTGTGCGCGGGCTTCCGAAGTCAGCCTTCGTGATGCATTTCGAAGCTGGCCCGGGCATCGACATCAACGCTTTTACCCTTGACGAATCCCGGCGCTTTACCGGCAGCCTGCGCGACTCCTCAGCCATGCTGCTGGACGGGTGTGGCGAACCGGCCTCGATGTTCTGTGCCGAAACCCTGAGCTACCCGTTCGATCTTGTCTGGCCGGTCATCGAGGAGTTCGGGTTTTCGGTGACGCTCGACGTCGGCCATCTCGAGTACTTCGGGTTTCCGACCGGGGAGTATCTGCAGCGCTACCTTTCCCGCTCAAAAGTGCTGCACATGCATGGCACGAAGGATGGGCGCGACCACAACTCTCTCGCCTGTATGAACCGTGAAGCTCTCGGAACGGTGCTTTCGGCGCTGGAGACCATCGGTGGTGAAAGCCGTGTTTTCACGCTTGAAATCTTTTCGGAGGTCGATCTGGAGAGCTCCATCGAGGCGCTCGACAGTTGCTTTGCAGACAGGGGGAGGCGGGTTCCGGAGGGAAGTGAGTGACACGGATCGAGTTTGTATCTTTCGATTTATCAACGAGAAAACCTGCCCCGTGACCGGGCTTGAGAGAACAGCATGCATGAAGTAATCTATGTGACCGGCGGGGCCAAAAGCGGAAAGAGCGACTTCGGGCGGCGTCTTGCCGAACCGTATGAGCGCAGGGTATTTCTTGCAACCGCAGAAGCTTTCGACGACGAGATGCGCGAACGTATCGGTCGTCACCAGAGCGAGCGGACAGGGCGCTTCACGACCATCGAGGAGCCACTTTTCATCGATCAGGCCCTTCGGAAACTGCCTCAAGGCACGGAGGTCGTAATCATCGACTGCCTGACCGTCTGGCTTGGCAATCTCATGCACTATCTGGGTGACGACCTGGCGATCTTCAGTCAGATCGATGCCTTTCTCAACGTGCTGAAGTCGCCGCCGTGCAACATCATTCTCGTCTCCAACGAGGTCGGCATGAGCATCGTGCCCGATAATGCCATCTCACGTCGCTTCCGGGACCTCGCCGGTACCCTGAACCGCCGGGTGGCCGAATGCTCGACCCGCGCCTATCTCCTCTGCAGCGGTTTACCTTTAGTCCTGAAACAGCCTTAAACTTCAACATAACCTCTATGATCAATCAGTTCCGGAATCTTCTCTCTGCCATCAAGCCTGTGGACAAGTCGCTTTCATCAGCTGTTCAGCACCATCTCGACCTTCTGACCAAACCGCAGGGCAGTCTCGGGCGTCTTGAAGAGATCGTCATGAAATATGCCCTTGCTACGGGAACGGCCGATCCGGTGCTTTCCCGCAAGAAGGTTTTCTGCTTTGCTGCCGACCATGGCGTTGCTGCCGAAGGGGTGTCAGCTTTTCCGGCCGAGGTCACTCCGCAGATGGTTTACAACATGCTTGGAGGTGGAGCGGCCATCAACGTGCTTTCGCGTCACGCCGGGGCTGATCTCGTTGTGGTGGACATGGGGGTGAACCACGATTTTGCCGATCACCCCATGCTGCGCCGATGCAAGGTGCAGTACGGCTCTTCCAACATGGCCGAAGGGCCGGCAATGAACATCGATGATACTCTCAAGGCCCTTATGGCTGGCGCGGCGCTTGCCCTTGAGGCCCGTGAAGAGGGCTATCATCTGCTCGGCACGGGGGAGATGGGTATTGCCAACACCACCCCGGCGACCGCCCTGTACGCTTCGCTGCTCGATCTGCCCGTCGAGATGATCACCGGACGCGGCACAGGCATCGATGATACAGTGCTTGCACGCAAGATTTCGGTCATCCGAAGGTCGATCGACATCAACCGTACGAGCCTTTCGACGCCGCTTGAGACGCTTGCTGTCCTCGGCGGGTTCGAAATCGCCGGCATCTGCGGTCTCATTCTCGGTGCGGCCTCGGTCGGCATGCCGGTCGTGGTTGACGGCTTCATCTCTTCGGCAGCGGCCGTATGCGCCATGAAAATCTCCGGAGAGGTGAGTGATTACCTCTTTTTCAGCCACCTTTCAAACGAACAGGGGCACAGGGCGGTCATGCAGAGTCTTGGCGCCCGTCCGATTCTTGATCTCGACCTGAGGCTTGGTGAGGGTACCGGTGCCGTGCTTGCCATGCAGGTGATCGAGGCATCGCTCAAAATCTATCATGAGATGGCAACCTTCAGCTCGGCCAGTGTGTCGGGAAAAAACAGTTGAAATCATGGACCCTTTTGAGACAGAACAGCAGCGGCGGGCCGATGCCGACAGCCGCTTCATCGACTGCAATGGCTTCCGGGTGCATTACCGGATGTACGGCAGTGGCAAACCACCATTCATCGTGCTGCTTCACGGCAGCTTCCTGAGCATCCGCTCATGGCGAGACGTCATGCGACCGCTTGCCGAAGAGGCTACCGTGCTCGCGTTCGACCGTCCGGCTTTCGGGCTGACCTCGCGCCCGGTGCCGTCAAGTAAAAGCCAGGCCCGTTACAGCCCCGAGGCCCAGTGCGATCTCGTTGTGTCGCTGATGGGCAAACTCGGCATCGACCGGGCGGTGCTCGTCGGCAACTCCACCGGCGGCACGCTGGCGCTTCTGACGGCCCTGCGTCACCCCGGCCGGGTACAGGGTGTTGTGCTTGTCGGCGCGATGATCTACAGCGGTTACGCCACCAGTGAGGTGCCCGCGTTCATGAAACCCGGCATGAAAGCCCTGAGTCCCCTGTTTTCAAGGTTGATGAAACTGCTCATCACGAAACTCTACGACCGCAACATCCGAGGATTCTGGCATGTAAAGGAGCGCCTTTCCGACGAAACTCTTGCTGCATTTCGAGCCGACCTGATGACCGGCGACTGGTCGAGGGGGTTCTGGGAGCTGTTTATCGAAACTCATCATCTCCAGCTCGACAGGCGCCTGCAGAGGCTCTCCCTGCCAGCGCTCGTCGTTACCGGAGAGCACGACCTGACCGTGAAAACCGAAGAGAGCCTGCGGCTCGCCGGCGAGCTTCCGGGAGCCGAACTGCAGGTGATCGCCGACTGCGGTCATCTTCCCCAGGAGGAGCAGCCTGAAGCCTTTGTTAGGGTTGTTCAGGCCTTTATGCGGAGGATCTCCTGAGATGCTGCGCGGACTCGTGACAGCCCTCAGGACGCTGACGCTCCTACGGGTACCGGGAAAGGATACCGAACATTTCGCATCCTCGCTGTACTGGTTTCCACTTGTCGGTCTTCTTGTTGGAGGCACAGCGGCCGGGCTTGCCTGGACCGGAGCCTGTGCCGGGTGGCCCGAACTTTCAGCCACGCTTGCTCTTGCCGGGGGCATAGTTCTGACGCGGGGTCTGCACGCCGACGGACTTGCCGATATGGCCGACGGCTTTTTCGGCGGCCGGACCAGAGAGGCCTCGCTTCGCATCATGAAAGACTCGAACATCGGCTCCTTCGGCGCGCTGGCGCTCATTCTCGTGATGCTTTTCAAGTGGATCGCTCTGCTTGAACTATCAAGGCTCCATGCCTTCGGCATGATCGCCTCGGGCGGCATGCTTGCCCGCATGGCGCAGGTCCTGCTTGCCGCGACGCTTCCTTACGCCCGTCCCGGGGGCGGCACCGCCACCAACTTTGTCGAAGGTGCAGGTACACGGCATCTCTTCGTTGCGCTCTGTTCGGCGGCACTTCTGCTCATGCCTCTCGTGCATTTTGATCTCTTTCCGGCTCTCGTTCTGATGATGGGGGCATCTCTTTCGGCAGCATCGATGGTGCTGCTGAGCCGCCGTAAGATCGAGGGTGTGACTGGCGATGTGCTCGGAGCTAGCAGCGAAATCACCGAGACCGTTGTCTGGCTCACTGCCGCCCTGCTCTTCAGGATTCCGCTTTTTACTGGCCGCTGAGCGGTCAGTGCTGAATACATTTGTTAAAATATGAGCATATGCTTATAATAGAGTCACACAAATATTTTTCAGTAACTGAACAGCACAGTACAATGAGCGGAGACATGATCATCTCTTTTGCCGGCGGAAAAAAAGTCAATGCCGAATTCAACGGATTCACCATAAAAACCGATCAGGGAGTATATGCCGGCGGAGAGGGCTCCGCGCCCGAACCCTTCGCCCTTTTCCTCGCTTCGATCGGGACCTGCGCGGGTATTTTCGTATATTCCTTCTGTCAGAGCCGGGGCATATCGACCGACGGCATAAGGCTCGTCCAGAGCCATCAGGTCAAAGAGACCGGGAGGGGTATCGGAAAGATCACCCTTACCATCGAGTTGCCTCCGGATTTTCCGGAAAAATACAAGGATGCCGTCATCAGTGCGGCAAACCTCTGTGCTGTCAAAAAGCACCTCATGGAGCCGCCGGTGTTCGAAATCCTGACGGCTACCGTTGAGCCATGATTCCGGTTGCCGGTGGTAAACATGCTCCGTTCAGGACTGATTGACTTTTTACCACGAGCCCCTCGTTTTTCGGGGGGCCGATTGAAATGACACCAGCCGAACCATGAAAAACCTCCGAGCCGGCAGACCAGTGAACTGCCGAAGCGTCGAAAATGTGCCGAAAGTGACCTGTTTTATGCCCGAAGGCGTCTCTCCCATTAAACTGGAGAGTGTTGTCTTGTCGGTAGATGAGGTCGAGGCCATACGGCTTGCCGACAAGCTCGGAATGTATCAGGCCGATGCCGCCGGAAAGATGAATGTTTCGCGCCAGACCTTCGGGCGAATCGTCAAGTCGGCCAGACGGAAGGTTGCCGAAGCTCTAGTCGATGGCAAGACTATCTGCATCGAGGGCGGCAACTTCGACGAGAAGTGCGCTCCGTTCGAAACCGAGAGTGACGGCAACTGCATCTGCCTGTACTGCGGTTACGAACAACCCCATATTTCCGGCATACCGTGTCGGACTGAAAGCTGTCCAGTATGCAGGAAACCGCTCATACGCAAGGGGAGGTGCAGCAGTGTCGATTGAAAGGGCGCTCGATTTTTCCCTCTTTTCGTTACCTCGCATCTGTTTTGGTCCGGGGAAGTTTTCACTTCTCTCCTCCATGTGCTCCTCCTACGGAAAAAAGATCCTTCTGGTTACCGGTCAAAGTGTCCTGCAGCGCTCAGGGCGACTGGAGCAGCTGTTCGATGAGTTCAGACGGCTCGGGATGCACTGCACTCACCTTGCTGTCGATCGCGAGCCGTCGCCGGAGCTGATCGACCGGTCGGTCGGGGAGTATCGGGAGCTTGGCATCGACGTCGTGGCATCGGTTGGTGGGGGAAGTGTGCTCGATGCCGGCAAGGCCGTATCAGCCATGCTCCGGCACCAGCATTCGGTTGAGCGCTTTATCGAAGGCCAGACGGGCTTCATGGTTCATGATGGCCGAAAGGTACCGTTCATCGCGGTGCCGACCACCTCAGGAACCGGAAGCGAAGTGACAAACAACGCCGTCATCAGTCGTGTCGGCCCGGGCGGATACAAACGCTCACTCCGGCATCCGGCCTTTGTGCCCGATATCGCGCTTCTGGATCCGGAGCTCATGGTGTCGGTTTCACCTGAACTGACAGCGGCTTCAGGTATGGACGCCTGCACACAGCTCCTCGAAGCCGCTCTTTCGCCACTTGCGAGCCCTTACACCGATGCCGTCGCCTTCAGCGGACTAGAGCGTTTCAGCCGCTCATTCATCGCCGCCTGCGGCGACGGTGCAAGCGACCTTTCCGTTCGAGCGGACATCGCTTACGGAGCATTGATGTCGGGCATCGCTCTTGTCAACGCCGGGCTTGGCATCGTACACGGGTTCGCCTCGTCGGTCGGCGGGCTCTTCGACATTCCGCATGGGACGCTGTGCGCAACCCTGCTTGCCGAAGCGACAAGGGAGAACATCCGGCAGCTCGAATTGACGTCGGACGCCGCCGCTCAACCGGCACTCTGGAAGTTCGCAAAAGCGGGAGAGCTTCTCTCAGGCAGACCCTCCGCTACGGTGCATGACGGCTGCCGACAGCTGATCGATACCCTCTTCGAGTGGCAGGAAAGCCTCCGTTTTCCGCGGCTTGGCGCCTACGGAATCAGGGCGGAGCATCTCGACGCCATAGTCGCCATCACCCGAAGCAAAACAAACCCCGTTCCTCTCGATCCCGCATCCCTGAAGTACATCCTCACCTCCCGCCTATAGAACTCTTGGCTTGGCGTTGGGCTCTGGGGTCAGGCATTGCATTATTTGCGCAATGCCTGATCCCAGGATTAGCGTTTATGCAAATATGCAATGCCTGACCCCAGAGTTATTTGCAGAGCTGCAGGATGGCGTCGGAGATTATGGTTGTGGCGCCGAGGCGGGAGTGGACGAAGTCGGATGCTTTCTGGCCGGTTTTTCGG
>Ga0326729_1000332_pt1 | contig 11385 bp, 11 predicted proteins | sample MHFSIPfraction_2_FD_207744 | JGI IMG/M metagenome (GOLD analysis project Ga0326729, IMG submission 207744) | Lab enriched peat soil microbial communities from Michigan Hollow, Ithaca, NY, United States - MHF6AY SIP fraction | ecosystem: Environmental > Terrestrial > Soil > Wetlands > Peat...
TCATTTTGAGTTCAGTAGCGATTATGAAGAGATGAATATTCCATTTTGAATAAGCAAAAACGCTTTACGAAGTCTCATCATCATCCGTTATTTTGAAAAAAAGGGGTTTTCTGTCAGGCACTAATTAATCCAGAAGATTATTTTGATTTTATCAATATTTCCATTCATGGTATCACTGAAGAAGATGTAGAAGATGCGCCAACATTTCCGAATGTAGCTGGCTATATTGAACAGCTACTTCTGGACAGAGTAACGGTCTGTCATACACACTTTGATAGGGTGTCGTTAGAGCGTGTATGTGACAAATATGGGATTCCAAACATCAATACAAGATGGTTAGATTCGGCGAGGATTGCCAGAAGAACTTGGGAAGAGTGTTCGTGGGGTGGCTACGGACTATCTAATGTTTGTAAACTAATAGGCTATAAATTTAGCCACCATGACGCACTTGAGGACGCTAAGGCCGCTGGCAATATCGTAATACACGCCTGCCAGAAGACCGGTCTTAATATTGATGGCTGGCTAAACAAGGTAGAACAGCCGATAGATTTTGGTTCAAGGTCAGTTCGTATGTCAGTAAAACGTGAAGGAAATCCAGATGGCCAGTTATTTGGAGAAACAATGGTATTTACAGGTTCCTTGTCTATTCCAAGGTCTGAGGCAGCTGATTTAGCGGCACAGGTTGGCTGCAACGTAGGACAGGGCGTAACGAAAAAGACAACACTACTTGTTGTTGGGGATCAGGATATTTCTACGCTTGGCGGGAAAAATAAAAGCTCAAAACATATCAAAGCAGAGGAGCTAATCAAAAAAGGGCAAAGGCTAAGAATAATCACAGAATCTGATTTTAAGCAGCTCGTTGCACAATCACAAAGCATAGTCTAATAATAATTCTTTTTCAACAAAGCGTTCATAACCAAGGCTATGCGACGAAGGTGTGGACTCTGGGAGTATCTTGTGCCATCAGTTTGAGCGGTTGATTACTGCTGAGTCTGAAAAATAATTCCCCTTACCTCACAATCGACGGGTAGAGTTTCGAGGTGACGACGACGAGGACGAAGAGTGTTCCTGTCAGTACCGCTATGTCCATTCCGATGCCGAAGATGGTTGTGCCGCCTTGGACCATCAGGGCGCGGAGCATGTCTACCTGATAGGAGAGCGGGTTGATGTGGGCGACGATTTTGAGCCATCCGGGCATGATCGAGATCGGATAGATGGCGTTGCTGGCGAAGAAGAGCGGCATGGTGAGCACCTGGCCGATGCCCATGAAGCGTTCGCGCGATTTGACGAGGCAGGCGATCATGAGCGAGAAGGTCGAGAAGATCGCCGCGCCGAGCATCACGGCGAGCACCACTCCGGCGATGGCCGCGGGCGACCAGTTGAGCCGGATGCCCATCGCGAGCGCCATCAGGTAGATGATCGCCCCCTGCGCGAGCGCACGCATTCCTGCCGAGACCGCTTTGCCGAGCACGAGCGCGCCGCGAGGCGCTGGGCTGGCGAGCAGCTTTTGCAGGATGCCGAGGTCGCGCTCCCAGATCACGCTGATGCCGAAAAAGATCGCGATGAAGAGCACGCTTTGGGCGAGGATGCCCGGCGCGAGGAAGCTGAAGTAGTCGAGCTTGCCGGTCGGTACGGCGTGCAGCCGTCCGAAGACCTGGCCGAAGACCAGCAGCCAGAGCGCGGGCTGGATCGAGCGGGTCACGATTTCCGACGGATCGCGGCGCAGCTTGACCAGCTCCGTCGAGACGATGGCCGCCGTGTCGCGCAGGAACACGACCGGGCTGTACCTGTCAGCCCAGACGCCGTGCGGTTTTCCGGGCGCGGGCGACATCCTTGAAGTTGGCTGTGTCACTGAACTCTCCTGCAAAGTGAATGAATACCTCGTCCATCGACTCGGTGCCCGCCTGCCGCTTCAGCTCCTCCGGCGATCCCTCGGCGGCGATGACTCCCGATTTCATGATGGCGATGCGGTCGCACAGATCTTCGGCCTCATCCATGTCGTGCGTGGTGACGAGGATGGTGGTGCCAAAGGAGCGGCGCAGCTCCTTGAGCCGGTCGCGCACCTGATGGCGGGCGGCGGGGTCGAGGCCGATGGTCGGCTCGTCGAGAAAGAGCACCTGTGGGCGATGCAGCATCGACTGGGCGATTTCGAGCCGCCGGATCATGCCGCCCGAGTAGGTGCGCACCAGCTTGCCGCCCGCCTCGGTGAGGCCCATGAAGGCGAGGGCGTCGTCGATGCGCTGCTTGCCCTCGCTTCGCGGCACGCCGTAGATGCGGGCGAAGAGCAGCAGGTTCTCGAAGCCGGTCAGCGCCCCGTCCGCCGAGATCATCTGTGACACGTATCCCATGTGCTTGCGGACGCCGACGGGGTTGGCGAGGATGCTGCATCCGGCAACCGTTGCCGTGCCGCTCGATGGCGGCAGCATGGTGGTGAGCATCTTGATCGTGGTGGTCTTGCCCGCGCCGTTTGGCCCGAGCAGGCCGAAGATTTCGCCCGACGGTACGACGAGGTTCAGCTCCCTGACCGCCACGAGGGAGCCGAACGAGCGGGTGAGCCGGTCGGTCTGGATGGCGATGCTGTCGGATGTCGGTTGCGGCATGGCGATGGTGGTCAATGGCTGTTTCTGGCGCGTCTTGAAGGTACGGTTCCGCGACGCTTTCCGCAACATCCGAATCGGCCCGGCGGATCGGAATTTCAGAGTGATTGGGTATCTTGCGGTATGGTATCGGGTTAAATCCAACAATCCTTCACACATGGCCATTCTTTCCATCGATCAGGGCACGACCGGCACCACCTGCATGGTGTACGACCAGGCGGGCCAGGTGCTTGCCCGCGCCTACCGGGAGCTGACGCAGTATTATCCGCAGGCGGGGTGGGTGGAGCACGACCCGGAGGAGATTTGGCGGACGGTGGTGGAGTGTGTCACCGAGGCGCGGCGAGCGTACGCCGGGCCGCTCGAGGCGCTCGGCATCACCAACCAGCGCGAAACCACCGTGGTATGGGATCGCCGGAGCGGCGAGCCGCTGCATCGCGTCATCGTGTGGCAGTGCAGGCGCACGGCAGAAATCTGTAATCGCTTCCGCGTCGAGGAGGAGGCGATCCGTGCGTTGACCGGCCTTCCGCTCGACGCCTACTTCAGCGCCACCAAGATTCGCTGGATTCTCGACGCGCATCCCGAGGCCGATTCGTCCAATCTGCTCTTCGGCACCATCGACACGTGGCTCATCTGGAAGCTGACCGACGGCAAGGTTCATGCGACTGACCTCACCAACGCATCGCGCACGCTGCTTTTCGACATCCACGAGCGGCGCTGGTCGTCCGATCTTTGCGAGCTGTTCGGCGTGCCGGAGTCGATGCTGCCGGAGGTGCGCGAGTCGATGGACGGCTTCGGCGCGGTGAGCGCGATTGTGGAACTCGACGGCGTACCGGTAGCGGCGGTGGCGGGCGACCAGCAGGCGGCGCTCTTCGGGCAGTGCTGCTTTGAGCCGGGGTCGGTCAAGAACACCTACGGTACCGGCTGCTTCATGATGATGAACACCGGCGCGGAGTGCGTCCGTTCAGCCCACGGCCTGCTCACGACCCTCGCGCTCGACGGCGCGGGCCGGGCCTGCTACGCGGTCGAAGGATCGGTGTTCATCGGTGGTGCGGTGATGCAGTGGCTGCGTGACGGATTGCAGCTCTTCAGCAGCGCCGCCGAGTCCGAAGCGATAGCCCGCTCGGTGGAGTCCAACGGCGGCGTCTATCTTGTGCCCGCCTTCGTCGGCCTCGGCGCACCGCACTGGAACATGGAGGCGCGGGGCGCGATCACCGGCCTGACGCGAGGTTCGTCGCGGGCGCACATCGTCCGTGCGGCGCTGGAGTCGATAGCCTACCAGTCGCACGACGTCTTCCGTGCGATGGTGGCCGACACCGGCTTGCCACCGCAGGTGCTGACCGTCGATGGCGGCGCGGTGAACAACGCTTTTCTGATGCAGTTCCAGGCCGACCTGCTCGACGTGCCGGTGCTCAAGCCCCGGAACATCGAATCGACCTCGCTCGGAGCGGCCTGCCTCGCCGGTCTCAAAGCCGGAGTGTGGCGCTCTTCCGACGAACTGCGAGCGCTCAACGGGGTGGAGCGGGTCTTCAGCCCCGCGATGCCGGAGACCGAACGAGCGGCGCTGCTGTCGGGCTGGCAGAAAGCGCTGCGCCAGACGCTCGCCTCGTAAACCGTTCAAAAAAAAAGAAGATGACACACATCGACCATCCCAACGAAGCCGCGCCGAAGTCCGTCGTTTGCCCGATCTGCGGCCAGCTGTTCACCTGCGGAATGTCCTCCTCCTGCTGGTGCGCCACGCGGGTGGTTCCCGACTCGGTCAGGCATTATCTGGCGGAACGCTACGAAACCTGCGTATGCATCACTTGCCTCGACCGGCTGATCGAAGAGGCGAACGGGGAGTGAGGCGGCGGCGGTGAGCGCTAAAAGGACAGCAAGGACTTAAAGGTTGTGAAGAAATGATCTCTCCTTTGTTTTTCTGTCCTTGCTGTCCCTGAAGTCCTTTGCGTCCTTGATTGTCTTGCTCTTCCGAAAAATTAGTTTCGAATCTGGCGCACGGTTTTCATTCCAGCCCTGTTGTTTCATATACTTCAGAAGTTGAAATGTGTTTTCCCGGAAACGATAACCGATATGGAGCGTCTGAAATGATGAAATCACTGAAAGTTGCGACGCTGGTCGCTGTGATGGTCGGCATGGGTGCGGCCGCTTATGCCGAGCAGAGTCCGTCAGCGGAGTATGGCAAAAAGCTCTTCAACGATCCGACACTTGGCGGTGCTACAGCTTCGAAAAGCTGCAACAGCTGTCATCCGTCAGGCAAGGGAGTTGAAAATGCCTGGAAGAATCCGAAGCTTGGTGAGCAGATCAATACCTGCATCACCGGTGCGCTGAAGGGAAAAGCGCTGCCGATGGAGTCGGTGCAGATGCGTTCGCTCATCATGTACCTTCAGTCGCTCAAACCGGCTTCGATAAAGTAAAAATCAGTAAACAGTTATGAATGTGAAAAAAATATCGATTCTTGGATGCGGCTGGCTCGGATTGCCACTTGGCCGCTATCTCGCCGGAGAGGGCTTCACCGTCAAAGGCTCCACGACGAGCGAGCGCAAGATCGCCGCTTTGAAAGAGGCCGGGATCGAACCTTTCAAAATCGTCGTCGGTGAAGCGCTCGAAGGCGATATTGCCGCCTTTCTCGACAGCGACATTCTCGTGCTCGACATTCCGCCGGGGCGCGGCGAGGCGGTGGTCGAGCATCATGTCGGCCAGATTTCGCTGCTGATCGACGCACTCGCCGATTCACCGGTGAGGTACGTGCTCTTCGTCAGCTCGACCTCGGTCTATCCCTCTCCTGGCCGGGAGGTTGTCGAAACTGACGCGGAGGATCCCGAGGCTGCCGACTCGCTGGCGGGCCGCGCTCTGCTCTACGTCGAGGAGATGCTGCGCTCGGAGTCCTCGTTCAGCGCCACGGTGCTCCGCTTCGGCGGGCTGATCGGCCCCGGACGCAATCCGGCGGAGTTCATGCAGCGCATGACCGAGATCGCCAATCCCGCCCAACCGGTGAACTTCATCCATCTCGACGATTGCATCGGCATCATCGCATCGATCATCCGGCAGGGCGAGTGGGGCGAGGTGTTCAACGCCTGCGCACCGCTCCATCCGACGCGGGGCGAGATTTACAAAGCCGCCGCCGAGAGCCACGGCCTTGCTGCGCTGCCGGAAGAGCCGTCCAGCAGCAACGACTTCAAGCTCGTCAACAGCGACAAGCTCGTCACGAAACTGGGCTACACCTTCCTGCACCCCGATCCGCTCGCGATGGCAAGGGGGAGTAATTGATAGTTGACAATTGATAATGGATATTTGAATAGTAAGAGCTGGTCTCAAATGATTGTATCCGAAAAGATTAGCCACACCATCGACCTCGAATTGTGATTGTTTTCAGGCTCAGGCCTCGCTTTTTGGCAATGAAGCGGCTAGGTCTGAGCCTCGAAATTCCGAAACCCGGATCGTGGTGATCTCCTCACTTTTACCGATCTATCAGTCTACGACAATACGTCGCATCGATGAGTGGACAGAACAACGAACACCGTTATTTTTCATTGTCTGGCATAAATCCAAAACTGGAGATTCCGATGAGCAGAGGAGTGAAAATCGGCATCGCGATTGTCGTCATCATTGCAGCGGGAATCGCTTCGGTGTTTTTGCTGACTTCGGGAATTGAAAAGAGAGCGGATGCTTTTTTCAACGCCGTAAAGCGACATGACATCGCCAAAGCGCATACGTATCTTTCGGAGGATTTCAAAGCCAGCACGGACGAGAGCTCGCTGAAGGAGTTTCTGTCAAAAGGCGCAATTCTGAACTTCAAGTCGGCAAGCTGGAGCAATCGTCAGATCAGCGGCAATCGCGGCCAGCTCGATGGTTCCATCACGACCGAATCCGGCGGCGTGGTGCCGCTGAAGCTGAACTTCGTGAAGGAGAACGGCGAGTGGAAAATCTACTCGATCCAGAAGCCGGTTGCCGGTATGCAAGCTACAGAATCGTCACCCTCAGCGCCTTCTCAGAGCGAACAGGCGGCGCTCGTTAAGCAATCGATGCATGATTTTCTCGTTTCGGTCAGGCAAAAAGAGATGAGCCATTTCCACAGCACCCTGTCACGGATGTGGCAGAAACAGGTGTCAACGGAGGAGCTGAACGCGGTATTCATCAACGTTATCGATTCCGGCGCGAACTGGCCAGCGGTGGACACGCTCGATCCTGTGCTATCGCCCGTCATGAAGATGGATGAGAATGAGGTATTGACGCTAAACGGTCACTATCCAACCAATCCCGTACTGAAATTCGAGATGAAATACGTGTACGAAGGCGTCGCATGGAAGCTGATCGGCTTCAGCCTTGAAGCGAAGTAGGATTTTTAAGCTGAGAACGGGTGCGTTTGAAAGAAAATGCTGGATGAGGGGGTGAATGGAAATTCAGTTCTTGAAAATAAGGTGTATTATATGTAAGTATCAAGCGTAAGCAATGCCGTTGGGCTTATTTCAAACACTGGTGGGCATGGAATTACAAGCAGTGTTGAACTGGTTTATAAATAATTGGTTGACGGGTCTTTGATTATGTTTTTGAAGTTGTCTTATACAGAAAGAAGCTTTCTGCGTTTTCTGAATCAGGCATATCTGTCTAAACAATGTTCAGCGTCGAGTGGTCAAGTGGCTGAAACTTTAGCTGAGAGTCAGGTAAAACAATGTTCAATTTGTTGATGTTCAATGTTGATTGGTCGGCTGGTAGAGTCTCCGTACCGACTGGGCGATTTTTTGAGTACACCGATGACCACATCAGCTCTCAGTTCCGGGATGGCAGCAATAACCTACTGTTAGATCGCCTAACTTCCTTGCCGTGTCTTTTCTGTGAAGAAGGCACCACAAATGAAGCGGCATATGTAGGTCAAATCAATCAATCGAGCGAGCATCACCGGCAAGGACATGGCTCTGGAAATTAGATTAGATACGGAGGCGCCTCCTCTACAAAACAGCATAATGTACGCGAACCGCACCCAGTTGGATATGCCTCATGAATTCGAATTTTCAAGAAATCATTGGGCTGTGAAGGATGTGGATCTTTACCGCTTCCTGCTTCAGACTGTTCGTCCACGTCACCAGCGTCCGAAAGTGTTTGAGATCGCCGAGCACGAAAGCATCGAGCCTGCCCTCGCATCGGCAATGATGCCTTTCGATTCGGCCTTTAACGTTGTCTATGAAAGTATTCGCGAGGCCGCTGACAATGCAGGGCTACGGTGCAGGCGAGCCGATGACATTTGGGAGAATGTCGCGATTATCCAAGATGTTGTTTCACTCATTGACCGCTCTAGAATTGTTATTTGCGACTGCACGGGACGAAACCCAAACGTGTTCTATGAGGCTGGCATCGCCCATACACTTGGGCGTGACGTAATCCTTATTACACAAAGCGACCATGACATCCCTTTCGACCTTCGGCATCTTCGGTATGTCCGTTATCTAAACAACGGAGAGGGACGCGCAGAGCTAATGCAGTCTTTGCAAAATAGAATGAATACACTTTTGGGGCATTGAGGTGTAACGCCCAACCAAACACTTGTGCGGATGTAAAAAGCCGCCCAGACCGTTCACTTCGATGTTCGGCCAATAACAAACCCTGCCACAGGAGAAACACGCGATGATCCCGGAGAAATTGAAAGAAATAATGAAGCAGGATGGAGTGGTTGCCATCGCTACGCTGGGAGCTGATGGGCCGCATATGGTCAATACCTGGAACAGCTACCTCAGAATTTCACCAGATGAACGACTGTTTATTCCTGCCGGTTATATGCACAAAACGGAGGCAAACGTTGCCTATAATCCGGACGTTTTGATAACACTCGGGAGTAGCAAGGTTGAGGGGTTGCATGGGGCGGGGGCCGGGTTTCTGATCAAGGGAAAGGCAAAGTTCGTGACATCCGGCCCTGATTTTGATTTCATGAAAGAGACGTTCAGTTGGCTGCGCGCCACTTTGGCCGTTACCATCGAATCAGCTACTCAAACCTGGTGAAACGCAAATGCATGATCGCGTGCTCTCACCTTGATCCCGCTGCCTAAGCGAAATCGTTGCCAGAATCAGCGGATGCAAGGCCACTGCCCCCCTTCGGAACGCCATAAAAAATTTGCATCTGACAGCGCTATTCCTGAGATTGTGTTTGAGACTTACACATCCGTCAGGCGTTCAGTAACCAGGCATCGATGGGCAGTGAAATAGCAAAAACCGAGTTCAGCGCGGAGGAATTCCGGCAGTTTCAGCAGAATCTGAGGAAAGAGACCCGGGTTCTGATGGAATGGTTTTCCTCGGAGGATTTTGAGAAGCGCCAGATGATGTGCGGCTTCGAGCTCGAAGGGTGGCTCGTGGACAGCGATTGCGCTCCGGCGGCGCGCAACGAGGAGTTCCTGGCACGGGTCAACAACCCGCTCGTCGTGGCGGAGCTGTCGAAATACAACTTCGAACTCAACGTTGCGCCACACCCGCTGAATCGCCAGCTTCCGGAGTTTCTGCGGAGCGAGCTTCAGTATCTCTGGAACTCCTGTTCACGCCACGCCCGCGAGATGGGGTGCAAGACCCTTTTTACCGGCATTCTGCCAACCTTGCAAGACAGAATGCTCACGCTTGAAAACATGTCGTCGATGCAGCGGTTTCACGCCCTGAACCGTGAAATCCTGAAGTCCAGATCGCTCCATCCACTTAAAATTCACATCGAGGGCGCGAACGAGCGGCTGGATGTGGTGCATCACGACGTCATGGCCGAGGCGGCGACCACCTCGCTGCAGATTCACTTTCAGGTTCCCTTCAGTCGGGCCGCCGCTTTTTATAACGTCGCTCATGTGCTCTCGGCGCCGATGGCCGCGCTCTCAGCCAACTCACCGTTCCTCTTCGGGCGCGAGTTGTGGGACGAGACCCGCATCCCACTTTTCGAGCAGGCGGTCCACACGCCGTCGTTCGTCGATCCCGTTGGCAGGCCGGTGTCGCGCGTCACCTTTGGGCGCGATTATGTACGCGAGTCGCTGAAGGAGGTGTTCCTCGAAAATCTCGACGGCTTTCCGGTGCTGCTGCCGGTGCTCTTCGACCAAGATCCCGCCATGATGCACCATCTTCGGCTGCACAACGGCACCATCTGGCGCTGGAACCGGCCACTGATCGGCTTTGGAGACGATGGCCGCCCGCACCTTCGCATCGAGCACCGCGTCCCGGCGGCGGGGCCGTCTATCCCGGACATCGTGGCAAACATCCTTTTTTTCTACGGCGCGATGCTCTACTTGCAACCTGAGGTGCCGCAATCGTCCATATCGTTCGAACAGGCGCGGACGAATTTTTACGCCGCCGCCCGCTCGGGCCTCGACGCAGTGGTCAGGTGGAGTTCGGGAAGCTCGATGCCGATGGAGACGCTCATTTTGCAGCACCTGATTCCCGGCGCGATTCTGGCACTGGCTGAAATCGGATTCGACAGCGGCGACTTGCGGCACTACCTCGTCGAGGTGCTTGCCGAGCGTGTGGCGACGCGGCGCAACGGTGCATGGTGGCAGAAGGCCTTCATCAAAAAGCACGGCCCCGATTTCCGGGCGCTGACACAGGCCTGCCTCGAAAACCAGAGCCGCAACATTCCCGTTCACGAATGGAGTCTCTGAACGACTATCCCGTCCCGGCGCTTCATCGCTTCAAGCGCCTGCCCGACGGCTTTATCGACGCGCCGGTCGAGCGGCTCGGCGCAATCCTGCCCGGCCCGGCGCTGATCCGCATCGAGGGCGAGCCGGGGCCGCCGCTCTTCGTCTCGATCCTCCTGCACGGAAACGAGACCACCGGTTTCGACGCGATGCAGCGGCTTCTCGCGGGATACGATGCGCCCCACCGATTGCTGCCGAGGCCGATGCTGCTTTTCGTGGGCAACGTCGACGCCGCCGTGCAGGGGTTGCGCAAGCTCGACGGGCAGGCCGATTACAACCGCATCTGGCACGACGAGCGCTACCCGGAGCACCGGCTGGCGCGGGAGGTGCTGGCGGAGGTCGCCAAAGCCGCGCCGCTCGCCGCCATCGACCTGCACAACAACACCGGCAAAAACCCGCACTACGGCTGTGTCAACCGCCTCGACGACGCCACGCTCAGCCTCGCGCGGCGTTTCAGCCGAACCATTGTCTGGTTCACCGAGCCGCACGAGGTGATCTCAATCGCACTGTCGCGCATCTGCCCCTCCGTGACGCTCGAATGCGGCGTTTCGGGCAACGCTGCCGGAACGAGCCATGTGGAGAACTACCTCTGCCACTGTATTGAACTTTCCGCCGAAGCGCTTCTCACGCCGCCCCCGAACCACCTCAGTGACCTGTTCCACACCACGGCGCGGATTATCGTACCCGAAGGTGTGCGCGTGGAGTTCGGGGCGAGTTCGGACAGTGCTGATCTTTTTCTGCGCGAAGACCTGGAATGCCTCAACTTCGAGCGCGTGCCAAAAGGCGCGGAGCTGGGAAGCTATCGCGGAAGCGTGACGCCGCTCGTGGTGATCGACAACGAAGAACGCGACGTCACCAGCCGCTACCTCCGCTTCAGCGAAGAGCGCATCATCACGAAGCTGCCCGTCGTGCCCTCGATGTTCACCCGCGACGTGCGTGTCATCATGCAGGACTGCCTCGGCTACATCATGGAGCCGTACGAGGTGAAGGGGGACGGTTAAGTGCTTATTCGTATATAAGTGTTGAGTTTGCTATATTTACTCCAACAAGCAATCGATCAACAAGGAGAATCTATGGCAAAGTACAAGACGAAATCATGGGAGGTAAGCGATTCATTCTGGGAAAGAGTGGCTCCGCTGATA
>Ga0326729_1000334_pt1 | contig 11371 bp, 6 predicted proteins | sample MHFSIPfraction_2_FD_207744 | JGI IMG/M metagenome (GOLD analysis project Ga0326729, IMG submission 207744) | Lab enriched peat soil microbial communities from Michigan Hollow, Ithaca, NY, United States - MHF6AY SIP fraction | ecosystem: Environmental > Terrestrial > Soil > Wetlands > Peat...
GGGACTCCCAGAGTCGGGAGACAAATCTCCGCTCCATCCGGCCTTCCGCCTTGGTTGAAATCCCGATCGGAATCTGGGATATTGGAAGGGAGCCGGGCGAAAAGCCCGCTCCACCAGGAGGGTGACATGAAAAAACCGTATCTCGCTCTGATCGTCGTCGCTTGTGCGGCCGCCGGCCTGACGCTGATCGCGTCCGGGTGGGCCCAGATGCAGTCGAGCGCCATGAAGGACCAGGACTACACCCAGCCCGAGCCGTACACGGCCAAGAACTTCGGGCCCTGGAGCGAGGCCGTGGCCGCCACCCACGTTCCCCAGGTCACATTCGAAAAGATGGGCATGGGGGTCAAGGTCACGGTCCAGATCGACAACCACCCCATGGATCCGCAGAAGCCCCATTGGATCATGTGGATCCGGCTCGAGGACATGATGGGCAAGAAGCTCGGCGAGAAGACGTTCAAGGCGACCGACCCGAGGCCGGCCGTGGCGGTCTTCGAGCTCCCGAATGTCCCGTCGAAGATCAAGGCCTACGAGCGGTGCAATATCCACGGCATCTGGCTGAACGAAGTCGCCGTCGAGATCAAATAACGGGCTGACCGCCGGCCTTTCCGTCTTGACACCCTGCCAAGGGTGAGTTATACGATAGCAATCCCTTCTTCGTCCCTGAGGAGTATCAAGATGGATAACGCCAAGTTCGCCAACCCCGCGCCCCTCGGCCTGATGGGCTTCGGCATGACCACGGTCCTGCTCAACATCCACAACGCCGGGTTCTTCCCCCTGAGCGCCATGGTCCTGGCCATGGGCATCTTCTACGGCGGGATCGCCCAGGTCATCGCAGGCATCATGGAATACAAAAAGGGCAACACGTTCGGGACGACGGCCTTCACGTCCTACGGGCTGTTCTGGCTGTCGCTCGTCGCGATCTGGGTCATCCCCGGCCTGAACGCCCCCAACGGAGGGCCGACGCCGGCAGGGTTCTTGGGTTGGTACCTGCTCCTGTGGGGCGTGTTCACGTTCTTCATGTGGATCGGGACGTTCGGCAAGAACCGGGCCGTCCAGTTCGTCTTCCTGAGCCTGACGATCCTGTTCGGGCTGCTCGCGGCGCGCGACTGGACCGGTTCGGCGGTCATCGGCAAGATCGCCGGCTTCGAAGGCATCGCCTGCGGCCTGTCCGCGATCTACCTGGCCATGGCCGAGGTCCTCAACGAGGTCCACGGGCGGAAGATCCTCCTCATCGGCGAGATCGACAAAGACAAGGACTGATCGCGCGGCCGGGGCCGCCGCGCCTGTTGACAGGCCTCCCGCCGAAGTATATTTTCTAGGGCTTGTGACCTGAGCGGGAAAGCGCTCTCCCGGGCCTTTCCCAGGTCCGGCTCCGAGGAGGCCCCCGTGCTCAAACGTTCGTTCGTGCCCGCGATCATCGCGCTCGCTCTCCTGTCGGTCCCCGCCTTCGCGCAATACTCGCCCTGGCTCTACTGGACATTTCTGCCCGGGGCCCAGATGGACGAGATCGCCGGCGAGTCCTCCGGCGAGGCGGCCTGGAACACCATCGCCGAGATCAATGCCTTCAACCGCCCGCGCTTCGGCGAGGAATTCACCGGGAACTTCTTCGAGACCCAGGTCGTGGGCCGCAAGCTCAAGAGCTACGGCCTGGACGGTATCGACGTCGTGACCTTCCCCGGCGGAGAGGCCTGGGTCGCCGTCAAGGGCGAGCTCTGGGAGACCAAGCCGGAGCGGCAGAAGCTGGCCTCGATCAACGACATGCTGCCGATGCTCGCCGCCGGCAGCGCCACGGCCGATGTCACGGCCGAGCTCGTCTGGGCCGGCCGGGGCACGCCCAAGGAGATCTCCGAGGCCAAGGTGGCCGGCAAGATCGTCGTCATTGAGGGGCCGCTGATGGCGGCCTTTGGCGCGTCCCTGCAGCAGGGCGCCCTCGGGGTCGTGGCCATCAGCATGTCCCGGCCGTACTTCGATCCCCTGCAGATGCCCTGGAGCGGGATCATGCAGCGCCGCCGGCCCAACGCGGCCGCGTCCGGACAGCCCGGGGCGCCGCCCGCGCCTCCGGCAGGCCAGGCCGCTCCGGCCGCCGCGGCCCCGCCGCCGCAGGGCTTCGCTTTCCAGCTCCCGGTCCGCGAGGGCGACATCCTCAAACGCCGGCTCCTGGCCAACGAGAAGATCGCCGTCCGGGCCCAGGTCGAGTCGAAGATGGAACCGGCCGATCTCGAGAACGTCGTTTGTGACATCCCCGGCACAGACCCGGCCGCGGGCGAGATCATCCTCTCGGCCCACCTCTTCGAGGGCTTCCAGAAGCAGGGGGCCAACGACAACATCTCCGGCAGCGCCTGCATCCTCGAGGTCGCCCGCGTCCTCAACGCCTTGATCGCCGACGGCCGCTTGCCCCGGCCGAAGCGGACCATCCGCTTCATCTGGGGCCCCGAGTTCGCGGGCATCGGCGAGTGGGTCCGGACGCACCCGGAGATCATGAAGCGGACCCTCTGCAACATCAACATGGACATGGTCGGCGAGTGGCTGTCCAAGAACCAGTCCTTCTTCTGCCTCATGCGGACGACCTACGGCCATCCCCACTATATCAACGACGTCATGGAGAACTACTTCCGCTACGTCGGCGAGGGCAACCGCGAGCGCATCCAGAACAGGGCCGGCGCGGCCGGCGTGCCGGTCCGGATCGTCGCCCCGTCGGGCGCCGACGAGCCCTTTCCCTATTCGATCGAGACGCACTACGGCGCGTCCGACCATGAGGTCTTCAACGATTGGGGCGTGGGCGTTCCGGGCGTCATGATGATCGCCTGGCCCGACAAGTGGTATCACACCTCGGGCGACACGGCCGACAAGGCCGACCCGACCCAGCTCAAGCGCGCGGCCGCGATCGGGGCCGCCGGGGCCTATACCGTCGCCGCCGCGGACGGCGATGCGGCCGAGAAGATCGGGAGCGAGATCGCCTCCAACGCGACCCGGCGCCTCGGCCACACCCTGGCCGTGGCCCTCGAGGCCCTCAACGGCGCGACGCCCGAGACGTTCGTCGAGGATTTCCGCTATGCCCGGGGAATCCTGGACGCCGCGGTCATGAACGAAAAGGAGACGCTCGCGTCCGTGCTCGAGCTGGCCCCTGGCTCGGCCGCCCTGTCCGGGCATATCGTCCGCCTGGCCAAGGCGGTCGACGCGGCCGGCGGGGCCGCCCAGGCGGCCCTCGAGGCCCATCACCTGGCCGTGGCCCAAAAGCTCGGGCTGAAGCCGCTGCCTCTCATGGCCTCGGAGCTCGAGAAGAGAGCGGCCAGGATCGTCCCCCGGCCGACCGGCAAAGTCCGCCAGGACGGTTACCGGGGCTACCAAAAGCTGCTGACGGCCGTCCCCGCCGACGCCCGGGCCAAGTTCCCCATCGCCGGGAAGGACCTCGCCCTGGCCGACCCGTCCGAGCTGCAGCTCCTCGTCAACGGCCGGCACAGCGCCCTCGACATCAAAAAGATGCTCGACGCTCAGTACGAGCGGCGGTCGTCCCTCCAGGCCGTCCTTAACTATCTCGAGATCCTGAAGATGGCCGGCCTCGTGGAGTGGTGAGGCGGATTTCGGGCCCGGGTTATAATAGAGTGTTATGACCGTGAACAAAGCTCGGGTCCCTCGAACGGCGTTCGCCCTGGGCTACGCTCTCGTTCTTGTCGGCGCCCTGCTCGTCCTGCCCGGCTGCCGCCGCGCCCCGGCGCCGCTCAAACACGTCATCTTTTTCATCGGCGACGGCATGTCGGCCGAGACCGAGGTCGCCGCCAGCCGCTATCTCTACGGCAGGGACGACGGCCTGGCCTGGCAATCCTTCCCGGCCAAGGCCTACGTCGCGACCTGGGACGTCAACGTCTACAACGGGAATGCCCGGCTGGCGGGCCGGCCGCCCTACTCCCGGTCCTCCTTCACTCCCATCCTCGGGTACGACGTCCGCAAGGACGGCCCGAAGCCAATGGCCGGCCCCGGAGCCGCTCATCGCTTCCCGCCGGGTCCCGCTACGGATTCGGCTTCGGCGGCGACCGCCCTGGCCACGGGATTCAAGACGGATTCGGGCAACATCGCCTGGCTCCCCGGGGATCCCCCGGAAGGCCAGTTGACGACCATTACCGAGGAGCTTCGGGCGAAGACCGGGGCGGCGATCGGCGTCATCTCCACCGTGCCGTTCGATCACGCCACTCCGGCCGGGTTCATCAGCCACAACACCAGCCGCAGCGCCTACTATACCGGGCTCAAAGGGTACAAGGGCCTGGGCATCGCCGACGAGATCATCCTGAGGACAAAGCCCGATGTCGTCATCGCCGGTGGGTCGCCCCTTCTCGACAACCCCGGCTTCGATACGAAAAAGGGCTATATCTCCGAGTCCCTGTATCACACGCTCCAAACCTCCCGGGATTACCTCCTCGTCGAACGGAAGCCCGGCCAGGACGGCGGACGGGCCATCGCCGACGGCGCCGCGCAGGCCGCCCGTGAAGGCCGAAAGCTCTTCGGCCTCTTCGGCGGCAAGGGCGGCAACTTCGAGGTGCCTCTGGTCGCAAATAGCCCCGGACATCCGCAGGTCACTCCGGGGAGCGAAGAGAATCCTTCGCTGGCGGAAGCGACCGAGGCGGCCCTGGGCTATCTCGGCCGCGACCCCGACGGGTTCTTCCTGATGATCGAGCAGGGCGACATCGACTGGGCCAATCACGACAATGATTTTCGGGCCGCGGTCGGGTGCGTTGCCGACCTCGACGGGGCCGTCCGGGCCGCCCTGGCCGTCGTGGACAGACCCGGGGACGACATCGATTGGACCAACACCGTGCTCCTCGTGACCGCCGACCACGCGACGGGCGGCCTGTTCCTCGACCCCGCCAGGCCCCTCGGCCCGGGCGACCTGCCCCGCCAGGAGGGCCGCGTCGAGGAGGCCCGCACCGGCAGCGATCGGGGCCCGGCTTCGAACGTCGTCGTCATCAAGAAGCCGGATTATGCTTCACCCAATGTCTATCCTGACGAGGATGTCTCTTACGGCACGGCCGGGCACACCAACGAGCTCGTCGACCTCGCCATCATCGGCGCGGCCGCCCCGGCGTTCATGAAGTACCGCGGCTCCTGGTATCCGGGCCCCATTCTCGACAATACCCAGATCAATGACGCCCTCAGGGAGGCCCTGGGCCTTCCGGCGCTCGGACGCCACCCCCACCGGCCCCGCTGAGCCCTAGCGGATCTCTTTCAGCCGGATATTGCGGAACTCGACGATCGAGCCGTGCCCCAGGAACCCGATGTGTCCGGACTTCCGCTCGAGGCCCGGATGGGCATTGCCGTCGATCGTCCCGACGGCCGAGGCCTGGTCGAGATCGGCGTCGACGACGGTCGAGCCGTTGACGACGACGGTAACGCGCCGGCCCTTGACCGCGACCTCCTCGGCGTTCCATTCGCCCGGCGGACGGAGGAAGCCGCGGCGGGCCGGAACGACCCCATAGATCGAGCCGTGGTATTGGTAAGGCCTCAATCCCCAATAAACGGGCGAGCCGTCCTCGAGGATCTGGATCTCCATGCCGACGTAAGCCGCGTCGCCTTCGAGGGGGGCGCGGACACCGAGGCCGTTGTTGGCGGCGGGCGTCAGCTTGAACTCGAAGCGGAGGACGAAGTCGGCGTATTCGTTGGCCGTGTAGAGATTGCCGCTGCCGAGATCGGGATGGATGACGATCTTGCCGTTTTCGGCGGCGTAGCCCTTGGTGTCTCCCGTCCAGCCGTCGAGGTCGCGGCCGTTGAAAAGCGGGGCGAATCCTTCGTCCGTCTCGGCCTGGGTCATCTGCGGCACGGCCTCATCGCGCGGGATCTCTCGAACGAAGATGTCCCGGAAATAGAGCACATTGCCGTGAGCCTGGAGCTCGATCTGGCCCGTCGGATAGATCGGCTTGTCCCTCTCCCAGTAGTTCTCGAGGACGACGTTGTCGACGACGAGCTTGTCGTTGAGATAGACGCTGACGCGTTCGCCGATCATGATCACGCGGAATGAGTTCCACTCGCCAACGGGGCGGTCGGCTTTCTCCGAAGGGGTGCTCCGGCCTTTCTGGTTGTTGTAGAGCCCGCCCGACCCGACCGGGTTGGCGTCGGGGTCCCAGATCTGGACCTGCGGCGATCCCCGGAGATAGAGGCCCGAGTCCCCGCCCTTCTCGATCTTCCAGTCGACGAGGAGCTCGAAATCGCCGTAGTCAGACGTCGTACAAAGGCTTTCGCCCTTGCCGTCGAAGACGAGGACGCCATCGACGACCTTCCAATGGGCCCGCATCCTTTCGTCGGCTTCGGACTGCGCCTTGGCCAGCTCCTGCGGGGTCATCTTGGCCCTGGCCGGTGGATCGGCAACGAGACCCTTCCAGCCGTCGAAGCTGCGGCCGTCGAAGACGGGGACGAAGCCGCCCTGATGCAGGCGGGCCAGGAGGATCTTCCGCACCGCCTCCTTTTCCGCGGGATCGGCCGTCCGGGCCTCGACGCGCCGGAGAACGGAATACGCCTCGTGTCCCGAAAGCCATCTTTCCTCGGGATCCTGCTCCGAGGCCAGCTCGATGAGGCCGGCCGAGGCCGCGTCGCCGAGGACCGGGCTCTCGACATATGCCGCCAGGAGGCGGAGGGCCTCCGGCTCGCGGACGGCCGAGGCGCCGGCGAGGACCGGCTTCTTGTCGCTGTCGTCGAAGGGTTTCGAGAGGAGATCCTGGAAGAGCGCGATCTTGCGCGGACCCGCGATGTTGGCTTGCCCGACCAGGCGAACGTAGCCTTCGACGGCCATGAGGCGGTGTTTCTTGTTCTGCGTCGTTGTTGCGATGCGAAGAAGGTCTTCGGCCGCTGCATAATCCGGCCACTGCGAAAGGGCATAGACGGCCGCTGTTTGCGTCTGGCTGTCTGCCGCTCCGCTTTCCCGGGCGGCCGCGCCGAGGGCTGTTTGTCCGCCCACCTTCGGAAGGGTCCTCAGGATGGCGACTTTGCGGCTGGCCGGTGCGTTCTGCAACAAGTCGACGAGGGCGCTTCCCCGGCGGGCCGGGTCGGCGGTTCGCCGGGCCGCGGCGGCCACCGCCTCTTGGAGCCGAACGATGTCGTCACCGTCGGTCGCCGTCTCGAGCATGGCGACGAGGCGGGGGAGGTCCGCTTCGCCGCCGAGCTTGGCCAGGGCGCCGAGCGCGGCCGCCCTCGTCAGGGGTTCCGGGTCCGAGGCCAGGGCCAAGACCCGGTCGAACTCCTGCTTGGCTCCCTTTTCGCCGATGATGTCGACGAGCGCCGCCTTGCCTGGAACGGGTGTCGCATCGAGAAGGCGGACGGCCTCCGGAACGACCCGCCGGCCGTCGAAGCCGAGAAGGGCCGTCCTGGCAGCGGCCACGGTCGTTTCTCCTCCCGCGCCAACCAGAGCGAAAAGGTCCGGCAGGACGGCCTCGCCTCCGAGCCGCACCGCGGCGGGGATGGCGGCCAGGCGAACGATCTCTTCGCCGCTCTTCAAGCTCTCCCGGACAAAGGGCAGGGCCGTCTTGTCACCTCGCCGGCCGAGCATGCCGATGATCCCGGCCCGGACCTCCGGTCCCGAGGCCGATGCTTTCTCGACCCAGCGGGCCGTCGTCTCGCCCTGTCCGATCGTCGCGGCCAGTCCGAGGGCGGCCCCGCGGAGGGCGGGGATGGGGCTTTCCGCCGCGCCGAGCAGGTCGGGGACAGCCTTGTCCTTGAGAAGGGAGACGAGAAGTGCCAGGGCGTCCGATGCGACCTGGCTCTCTTCGGGACCGCCGTGGGTTTCGAGGATCGACCGGGCCGCGGCCAATGCTTCGGTGGTCTCGCCGGATTCGGCCAGCCGCCGGGCGAAGAGGAGATAGACGCCCGGCGCCTGGGCCCTTTCAGCCTGCGACGAAGCCACCCGGACCGAGGCGAGAGCGGGACCCGCCGCCGGGTCGCCGATATTGGCCAGGGCGAAGCGGGCCGCGCGGCGGAGGCTTTCGTCACCGCTCCCGGCCAGAGCGAGGAGCTTTTTCACGGCTTCGCGGCTGCGCATTTCGCCCAGGGCGTCGACGATCGAGATCCGGGCGCCCTGCGGAGCCGTGTCGAGTCCTTTGAGAAGTGTCCGCGAGGCTTCGGGGCCGCCGATCGCCTGGAGCGCCGCCGCGGCCGGTCCGGCCAGCGCACCGTCCATCAGGCATTTCGCCAGAGGCTTGACGGCTTCCGCCTTCCCCGCGAGCTGGAGCTGGGTCATAAAGAACGATGCGACCTGGGCATCCGGTTCACGCGCCAGGGCGGCGAGCAGGGCCCGGGCGAGGATCAGCCGCTCGGTCTCGGCGCCCGCCCGGGTCACATAGACGGCCAGGCCGTTCACGGCGAACCGGGCTTTGGAATCGTCGGCCGATCCCGGGGGCAGGACGCGGGCGCAGGTCTCGAGGAGGGCCGCCGGGCCGAGGTTGACGAGCTCGGCGCAGAGGGCGTCCTTGGCGGAGGCGGATCCGGCCGGGAAGCGGTCGACGACCGACGAAACCCGGGCTTTCAGGCTGCTGGCATCGGCGGAAGAAACGGCCTGGCCGGCGGCCGCGATGAGAGCGCAAGCGAGGATCGTGAGGGTGACTGCGGCGATCTTCTTGTTCATGGGGGATCTCCTCACATTCCTCTCACAGGTGCCAGGGCGCCCGCATGGGCTGGCCCGCGAGCCGGTTGGCGGCCTCGTCTCCGGAAAAGATCTGCCTCTCCGGGTCGAAGCGGAGAGGCCGTCCGAGCTGGACGGCGATCTTGGCCAGATTGACGAGCGTACAGGAGCGATGGCCGTTCCTCTCGTTCAGAGCGAAGCGGCTTCGCGTCCGAACGGCCTCCGAGAAATCGGTCACCTGAGGCTCCGGGTCGGGAAGGGCCGCCAGGGCGTCCCGCAGGCCGGGGACGTCGGACTCGAAACCCCGATAGAGCTTGCCTTTCGGACCTTCGAGGAACGGGGCGCGCGTGTCCCGGTTCTCGCCGTCGAGGACGATGACACAGCCGTCGGCGTATTTCATCTCGACCCGCCGCCAGCTGCCGCAGGCGTCCGGATGCTGCTGGGGGCAGTCGGCGGCGATCTCGACCGGGCTGGTGTCGTCCTTATCGAGAAGATATTGGACCGGGTCGAGATAATGCATGCCCATGTCCCCGAGGCCGCCGCCGTCATAGTCCCAGTAGCCGCGGAACGTGCCGTGGACGCGATGGGGATGATAGGGCTTCCACGGCGCCGGGCCGAGCCAGAAATCGTAATCGAGCTCCGGCGGCACCGGCTCCGGCCGGGCGTAGGTCAGGCCGCTCCAGTAGAACTTCCAGTCGAATCCCGTGGTCGCGCTGACGGTCGCTTTGATCGGCCAGCCCAGGAGCCCGTTCTGGACGACCTTCTTGATCGGCCGGACGTCGGTCCCGAAGCCGTAGAAGCGATCGGTGAAGCGGAACCACGTGTTGATCCGGAAGATCCGGCCGGCGCGCCGGACGGCCTCGACGACGGCCCGGCCTTCGGCGATCGTCCGGGTCATCGGCTTCTCGCACCAGACGTCCTTGCCGGCCTGGGCGGCAGCGATCGAGATGAGGGCGTGCCAGTGGGGCGGCGTCGCGATGTGGACGATGTCGATGTCGGGCCGGGCCAGGACCTCACGGAAATCCTTGTAGCCTGAGACGCCCGGGCCGGAGATCTCGAGGGCCGAGGCCAGGTGCTTGGCGTCGACGTCGCAGACGGCCCGGAGGACCGAGCCCGGATAGCCGAGGTGGCCGCGGCCCATGCCTCCGACGCCGATGACGGCCTTGGTCAAGGTGTCGCTTGGGGCGACGTAACCCTGGCCGCCGAGGACGCGGCGGGGGATGATCGTGAGCGACGCGGCAGCCGCGGCGCCGGTGGAGATGAAACGGCGGCGGGAAATCGTGCGGGGTTTCGGCATGGGACGATCCTCTCGACGGAACATTCCGGGACATTATATTACAATTTTGGGGAAGATTCCGTGGCGCTCCCTGTCTAAAGGATGTATGGTCGCTCTGTGCCCGCATCACCGGATCGCCGCTCCCCGCTCGGAGGCGATCTTCCAACCTTCATCGTCAAGGAGGCTCCCGTGCGTTCCTTAATGACCAGATCCGTCCGGCCGGCCATCGTCCTGCCGGTCCTCATCGTTCTCGGGTTCGCTTTGGCCGGGATCCCGGCCGGGGCCCAAGATCCGCCCAAGTATCATAACTACGCCGAGCTGTCCCAGGCCGTGCAGAGCCTGGCCGGCGCCCACAAGACAGCGGCCCGGCTCGTGTCCATCGGCAAGACGCGCGGCGGCCGCGACGTCTGGGCCCTCGAGATCGCCAACCCAGGCGGCGTCCCGCCGGCCGGCCGCCCGGCCCTGCTCGTCGTGGCGGGCTTCGAAGGCGACCACCTCGTCGGGAGCGAGATCGCCCTGTCCGTGGCCGAGACGCTCCTGAAGGGCGCCGCGAGCGACCCTGAGATCAAGCAGAGGCTCGACTCCTCGACGATCTACGTCATCCCCCGGGCCAACCCCGACGGGGCCGAGGGCTTCTTCGCCGCCGTCAAGACGGGCTTCAAGACCAACGCCAGTCCGTTCGACGACGACAACGACGGCCGCGTTGACGAGGACGGCCCCGAAGATCTCAACGGCGACGGCTTCATCACGGTCATGAGGGTCAAGGCGGCCGGCGGTGAATACATGATCGACCCCGACGAACCGCGTCTGATGAAGCGGGCCGATCCCAAGAAGGGCGAGTCCGGCGCTTACAAGCTCTTCACCGAGGGGATCGACAACGACGGCGACGGCTTCATCAACGAGGACCCGCCGGGCGGGACCGACCTCAACCGGAATTTCGCCCACGAGTATCCCTACTACAAGCCCGACGCCGGCCCGCACATGGTCAGCGAGGCGGAAACCCGAGCCCTCATGGATTGGGTCATCGCCCATCGGAACATCGCCGCGATCCTGACGTTCGGTGAGAGCGACAACCTGATCGTCCCGCCGACGGGCGCCGGCCGGCTCGGCCCGGCTCGCGAGCTCGATCTGGTCCGCTTCGCCGACGTCTCGACGGCTGCGGCGCGCAGCGCCGGGTTCATCCAGACCGGCGGCGGGATGGGGCGTGGCGGCCGTTTCGGCGGGGGCGAGTTCTCGTTCGAGATGATGATGGGCGGCGGGCCCGGGGGCCGGCAGGCCCAGAGACAGGCGCAGACTTCCGAGTCCGGCCGCTTCATGATGCCCGACCGGAAGGCGGCGACGACGGTCGCGTCCGCCGATTTCGACTACTTCAAGGGCGTGAGCGACAAGTACATCGAGATGACGGGCATCCGCCAGCCGCTCTATGTCCGCGAACCCCGAGGCGCTTTCTTCCAGTACGGCTACTTCCAGTTCGGGGTCCCGTCCTTTTCGACCCCCGG
>Ga0326729_1000335_pt1 | contig 11327 bp, 9 predicted proteins | sample MHFSIPfraction_2_FD_207744 | JGI IMG/M metagenome (GOLD analysis project Ga0326729, IMG submission 207744) | Lab enriched peat soil microbial communities from Michigan Hollow, Ithaca, NY, United States - MHF6AY SIP fraction | ecosystem: Environmental > Terrestrial > Soil > Wetlands > Peat...
GACATAGCTGCCGGCATTGAGCACACCGGAATATACCCTGAAGAAGGTAAGCTTGCCGACGAACGGGTCTGTCGCGATCTTGAAAGCGAGAGCGGCAAACGGCTCTTCATCCTTCGGCTGGCGGGTGACCGGTTCTTCAGTCCTGGGATGGTGCCCTTCGACAGCGCCCACATCGACCGGGGAAGCGAGATAATCTATAACAGCATCCAGCATGAACTGGACACCCTTGTTCTTGAACGACGAACCGCAGAGCACCGGGATGATTGAAACCAGCAGGGTCGCCTTGCGAAGCACGCTGCGGATCTCTTCCTCGGTGATATCCTCACCGTTCAGATATTTTTCGAGCAGGGTATCATCGACTTCGGAAACCGCTTCAAGCATGTTGATGCGCCAGGTACGGGCCTCGTTTTCGAGGTCGTGCGGAATCGCAACCTCAGTGTAGGTGCTTCCGTCTTCCTTGTCATAAATAATCCCCTTCATCCTGATCAGATCGACGAAGCCGGCGAAGATTTCGCCCTGGCCGATCGGGATCTGGATCGGTACCGGGTTGGCACCGAGACGTTCCCTGATAGCCTTGACGGTATCAAAGAAGTCAGCGCCCACGCGATCCATCTTATTCACATATGCAATCCTCGGCACACCGTACTTGTTGGCCTGACGCCATACCGTTTCCGACTGGGGCTCGACGCCGCCTACTGCGCAGAACAGCGCGACTGCGCCATCCAGCACCCTGAGGGAGCGCTCGACCTCGACCGTGAAGTCGACGTGGCCGGGAGTATCGATGATATTGATCCTATGGTTGGTACCAGCGAAGTTACCGCACTTGGGATTCCAGAAACAGGTGGTCGCAGCCGATGTGATCGTAATGCCGCGCTCTTTCTCCTGCTCCATCCAGTCCATGGTGGCGCCGCCCTCATGAACTTCGCCCATCTTGTGCAAGCGACCCGTATAATAGAGAATCCTCTCCGTAGTCGTGGTCTTGCCCGCATCGATATGGGCCATGATCCCTATATTCCTGACGTTATCTAACGCAACCTGCCTTGTCATAGATCAATCCAATTTTGTAATGATTCCTGCGAACACACTCAGAACCTGAAATGTGCGAATGCCTTGTTGGCCTCGGCCATGCGATGAACCTCATCGCGCTTCTTGACCGAAGCACCCTGCTCGCTGGCCGCGTCAAGCAGCTCAGCTGCAAGCTTCTCGGCCATTGAACGACCACCTCTCTTGGTGGCGTACTGCTTTATCCAGCGGAACGCAAGGGCCGTCCTTCTGGAAGGCGGAACCTCCATCGGAATCTGATAGGTAGCACCACCAACCCTCTTGCTGCGAACCTCGACAACCGGAGCGACATTGCTCATGGCCTTGCGGAACAATTCGAGTGCGTTTCCGCCCTCTACCTTGTTTGCAATGATATCGAACGCATCGTAAACAACCTTTGCAGCGACTGCTTTCTTGCCGTCAAGCATGATCGCATTGATCAGACGAGCAACCGTATCGTCACCGTAACGAAAATCACCGCCGCGCACTGCGTATCCGGAACCTTTCTTTCCCATTATTATCCGAGTTAAGATTCAGTTTATTTTTTCTTTGCTGGAGCAGCGCCTGCCTTGGGCTGCTTTGCGCCGTACTTGGAACGGCTCTGCTTGCGGTCGGCGACACCTGAAGTATCCAGGGAGCCGCGAACGATATGATAGCGCACACCAGGAAGATCCTTGACCCTTCCGCCACGGATCAGGACGATGGAGTGCTCCTGAAGGTTATGGCCTTCGCCGGGAATATATGCGGTCACCTCGATCTTGTTAGACAGCCTGACACGAGCAACCTTGCGAAGCGCAGAGTTCGGCTTTTTGGGTGTAGTCGTGTAGACACGGGTGCAGACACCACGCTTTTGGGGGCATTTTTCCAGCGCCGGTGAAGCGGTCTTGGACGCCTTCATACTTCTTCCGTGTCTGATAAGCTGCTGAATCGTCGGCATATCTTAAACTCTCTTTCTTTTCGTTTGAAACTTCTGATGACAAAATCATTCAGGAAAATCCGTAAGGACAGCCAAAGTACAAGTTTTAACAAAAAAAACAAAAACAATAGACACATTTTTTTGCTTCTGACAGAAATTCATTCGCTTTTCTTGTGCCACTGCCCCTGCACCTCCCGATACAGCGGAAAAAGCCCCTCCTGCTACCACGGGAATCCCGTTTATTAAGGAAAAAAGCAGGAAGTGAGCCGTTACACATATTGCAGCTTTATTGCCTCGACCATTTCATGAAGCACAGAACCTACTGAATGCTTCCGGAGAATTACGTCCGGTGCGCCGCAAAGCGATCGGGCGTGCCACATTCCAGTCATGGTTCCGAACATCTCCGCAATCCGCCCTGCATCGCCGGGAAGAACCGTGAGCCCTCCTGCATCAAGAACCAGCCGTTCGACGACGCCTGACGGCGCTACACAGCAAAGCGGACGCCTCATACCGAGCGCGTCAACCATCCGGTCCGGAACGATGCATGCATCGGATGGTGCCGAACCAGAAACGGTACAGAAGATATCGGCCTTTCGGCACAATTCGAGCTCGCCCGACAGGCCCCGGCCGGGAACCGCAGATATCATCGGTGCGAGCGCGCTTTTGGCCGACCATTGGAAAAGCTCCTTCGCCCCCTCACCGATAAAATCCAGTTGGGCGCTTTCCGGCGTCTGGCCGTAAGCCTTCGCGAATTCCACAAGCCCACCGGCAAATGCCTTGAAATCTTTCTTCGAGAGCGAACCGACATGGAATACCCAACGCATGACTGAAGAGGGCGACCCTCCCGCTACGGAACCGAATGACGGGTGTGCCGCATCGTAACCGGAAGGCACGATCGTCATCAAGCCGTTGGGCAGGCGTCCCTGGTATTTTTTCAGGAAATACTCCTTCAGCGCTCTGGTCGGAGTGATCATCGGCAGGCCCGAAAGGAGGATCTTCTCTTCAGCTTTGGCTGCGGCCGACTGCCTGGTCGTGCCGTGAGGCGGCATGGCCGGATCGAGGGGCGCCGTGATGTCGAGAAGCACCGTCAGATGCCTGCGACGGGCGATTTCGAGGGCTAGCGTCAGAGGCTGGAGCGGCGGGCCCTGGGCGTAGAGCATCTCGATATCGGGATGCTCGGAAAGCAGGCGATCGGCCTCTGCGGCGGCGCTCCGCTCCCATGCCGCGCCCTCCTGATCTTCGGAAAACAGGCCGGAAAAGCGTGCGGCCAGCGGCCGCTGGGCAGGCTGGCCCTTGCCGAGCAGCAGCTCTTCACGATCCCACGCGTCGAATCCGCTGACGTCGAGCTCCGGTCCCGTCCGGCAAACCTCCGGCATAGGCAATACTCCCGACAGCTCCGCTTCGAGTCCGGAAATGGCTGGTGGAGCCAACACGATCGGCTCCCACCCATAAGCGGGCAGGTTGAGTGCGAACTTCCAGGCCCTCGATGCGCCGCTGGTGACGAACGGGGGAAAATAGCGGGTCAGGAACAGGGCTTTTCTCACGGTTTAAGGGGATTTTTGGGGATTTTTTTTAGATGTTCCTGATGCGATAAATCCGGCGACAACGCCGCCTATTGCAAGGCCAAGCGACAGGAGCAGCGCTGCAATCGAAATTTTCCTGCCGGTTTCGAATCGGCTCCTGTCGTAGACGAAACGGACCTCATGCTCCCCTGCCGGCACAATCACCCCTCTGACAAGTCCGTCAACCTTGACTGTCCTCTGTTCGTGTCCGTCGACCGACAGTTTCCAGCGTTGCGGATAGTAAACCTCGCTGAGCACGAGGAACGCCTCGCCCTCCGTCCGGACCTTGATCGAGACCGACTCTGCGCTCCTGACCGTCGAAAGAACAGAACCGGCTGAGAACTGCTTCATCCCCTGCCACGGCACACCTGTAACAAAAGCTCCGCCCTGCGTTCCCCGGCCGGCCATGACCGAGTCCACGGCTTCGTTGTCGCTGCCGACAGATGAAACCCATGGCGCGAACCAGGCTCTCGGCATGGCGCCGGCAAGTTGGTAGACTGCCACCGGCACCTGCCCGGAAACGAGCTTCAGGTGTCCGGTCGTGACCAGGGTTAGTGCGGGATGCTTGATAGGAAGGGGACTGACAACATAACCGACGTTGAGCATCCTGAGCACATCGACATTTGAGAGGTTGCCGGTCCGGGACAGGAAATCCTGGTAGATGCCGAGCTTCGCGGCATGATAACCGCCCGTCGATTCGATACCCGCGATGCTGAATTTGTTTTCCGAGAACAACGGACCTGCCGGATAGATCCTGAAAGTCCCGGGGCGACTCGACAGGAACCGGGTGATGTCGTCGTTTTCAAGCGCACTGTCAAGCACCGACCGTTCGACCAGCGGTGAGGCACGCAGGGAGCGCTCGTCAGGCCCGACGATCTGGTGGTCGATCCAGAGCAGGTCTGCAGCCGAGAGCACCACCAGCGCAATCGCGGCGACCCTTGCGCCGATCATGCCGCGTGCGGCAAGCCAGAGGGTACCCGCAGATACTGCTGAGACAAAAATCAGGAGGAAAAGGCTTCCCCTCCACAATCCCCACCGTATGTTGTTTACCATGGAGACAAGGTCGGGGCTGTCAAGCCTGACCAGCGGGAAGGAGTTACGAAGCAACTGCTCGAAGGGCGCTTCGAAAGCGAGGAAAAGGACCGCGGCAAGTCCGACGGCGATCCCGAGCCCTTTCAGAACTGCAGAGGTTTCGGCAAGAGGCTTGTCGAGGTAGGCCTGAAGTCCGAAGCCTGCGAGCACAGACAGGCAGAGGGCAACGATAATGAGAGCCATCGATGGCACCCTGAACGAGCTGAAGAGCGGAGCGAGGCGATAGAACAGGTCGTAGACAGGACTGAAAAAGTTGCCGAACGAAATCAGCAGGGCCAGAAGCGCTGCGCCGGCAAGGAATAGCACGACGGGCCGCTTCCTGCCGGAAACGATCCCTGCGACCGCCAGTCCGAGGACGATTGCACCGGAGTAATGCGGAAAGTCGGTAAAGGGCATGAAACCCCAGTAGGTGACCCCGCCGAACCCGAATGCTCCCGGAAGGATGTAGGTCAGCAGTTCGAACGGGTGCATGGACCACATGGTAGCGTAGCGATAAGCATCCCCGGGATTGCCTGCGCCCGATCGGGCAGACACGGGCAGATAGTCGAGCGCAGGGAGGTAGACCTGCATGGCGACAGCCACTCCGAGGACCATGGCAAGAACCGCGAACCCTCCTGCTTTCCATTTGCTGACTCCGGGACGGGAATCGAAAAGAAGCTTGACGACGAGAAGCGGCACGACGAGCATCCATGTATAATAGGCGATCTGCACATGTGCACGCTGAAGCTGGAGGCCGAGCAGCAGGGCAAGTATGCCGGCGTCTGCCAGCCCGCCCCTGTCGGCAAGACGAAGCGTCGCCCAAAGCGCCCAGGGCATGTATGCCGCAGTCATGAGCTGGCTGCCGTGGCCGAAGGAGAGCATGGCCGTCAGGAACGGGTTGAGCATGAAAGCCGAACCCGTCAGGAACGCCGCCACGCTCCCGAGCCCGAGTCGCCGCGCAAGTACGAATCCGCCCATACCGGCAAACAGGAGGTGCATTAGCTGGATAAGCATACCGTCAAGATGAAGGGGGCCGAAAATCAGGTTCGGGAGGTAGAGGCCGCTGAGATAACTGAATGCGGCCACGGTCGGCATACCTGAAAATGTCCACGGCTGCCAGAGAGGATAGGCCCCTGAGCGTGCCTGGAGCGCGTCGAGGGCTTTCGAAAGGGCCATCGGAGTAACGCTGTCCGGGGAGCCCGGCACGAGCTCGAGGGAGAGGAGACGTCCGAACAGCAGTGCCGTCAGGAGAGCGAAGGCTGATATGGCGGCCAGATATGGCCATGGGGCTTTCTTCACGGAGCTTCGTTGGATCTTTGGTTGTTCAAAAAAGGTATGAGCTTCAAAATAACCTCCGTCTCCTCATGTTCCAATCGGAACGCCCGGATCAGGATGACATAAACGACCGCACCTGCAGCTGCTCCTGCCGCAAGGGCCGGTATCGCCGCCATCGTAGCGAGCATAGGCTTCATGGCCAGCATGGCCGCGCCGGCAACGCCCCCCGCCGTCAGCGGCTTCCAGGCCTTCACGGAGAGCGGAGGAATGCCGAAAAGGCGGTATAGTTCCAGCATCCGGACCACGGTCAGGAGCACCGTGACGACAAGCGTCGAGAGCGCAGCGCCGTTAAGGCCCAGCACAGGGATCAGCAGCAAATGCAGGAGCACCTGGAGGACGAGCGCCGCCGCCTGGTTGAGCAGGCTCAATCTTTCGGCTCCGCTCATGGCAAGCACCGTGGCGCCAAGACCGAACCAGGCCTGCAGAAGTGCCGAAGCGGCAAGCATGACCAGGGCCGCGGAGCCTTCCCCGAACCCTTTGCCGAAAACGGAAAGCACCTCGCCGGGAAAAAGCGCGAGGATCAGGGCCGGAAGCATGACGATCGTCAGTACCCAGCGGGTGACCATATCGTAAAGCCCCCTGGTCCCGGAAGCATCCCTGCCTCCGTAGTATCCGGCGATCATGGGGGCGGCTATGCCTGAAAACGCGAGCAGTACCGAGCGAAGGAGGCCTGCCGTACGGGCGGCCGGCTGGTAGATGCCGACGGTGTGGGGATCGGTCAGGACGCCGAGCATCACGATGTCGATCCAGTGGGATAGTATGCTGAAGAGCGAGATGGCCAGCAGCGGCATGGCGAAAGCCGTCATCGCCCTGTCTCCGGAGGCTGCGTGAAGCACGTCGGACAGGCCGACGCCGGTCGTCCTGCCGAACCTTGGCCAGATCCAGACAAGGGCCATCAGCGCCGAGGGTACAAACGGCACGAAAAGGGCCGCATCGTTACCCAGGCCGAAGCGGACAACGACCATCGTGACGAGCAGGACGGCAGGTGCGATCATCTGGGTGGCCACCACCTTGGGCATCAGCTTGCGGAACGCCTGCACTGCATGACCGGCAATGAGGGTCGTCACCGACAGCGGAATCGCCGCAGCCGCACTGCAGAGCGTCAGCCGCAGGAGCCGGCCGCCGTGCATCGCTTCCGCGATAGAGCCCGACAGCAATACGATCAGGAGCGCGACGGCAGCGGAGGCCAAGGCGGCACGCTTCATGGCCGAGGCGATAAGCGGCTTCCGGTCCGCATCCGCTTTCAGGTTAACGAACCGCAGCAGTCCGGCATCGAGCCCTCCCGTTGCAAGCACCTCGCCGATCTGCACCACAGCGACCACGAGAGCATAAACGCCGAGTGCATCGGCTCCGAGCAGCCGCGCGGCTGCAAGGTTGAAGCCGAAGCGGAAAAGCTGGCCGAACACGAAGCCGGCCATCGAGATCCCCGCCTCCCGGGCAACGGTCACTTCGCGCTTCATACCCGCCTCCTTTTCATAGCGTCACGAAGCTCGCGGACCATGTCCGCCGCCAGGTCATCCCACCCATGTTCGCGGGCGAATGCCTGACGTTCGCTCTTCCGTCCGTCGGCCATCGCCCGGGGAATGAGACGGACGAACTCCTCAGGAGTCGAGGCGACGCTCACTACCCCGCGTGCACGATCGATCGCACTGCAATAGTCGATCGCCAGCACCGGCACCCCGGCAGCGGTATATTCATAGAGCTTGTTGGGATGCGACGCCCGCTTCAGATCGCTCCTCTCAAGCGGCATCAATGCGAGGTCGAACCGCTGTACCCAGGCCGGCAGCTCGCTGTACTCCACCTTGCCCGGGCAATGGACGTTCGGCAGGGAGAGCAGGGATGCATGACGCACCTTCCAGTCCCGCGAATAAGCAGGACCGACAAGCACGATGCTGAAATCCGGCCAGGCCCGGGCGACGGCCTCGACAAGAGCCGCGTCAAGCCAGTCCAGCGCCCCGACGTAGCCGAGTACGGGTTTCGGCACGGATGCCATCTGATCGGGCACCATGGAACGTGGCCGGGCGAAATGGTCGAACTCGACGCCGTTGCCGAGTTCCACGTAACTCACTCCCGCAGGCGGATCCAGCTTTTCGAGCAGTTCCGGGCTGACATAAAACATGAGGTCGACGGCTTCGAGGTAACGCAGCAGTGACTCCCGGAGCCATGATGGGGCACCGGTGAAGCCGAGATGGTCGTCGTTGGCGTCGTAAAAGCGGACGCGGCAGGGCATCGTTGCCGCAACGCTCCCCCAGTAGATGTTGCTCAACCCGACGATCCTTCCTGATGACGCAAAGCCGAGCGCCCTGGTCCAGAACCCGATCATGAGGCTACCGGCCAGGGTGAAAAGCCACCTGACAAGCTTGCTGTCGAACAACGGAAGCATCCCGGACGGGACATTCTTCATGAACGGCACCGTCACGACCGTCACCCGCCCCCGTTTCACCGGGAGCCAGTGCTGCCTGCGTCCGAGCGTGAAGGGTTCGACGAACAGGATCCGCCACTCCTCAGGGAAACGCTGAAGGAGCCTCTGTTTCCGGGTAGACAGAAAATCCCACTGGATCTCTGAAAACCAGACGAGATCGACCGTTCCGGCCGGTTTGTCAGCGTCGGGCCGCAAGCTCGAAAATCATTATTTTTTCGAAAATGCACCTCAGGAGCGGTCGGAAGCCTGTCAGGAAAAAAAGCGGAGAGCGGATGCCGAACTCCTCGCTGCGCACGATGGTGAAACCCGACCTCGACAACAGCGAATTGATAGAACGGCGGGACATTTCATGGAAGTGCTCCGGGCTCTGCAGAAACCCCGGCTTCCAGGCCGGAGTCGACAGGAAGAGGCGCGATGATGGCGATGGATGCAGAACCTTCCGGATCTCCAGCAGGAGGTGGAGCGGGTTGTACAGGTGCTCGACCACCTCGAAAGCGGTAACCACAGGATAACTCCCGTCGATCGACCCGGTATCGAGATCGACTGAAGTGTTCCCGAACCGGCATCCGAAATGCAATTCGAGCATCCCGGTCAAAGGCGTGCGATCTCCGATGTCGAGCCCCGATTCAGCCGGCAGGCGTATGGCGCCCGATGCCCTGACGAAGGCGAGGCTCTTTTCCCATCGAACCTTGTTGGCCTTTTCGGCGCACCACTCCTGGTCGATGACTGTCCTGTACTGCTCCTGCGTCATTCGCCCCCCTTGTCATGTCCGGTTGAGGAAATCCTGCCGACGGCGCGACGGAACAGGCCGTAACGTACGAGGCTGCCGAGGCTCCTGAATGGCAACAGCAGCGGGTAAAGCAAAAAGCCGCTCCACATCCGGTGCTTCCTGAAAATCCTGAACGCCGCGCCGCTCTTGCGGAGCTGCTTGCCGATTGCCATTTCGCCGCCGGACGACGCCGAAACGCGATGCCAGATCCTCGATGACGGCTGGTACATGACGATGCGACCGCTCGTACGAACCTTCATGGAAAGGTCGACATCCTCGCCGTACATCCGGAACTCCTCGTCGAATCCGCCGAGCGCCTCGAAATCGCTGCTGCGCATGGCCAGGCAACACCCGGTTGCGTAGCCGGTCGGGCCCGCCTTGCTGAAACTGGGGCCGTCGGGCATCCGGATCCCTTCGTGCCTGAACAGGCCGGTAGCCGCGTGCACGATCCCTCCCGCATACCAGATCCTGCCGGGATCGTCCATGTAGAGGATTTTCGGCACGACGATGCCTACCCAAGCTTCACGCAGGCCGTCGACGAGAGGCTGGAGAAAACCTTCATCCACGATCGTGTCGTTGTTCAGGAACACCACCGTATCGAACCCCCTGCCGCGAAGCGAAGCGAAGCCGGCGTTGTTGCCGCCGGCGAAGCCGAGGTTCCGGGGAAGTTCGAGCACTTCGACGTCGGGAAACGCCGACCGCACAAGTCTTGCCGTCTGGTCTGAAGAGCCGTTGTCGACCATCAGGGTCGTGAACTCCGGGCTCCGGACCTTCGAGAGCGACGCGAGGCATGCAAGGGTATCCACCGCGCCGTTCCAGCTCAGCACGATGACCGCAACCCTTCCGCCCGTCATGCCGCCCCCCTGCTGCAGCGTTCAAGAAATCGGGCCGCTTCGGAAGCGAAAACGCTCCAGGACATCTTCCTGCACGCCTCCTCTATCCGCTGCCCGTAAGGTAGGCTCTCCCTGCTGCGGAAAAATTCGAGGATACCCAGGGCCATCGCTTCGGCGCCCTTGCCGTCGACGATCCATCCTGTTCGGCCGTGTTCGACCTGCTCGGCAAGAGCCCCTGCGTCGCAGGCGATGACCGGCACGCCATGGCCGAAGGCCAGCGGCACGATGCCTGACTGTGTGGCCGAACGATAGGGCAGCACCACTGCGTCAGCCGCATCCATCAGCGTGCCGACACGTTCTGCGGGAACATATCCCTCCTGGAAATCGACGCTTGCGTCTATGCCGAGCCGGGAGGCCTGTGCCCTGAACACGGACGAATCGATGAAGAACTCGCCGGCCACGACCAGCCGCACTGAAGGATCCTTCTGCAGCACAAGGGCCATAGCATCAATGAGCGTGTCCAGCCCCTTGTACTCCCTGACGTACCCGAAAAACAGCAGCACCTTCGACGCATCGGGCAACCCTATGCTGCGCCGGGCCTCACCTCGCGGCGAGCGCTCCCCCTGCGGTTCGTAAACCGGATGGAACAGCGTGAAGCTCCTGGATTTCGGGCTGAACGCCGCCAGCTCCGTTCCTACGCTTCGGGAGAGGAGGATGAACCCATCGGCCGAAGCCGTGAGCATCCCTTTCAGCATTGATTCCCCCGGAATGTGCTCGTGCGATGTGAAATTATGGAGAAGAATGACGGTTTTCAGGCCGGTCGCGCGTCGCATGAGCGCACACAGTGGCGCAAGGAGGCCTGTCCAGTATGCGATGAGAAGCACGTCCGGATCCAGGCGACGGATCTGGCGGGCCGTAACCAGCCAGCTTATCGGATTCATGAGATCGATTGAAAAATGCGATATGGGGAAAAGGGCGGCGCCGGGCTCATAAGCCGCGCGACCCTTGAGGAGCCAGCGGGGATAGAGCCTGCGGAAAGGGATCGGAACAACCTCACATCCGGCATCTTCGAATGCGCTCTGCAGCCGGCTGCTGAACCGTGCGATCCCGCCCTTCAGCGGAGGAAACGGGCTTAAAAGCGCTATTCGCAACGGCATCGATGGATTTGGGGCTAAGCCTCGCCGAACCCCTGTTCGAAAAATTCAATAAGCTTCCTCGCCGCTTCCACCTCGTCCTCGCCCTCGAGCCTCAGAACCATGCGGGATCCTTTTGGTGCAGCAAGGCTCATGACACCGATGATGGATTTGGCGTTGATTTCCATGCCGTCCATTTCAATGAAGAAGTCGGACTTGAACTTCGAGGCGAGCTTTACGACGGC
>Ga0326729_1000336_pt1 | contig 11295 bp, 8 predicted proteins | sample MHFSIPfraction_2_FD_207744 | JGI IMG/M metagenome (GOLD analysis project Ga0326729, IMG submission 207744) | Lab enriched peat soil microbial communities from Michigan Hollow, Ithaca, NY, United States - MHF6AY SIP fraction | ecosystem: Environmental > Terrestrial > Soil > Wetlands > Peat...
TTTTCCCTATTCGACCATCCTTCCCCTCGCCATCCCCTACTATATTGCAAAACCGCGCAAAATGCAGGAGGTCCTGTTCGCCGTTTCATGGTTTCTTGTCATGCTTGTCGTGTTTACCGCTGCCAAAGGCAAGCTGCCAACCTATTTCATACAGGCCAACCCGGCGCTTGCCATTCTCTGCAGCCATTTCATCATGAGCTGGACACCGAAGAGTACCCTTTCCAGGAGCTTTCTGGCCGTGGTGCTTATTCTGCCGGCACTGGCTGGAATTGTGCTGAGCGCCATTCTTGTCAAAGTCTTCGGACTCTCACCACTCTTTTATGCATTGCCGACGGCGGCTCTGCTCCTCCTCTCCCTTCCCTTTATGCCGTCGGTGATGGCAAGATTCGATGAGACCGAGAAAAGGCTCATGACCTGGCTCCAGCCTTTTTTCTGCACCTTCAGCGCCCTCTTTATCATCGGAGCTGGCGTCATGCCCGCGCTTGAACAGAAACGTCCGTATGATGCCATCGGAGCATCGATCAGCCAGCATCCAGAGATTCCTGCCGGGATTCCCCTCTATCTTCAGGATGGCCTCCTGCACAATCTGCCATTCTATGCCCGACACAAGGTCGTTCCGGATGCCAAGGCACCAGCCATTTTCAGAAGCCCGGACCCGGTGCTTGCTCTTGTGAGGTCGGAATCGGTACCGGACTCACTTGCCGGCAGGGCTCTCTGGAGGGGTGAAATCTACAGAAAGCGCAGCAGCGAGTCCCGGCTTCTGATCTTTATCGACAGCTATCTGAAATCGAAAAGGGGCATCAATGACGGATTTATTTCCTACAGTCTTGTATATACTGGCAAGAGCCTTCCATCTCGACAAATAATAAGTCAGCGCCTATGAGCCTCCGACGAATTACCCCGATCCTGCAGCTCTTCGCAATCATCCTGTTCTGCATTGCATCCATTTTTTTCTTCGATGCTCCGCTGGCCATTTTTTTCAGGCAGTTCAGAACGACTCCATGGTACGGGTTCTGGGAGATCGTAACCATTGCCGGTGAGTCACAGTGGTACCTGGTCCCCTCCTTCATCGTTTTCATTGCATTCAGGAAAAGGAACAGGCAAGTAGCCATGTCAGGACTCTTCCTGTTCAGTACGACCGCCGTATCAGGGCTCGCGGCCGATCTTCTGAAATTCCTGTTCGGCAGGGCCCGGCCGAATTTGCTTCTCGAACATGGAGTCTTCGGTTTCAGCGGTCTCCAGACAGCGCACGACTGGACCTCCTTTCCTTCAGGACACTCTGCAACGGCCCTTGGTGTTGCCGTCACCCTCTCACTGCTTCTGCCGCGATTCAGGGTCATCTTCATCACTGCGGGAGTCTTCATTGCCTTGAGCCGCATGGTGCTCGATCAGCACTATCTGAGCGACGTCGTGGCGGGCTCTACGCTCGGCGCCGCAACAGTTTTCCTGCTTTACCAACGATATTTCAGTACAGCACCCGATGAAGTCCGAACCCTCTAGACTCAGCCGCAACACTCTGCTCCTGTTGTTCGGCACCCTCCTTTTCCTGAGCCTTTTCATCAGACTCGGTTCGGCTCCGCTGTTCGATGTGGACGAGGGGGCGTTCACCGAAGCCACACGAGAGATGATGGTTTCAAAGAACTATCTGACAACCTACCTGAACGGTCTGCCCCGGTTCGACAAGCCGATCCTGATCTACTGGCTGCAGCTCATCTCCGTCTGGACCTTCGGCCTCGGCGAGTTCGCCTTTCGCCTGCCGTCAGCTGTGGCGGGCGGCATCTGGGCTCTCGCCACCTTCTTCTTCGTGCGCAGGGAGCGCAATGAAACCGAAGCCATCCTCTCGACCGCCCTCCTTGTGCTGTCGCTGCAGGTCACGATCATCGCCAAGGCGGCCATTGCCGACTCCGTGCTCAACTGCTGCCTTGCCGTCAGCATGTTCGCCATCTACCGCTACTGGCAGGATAAACGGCGTTCATCCATCTATCTTGCCTTTACTGCCATTGGGCTCGGAGTGCTCGACAAGGGGCCTATCGCCATCCTGATTCCCCTTGCGGTCTCATTCCTCTTCTTCCTCATGCAGCGGGACATGAGGGCCTGGTTCAGGGCCGTGCTGAACCCGACGGCCATCGCGCTCTTTCTCGTAATCGTGCTTCCATGGTACACGCTGGAGTACATGGACCAGGGCCAGGCTTTCATCGACGGCTTTTTCATGAAGCACAACATTGAGCGCTTCGGCGGTTCGATGGAGGGGCACTCCGGATCGCTGTTCTACTATGTGCCGGTCATCCTCATCGGAATCATGCCCTCGACGGGGCTCCTGTTTCCGGCTCTCTTCAGGATCAGGTCACTCTTTGCCGACCCGCTCTCCCGGTTCAGTCTCGCGTGGGCCGGATTCGTCTTCATCTTTTTCTCTCTCTCCGGCACAAAGCTTCCTCATTACATGATCTACGGCTATACCCCGCTCTTCATCATCCTGGGTGCCGAGCTGGCCAAATCGCGACGCCCGTGGCTTCATGCCCTCTGGCCGGCAGGATTGCTGCTGATCCTGGCCGCTGTACCTCTGGTACTGGTACAGTTCATGCCCTCGATCACGAACCTGTTCGTCAGGGCGCAACTCCTGGGACTCCTTGAACTGATGAACACCGGCAGCTTCACTCTGATGATGATTGCCGCCGCCGCTCTCTGCATGCTTTTCCAGCTGGTTCCGGTTATGGCGCCACCATTGCGCTTCCTGCTGGGCGCAGCCGTGCTGACCTTTTCGGTCAACTTCATCGTCATGCCGATGGTGGCTCAGGTGATGCAGAACCCGGTCCGGGAGGCGGCCGCCATCGCCAGGAGGAGCGGGTTCAAAATCGTGATGTGGAAAGTCTATTACCCCTCTTTTTTAGTATATTCCGGATCATTTATAGAAAGACGCTCTCCGGAACCCGGAGATATCGTGCTGACAAGCATCGACAATATCGGAAGTGCTGAAAATTACGAGCGTCTGTATGAGAAGTACGGAATAATCCTGGCCAGAGTGCCAAGCCAAAAAGCGCCCTGATGAAGCTCTCTGTCGTCATCCCGGTCATGAACGAGGCCGAAAGCATCAAACCGCTTTTCGAAGCTCTTGCATCCTCACTTGCCGGCATCGATTACGAAGTCGTGCTGGTTGACGATGGTTCAACCGACCAGACGGTCGAAGAGATCAGGAGGTATGCTCCGGCGCATTCGAGGCTCGTGGTGCTGAACAAGAATTACGGCCAGACAACGGCAATGGCGGCGGGAATCGAAGAGGCACGGGGAGAGCTGATCGCCACTATGGATGGTGATCTTCAGAACGATCCCGGCGACATCCCCATGATGATCCGCCATCTTGAAGACAACGACCTCGATGTCATCGCCGGCAGGCGTGCGGGCAGAAAGGATGGCATGATTCTCCGCAAGATCCCCAGCCTGATCGCCAATGCGCTTATCAGGAACATGACCAATGTGCACATCAGGGATTACGGCTGCACGCTGAAGGTCTTCAAGAAAGAGGTTGCCAAGAATCTGGGACTTTACGGGGAGCTGCACCGGTTTATCCCGGTACTTGTCCAGCTCTATGGGGCAAAAATGGAGGAGGTCGATGTCAGGCACCATGCCCGGAAGTTCGGCAAGAGCAAGTACGGAATCGGCCGTACCCTCAAAGTGATGAGTGACCTGCTGTTCATGGTCTTTTTCCAGAAGTACAGCTCGAAACCGATGCACCTGTTCGGCCCGCTCGGGTTCATGACCCTGTTTGCCGGTCTCGGTATCGACCTCTATCTGCTTGCCCTCAAAGTCCTCGGTCATGAGATCGGCGGACGTCCCCTCCTCAGCCTCGGCATCATTCTGACCTTTATCGGCATCCAGCTGATCACGACCGGATTCATTGCCGAGTTCATAATGCGGACCTACTACGAGTCGCAGAACAAGAAACCCTATATTATCAGGCAGATCGTTGACAAAGAGTAGCAGTCTCAACAATAAGCTTTTAAAGGTCGCCGTCCAGCTGGCCCTTACCGTTGCCGCCCTTTTCATAGTGCTCAGCAAAACCGATCTGCCACGGCTATCGGAGATCATCCGCCATGCCAATCCCTGGCATCTCGTGGCCGCGGTACTCTTTTTCAACATCTCCAAGCTTGTCAACGCTGTCCGGCTGAACCGCTTCTTCAAGTCTATCGGGCTGCATATTTCATCCTGGTACAACCTGAAGCTCTACTATCTTGGCATGTTCTACAACCTCTTCCTGCCGGGTGGTGTAGGGGGTGACGGTTACAAAATCTTCGTGCTCAGGAAAAATCACAGCGTCACGGTGATGAACATCTTCAACGCCGTCTTCTGGGACAGAGTCAGCGGAATTTTCGCCCTCGTGTTCCTGTCGGCAGCCTTGATCGTACCAAGTTCATTTGCGGCCCTCTACCCACAGGAGGTTCACTGGGTATGGATCATCGCGGCCATGGCCTATCCCCTCTCCTTCATCCTGACCCGGCTCTTTTACCGGCAGTTCATCCCGGTCTTTTTCGTCACGGCCATCGAATCGATTGTCGTCCAGGGCACGCAGCTGATCTCGGCCTGGTTCATTCTCACGTCGATGTCGGTCACGGCGCACCAGATCGATTTTCTGGCGATCTTCCTGATATCGACCGTTGCAACCATCCTTCCGCTCACCATCGGAGGCGCAGGGGCCAGAGAGGTCACCTTCTTCTATGCCCTCCGGCACCTCGGGCTCGATACGAACATCGGCGTCGCACTCTCACTGATCTTCTTTGCCATTTCGGCGCTCTCCTCATTTGCCGGCATCCTTTCGAAAATCCGGCATGAGAACAGCATCGACGTCACCGACCAGAAAGCTGCCGCCTGAAAACTCCTCTCAGACGATGGCCAGATCCTTGAGCCGGAGCTGAAGATACTCCCGGCCGTTCCACTGCTTCTTTTCGGGAATATAGACAAGCTCAAGGCGGGAGTCCCCATCACTGCGGAGAAGATCCTCGTAGAGATCGGGCCGGTCGAAACAGATCACCTCGAATAATGGCGCACGCCCATCCTTGACCATGAACTTGACATGCCTCTCCTTGATGAGCTTTGGCCTCCCGGATAGCCTGCACTTTCTTGCGATAAAGAGCGGCTCCCGGTTTCCGTAACCAAACGGAGAAAACTGTTCGAGTACATTCATGAATTTGGGCGTGATCTCCCCCAGCTCCAGATCGGCATCGATGAGAAGCTCCCGCTGCCGCTCTTCGACCGGAAGCAGATCCCGGCACACCTCGTCGAACCTTTTTCTGAACGCCGTCAGCTTTTCGGGTTTCAACGTCAGACCGGCGGCCTGATGATGGCCTCCGAACTGCTCAAGGTGATCGCGACACTCCTGCAGGACATCGTAGATGTTGAGACTCTCGACGCTCCTCACCGATCCCTTGATCAGGCCGTTCATTCGGCCCATGATGACCGTAGGCAGGGCATACTTGTCGAGAATCTTCGACGCCACGATACCGAGCACACCGAGATGCCACTCCTCGTCATACAGCACGATCGACGAGCAGAAGCTTGCGCAGTGTCCGGCAACCATCGTGTCGGCTTTGGCCATGATCCCGGCATCGGTCTCCCGTCGCCGGCCATTCATCTCCTCAAGTTCGGCGGCATATCTGCTCGCTTCCGCACGGTCCGATGAGAGCAGCCACTGCATGGCGGTAAGCGCCGAGTCCATCCTGCCGGCGGCATTGATACGGGGGGCAATCCCGAAGGCGATATTGGTCATGGTGATCTCGTCAGGCCTGACCTTCATCAGGGCGGCCATCTCCGTGAGACTCTCCCGCGGCGAACTCCGGAGACGCTTCAGCCCCTCGCAGAGATAGATCCGGTTCTCCTGCTGAAGGGGGACCATATCGGCGGCGGTGGCGATGGCCACCAGGTCGAGATAGCGCGCCCAGCTCTCCCTGTCGCCCCCCTCCTGTTCGGTGACCGCCTGCATGAGCTTGAGCGCAACGCCGCAGCCACACAGCTCCCTGAAGGGGTAGCCGCTCGAGTCAACCTTGGGATCAAGAATGGCATAAGCCGCCGGAAGTTCGTCGGCTTCGTGGTGGTCACAGACAATGACGTCGATCCCCTTTTCGGCGCACTCCCGGACCTCATCTACGGCACGGATACCGCAGTCCACCGTGATGATGAGCGACACCTGCCGCTCCTGGGCAAAGGCGATTCCCTGGGCAGAAAGCCCATACCCCTCCAGGAACCGGTCATTGATGTAGTGGCAGACATCGGCGCCCCGGTCGCTGAAAAACAGCGACAACATAGCCGCCGCAGTTGTGCCGTCAACATCGTAATCACCGTAGATCATTATTCCTTCGCCTTTTGCGAGCGCATCGACAATGCGGGCCACGGCGCGGGGCATCTCCCTGAAAAGATAGGGCGAAGGGATTGCGTCGAGTGATGGGCGAAAAAAAATCCGGGCTTCATCGAAGCTCTTTATACCGCGATTGCAGAGAGCCACCGCGATGGGAGCGCTGACGTTGATCGTCCTGGACAGGCCACTGACAAGCTCTGGGTCCGGTTCAAGACGGGTCCATCGGTATCGTTTCATGAATAAATGCGTTAGACTTGTAGATCGGTCGGGGAATCTACCGATTCTTTAGGCCTTTCCCTCCCGAAAAAAACCGGCAGATACGTATGCAGAGAATGGCACCTTGGTATAACTCCTAAAATACCATAGATTTCATACTCTATCGTCAGGACTACTCATTTACGGTATCCACCCTTCTCAATTATCATACGATGAACAAACTCATCACTATCGAAAGCCATTTTCTTGAGCAGCAGAAACACTATCCGGAGATCAACGCCGAAGTGACCGACCTGCTCAACGACGTCGCATTTGCCTCCAAGCTGGTACGGCGTGAAGTCGTCCGGGCAGGACTTGCCGATATTCTCGGCATGGCAGGCTCCACGAATATCCAGGGTGAAGAGGTCAAGAAACTCGACCTGTTCGCCAACGAAAAGATCATCAACGCCATCGGCCAGCACGGCAGATTTGCCATCATGGGTTCAGAGGAGAATGACAGCATCATCATTCCTCCTAAGAACGAAACCGGCAATTACGCCCTCCTTTTCGACCCCCTTGACGGCTCCTCGAACATCGATGTCAACGTCAGCGTCGGCACCATCTTTTCGATCTACCGGCTCAAGAGCAGCGATCCCGGCAAGGCAAGTCTCGAAGACTGCCTGCAGAGCGGAGCTGAACAGGTCGCTGCCGGGTATGTCATCTACGGCTCCTCCGTTGTTCTGGTCTATACCACCGGCCACGGGGTTCACGGGTTCACCTACGACCCGACGATCGGCGAATTCCTCCTGTCACATGAAAGTATCGTCACGCCGGCAAAAGGCAAGTACTACTCCATCAATGAAGGCTCGTGGGCGCAGCTCAACGACGGCACGAAGCGCTACCTCGACTACCTCAAGGAGGAGGATCCCGCAACCGGCAGACCCTACAGCACTCGCTACATCGGCTCTCTGGTCGCGGATTTCCACAGGAATCTCCTGACCGGCGGCGTGTTCGTCTACCCTGCGACAAGCATGCAAAGGGTAAGCTCCGGCTCATGTACGAAGCCAACCCTCTCGCATTCATCTGCGAACAGGCCGGCGGCCGGGCTACGGACGGCAACCGCAGGATTCTCGGCATCACGCCGGAAGAGCTGCATCAGCGTACTCCGCTCTACATCGGAAGCATGGATGATGTCATCATCGCCGAGGAGTTCGAACAGGGCATACGCTGACAGGTACTTGATCAGCTTGAACGAAAAAGGCGCCCATGTGGACGCCTTTTTTCATTTATGCACACCTTGACGGCCAGAGCCTCATGCTTCGCGGCCAGCGTCGAATTCCGGATAGAAGATTCGCTGCATCGACAGCGTCTTGCCGCTCGACAGGTCGAGCGAGATAAGCACCGCCGACATGTGGACGTCGTCGGTGGCGCACTCGTATTTGTGCGGGGTCTGGTAAAGCATACGGTCAATGGCCGACTTGACCTGCATGCCGATCACCGACTGGTGCGGTCCGGTCATGCCTACGTCGGTCAGATATCCCGTCCCTTTGGGAAGTATCCGCTCGTCGGCCGTCTGAACATGGGTATGGGTGCCGATGACCGCCGATACCCGTCCGTCGAGGTACCAGGCGAGAGCCAGCTTTTCCGCCGTCGCTTCGGCGTGGAAATCCACCACGATCACGGATGATGACTGCTCTTTGGACTGCTTGATCACCCAGTCGGCGGTGCGGAACGGACAGTCGATCGGGGACATGAAGGTCCTGCCCTGCAGATTGAGCACCGTTATGTTGCCAAGGCCTCTCGGCAGCTTGTAGACACCGTACCCCTTGCCGTAGGTCCCTTTGGGGTAGTTCTGCGGACGCAGAACCCGCTCGTTGGTTTTGAGGGTATCGAAAAAGTTGAAGTTGTTCCAGATGTGGTTCCCGCCGGTCACGACGTCCACCCCAGCCTCCGACAGGAGGTTCAGGGCTTCAAGGCTCATGCCTTTGCCGTTGTGGGCGTTTTCACCGTTGCAGATGACAAAATCGATGGCATACTTCGATATGAATCCCTTCAGCATCTTGCTGACGATCTGAAGTCCCGGATTTCCGACGACGTCGCCGATAAAAAGAATGTTGGCTTTTTTTGCAGTCATGATTGTTGATTGGCAATGAATGTTCATACGTGCACTAAGGTACACAAAGCATACCATATTGAAAACGTCCGCGACAGATGATTCCCCGGTAATTTCCGGTAACGTATATTGAGGGCAGGAAATCACCTGCACGATACCAGGTAAATAACAGTACCATAAATGCTTAAAGGCACAAGATCCATCCTGGCGGGCCTGATCCTCGCGATGCTCATGCTCATGCCCCTCGGCGTCACCGCTCTTCTGCGCGACTCGGGCCATGTCTCCGCAGAGGCCGTCATCGATGCAAAAGCCGCCCTTGAAAAGTATATCGGAGAGCATCCCGATGCCAGCGCCCGGTCGCTCGCCGTCGTGGATTACACGAGGCCGTCGTTCCTGAAAAGGATGGTGATCATCGATCTGCAGACAGGGCGGTCCACAGCTTACCGCGTGGCACACGGCAAAAACAGCGGGGAAACCTATGCCCGAACTTTCTCCAATGTTCCGGAGTCGAACATGAGCAGTCTCGGCCTTTTCCGTGTGACAAGCGCCTATCGGGGCGATCACGGTCTAGCCTTGCGCCTTGACGGGCTTGACTCGCTGCAGAACGGCAATGCCGCAATGCGCAACATCGTCCTGCACTCGGCGGACTACGTCTCCGTCCCCTGCATCCTCCTGAACCTCCTGACCTGCAACGGTCCGAGAATCGGCCGGAGCAACGGCTGCTTTGTCGTTTCCCATGACGACATCGGCGACGTCACGAGCGAGCTGGGCAACGGCGGCTTCATCTACTCCTGGGGCGGCAGAAAACAAACGAACCGATAGGGCGGCCGCAGAATTTCTGTAAAAAAAAAGCCCGGCTGTTAACCGGGCTTCTCTTTTTTATTCTCCCAGTACCTCTGGTAACCGTCGTGAGCGCTTTGAGTGCAAGGCGGACGGAGCGGAGAAACCGGAATGTACACGTAGTACATGAGGATTTCGAGCACCGACCAACGCAGCAATCAATGCGCGTAACAGGTTAACAGAGGTACTACAGGGCGTCGATGATTGCGTTCAGTGTAGCACTCGGACGCATGGCATTGGTGGTCTTGACCTCGTCGGGATGGTAGTATCCACCCATATCGACCGGGCTGCCCTGTGCTGCTATGAGCTCGGCATTGATCTTCTCCTCGTTGTCGCCAAGCGCTTTTGCCGCGGCGGCAAAACGGGCCTGGAGTTCGGTATCGGCACTCTGTGCGGCAAGAGCCTCTGCCCAGTAGAGGGCCAGGTAGAAGTGGCTTCCTCGGTTGTCGATCTGGCCGACCTTTCTTGCCGGTGACTTCTGGTTGTCAAGGAACTTGCCGATGGCCTGGTCAAGCGTATCGGCAAGAACCTGGGCCTTGCTGTTGCCGAAGGTCTGGGCAAGGTGCTCCAGCGAAGCCGACAGGGCCGAGAATTCGCCGAGAGAGTCCCATCTCAGGTATCCCTCTTTCTGGAACTGCTGTACGTGCTTTGGAGCAGAACCACCTGCACCGGTTTCAAACAGGCCGCCGCCGTTGAGAAGCGGTACGATCGAGAGCATCTTGGCACTGGTCCCGAGCTCGATGATCGGAAACAGATCGGTCAGGTAGTCACGCAGCACGTTGCCGGTAACCGAAATGGTGTCCTGGCCGGCCCTGAAGCGACCGAGCGTAAAACTCATGGCTTCAACCGGAGTCATAATCCTGATGTCGAGACCGGTGGTATCGTAATCTTTCAGGTAGAGACTGACCTTCTCGATGATCTCTTTGTCGTGACCACGGTTGCTGTCGAGCCAGAAAATGGCCGGAACACCGGTAGCCTTTGCCCGCCTGACGGCAAGCTTGACCCAGTCGCGGATCGGTGCATCCTTGGCCTGGCACATCCTGAAGATGTCGCCGGGCTCAACTGGCTGCTCCATGAGCACGGTGCCGCTGGCATCGACCACGCGGATGACGCCATTGCCCGCTGCATAGAAGGTCTTGTCGTGGGAGCCGTACTCTTCGGCCTTCTGGGCCATCAGGCCGACGTTCGGCACGCTGCCGATAGTGGATGGGTTGAAGGCACCGTTCCGACGGCAGTCGTCGATGATTTCGCCGTAGATGGTGGCGTAGCAGCGATCGGGAATCATGGCCTTGGTATCGTGAAGCTTGCCGTCGGGTCCCCACATTTTACCGCCATCACGCACGACAACCGGCATCGAGGCGTCGATGATGATGTCGTTCGGCACGTGCAGGTTGGTGATGCCTTTGTCTGAATCGACCATGGCAAGCGCTGGGCGCGTCTGGTAGACAGCCTGGATGTCAGCCTCGATTTCGGCACGCTTCTCGTCGGGAAGGGTCTGGATTTTGGCGTACAGATCGCCCAGACCGTTGTTCAGGTTGACACCGAGTTCACTGATGACGGCGGCATGTTTTTCAAGCGCATCCTTGTAGAATACGGCGACGGCATGACCGAACATGACCGGATCGGAGATCTTCATCATGGTGGCCTTCAGGTGAAGCGAAAGCAGAATGCCGCTCTCTTTGGCAGCCGCAATCTGGGCTGCATAGAACTCGCGGAGGGCGCGGACATTCATGACCGATGCGTCGATCACTTCGCCGTCGAAGAGGGAGGTCTTCTCTTTCAGCACACTCACTTTGCCATCGTC
>Ga0326729_1000338_pt1 | contig 11288 bp, 10 predicted proteins | sample MHFSIPfraction_2_FD_207744 | JGI IMG/M metagenome (GOLD analysis project Ga0326729, IMG submission 207744) | Lab enriched peat soil microbial communities from Michigan Hollow, Ithaca, NY, United States - MHF6AY SIP fraction | ecosystem: Environmental > Terrestrial > Soil > Wetlands > Peat...
CAAAGATGTACCGGGCAAAGGACATCCCGCTTGAGTATCGGATCGACGAACCGCTCTTCGCAAGTGCGGATGCGAAGCATGGTCCTGTAGAGGTCCAGGAGCTTCTCGTGACCTATAGTCATTTTATCACGTTCATTTGAAGATGCCATTCGAAAGATATTTATTGATAAAAACCATTGAACTCCTGATAAGTGTATTTATTGCTGTACGTTATAATTTTACGAGGTTGGCCACATTTTCCCTCAGTTGGCTGACGCTCTTTATTCCCACAATGACCGACAAGACACCCGGAAGCCTCAAAACAGAATTTATAGCATATTGTGAACATGAAAGACCAAGGGTTTTCGCTTCGGTCCTCATTATCTCAACCCTGTCCAATGCCCGCTTGAACTGCTCTCCATTAAAGAGAGGAAGACGTGCCCGCCTGTCATTTTCCGGGAATCGTGAGTCATGATCATACTTGCCGGTCAACAGGCCGTTAGCCAGCACATTGTAAGCAATAATCGGGATCTTTTCCCCGATGCTCAGTTCCTGGATATCTGGATCCAGTGGCGCGTTCAGCATGTTGACGGGCAACTGCAGTGCTGATATTTCACAAAACCTGCGTGCCTCGACGATCTGATGTAAACTGAAGTTGGAACACCCGACACGCCCTATTTTTCCCTGGTCCTTCAATTCCGCGAGGCATGAAAACGTCTCAGATATCAGGGTTTCCTCATCTGGCCAATGGATATAAAACAGAGGAATGCAGTCGATTCGCAATCTTCTGAGGCTCGCGTCCACTGCGGATTTGAGATATTTCGGGGAACTGTCGCGTCTTATCTTCGCACGTTCGCCTTTCTGTGGAGCATTCCACGCCATCCCACCCTTGGTGGCGATCATGACGTCATGCCTCCGTTCGCCTAAAATGTCTGAAAGCAGGGTTTCCGACATGCCAAGGCCATAGACATCTGCCGTATCGAAAAAATTGACACCGTTTTCGAGCGCAAATTCGATTGCCCGGGCAATTTCAGATCTGTCAACCACACCCCAGTCCGTCCCTCCCAAAGGCTCACAGCCGAAGCATATCCTGGATATCCGATCCATGCTAATCATTACTCATCTCTTTCTTTGGAGAGACATCCAGTCCTGTGACATTCTGAAGGCCGATCATTCTCATCGCCGTTTCTATCAGGATCATTAAATCCATCCAATAAGACCGTTCCTTGACATATCGCAGCCTGAGGCTGTTTTTTATGGGTTCGACCTCGGTCATGTAGCGGGCATCGACGTCTCCGCTTCCGAGCACGGCATCCATGTCACTGAAGTAAAGTGATGCGAGATCTGTGATACCGGGTCGCACTGAAAGCATGAGTTTTTCTTCACCAACATACTTGTCGGTATAGAACAGCACTTGTGGCCGGGGCCCCACAAACGACATATCTCCGAACAGGACATTGAAGAACTGCGGCAATTCATCGATTTTATACTTCCTGAGTATACGACCGACCGGCGTGAATCTGGGGTCATCGATAGCAGTTGAATGCCCTCCGAGCTTTTCGGCATTGACTACCATCGTCCGGAACTTCCATATCTTGAAAACACTGCCATTGATACCAGCTCGCACCCCCTTGTACAAGACGGGTCCGGACGACGAAATCTTGATCATGACCACGACCATGAGCATCAACGGCGACAGGATGATGATCGATAAGAGCGACAATACGATATCCGTCAACCGCTTGGCTAACCCGTACATCATTTCCTGGGATTTCCAAGTTCCACGATCATGATCCATCCGTACTTCCCTACTGTCTTTGTAGACAAGAGCACTCTGTCGATCACATTGAAGACCTGTAACAATGGCGGAAAAAGAACGGATTTGCGCAACGGCACAAGACCCAGGACTGACAGGTGGAAAAAGCGAACCTTGACATTTTTAAAATATTTTCGCATTACATCGAGGCTTTCGACACCAAGAATATGCTCCACCTCCCACTCGGTCCTCAGGTGGGGCGTCCTTCTCCGATACCAGTGAATCAATGGATTATGGCGCAATGCCTCGACACACACCATTTCTCCGTCCGGCTTGATCACGCGGGCCAGCTCAGATAATGCGCGATCAAGTTCAACATGATGTAGCGCACCGTATTCGACCCCCAGATCAAAGGTATTATCCTTGAAGCTCATGTTTTCGCCATCCATGACCTGAAATTCACAACGCTCGGAAACCCCTAGTTTTTCTGCATTCTTTCTCGCGTTTTCAATGCCCTCGGGGGATATGTCAATTCCGGTACAATGAGCACCATGCATGGCAGCGTAGATTCCGTTTTCTCCATTGCCGCAAGCATAGTCAAGAATCTTCCTGCCCTGCGAGCAGCGCTTTTCGAGCCACTTATGCTTGTAATTCTCACTATCGACGGCTACCGCGTAATACTTCATGTTTGCAAAGTGGTAGTCGAACTGCTCCTTGTCCTTGATTAACTCATCCAGGTTGTCGATCTGGGTTGCGGCATTAGTATCGGCAACACGCTCAAAACCTTGCAGAATCTGACGCCGTTGACGGGAGTGTTCTATCTCTTTTTGTTTGCGATCTTCGTATTGCATAGTTATTCGTCTTTGTTGCTTTTTGTTAGGTAAATAACCCTGTTGTACGGCGGCCTTTCAGCGCGATCCAGCTACTGTTTTCAGAAGCGATTCCATTTTGTCACCGAGGACATTCATGGCGATCACATTTTCCGCGTATGCTCTACCACGCCGGCCCATATCCGCGCGCTCATTGGCACCCATATCCGCAAGCGCTGTCAATGCCAGCACCATTTCAGAAGGTTTTTCAGCATCTACGGTCAACCCGGCGTTCGCGTCCCTGACCGGATTGTTCGGAGGATTCCCTGAGAAAAGGACCGGACGCGCTGAAGCGAAATAGGCGCATAACTTGTTCAGGTTCAAGCCAAAACGGTAAGACTTGGAATCGGTGATGGCTGCAACCAGGATATCAGCCTGTGCCTGTATCTCGGGTAAAAGCGATTTGCTTACCGGATTGTGGATCTCGAGGTTTTTCAACCCGTAACTGCGGGCCTGTTCGACACATTCCGGTTTTCTGACACCGCCCCCGTAAATAACAAAACGGAACCTCTCGTCTCCGGAATCCTGTAAAAGTTTTGCGGCTTTGATGATTGTGGGCACATCGTGGTCCAACCCGAATCCGCCTACATACATAACGGTAAGTCGATCGGAATCCCCGCCATGATACGGCCCTGCATTATTATAGATCGACAGATCTATGCCATTGGGTATGCAGACCACTTTTCCGGGATCGGCCCCACTGCCTTCGACATGACTCTGAAGACATGGCAGAGTTGACGATATGCTCGCAGCTTGCCTGTACAAGTTTTTTTCCACATGACGAAACAGTTTGTAGGTTAGGCTGCTCCGGGACATGCCACCCATATCTACTAGAGCATCTGGCCATACATCTCGCACCTCGTAAACGAACGGCACACCAAAGCTGGTGGCTATTCTTGCTGCAGCCCATCCCGTCATGATCGGAACCGAAGGGCCGAGAACAACGTCCGGCTTGTTTCCGATTTTTTTGTAAACAGAAAGTATCCCGGTGACATTATCAAGCATGTTCAATCCACGATCGATCCCGTTACCTACGTAGGGCCGTGTTTTGATCCAAACAACACGGATTCCGTCGATTTCCTCGACGCGCCATTTTTCATCCTTTGACAGTCGTTCGGTATGTTTGAAATGACAATAGCCGTTAGTAAAGAACGTCACTTCATGACCCCGCCTGACCAGTTCCCTCGAAAAGTCATGCGTTCTGGTCGATTGACCATACGGCTGATCGTAAGCCGACAAATACCATATTTTCATGTACCTGTTCCTCTTTTCACCCGCACCTGATCAGTAGAGCTTCGGAATTTTGTTGATAACGGATATCACTTCCCTGAAATCCATTCCGATGGCGTCAAGGTACCACTTGATATTAGGATATCTCGGTATGTTCTCTTCAATCACCAGCTCCAGTGCCTCTTCACGTGTCAGATCACCCTCTCGGATTTGATTGCTTCTGAATGTATCATGTTCAGTAAAGCCGGCGACCGTGTAATAAATGTAGTTGTAGAATGCAGCAGTGCCGTCACCTATTCTCCAGGTAGTCTTCGTGTCAGGGGCCCGCTCCCAATCGTAGGTATCAAGAACATCTTCGATGATCTTCTCATCCCATCTCCAGTAATCGAAAATGTGATAATAATCGCTCTTCTTGGTAAAACTGCGATAGTACTCACCTGAAAGCGTATCATATATTGAGCTGTTAAAATATCCTGGGCTCTCGAGCATTGCCTTGTACCGGAGCCACTGATATCGCATCTGCTTGATTGCTCCGTGAGAGTAAACACGCTTTTCCTCAAAGTCTGGAGGTATGCCTAAAAACCCTGCCTTGAAATGGGTGACCTCGAGAGGATTGACGCCCCAAAGGTTCAGCGTTATTCCCGTATGGGCTTTCACTGTCTCGACATGCCTGAAGAAATGCTTGTCCCCGGCTGTCAGGATGCTCACCATGCCTAGATGCGGAGATTTCAACCACGCCCGCAGATTCATGGCGATATTCTCTCGTTTTTTCGCGATATCATCCGCGATAAGGATATTTTCAACTCCCAGCTCTGCACACATCCTGCTTATATTGCGACGGCCGAGGTCAGTCACCATACCCCAGTCATAAGTGTAGGTAACAGGTCTGAGCTTCAGTTCCTTGACTACAAGGTGCAGCCCGTAGCAGCTATCGCGACCACCACTGAACGGGATGATGCATTCATCACCTGTTTCCCGGCGATAACTTTCGACAAGCGTGAACAACTCTTCAGTCGGCCTCGGCTTGTTGCGCGGCTTGTAATTGCGGCAATAGTTACAGACCCCTTCGGTATCGAAACTGATAAATGGCATGGTTTCAGGAAGCAGGCATTTCGTGCAGCGCCGTAAATCATGCGTTCTGTACTGGAGTATCTTTTCCTCGATCAACGAAAAAGACAGAGCGGGTATCAAATTCACCCTTTTCGCCTTTTTGTTCACCACGTCTATTGGAGTGACCGATGTGGGCATATCAATAAATAACGCATCTCTCACCTGGGCTACCGAATCACAACCGATCTCCTCCAGCGTGAATCGTTCCGAAGCGAACAACGTGCTGTTATTCTTCGTACCACAATAGAGGCTCCCGTTGTTTGAGAACAAGCACAACTTTCCCTCTTTTATCAGAACAAGCGCACACGCAACGGTTCCACGGCACATCTCGAGGACCCTGGCCGGTATCTGTTCGATCTCGCCTCCTGCATCGATATGATCCAGAGCAATCGCTGCTATGACCTCAGTATCGATCTGAAGTTCTCTTTTCCTCTTCAGTTTTTTCCAGATCTCCTCATGATTGACCACGATACCGTTATGCAAAACAGCGACCCCATCCCTGATAACCGGTTGATTGTCAGACAGACCGTTCGTGATGAGCCGACTATGCCCCATCACGATGTCGCTGAAAGATGGGTTGACCTCCTTAACAAGTTTTGCCAACGCATAGTCTGCTCGATATGCATGATAAACCCCCTGATCATGCACCAATAAACCGCTTGAGTCACGCCCTCGCTCCTGGGAGTGAAGCACCAGCAGATCAAGATCTTTTTTGTTTACAGGCGCCTCAGATATTATCCCAAAAATGCCGCACATACTGATCTTCCGGATTATTAATTCTTGTTCCCCTTGCTAAAAACTTAAGGCTATCACTACATCTTGAACGCTCAAAACCTGCAATTCAGACAACAGGTACTAAGCACCTCCGGTGCTATTAAAGCATTGTTTCAGCGACAAATAAATCAAAAAGCACCATGAATCTGGATCATTAAATATTACGCGCCAATGCTTCGACAATCTTTTTGGCGGCATGCCCATCTCCATAGGGTTCGATAGAAGCACCCGTACGCCCCAGCATCCGGAGTGCCGCGTTCACGATTGTCGAAACATCGACTGGCGGAGCCAGATGATTCCATCCGGCTTGCACCAGTTCGACCCACTCGGTCTCATCACGTAGGGTGACACAGGGCGTACGATGGAAGAAGGCTTCCTTTTGAACACCGCCCGAATCAGTGACAATGAGTGACGCACACTTTTCAAGCTGGACCATGTCAAGGTACCCTGCAGGCTCAATGAGCTTGACCATCTTGCCAAGCTCTTCCAGAAGCCCGTTGCTATCCAGCACAATTCGAGTACGAGGGTGTACAGGCCAAACGATGGGCAAAGTTCCTGATAGTTCGATCAACGCATTAACGATTACGGCAAGGCGTTGCGGATCGTCCGTGTTTTCAGCACGATGGATGGTGGCAAGCATATAATTTTTCGATGTAAGACCCAGTGACGGCAAGAGACCTTCTTCTTGCCCCACTCTTGAGCCATAATGAAGCGCCACATCATACATCACATCCCCAACCGGAATGATCTGTGATTCAGGCAAACCTTCGCGTCGCAAATTCAGCGCAGCCAACTCTGTAGGAGTAAACAGCCATCGAGAAATCCTGTCGGTGAGGATCCGGTTTATCTCTTCAGGCATTCGCATATTGAATGAACGCAGGCCCGCTTCTACATGGGCAACAGGAATGTGCAACTTCGCTGATGCAAGCGCTCCAGCCAAAGTAGAATTGGTATCCCCATACACCAATACTGCATCTGGTTTTTCGTTGACAAGCACACGTTCAATCTCACCTAACATTCGCCCAGTCATCTCTCCATGCATACCACCGCCAATACCGAAGTGATAATCAGGCGATCTCATCCCCATCTCGAAAAAAAACACATCAGACATATTTGCGTCATAATGCTGGCCAGTATGTACGACTACCTCTACCAATTCAGGCAGTTGGATGATCGCATGCGATACCACACTTGCCTTAATGAACTGAGGACGCGCACCAAGAACTGTAACGATTTTTTTCATCGGCTGTTTTTCATGATTCCTTCATAGAATTCAAGCAGTTTCCTTTCTTCAACGGGCCAATTGTACTGCCTGATCACAGCCTTCCGCCCATTTTCACCCATACGCCGTGCCTCCTCGGGGTTATTAACTAAGTAATCGATAGCCTTGGCAATTTCAGCAGAATTACGGGGATCCACCAGCAAACCGCAATGATTTCCTGAGACAATTTCTGACCAAAGTGGGAAATGAGAAGCAATCACCGGAATAGCTGCACTCATATATTCGAACATCTTGTTTGGTTGGGCATCGACATGGTTCGGTACCGGCAGAAATGTCACTATTCCGGCTATCGAACTAACCAAGAAATTGCGAACTCCTTGCCTGTCAACAAGTCCCTGGAAATTGATTTTTTGCCATCCAGACATCGATTGTATCTCTTTAGCAAGAGCGTCATCGGTTACTTCACCGCACAAATGAAGTCGTACGTTTGTCTGAACAAGGGCCATAGCCTGAATCACCTCGAGAATTCCCCTAATCCGTGTGATGTTCCCGACATAAGATACCACAGGTTGCTTTTCCTCCCATGGTATCTCGCACGCAAATTCTTCAATGAAAGGATAGTTGTTAATATCTATCGTGTAAGGATTGATATGATCAAACTTATCCCTGATAGATGGGGTAGCGGCTATAACACCGTCAAACTTCCTGCAAGCCCATGCCTCGAAAACAGAAATTAATTTTGATATAATCCAGAGAGCATACCTGTTCAAGTATGGCTTGGATAACATTTGCTTTGGCACATCTTCATGAGAGTCAAATACAACCCGCTTGCCTAGTCGTTTTAGTCTGAGTCCTGTCGGCATCAATTCGGGATCATGAAGGTGATAAAGCTCAGCATCAACCGCAACGGCTTTTCGATACACGCGTCTTGGTGCATTCATGATTCTATCCAAACGCCCCTTTGATGATCCTGCATCAATTATAGTAACCCCATTACAACGTGCATCTCCATCGCCGTCAGCAACAACAAGGCTCACATCATGACCATGAGCAGAGAGTGACGAACACATCTTGGTGAATATCCTAACATCAAAACGATGATGTGCACTTGTAAGATGGCATATTTTCATTATTGAAATGCCTTTTTACTCAAGAATAAACATTGACTCTGCGACCGATTATTTTTTCCGCCAAATACTGTGCAGACTTAAGAATACGCTGCCTTGAATCCCAGTTATTAAAATCACTATAAATGTGATTGGGCGCATTCATAAAAACGTTGAATTGATCTCTTGTAATTCTAAGTTTTTTGCACAAATATGCGATATCAATATCAAGTTCATCTTTATCATATAATGGCTTCTCCAGATCAGAAAGTGCTTCATCACGAGATATCTGGCCCGACATAATCATACTTGAGAGATGTGGCCGTCGCTTATCATAACCAAATTTTTCAGGGAGATAATAATTTTGAAATATTTTTGTAAATATAGATTCTCCATGCTTTCTTGCATACGGCTTGTAGCCGACCTCCTCCAGCACCCTCAACGCATCCTCCTTGTTATAAGGCATAAAATTGAGCGGTCTTATCGTACGCATTTTATATATAAACGGATACATAAGGTAATATTGATAAAAGCTTATCGTCTTATAGTACCGCAAAGGACGCTGCCCATATTTTCGATAAATAGCTTTGAGATTTATCGCATCCATGGCACTCCCGTGCCATGCATTTGGAAAAATCCCTTCCGTTGCAATATTGCCACCAGAAATTATGTGTTTTATATTATTTTTTATGGCATAGTGATAAATGCTTGCAAAAAATATATGATCCTGAACAACATCCTGATTTGCGATCCCCGCCTGAAGATACGCCAAATGCAGATCACGCATTTCTTCCCAATCAACTACATGTGTATAGAGATCGTAATTGCAATATCTGATTAAAGTCTCGATATTTGCCACAGCAAGCTCACTATTCCAACCAGCATCAACATGTACTACCAATGGCCGCAGGCCCAGTTCCTTTATCTTGATTGCCAGATATGAACTGTCCACGCCTCCACTCAGGCCAAGAATTGAATCATACTCCTTATCTCTGCCCTCGGTTTTGATAACTTCGATGATCTCCGACAATCGCCGATTACCTTCTTCATTCGGGAACCAATTATTTGCGGCATTTTTCTCGAAACCAAGGCAATGATTGCATAGGCCGCTATTATTAAAAACAATCTCCGGATCAGAAGTATCCATAATGCACCTTGTGCATACGCAGTAATTCATCCCGCCCCCAATACTCATTATTTATTTAACGATAAAGTCGTTCTCAACTTTTTCTTACCTGACTTCATAGCCAACGCCAGAAACAATAACGCATATCCTGATGTAGCAAGTGCCGTTGTAGCCGCCTGCTCTGTTATAAGCAAAGCATAAAATAATCCGAGAAAAAGAAAGAATGGATCTTTATATTTCCTGTAATAGCAGTCGATCAAGGCGTAATATATTCCGACTAAAAAAACAATGAAAGCATACAAGACAACTCCGCCAGACGCAAATGAAAACAGCAGTGCATTCGTATTCACATTCGAGTCTTCGGTATAAAAAAGCTTACCCACATAATATGCGGCACCTTTCTCAAACCTGACCCCTTGCAGGGCTGACCAGCCATAGTTACCGAATATCATCTCCATATACTTCTCCATATTCCTGCCGTTAACGACAAAAAAGCGCCTGAATACATACTCTCCGCTCATAGAATACCCAAACAACAGTTGCTCGACAATAAAAACAGCAAACATAAACAATATGATCAGAAAAATATACGTAGGCAATTTTCCCAACTGTCTTCTGAAGACCAAGATCCCATAAACAAAAGAAAGACAAACATAGGCTACTGGCGCTTTGAGTCCGAGCACATAATAAAGCACAAAGGGAATCAACAGAACAACAAGGAACATTAATCGCCGTCTCTTATACCCAGCCACAAAGGCCATGAATGGACCGATTCCATTAGCAGTTGCTGATATAGCATATGCAATTGGGGATCTCGCCAAAAAGATATCCCGCCCCTCCATCCGCCTCGTGTAACTATCATTCAGGGAAAATCCAGAGGCAATAGGAGCATTTACATACATTGCAGCAAGCGACAATACTACAATAAAACCCAGAATCATGATCATCCAACGCTCAGAATACAAACCTATCTTCACTATATCAATTCTGATATAAGCCATCTTCCGTATAAATACAAGCGGAACGGACATCAACAACACACCGGATAAAAACACAACAAAACCTTGATTCTCGTCGCCAAAAAATACGAATGGAGCCAAAACGAACACAGAATAAATGAATGACAGATAATCGGAAGGAATAACATAATCCTCAGGAATGACAAACGAAATGGCGACGATACCCACAAGGATTCTCAACAGGTACAGCAATCCAAATTGATGCGGCAAAAATCCAACATATGCGTTCGTCACGACCAGTTGTATTTCATAAACAATCAAAGCCATCAAATGGATGATCGTCACGATGGCCACGCCAAACAGCTTCTTTTTTTTAATAGCAAGTCTCATCAGGATTTACCCCGCATCATAAGTAATGAGCACTGCCTTGTGCCTTCCGAAGAACACAAACATGCTGCCTGCCGCTACTGCAGAGGCCCCGGAGCTGAGCGCCGAAGTGAAATCGTCGGTTTTCCCGGCGCCTCCGCATACGACCAGAGGAATACTGATTCTGCTTGCAACACTTCTGATCAGATCGAGATCATATCCATTCATCATTCCGTCTCGATCGACATTATTCAGAAACAATTCACCGATGCCGGCGTCAATCATTTTTGCTATGTGCTCGAACAGATCGACTTTGGCATTGATGCTTCCTGATTTTTTCATGACACGGTAGTCGCCTGATGACGATTTCCTGACATCAACGGCACCAACGACAGCCTGTCTGCCAAAAACACCGGCAGCCTCGCTAATCACATTTATGGATTCAAATGCTGCCGTATTGATGACGACTTTTTCTATTCCCAGCCGAATCAGGCGGCGAACTTGCTCGATTGTCCGGATGCCACCACCGTAGGCAACGGGCATGAATGCCTCTCCAGCCATTTCCTCGATCAGGCGATAATTGGGCTCCCTGTTCTCATTGGATGCATCAATATCAAGCACGACGATCTCATCGACCTCCTTTTCGCTGAATATGCGCATTGTATTAACAGGGTCCCCCAGATAGACGGGACTGTCAAATTGCTTTGTTTTGACCAGCCCGTTACCCCGGACAAGCAGGCAGGGTATTACACGTGCTCTATACATCTAGATTCCTGCAAATGCATTGAGAA